>Ga0247807_10001075_pt1 | contig 16597 bp, 13 predicted proteins | sample UWRJL074202C1_FD_179931 | JGI IMG/M metagenome (GOLD analysis project Ga0247807, IMG submission 179931) | Plant litter microbial communities from Arlington Agricultural Research Station in Wisconsin, United States - UWRJ-L074-202C-1 | ecosystem: Environmental > Terrestrial > Plant litter >...
CCCGGGTCGTTGATCGGCTTCGACTTCGCCCGAACCTTCAACCCGCAACGCAGCCTCGGTTCGGCCAACGGCGTGGTCAACGTGGGCGGTTTCTTGGCGAGCTTCGTGATGATGTTCCTGATCGGCGTGCTCCTGGACCTCCAGGACGGCTGGCGCAGGGAAGCCGGCGGCTCAAGCGACCTGTACGCGCTGGATTCCTTCCGGATCGCGTTCGCCGTGCAGTTCCTGGTGATCGGCTCCGGCGTCGTCATGCTCGTCGCGACGCGCCGGCGCACCCGGCGGATGCTCTCCAGGGACGAGGGAATAGAAGTGGCCCCCCTCTGGGTTGAACTTTCTCGAAGGCTGCGGCGGCGCGCACGGGGAGAATAGGCGCAGCTGGCATCGTCTATACACAATCCGTGCAATAATTGTCAATAGGACCCGTTCTGGTTCCTGGGTGTATTGGCTTCGTGCCGGTGCCGTCCCGGGGACTTGACATGGGTCCTAGTACTGCCCAAAATCTCCGGTTTTTAGGCCACGGCGCACGCCGATCGGCCGAGATGCCCGGCGCAGCGCCGCAGGCGCACGAACTACGGCATGAGAGGTGTTCGAATGGCAACCCCAACGAAGACAGAGCCCGCACGCACAACCACCGAGACCACCGCTGTCGACGAGGCCACCCTGGTCGCCGTCGCAGCGAAGACCCCTGCCCAGAAGGCCGCCGCCACCCGCGCGGCCAATGCTGCGGCAGCAGCAGCAGACGGCGCCGCGGCGCCCGAGAAGGCCGCACCGCGCAAGCGTGCCGCCAGCACCAAGACCAAGGCGCCCGCCGCCGGTAAGAAGAAGGACGGCGATTCCGACGCCGGCGACGACGAGGTCGTGGTACCCGGAGACGAGCACGACACCGACGACGACGAGAACAGCGACGGCACGGCCAAGCGCCTCGCCGCGGTGGAACCGTTGCCCAGCGGCGCCCTGGTGCTGTCCATGGTCGACGACGAGGACGAAGTCCCCGTCTACTCCAGCGCCATCACCGGCGCAACGGCCGACCCGGTCAAGGACTACCTCAAGCAGATCGGTAAGGTCGCCCTGCTGAACGCGGCCGAAGAGGTCGAGCTTGCAATGCGCATCGAGGCCGGCCTGTTCGCCGAGGACAAGCTGTCCCAGATGACCGACGCTGAGAAGAAGAGCGCCCTCGGTCGCGAACTCCAGTGGGTCGCCAAGGACGGCGCCAGGGCCAAGAGCCACCTCCTCGGTGCCAACCTGCGCCTCGTCGTCTCCCTGGCCAAGCGTTACACCGGACGCGGCATGCAGTTCCTGGACCTGATCCAGGAGGGCAACCTGGGCCTCATCCGTGCGGTCGAGAAGTTCGATTACACCAAGGGCTTCAAGTTCTCCACCTACGCCACCTGGTGGATCCGCCAGGCGATCACCCGCGCCATGGCCGACCAGGCCCGCACCATCCGCATCCCGGTGCACATGGTCGAGGTCATCAACAAGCTGGCCCGCGTGCAGCGCCAGATGCTGCAGGACCTGGGCCGCGAGCCCACCCCCGAGGAGCTCAGCCGCGAGCTGGACATGACGCCCGAGAAGGTCGTCGAGGTCCAGAAGTACGGTCGCGAGCCGATCTCCCTGCACACACCGCTCGGTGAAGACGGCGACAGCGAGTTCGGTGACCTCATCGAGGACACCGAGGCGGTCGTCCCGGCCGACGCCGTGGGCTTCACCATGCTGCAGAAGCAGCTCGAGAGCCTGCTCGACTCGCTCTCCGAGCGTGAGGCCGGCGTGATCCGCATGCGCTTCGGTCTCGGCGACGGTATGCCGAAGACCCTCGACCAGATCGGTGACACCTTCGGTGTGACGCGCGAGCGCATCCGCCAGATCGAGTCGAAGACGATGGCGAAACTGCGTCACCCCTCGCGGTCGCAGTCGCTGCGCGACTACCTCGAGTAGACCCGCATCGTGCGTGTGCTGCTCACGATCTGGGTGGCCAAGCTCGCCGGGCTCGCGATTCGTGTGCTCGGGCGAGCTGGCACCCACACTCCGGGCCTGATCGCCCGCAAGCTGCATCCCGGCATCATCGGCGCGCTCCGGCACCCGGCGCGCGTGATCGCGGTGACGGGAACGAACGGCAAGACGACCGTCTCGAACCTGCTCACCGACGCGTTCGAGGCACAGGGTCTGACCGTGGCGAGCAACCGCAACGGATCGAACATCGCGGCCGGGGTCGCCTCGCTGCTCATCGGCGCCGTCTCCTGGACCGGCAGGCCGAGGGTCGATGTCGCCGTGGTCGAGATGGACGAGCGTTCGGCACGACTGATCCTGCCGGGACTCGCTCCCGAGATCCTGGTCTGCATGAACCTCACGCGCGATTCGATCAAGCGCAACGCGCATCCCGACTACATCGCCTGGATCATCTCCTCCGCGCTGCCGGCAGACACCCGCCTGGTCCTCAACGCCGACGACCTCATCGCCGCCTCGCTCGGCGCCGATACGAACCCGCGCAGCTTCTTCTCGGTCGACCGCCTGCCCACCGACGGCGACCGTCCGCACGGAGCCGCGGTCGACGTCGCCATCTGCCCCGTGTGCGATCACCGCCTCGACTGGGACTACTGGCGCTTCAACCACATCGGCAAGGTGCACTGCCCGGCCTGCGGCTTCCGCTCGCCCGAGGCCGACTACCGCGCACACTCGGTGGATGCGGCCGCCTCCCGGGTCACCCTCGAGCTGAAGGGCGAGAGCCGACCGGCCCGCCTGATCAACGGCAACATCGTCAACGTCTACAACGAGGTCGCCGTCGCTGCGGTTCTGGATGAGTCGGGCGTGCCCAGGGACAGCATCATCGACGTGTTCGAGCACCTGCAGCCGCCGACGACCCGCTCCGCGATCGAAGAGATCGGCGGCGTGCAGCTCGTGCGCCAGCTCACCAAGGGACTCGTCGGCGTGGCATGCTCGCGCGCCTTCGAGTACGTCGCCTCCTTCGTAGGACGCAAGGCGATCGTGCTCACCGTCGACGAGGTCAGCGAGCGGGTCACCGATGTCGAGAACACCGCCTGGATCTACGACGCGGACTACGAGTACCTCGCCGACGAGTCGATCGGCCAGGTCGTCGTGGGCGGTGTGCGTCGGCACGACCACGCCCTGCGGCTCGCGATCGCCGGCGTCGACCCCGCGCGCATTGTGACCGTCGAGGCGGAGACCGCTGCCGCGGAGCGCATCGACCTCGACGGTGTGGACCAGGTCTTCAACCTGCACAGCGTCCACAACGCGGTCAGCACGGGCACCGTGTCGCAGGACCGCCTGCGCGAGCGACTGCGGGAGCGCGCATGAGCCTGACCATCGAGCTGCTGTTCCCCGAGATCGCGAACCTGCACGGGGACCTCGCCAACATCGACTACCTCGCACAGTGCCGCCCCGACGCTCGGGTCATCCGCACCGGCCTGACCGACGTGCCGGCGTTCTCGAGCGGCCCCGTGGATCTCGTCTACCTGGGCGCGATGACGGAGCAGGGGCAGCTGAAGGCGATCGAGCGACTGCGGCCGCACCGCGGGCGCATCGAAGAGTTGATCGAGGCGGGCACGGCCTTCCTCTTCACGCACAACGCGCTCGAGGTGCTCGGTGCCCGCATCTCGAACGAGGAGATGGGCTACGACGAGGCCGGCGTCGGTATCTTCGACCTCGAGTCGACGGTGCGGATGTTCGGCCGCTACAACGGCAAGGTGAGGGGAACGGTCGACGGAGTCGCGCATCCCGTGCTCGGCTACAAGTCGCAGTTCTCGACGGTGACCGACGGCGATGACCTGCCCGGCTTCCTCGTGGCCGATCGCGGCATCGGCCGTAACACCGGCACCGCCGTCGAGGGCGTGCGGGTGAACAACTTCATCGGCACCTCGCTCATCGGACCCCTGCTCGTGGTGAACCCGCACCTGACGCGGTCGCTGCTCGCGCAGCTCGACCCGCACACCGAGCCGGTTCTCGCCCACGAGGAGCTCGCCGTCGCCGCCTACGAGGCGCGGCTCGCCGACTTCCGCGACGACCGTCGCTGGCACCCGTTCGAACGCGTGCAGTAGTCCTTTACGGCTGTCACAGCCCGGTCGTAGCCTGAGATCATGGCTGTCACACTGGGAAATTTCACGTTCTACGCCGATGACCCCGTCTCGCTGTCCCGATTCTGGGCCGAGGTATTCGGCTATCCACCGGCGGTGTTCGAGGGCGAGCTCAAACAGACCCTGCTCGATAGCGGTCTCACCGAAGACGACCTGAGCAAGCGCGGCCTCGCCGAGGACCCGAAGGGCGAGGGGCCGAGGCTGTTCTTCCACCACGCCGACGGACCCAAGCAGGGCCGCAACCGCATCCACTTTGACATCAACGCCGTCGCCGGACGCAAGCCGACCCGTGAGGAGTTCGAGGCGGAGAAGGACCGCATTGTCGGTCTCGGGGCGAGCGTCGTGCGTCTCGTCGAGCAGCAGTGGGGTCCGTGGCCCGAGCTCTACTACCAGATGCGGGATCCCGAGGGCAACGAGTTCTGCCTGCAGGGTTAGGTCCCACCCACTGTGCCCCTACGCTGAGGGCATGACCGACGCCTTCGACTTCATTGTGGTGGGCGCGGGATCGGCCGGCGCCGCCGTCGCGGCCGGGCTGAGCGCGGACGGGGCGCATTCCGTGCTGCTGCTCGAGGCCGGTCCGATGGACTCGAAGACCGAGGTGCACATCCCGGCCGCCTTCTCGAAGCTCTTCCGTACTGCCCTCGACTGGAACCACGACACCGAGCCCCAGGACACCCTCGGTGGCCGCTCGATCTATTGGCCGCGGGGCCGGATGCTCGGCGGCTCCTCCTCGCTCAACGCGATGATGTGGGTGCGCGGGTTCGCCGCCGACTACGACGAATGGGCCACCACGGCAGGGGAAGGCTGGTCGTGGCAGGCGCTGCTGCCGTACTTCGACCGCGTCGAGGGCGCCCTGTCGATCGAGGCGCAGCGCAGCCCGCGCGCTCACACGTCGCGCTTCCTCCGGGCGGCCGAGCAGGCCGGCTTCGCGGTGGTCGAGCCGAACCTGCCGAACGCCGAGGGCTTCAGCCGCACCATGGTCAACCAGAGAAGGGGCGCCCGGTTCAGCACCGCCGACGCGTACCTGAAGCCGATCCGCGCGCGGGCGAACCTCAGCGTGCGCACCGGCGCGCAGGTCACACGCGTGCTGTTCGAGGGCACTCGCGCGACAGGCGTCGAGTACGTCGCCGGGGGAGTGCTGCGGTCGATCGAAGCGCGGCGCGAGGTGATCCTGAGCGGCGGTGCGGTGAACACCCCACAGCTCTTGATGCTCTCCGGCATCGGCCCCGCCGCCGAGCTCGCCCGGCACGGCATCGCCGTACTCGTCGACTCCGCCGAGGTCGGCCGGAACCTGCGCGACCACCTGCTGTCGGGGCTGATCGTGCCGACCGCGTGCGACACCCTCTTCGCTGCCGAGACCCTGCCGCAGATCGCCGACTACCTGCTGCGACGACGCGGGATGCTCTCCTCCAACGTCGCAGAGGCCTACGGCTTCGTGCGCACTCGCGCCGACCTCGAGCTGCCCGACATCGAGATCATCTTCGCTCCGGTGCCGTTCATCGACGAGGGACTCGTCGCCCCCGACCGGCACGGCATCACGGTCGGCGCGATCCTGCTGCAGCCGAAGAGCAGCGGCACCATCACGCTGCGCTCGGCAGACCCGCTCGAGAGAGCGGTCATCGATCCGAACTACCTGGGCGAGCCGGGGGATCGCGAGACCCTCATGGCGGGGCTCGCCATCGCCGAACGCCTGCTCGGGATGCCCGCCCTCGCCGACACGCTCGACGCGGGCTACATCCGGCCCGTGGGGGCAGAGGGCCTCACGAGCGAGGAGCGACTGGCGGTGGCGCTCGAAAGCCACGCCCACACGCTCTACCACCCGGTCGGCACGGCGCGGATGGGCACCGATCCCGCCTCGGTCGTGGATGAGCGGCTACGGGTGCGCGGCGTCGAGGGACTGCGCGTCGCGGATGCCTCGGTCATGCCGAACGTCATCCGGGGCCACACCAACGCGCCGGCCATCGTGATCGGTGAGCGGGCGGTCGACCTGGTCCTCGCGGAGCAGCGGGTCTAGAACTCACCGGGCCCACACGTCAGCGGGCCACGTCAGCGCGCCCATACGTCAGCGGGCTTAAACGAAGAACGCCCCGGGCGACCGGGGCGAACGTCGTCGCTGCTGTCCAGCAGCGACGGCCTTAGGCGTTCTCGAGCAGCTTGCTCGACTCGTCGTGCCAGGCGAGGGCTGTCGCAGACAGCTTCTCCTTGAACTTGGCGCCGTGGTGGGCGCAGAAGTACAGCTCACCGGAGGCCATCGTCACGCGGACGTAGGCCTGGGCGCCGCAGCTGTCGCAGCGGTCGAAGGCGGTGAGGCTGAAGTCGGAGCTCGCATCAGCTGTCGCTGCAGTGTTCTCGGTGACGATGTTGTTCGCGTCGATCTGAGACATGGTGTGCTCCTTCGGGCTTAATGGCGGACCTTGCGTTCCGTCTACCTAATACAAGCACGATGCTGTTACAGACATGCGACATTCGCCGGTGATTTCGCTGAACGCGTATGTGCCGGCGAGAACCCATCCGAGTAGGGTGTCGGACCCGGTCGGGGCCGTACCCGCTGGGTAGGCTGGATTGTCCGACCTGAACAACACCGACCCGAACACAGCACAGGAGACCGCAGTGGCGAGCTCAGATTACTCGGCCCGGCACCTCTCGGTGCTCGAAGGCCTCGAGGCGGTTCGCAAGCGACCCGGCATGTACATCGGCTCGACCGACTCGCGAGGCCTGATGCACTGCCTGTGGGAGATCATCGACAACTCGGTCGACGAGGCCCTGGGCGGCAGCGGCGACCAGATCTCGGTCGAACTCCACTCGGACGGCTCGGTCACCGTGCGCGACAAGGCCCGCGGCATCCCCGTCGACATCGAGCCGAAGACGGGCCTGAGCGGCGTCGAGGTGGTCTTCACCAAGCTGCACGCCGGCGGCAAGTTCGGCGGCGGCTCGTACGCCGCATCGGGTGGACTGCACGGTGTCGGCGCCTCCGTCGTGAATGCGCTCTCCGAGCGACTCGACGTCGAGGTCGACCGCGATGGCAAGACCTGGGCGATGTCCTTCCACCGCGGCGAGCCCGGCATCTTCGCCGACACCGCGGGCCCGAACCCGGCCTCGCCCTTCACCCCGTTCGTGTCCAACAGCGAGCTGCGTGTCGTCGGCAAGGTCGCCAAGGGCGTGACCGGCACCCGCATCCGCTACTGGGCCGACCCGCAGATCTTCACCAAGGGTGCGACGTTCCAGACCGAGGAGCTGTTCTCCCGCGCCCGCCAGACGGCGTTCCTCGTTCCGGGCCTCGGCATCGACATCACCGACCAGCGTGGCGAAGAGGTCACGGTCGAGCACTTCCGATTCGCCGGCGGCATCAGCGAGTACGTCGACTACCTGTCGACGGATGCGCCCCTCACCGACACCTGGCGGATGCAGGGGTCCGGCACCTTCACCGAGACGGTGCCCGTTCTCCAGCCGACCGGTGCGATGGTGCCGACCGAGCTCACCCGCGACTGCGAAGTCGACATCGCGCTGCGCTGGGGCACCGGCTACGACACCACGTTCCGCAGCTACGTCAACATCATCGCGACCCCCAAGGGTGGAACGCACCAGGCCGGCTTCGAGGCCGGGCTGATGAAGTTCCTCCGCTCCCAGGTCGAGCTCAACGCGCGCCGCCTCAAGGTGGGCAATGACAAGCTCGAGAAGGACGATATCCTCGCCGGTCTCACGGCGGTGCTGACGGTGCGCCTGCCCGAGCCGCAGTTCGAGGGCCAGACCAAGGAGATCCTCGGCACTCCCGCGGTACGCAACATCGTGGCGACGGTGATCGCCAAGGAGATGGCGGCCCGCTTCGGCTCGACCAAGCGCGACGACAAGGCGCAGAGTGCACTCGTGCTCGACAAGATCGTCTCCGAGATGAAGTCGCGCATCTCCGCGCGCGCCCACAAGGAGACCCAGAGGCGCAAGAACGCGCTCGAGAGCTCCTCGCTGCCGGCCAAGCTCGTCGACTGCCGCTCGAACGACGTCGCCAACAGCGAGCTGATGATCGTCGAGGGTGACTCGGCGCTCGGCACGGCCAAGCTCGCGCGCGACTCGGAGTACCAGGCGCTCCTGCCGATCCGCGGCAAGATCCTCAACGTGCAGAAGGCCTCGGTCTCCGACATGCTCTCCAACGCCGAGTGCGCGAGCATCATCCAGGTCATCGGGGCGGGCTCGGGGCGGAGCTTCGACATCGACCAGGCCCGCTACGGCAAGGTCATCATCATGAGCGACGCCGACGTCGACGGCGCGCACATCCGCACCCTGCTGCTCACGCTGTTCTTCCGGTACATGCGCCCCATGATCGAGGCCGGTCGGGTCTTCGCCGCCGTTCCGCCGCTGCACCGGGTCATTGTGATGAACCCGGGCACAAAGCCGAACGAGACGATCTACACCTACTCCGAGAAGGAGCTTGACGGCGTGCTCGCGGGCCTCAAGCGCTCCGGTAAGAAGTACCAGGACCCGATCCAGCGCTACAAGGGCCTCGGAGAGATGGACGCCGACCAGCTCTCGGAGACCACAATGGACCGCCGCTTCCGCACGCTGCGCCGCGTGACGGTGAACGACGCGGAGTCCGCCGAGGAGGCGTCGCGCGTCTTCGAACTGCTCATGGGCAACGAGGTCGCCCCACGCAAGGAGTTCATCATCGCCGGCGAAGGCCTCAACCGTGCTCGGATCGACGTCTGAGCTGAAACCGCCGCCGCCCCTGCGGCGGGGTGTCTTGTGGACGACTCTCGCCGCGATCGCGGCGGGAGCCGCCACCGCGCTCGTCTTCCTCATCCGCGCCGGCGGAGAGGGCGCGACCAACTGGCCGACCAACTGGGAGCTGCGGTCGAGCGACAACGGTGTGCTCTTCCAGCTGCTTCAGGATGTCGCGGCCGGACGAGCCCTGGACTGGAGCTTCTCGCCCCAGGTCTACGTGTTCCCCGAACTCCCGATCAGCGCGCTGGCGTTCGCGCTGTCCGGTGGGAATCTCTGGGGCTACTACCTGCTCGTCGCCGTTCTCAACAATGTGCTGCTCTTCCTCGCCCTGTACCTCGTGGTGCGCCTGCTCTTCCGCGGCGAGTGGATCGCGCGCGCCTCGGTGGCCTTCCTGCCGCTCGTTGTGCTGCCGCTCGTGGGCACCACCTGGCTGTTCTCGTACCACCTCGCGCCGACCTACTACTTCGGCATGTACCTGCTGCTGGTCGGAGCTCCGGCCGTCTTCCTCGTGCGCAGCAGCTGGGCGCGCTGGTCGCTCGGCGCCGCGATCGTGCTCACGGCGGCATCCAATCCGCTGGCGCTCGTGTTCGCCTTCCCCGCGTTCGCCGCAGTGCTGGTTCTTCTCGGCATCCGCAGGGGATGGCGGTCCCTCGGGCGCCCCGCGCTGCTCGCCGGGGTCCTGCTGGTCGGCGCACTGCTCGTGCGGATAGGACTGGCGCCACTGCAGGGCACCTCTCCGCTCAGCTACATCGACGGCGAGATCTTCGCCGGGCGCCTCGCGAACTTTCCGCCGTACCTCGAGGCACTCTGGTCGGACGGGGCGACTCGAGTCACCCTGGTGGTCTGCGCGATAGCCGCGCTCCTCACGCTTGCCGGTGCGGTCATCGCGACGGTGCGCCTCGTCCGCCGCAGGGGAGAGGGCGCCCTCCTCGTCGCGGCCTGGTATGGCCTGGTTCCGCTCGGCGGGCTCGCGGGCACGGCCGTGCTCATGATCACCCACACGCTGTACCTCTGGCCCGTGCTGGTGTTGCCGCTCGTGCTGGTGCTGCTGCCGCTGCCAGCGGGATGGGCGCGCCGGATGCTCGGCGTGGGTGTGGCAGGCACCCTGGTGCTCGCACTCGTCTCCGGGCTCCCCGGCAACCTGCTGACCCCGGAACGGTACTTCGGACACCGCAGCGACGAGACGGTGTGCCTCGACGAGAAGCTCCCGGTCGGCAGCGAGATCGGCTACGCGACGTTCTCCGATGCCCGTCGTCTCGCTCTGCCGTCGGCGCGGGGGATCCGTCTCATCCCGCTCAAGTCGGATGGCGAGCAGGCCGGCTGGCTGGCCAATCTCGACTACCTGCGCGCCGACACGGGGCGGTTCTTCTACGTCAACGAGCTCGGTGACGAGGCCGCGATCGACCAGGGATTCATCACGGGTACCTTCGGCGAGCCGGACCAGCGGCTCGACTGCGGGGAGGGGCGCAGCATCTGGCTGTACACCGCCTCCTCGAAGCTCGATGCCATCGGCGAGCACTTCCAGACTCGCGATCGATAGGCCGCTCTGTGATACTTAGGTAATGCTTACCTTGGTAGACGACACCGTGCTCGAACGCGATGACCGCCCCGCCTACCGGCCGTACCGCGCGACGGTGCTGCGCATCGAAGAACTCTCGAAGGCCTTTCGGCGGGTGACCTTCACCGCCGACGACTTCGCCACCTTCGGCACCGACGGCCTCGACCAGCGGATCAAGCTGGTGCTGCCGCTTCCCGGCGTGGGCCTCAGCGAGCTCGGCGCGGACGATGAGGCGGTGCGCCTCGAGGGCAGCTGGTACGAGCTCTGGCGAGCCCTGCCCGATGAGGCCCGCAACCCCTTCCGCACCTACACCGTGCGCCGTGTCGACCAGGTCGCGCGAGAGCTCGACGTCGATTTCTTCGTCCACCCCGACGGTGGCCCTGCCTCGCAGTGGCTGCTCGCGGCCCGACCGGGCGACGAGCTGCTCGTTGTGGGTCCGGACGCGCGCAGCATCCATTCGCACGTGGGCATCGACTGGCGACCCGGAGACGCGACACGGGTGCTGCTCGCGGGCGACGAGACGGCGGCCCCCGCGATCTGCGCGATCCTCGAGGCCCTGCCCGCCCACGTGTCCGCCCGCGCCTTCATCGAGGTGCCCACCGCGGCCGACGCACAGCCGATCGTCTCGGCCGGCGACACCACGGTGACCTGGCTCGCCCGCGACGCCGGCGGGCCGGATCTCGAGTCGTCGCTGCGCACGTGGACGGCCGAGCAGCCCGGCTACTACGCGGCGGCCGTCACGACAACGACGCAGCCCCTCGCCGACATCGATGTCGACACCGAGCTGCTCTGGGACTCGCCCGAGGCGAGCCCCGGAGACTTCTATGCGTGGCTCGCGGGGGAATCGGCCGTGATCAAGACGCTGCGCCGCCACCTCGTCACCGAGACCGGAATCGACCGAAAGCGCGTCGCGTTCATGGGCTACTGGCGTCTGGGAAAGGCCGAGGAACAGGGGTGACCACAGCCGCCACGCGCGGTCGACTCTTCCTGGGCCTGGCCCTGTGCCTCGCCGTCCTGCTGATCGTGCTGTTCCTCAGCCTCGCGCTCGGCGCGCGCCAGGTCGCACTGGGAACGACTCTCGAAGCGCTGTTCGCACCGGATGCCGGGAATGCCGACCACCGCGTGATCCGCGAGCTGCGCATCCCGCGCACCCTTCTCGGGCTCGTCGCGGGCGCGGCACTCGGCCTCGCCGGGAGCATCATGCAGGGTCTCACCCGCAACCCGCTCGCCGACCCCGGCCTGCTCGGCGTCAACGCGGGTGCCTCGTTGTTCGTGGTGCTCGGCATCACCTGGTTCGGCATCGCCGGCACCACCGGGCAGGTCTGGCTCGCGTTCGCGGGCGCGGCAGTCGCGACGGTCATCGTCTACGCGGTCGGTTCGGGTCGCGCCGGTGCCACTCCGATCAGCCTGACCCTCGCCGGTTCGGCGGTGACCGCCGCGATGACGTCCATCATCACGCTGCTGCTGCTCGGCAACCTCGACACCCTCAACCAGTACCGCTTCTGGGCCGTCGGCTCGCTCGTGGGTCGCGACCTGGAGGCGCTGCTCGCTCTTGCGCCGTTCCTCGCCGTGGGTCTGGTGCTCGCGCTCTCGCTCGGGCGAATGCTCAACGTGCTCGCCCTGGGCGACGACCTGGCGAGCGGGCTCGGTCAGAGCGTGCTGCGCACGCGGGTGCTGTCGGCCGTGGCCGTGGTGATCCTGTGCGGCTGCGCCACGTCCCTCGCCGGCCCGATCGTCTTCGTCGGACTCGTGGTCCCGCACCTCGCGCGGCGCATCACGGGGCCGGACTACCGCTGGATCCTCGCGTTCTCGCTGCTGCTCGGAGCCACCCTGCTGGTGGCCGCGGACGTCATCGGCCGCCTCGTTGTGCTGCCCGGTGAGCTCGAGGCCGGGCTCGTGGTCGCCTTCGTCGGCGCCCCGGTGATGATCGCGCTCGTGCGCGGGTCGCGGCTGGGGGCACTGTGAGTGCGTCCATCGTTCGCGACACCCGCCTGGCGAAACGCCGCCGGGAGCTCATGGTGTGCGCCGTGCTCGCGGCGATCGCGCTGGCCCTCGCGCTCCTCGGACTGGTGGTCGGCGCCTACACGGTGGCGCTTCCCGACCTGCTCGCGACCCTCGTCGGCCAGGGCAGCGCCAAGGACAACTTCATCGTGCTGCAGCTTCGCCTGCCGCGGGTGACCATCGCGATCGTCGTCGGCATCGCCTTCGCCCTGTCGGGTGCGCTCTTCCAGGCCTTGTTCTCCAACCCGCTCGCGAGCCCCGACATCATCGGCATCACGACCGGGGCGAGCTCGGCCGCCGTCGCGGCGATCCTCATTCTCGGACTCAGCGGTCTCACGGTGTCGCTCTTCGCCTTCGTGGGGGCGTTGGCCGTGGCGACGGCCATCTACCTGCTGTCCTCTTCCGGAGGGGCGTCGAGCTACCGGTTCGTCCTGGTCGGCATCGCCTTCGCATTCCTGCTGCACGGTGTGCTGGGCTACCTGCTCACCCGGGCCGATGTTCGGGATGCGCAGGGCGCGCTCGTCTGGCTCGTGGGAAGCCTGAGCGGCACCCGCTGGGTCGATATCGCCGTCGCCGGAGCGGGCGTCGCGGTGCTGCTGCCGGTGGTCGCGCTGCTCGCGCCCCGGCTGAGGGTGCTGCAGCTCGGCGACTCCTCGGCCTCCGGTCTCGGCGTGCGTGTGGCCCCCGTGCGTCTCGGGCTGCTGACCGTCGCGGTCGCCCTCGCCGCAGTCGGCACGGCAGCGGTCGGGCCGATCGCCTTCGTCGCCTTCGTCTGTGGTCCGATCGCCCGCCGACTGCTGCGCACGGGTGGGACCGGTCTCGTCGCGAGCGCCCTCGTGGGAGTGGTGCTTGTGCTCGGCTCCGACTTCGCCGCCCAGCACCTGCTCGGCGACACCCAGGTGCCGGTGGGCATCATCACCGGCGCGGTGGGCGCGCCCTACCTGCTCTGGCTCCTCGCGCGAGCCAACCGCACCCGAGGAGATTCCTGATGGACCTGCGAGCAACCGACCTCAGCCTCAGCTACGACGGCGACCGGATCGTCGAGGGTCTCGACCTGGAGATCCCGAGCGGCGACATCACGGTGATCGTGGGCCCGAACGCGTGCGGCAAGTCGACCCTCCTGCGCGGGCTCGCGCGGCTGATGCGCCCCGACGCGGGGCTGGTGACCCTCGGGGAACGGGACATCCACTCGATCAATTCGAAGCAGCTCGCCACCTGGGTCGGCCTGCTGCCCCAGCAGCCGATCGCCCCCGAGGGCATCACGGTCGCCGACCTCGTGGGCCGCGGTCGCTACCCGCACCAGGGGCTGTTCGGCCAGTGGACGGCGGCGGACGAAGCGGCCGTCACCCACGCGCTCACGGTGACCGACACCCTCGACCTTTCGGTGCGCAGGGTCGAGGAGCTCTCGGGCGGCCAGAGGCAGCGGGTCTGGATCGCGATGGCCCTCGCCCAGGACACCGACATCCTGCTGCTCGATGAGCCGACGACCTTCCTCGACGTCGCTCACCAGATCGAGGTGCTCGACCTGTTACACGAGCTCAACGCGACCCGTGGCACCACCGTCGTGATGGTGTTGCACGACCTCAACCTCGCGGCGCGCTACGCCGATCACATCGTGGTGATGGCGGGGGGCTCGATCGTCACCTCGGGGGAGCCGCGCGCGGTCATCACCGCAGAGACAGTCACCTCGGCCTTCGGGCTCGAATGCGTGGTCATCGAGGATCCGCTCTATGGTTCGCCGCTCGTGGTGCCGCGGGGGCGTTTCCATCCCGCGGGATAATTCGCTAGAGTTATTAGGTAAGGCAATCCTTACCACCTTCCAACACCTACGGAGTATCCCTGTGACCCGATCCCTGCGCGCGAGTGCCCTCGCAGCCGCATCCATCGCCGCCCTGCTGCTCGCCGGCTGTGCTGCCACGCCGACCGAGAACGAGACCGAGGCGCCCTCCGGCGACACCTTCCCCGTGAGCATCGAGCACGCGCTCGGCACCACCGAGATCGCTGCCGAACCCGAGCGTGTCGTCACGTGGGGCTGGGGAAGCGCCGACGCGGCCATCGCCGTGGGCGTCGTGCCGGTCGCCATCCCGTTCCAGTCCTACGGCGGTGACGAGGAGGGCGTGCTGCCCTGGATCCGCGAGGCGCTCGAGGAGCAGGGCGAGGAGATCCCCACCGTCCTTCCCGACTCGAGCGAGGAGCCCCCCTACGAGGAGATCGCCGCGGCCGACCCCGACGTCATCCTCGCCACCTACTCCGGCATCACCGCCGAGCAGTACGAACTGCTGAGCGCGATCGCACCGACCGTCGCCTATCCGGGCGAGGCGTGGGCCACCCCGTGGAAGGACGTCATCACCATCACGGGTGAGGCACTCGGCAAGTCGGCCGAGGCCGAGACCGTGCTCGCCGACATCGACTCGGCGGTGGCCGAGCAGGCCGAGGCGCACCCCGAGTTCGCCGACAAGAGCCTCGCCGCCGTCTGGGACATCGCGGGAACCTTCTACGTCTACAAGCCCGCCGACCCGCGCGTGGAATTCCTGCACGGCCTCGGCTTCGTCGACGCGCCGAGCGTCGAGGAACTCTCGACCGGTGACGAGACGTTCTACTACACGCTCAGCTACGAGGAGCTCGACAAGCTCGATGCCGACGTGGTGGTCAGCTACTCCGACACCCAGGCCGAGGCTGACACCTTCGTCACGTCCTCGCACGGTCTCGCGATCCCCGCCGTCAAGGCCGGCACCGTCGCCACGGTCGTCGGCACCGAGTTCATCGCCTCGGTCTCGCCGCCCACCGCGCTCTCGCTGACCTGGGGTCTCGACGAGCTCATCGCGGCGCTCGAGAAGGCCGTCAGCAAGTAGCAGAACCTCCGAGAGGCCCCGCATCCCCGTGATGCGGGGCCTTTTGTTAACCTGCTGCACCTATGCTTCCGACGTGCTCCACGCCCCCGCCCTCACCGTCGACGTCACCGGCGGCAGGGTGGTCGGCACGGTACGACGTGGCCTGCGCATGTGGCGCGGGATGCCGTACGCCGCGAGCCCGGACGGTGGCCGCCGCTTCCGCGCGCCGCAGCCGGTCGAGCCCTGGTCCGGCGTGCGCGACGCGAGCGACTTCGGCCCGGTCGCCCCGCAGGACCGCAACGGCCAGTTCCTCGGGCCCAAGGCGAACGTGCCGATGTCGGAGGACTGTCTCACGATCAACGTCATCGCCCCGAATGCCGAACGCCGCGACCTGCCGGTGATGGTGTTCATCCACGGCGGCGCCTATTCGGTGGGCTCCGCGCGCGAGGTTCCGCGACTCGGTGAGGGGTTGGTGCGTCGCGGAGAAGTGATCTTCGTGAACTTCAACTACCGGCTGGGGGCGCTGGGCTACCTCGACTTCACGGGGTACGCGACGCGCGAGCATCCCATCGACAGCAATATCGGGATGCGCGACCAGCTGGCCGCCCTCGAGTGGGTGCGCGACAACATCGCCGCGTTCGGGGGCGACCCGGCGAACGTGACCCTGTTCGGTGAGTCCGCAGGCGCGAACGCCGTCACGACCCTGATGACCGTGCCGCGTGCCGCGGGACTGTTCGCACGCGCGATCGCCCAGAGTCCACCGCCGAACGCCGTCTACCTGCCCGAGCTCACGGCGATCTGGGCGGGGGAGTTCCTCGAGCTGCTGAGCGAGCTCGTCGACGACAGCGACACCGAGAGCACCACGGACGAGGGCGCGGCCCGGCTCCTCGCGACCGCCGATCTCGACGCCCTCATTCGGGCGACGACGAGGATGCAACTGCGTTCGCCCGACGCCTGGCCCGGCACGATCGCGCTCTGCCCGGTGATCGACGGCGACCTGCTGCCCGAGCGGCCCCTGGACGCGTTCAAGGCGGGCCGGGCTCACCGCATCCCGCTCATCATCGGCACCAATGATCGCGAGGGCTCGTTGTTCCGCGGGCGGCTCGACATCCTGGCGACCACGCCACAGCGCATCCGGGCGATCTTCTCCCGCACGAGGAAGCGCGCGCGCAAGGCGATCAAGGCCGAGTACCCGGGCCTGCCCGCCATGCGCCCCGCTGCGGACTTCGGCGGCGATTACGCGTTCTGGTTCCCGACGGTGAAGGTGGCCGAGCGGCACGCGACCTTCGCGCCGGTGTACTTCTACCGGTTCGACATCGCGCCCCGCCTCGTGCGCTACGCGGGCTTCGACGCGACCCACGGGCTCGAGCTCTTCGCCCTGTTCGATCGGATGGACGGTGCGTTCGGGA
>Ga0247807_10001078_pt1 | contig 16593 bp, 16 predicted proteins | sample UWRJL074202C1_FD_179931 | JGI IMG/M metagenome (GOLD analysis project Ga0247807, IMG submission 179931) | Plant litter microbial communities from Arlington Agricultural Research Station in Wisconsin, United States - UWRJ-L074-202C-1 | ecosystem: Environmental > Terrestrial > Plant litter >...
CGGGTAGAGTCTTCTCCTTTATATCAACACATGGATACACAATCTGTAAATTCTTTTCCTTTACCAAATCAGGCCACACCTTGCCTACCACTCCTTTCGTAAAACCAGAATTAACAGCGACCGAATCTGCAAAGCTCATGCTCCATTGTTCGATAAAATCAAAAGGTATGCGATATATGCGTTTGAAGAATGACGCCCGACCCTGTGCAAGAAGGAGATCCGGGAAGTGGCAGTAGAACAGTATTCTGGTTTCAGGGTATAGATAACGCAGTATTGGTAGCCCTGCACTTAATTGATCTACAAAGAAGGCATTTGGCTCGAACCTTTGGATTTCAGAGGTGTAATAGGCCCATATTATTAGGTGTAATTGACGCAAGATGGCACATATAATGGTAAAACGAGAGAAAATTGAAGCTGGGAAGACAGTGTTGCCGCGAACCCGCACATCGAGTGTTCCTACATCTACTATTAGCCATTATCGTTCTTTGCAAAATCGCGAGGACTGTACCATCTCGAGCTTCGTCGAAGCAATGCTGCGGATCGCAATAGCTGGTGAATATCACGACCTTGTGGCCACGATTCTGTAAACCGACGGCGGCATCAATAATTAATCTCTCTGCGCCACCAATTCCAAGATCGGGATGGAAGAATGCTATGTTCTTCTTCTTGCCATCGTCTGCCATGTTGGAATATGTCGAAGGCTTTTGATTAAGGATGATTGGTTCAAGTCCTGTTCTTGGGGAGAACACTTCAGCTCAAATCAGAGCCTTGTGCCCCGCAAGGCTGGCCTGAGTGACATGTGAAAGCACAGCCTTGTGTGAGACATTCCATTCGCTCCTCCATCATGTAGATAGAACTTCTATCTTCTTAGCCCAAGTATAATAAGTTTTGTCCCTATAGAGAAAGGAATTCTTGTTGTCGGCCTTCTTTCTTTAATATGTATCACGTTTCGTCGGCTTATCACCGTGTTCCAATAATTCCTGTCTGCATCATCTTATCTTGGTAGCCGAGGCAAGTTACAGCCGTCACATCAGGAGAACTAACTTCATAACTACAACTATTCACCATTGAGCCTGTGCCGAAACCTATTCAGCATTAAATCATCTCATCTTTTTCTAAAATGGCGACTGCACTTTTTGCCCTTCCGATACCCTCTACAGCCTCAAACTCTCCTCCTTCAGGATCGTTCACCTGTACTTCACCAGCTGAGGGCGTCTATGTCCTAACATTTCTCTCACCTCCCGACAATCGTTTCACCACACCTTTCTGCCAAACCTTCATCCAGGCCCTCGACATACTCGAATTCTCCTACCCTCCAGGTGTAGTCATTACGACCAGTGGAATTCCAAAATTCTACAGCAATGGGCTAGACCTAGAGCATGCCGTAGGAACTAAAGGGTTCTTCTCAGATAGCCTATATGCGCTCTGGAAGCGTCTGATCACGTACTTATATCAATCTCTCAAATAGACCATCTCTCTAATTAAACAGATATCCAATGCCCACAATAGCTGTTCTAAACGGCCACGCCTTCGCAGGCGGACTAATGGCAGCCATGTACCACGACTACCGAATCTTCAACCCCTCCCGCGGCTTTCTCTGTATCAATGAACTTGAATTTGGGGTCAGTCTACGAGCGCCGATGTCATCTATCTTCCGGCAAAAACTGTCGCCTCAAGTATACCGCTCCTTAGTCCTAGAGGCCAAACGATTTGGAGGTAAGGACGCATTCGAAGCTGGTCTTGTTGATGGTTTAGGAGGAATGGATGAGGCGTTGAAGCTTGTGGAAGACAGGAAGCTGACTCTTATGCCCAAAACGGGGATATATGGGACTATGAAGGCGGAGATGTATCGAGAGACAATTGTATATCTAGGAGACCATGACAGAGAGGATAAATTGACGTTGGAGAGGACGAAGGCCGACGATATAAGGCAGGAGGAAGGCAGAAAGAGGGTTGCTAAATGGGAGCAAAGCACTTCTAAGGCTAAGCTATGAATGTGTAATATCATGCTATTGTATTCAACCCTTCTAGATATATTATATATCATCAACCTGTCATACTTCTCTTGAGATACTGGGTCTTGCTCCTGGTCAGTCACCGGTTTCTCCACACTCCTGTAAACTCATGGCCACGCCAGACCGGAACCGTATAACATTCAAATCATTTCCTCATTCAGTCCGGAGGCATACTCAGCTCCTCTGTCACTCAATCTGCATACCTCAAGATAAATCTCGACTGACCCACGATCCGTCCTCGTTGTATTAAGGCCGCTATACATGTAGATCTCTCACTGTGCCACTCTGTAGCACCTCTTTGGCTGTTTGGTTTCTCTTCTATCTCCCATTGGTATCACGCTATCTTCTTTAAACAAGTGGCTAAACAAGTGGCTGAATAGTGGCAAAGTTCGCTTTGTCATCATTTATATACAAATCTTCCTTCATGTTTGGCTAATATATACAGTGAATGATCGCACTTGTTTCAATATAAAGTCCTCGCCAGGTACTCAGATATATGAAAGCAATTTGGGCAAGAAATAGGTATATGCAATCCCAGAAGGAGGTTCCATGCCATAAATGTAGTTTCCCCACCATGGTCCACCTCCCCACCACAGCTACTGAGAATCAGCAGTTGTTTTTCAAGACTTGGATTTGAGGGGAAGTCAAACTTACAGCTCCAGTCCATACATCACTATTGCTTCCCATGTATGACAACATGTCTGTTACCGCGCTAGCACACTGCGTATTGGCACCACCAGCAAACTCTCCTAAGATACCTTTCTTCCCGTTAGCCTTGAGCCATGCCGTCGCAGCCTGAAGGCGTTCTTTGCCAATTGTAGCAGAGACGCAAGCTTCTGAAGTTCCAGATCCATCAGAGTCGAGATACTGATGCATCTCGTAGATGATTTTGTTTTGTGGATCGGTAAGATCTTTCAGAGAGTCGCCATTACCAGACGATACCCAAGTCCATGCTCCAGACCAAGAGTTGCCTTCTACAAAAATATATTGCGAGGTGGCACCGGCAGCACGAACGCCGTTAATGCATCCTTGCATCATGTTTTTGACGTCGCTGTTTTGCATGTCATGTGGCTCGTTATTGCAATCGAAAATTACTTTGCTGTTGCCAGCAAAGAGTGCAGCGGTAGTCTTCCACCAAGCTTGAAAACTAGCAGCATCCGTAATTACATTGCCGTAGTAGCGTCCAAAATTGTGAGGATCTACTACAGCGTAGGCACCTTTGGTGTTGGTAATGTAGTTCACGAGATCAACCAGGGGCTTAGAGTAGGTTGTGTTCACTGAGCCGGTCATTTGTGAAGGAATGAGACGTTCCATCATGATGGCGATACGGAATATGTTAAGTCCCTTGCTAGTGAGAGTGTCTATTGTAGAGCTATTGGAAGTGTTAGGAATGGGTTGTAGTTGAACTGTGGCACGCGGAAAACTTGCGTAACAGGCCATGTATAGTCCTTGCCTAGCTGGCCAGGAATAGCTGTGCTTCCAAATTCTGCTCCGGATTCATTGACGCCTATAAAACCGAACTCTGAGTTAGATATTATAAACTTTGGTAGGGGTAATTAGATCTAGACCCTTTATAAAAATGCTTTTTACCAAACCATTGGAACTTGCTAACTCTCTTCTTTTTCTCAGTAGAAGGAGCTGCAACAGCCAGCACGGCAGTGCTAGCCGTCAAAAGAAGTGATCCAAACCGCATTATAGGTGCGAGTTATCAATTTTGAACGCAAAAATAAAGAGCAAAGAATATGTTGCGACAATCACAAATCAAAAGGAACCGATATTGAACTGACTAGGAGAAATATGAATGCTTTATATGTAAAGGTTTCCATAACATAGGTATAGCCATGTGTGCTAGTCAAGTATCGACCACTAGAGACTAACTTTTGATATGAATGACGTGGAGTTTGCGGGTAATAAAGTATATATTAAACCCACCAACAACCTAACTGGGATAGTTTCTGGAAGAACATTTCATGTGTAGTGCCTTCCCCACATATTCAATATATATCTGAAACGATAATGGTTACTGGATGCCGGCAAGCCACTGGGAGTGCCAAGGGAGAGCTTGTTTCTATCTTGAAGTCCATGACGGTTGAACAACTGGAATATTTGACTTCAGTCAATTTGTAATTCGCATAGAAAATATGGTTCAGCGGTCGATGATTCCGAACGCCTGTTATCACTGAGTGCAAAACGTGAAGTTGAAAAGAATAACGGAAGGTGGTCGTCCGTCTGGCTAATAAGGAACTCGGTACCTGACTGCAGACCACCCGCAATTGTGGGGAACACATGGGAAATAAGATCGATTCGAATCGCATGGAGAAATAATTGACCGAAAGAAAACAGTATACCAGGGCCGAAACAGAAGGAGAAGGTCTGCTGATTCAAGTTTGGCTGTGATAGGTTTTCTGTGACTTATGAAAGCCCGCGCATGCTTAGGAGCTCAATCTGGTAAGTATGAGAGCTTTTTCTTTACATAACCGAAACAAGTCCGAAAAAGTTTCGAGCATCTAAATCTGGCCTGCGATATCAATCAGGATGAGTAGCAACTTGTGTTTTTTGCTATGGATTGATGTCAGTGTTTGGAATTGTATCGAGATTTGCACACACTAGAAAGCAGACAGACATGATAACTTGCCATTGAAACTTGTACATTGTGAGTAATGGGAGGTTTTAGTGAATCTATGTCTGGACTCAATCTGGTCAGGAGTTTTCTTGCTATCAAGTCGACTTCTGAAATACTAACAAAGCTGTGTTAGACTAGAATACAACGGTTTATTATGTTGAGTTCCAAGTGAGGTCTGGCCAGCATTTGCGAGCATGCCAAGGCTGAGACTGTGGGGTCAGCGCTCTTTATCAGACCTCACTTCATCCTCAGCTCTAGCTCTTGCTTCTCTCTTCTCAATTTCTGTGACATATTTTTAAAATTATACAAGCTAGCATGTAGAATAAACTCACTCTCATCATCATCGCTCAACTCGGCTCAGACAGATCACCTTTGAGGCTCATGAATTGCTCATCAAGCATTACTCAGCCTTGGCTCAGCCTTGAACGACACTCCATTAAACAGACGAAATTGGGCGACAATACTCATAGCAGTCATGGCAGCATTGGACGTTGAGAAGCAAGGGAAATACCCAATCGTTCTCAGTGACGCTCTGCTAGGAAAAGCCTCCAAGGACACTTATACTGGTGTCAGATGTTAGTTCTCCCCTCGATAACTCAATACTCAGAACTAACATTTGGCAGATAACCACAAGCCAGAGACGTCCGCAGACCCTTCTTCAATCTCATCGAATATCAAGCCCTCCAAATCAGATTCCAACTACGATCTTTCTCTCCAGCATGACTCGGAAGAGTATTCATATCATGGTGCTCGAGCGTCCGGGGATGGCCAGTACGTCTTGATATTTGACCCGGCCAAACAACACTTTGTGCTCCACCGGATCGACTCGACTTTTGATATGAACCTTGTCGACTCGCCATGGGAAGATGCTGCAGCCCTCCAGTCCCAGTACCCTCAATTAGCCGGCTCCACATCAAACTCCTCATCAGACATACCCGAACGCAAGCCCGCCAGGACCACCAAGGCTACACCGACTGCCAAAACCTCGAAAGCACCAGCTGCCAAAGCACCCAAAGCCGCACCACCCCCCAAAGCAGAGCTCAAGCGCAGGAAGCCCGTGCCGGCGAAGAAGAAGGCTCCTGTGCGGGAACCGACGCCAGAGGATGATTCAGATGATGGTTTGACGATTGAATACCCCGATGCCCCTGCCGCGCAGCAATACCAATACCAGCCGACGCAATCCTTCCAGCGAGATGATAGCGAGGAAGTCAGCGATGAGGATGCCGAAGGTGAAGAATACGAGGAGGAGAAGAACCAAGATGTTGATTACCTGAAGTTGCCTAGCCCAGGTAACAACAATGCCGGCGGCATGAGCGATGAGGATATAGAGTTGGACCTAGAGGCGGAGCTAGAGCAGGCGCTCAAGGAAGAAGGCGGCGGTGATGAGAGCAGTGAGAGTGAAGAAGAATAAATTGCATGCTGGGGGATATATCGGCCGGCGTTGGGAATTTTTATTTTGGGAAAGGATATCAAAGGAGTTTTCTGGTCTGGGACATGCCTTGGAATGGATCTGTATTTGATTTATTTTGAAAGCTCTAAATGAAGGTCGTATGTCTGGAGGTCATCCCATGAAGTATCATATTATCAGATAGATATTCCCTATCCACATTATACTATATATTATTATTCTGTATCGTCGGCTTTGACATTGAGAAGGAACACAGAAAAGAGGAAGAATCGAAAGGGTGTGCAGAGGACTGTTAATCTCTAATTATCGAGTTTCGATATAATATTCTGGATTGATGCCTTATGTACATCTTATGAATATGATCATGATCATCTAGGTATTGGCTCGATAATGCAGAAAACTGGCCAAATACACGGAGGAGCGTAAATCCTCCTCCCATGATAAAAACAGAGGCACCTAGGGAAGAGGTATCACTCTTGGAAAAACATGCGCCACGGCTCAAGGCCTATGACTCCATTAACACCCCGCGCAAGGAAGCCGAACGGCAAATTATTTACCAAACAAGAAAAGACAGTGCGGATCTGACCCATTATGTACGCGCCGACAACTAAGACGCAAAAACGCAAAGCCAATGCATACAGGTTTCCAAATTTCAAGGAAAACACGACAGACCTAGAAGATACTATTGACAATATTGCCACCAATAGTAGCTCCAGCTCCGAAAATTGCAGCGTTTCCGAGCTTTTTGCCAAACTTCTTGCCCATTTCTCCGCCTTTTCCTGGCTTACCCTCCATTGGGTCGTTGGCCATTTGCATAGGAGGAACGGCGCTGCTGAACGTTAGTAATTGTTTCAATAGGAAATTAAATTCTAATGTATAGCATATGGGAATCTCTATCAAGCCATGCAAATAGTGTACGTGTCAAGACATCAAACCTGGTGAGCTTACCTGTTGTATGGATCACTGGGGCCAGGTGGAGGAGGGCCATTCTGCCGGTAGCCTTGATAACCCTGTGCTTGGTGACCGCCAGTGTTTGCCTTTTCATTAGGGTATTGATTGCCCTCTGGTGGGCTGTTGTGAGGTTGAACGTATGTCTTGGGGAATGCGCCTTCGGAATTGGTACGAGCGTTCTTGCCTACCCACCAATCATCATTGACAAGTTTTAGCACGATAATCTCATCTCCAACATTGAAGTTGCAATCTCCTTCGGCACTATAGGCGTAGAGGGCGGTAGCGCGCATAACCTCAGGTTGAGGGGCAGAATAGTTGTTGCGGCTAGGGAGAGTTGGCGTGGGGGCCTTTTGATATGCAGGTGGTGGCTGATTATCCAGGCTCAACTTTTCCATTGATGGTTCAGGAGCAGAAGCACGAGCAGGCTAGAGGAGATTAGCTATACAAACAACTATTTATGGTTGATGTATTACTCACAGGGTTTTTACGAGTGGGGCCAGCGTTGAAAGATGACTCGGCGGGGAGGTTCTTCATGATAGCGTCAAAAGCTTCATCAGAGATAGCTCCATTCTCAGCAAGAGTTTCGAGCTCCTGTAACTCGTCAGTTCTACTGCTTTCTACATTCACAATCATAACATACGTTCTTAATGTTTCGAAGCGAGCGGTTGTTGCTGATGATCTTGTTGCGTTCCTCGGGTGGCATAGAGGTAGACATGATTATATTCTCGTGATAGGCGTATTCGGTATTCTTGCAGTCGGTGCAGTCTTGGTGGTGGGTACAGTTGTAGACCTTGGAATGAACCTTCTCGTCAATGTCCTTGCGTTCAGCTTGTGTAAAGTATAAAGGGGCAGATCGTTGTTGAGGGAGGCGAGCCTTCGAAACCGACAGATGATCTCTAACTATCTAAATAAAACGCCAAGTCAGCATTGTGTGAAACTTTGTAGCATATTCGAATATGGTAATCCAAGAAGATTCTTGGCAAGGTCTTGACATAAAAGAGTAATCCTTACCAATTTGTGCTTGCGAGTTGGTGAAGCCGCGCCGTTTGGACTTTCGTCTCTTCGAGAACTGATATGACCACCGTTTGCTTCTTTATAGATACCACTAGAAGTTTGGAGATTTTGCAGACTATATGCTAGATTCTCGCCCTGCTTGCCAATGCTCGGGGGGGTTGTACCACGGAACGGAGAATCGTCCTGGGGGCCGCGGTGGCTTGAACGTAGGCCGGAAGGGAGGATGGGTTGGCTAACGCTGCGCGAAAAGGGGCCGTTAGTTGCGCTTTTGACGGAACTCTCGGGAGTATTTCGATTGCTCGCTGTACGTTGTGCAATATGACGGCTGCTGGAGCGAATAGAGGATGTTGCCTGGAGGGGCAATTATGTTAGCTAGGCTCCACGCAAAGAAATTCCCGCCACTTGGAACTTGTTTAAGGGACGAGAGCTGGAAACAACGTACTTGATCACGGTTGAGGTCTTCTAGGAAAGAATCAAGCTCGGTATCGAGAGAAATAAGGGAGTCGTCGTTGGCGGGTGGGGTGGTTGTGGAAGCATACGCATGAGCATCCTTGGCAACGGCTGCGCCGCCACTCGTTAATCCAACCAGTCCGAGCCCGTCGCTGCTCTCAAATAAAGGGGAAGGCGTATTGACATCAATTTGAATAGCACTTCTCTTCGAAAGCTTCTTCTTAAACCCTAAGTCAACCTGTTCGATCCAATTGTCAGGACATGGTCAATCTGTAGCTGGGATTCTGAAGTTGAAGTTTAGATTGCGTTTTCTGCTCTTACCGCTTCTCGCTCTGGTACGACCTCGCCGGGCTCGCTACCTTCAGTAGATGCGCCGTAGAAATTGAAGCTGGGAGGCTTGCCTCTGACTTCACCATTGTTATACTGGGACATAACCGTGGCGGAATTGTACGTGGACAAGAGATATGAAGCACGTTTCTCCATCGTCGTCATCCCTCTTGCCGGATCACCCAGAACCGACCGCCGATCTGCTCCTCGATGCTTTTCGTGCTCGCAAGCCGGCTGCTCGTCTGCGGTGATATCAAAGTCGTCTCTCAGAGCAGGATTGAAGCCTCCTGATCTTTGTGATCTTCGTAAGGATTTCTTGGTCGATGTAGCAGATGTTTCTTTAGCAAGCTCTCTGAAGTCAATTAGTCTGTTGACTGGTTTATCAGTCAATTGGTCTTTTCTCTGGCCAGAAGAAGCCATCGTTAATGAATAGCTTTAGAGCGGTCAACTTCGGATTATAGTTCTTCCGTTGTTGGAGATGATGAGATGCAGCAGTGGACGCGAGGTTAAGTAGTGTGCTAGGGGGGCTTCGTCTTCCGCGTGTATCTCGAATTCACTACAGCTGGGAGGTACAAGACGCGTCAAGACGGAAGTGAATTTAACTCGCACTTTCATACTAGTGTAGAGAGTTCAACATATGAAGGTAGACCAGCTCAACGCGCTGTTCAAGTAGATTGGTGGTCTTTGTCTCCTTCATCACAGTGTTAAGATATTTCTACACGTTTGAGGATGTGACACATTCAGCTCTCTTGTCCTATTGTTTCTTTCCAAATCACGCTACTCGTCTACATTACTTGCATAGCATATACTTATCTTCGCAATTAGATACCCTCCCTCGAAGTCTCTCAAATTACAGGCTCATATTAATGAAGTGTGTTTTTGATGTGAAGTGAGAGGTAGGTGAAAGAAAGTTCAAAAATACCTAGAAGACGCTTCCAAATTCACCAAAACCAAAGTTAAGCCTAAAATAAAGCGCAGAAGCAACTAGAATTCTCCTTGTCTGACACAGGAATAAAATCTCCATCCTACTTTTAAAGGCCTTGCACAAGGGGACCTAGGACCTTTCTCGCTTAATTCAGGGGCATACCAAAAAATAACTCATGCCAAGATGCACACAGGCGTATAGATCTAGGGAAAACACAAACCTGCTTTGCCTCTCTTTTCTTTCTTGAAAACATTTGGCTAAGTCTACGTAAATAATTCTAGGCATTCAAAAAACTCGTGCCTGTCAACTGATGTAAACCTTCCCGTGCTTGCAATATTCTTCTCTGGTCACATGCAAGACCTCATCAGTCTTGGTATTCTTGATTGATAGAGCTTGTATCTTATTGTACAATCTAGTTGTTCCTCTTATGATATTTACATGAACTAAAACTGCACCTTCCAAACTCAACACGACCTGCCGTCGCCTATGTTCTCAGTCATACTCGCCGAGCCGTATACTCTCGCGGTAGCATAATAAGCCAATCCTACACGCAAATCCTGGCGATAGGAGCACACTGTCTTCGGACACGGATTACTATGCTCCTTGGATACCAACACACTGGTGCATGAATCTTGTGCGGAAGGTCGTGTATTCAAATTTTAATTCCCGCTACTCTACTGCATCAAAATGTGCATGAGATATGGTGGCGCGATCATTTTTAACGGATGAAGACCCTTGTCATGTACACGATCATGAATTAGCAGGCAGTCTCGTTGGCGTGGTCGCACCAGATTCCTCGCTGCCGCTACTCTTGGTACTGTATCCTGGATCGCTCAACTCATCTTGTTGCACCCTTTGTACCGGAGACCTACTCGACGGCTGTGATGTCATCTCTGTCTTTGATGGCTGCCTGGCGTGAAACCATCCTCCGCGTTCCCATTCTCCGGGCCTGTACAAACAGGAGCTCTGGGTATCGTCTTCGACAATACCCTTCACCAACTCGCTCAAGCGCTTGAAATCTACCGGCTTCAATATCCATCCATCGAAACCTGCAGCAATATATTCCTGCCGATTCCGCTCAACAAGTGATGCGGATACCGCAAAAATGGGAACTCTGCCGTTAACCATCGCGCGACTTGACAACTGAGCTCTTGAGTGCGACTTTTCGGTGGATCTGATCATCTTTGTAGACGTCATTCCATCGACGATGGGCATTTGCATATCCATCAATACGACATCAAAGAATGCTGGTTTTTCTTCATACGCACGCGCGCACTCTTCTCCGTTGATTGTATGAAAGACTTTGTGGCCACTCTTCTCTAGTCTTTTCTTTATAATCCGACTATTGATGGGATCATCTTCTGCCACGAGTACCTGAAGATGTTCTGCATCTAGTTCCCTGAGACTCTCGTCGGATTCTGCCTTTTCTGCTATGGACATTTGCTTTATTGGGGACTCAAGACTGCTCCTGGAAGGTGAGGCTGCTTCTTCTCCAGTGCGCTCCGAGAACTCGTCCGGCATTTTCACAGCTTTTAGTGGAGTTTTCTCCCCTTTAATAGCAACTCCAGCATGTCTCTCCGAGGGAGGCTGAATAGGATCTAAGGCTCCATGTTTCTTCCGTCGATCAAGGTCTCCAGGTCTTTCATGTGGCTGAATGATCCCTGTCCCTCTGGCTGAGCTTGAACTGCCATGGGTGGAACGACTATGGCCACCCCGGTGTGGTGTGGTATCTTCCAAGTCTCCATCCGTTAGATTTAATGAACTTGATATAGCATCGATCATTCGATCAACGTCGCTCTTGTTACTCTTGTTACTTTTACCGCCACTGGAGTTACTTCTAAAACTTCGCATACTAGTCATCTCTTCGACACTGCGTCTTCGACCGACTCCTTCATTCCGTATAGAACTGCCTTTTTCAACTAAGGTAACTTCTCCATCCGCTGCTGGCGGTGTTGCGGGATGTCCAGAATGTGACGAGTATGGTGAAGTCTGACCCGTCTTGAGAAACGCAGACCTCTCGTTGGTACCCACGGATTGATTATTGTCATCTGGTAAGAGGAAAGATAGCTGTACCACGAAGCGAGAGCCCTTTCCTTCTTCAGACTTCAGTCGTAACTGCCCGTCCATATTGCGTACTATACGTGCGACTATTGCCAGGCCAAGGCCTACGGTTCCCCCGTTTCCTTCTTTTCCGTCTGTCAATCGAGCCTTTAACTGATCGGTAGACTCAAGGACCTGTTCGTCGTCATCTGTAGTGACTTGCTCCAGACACCTAAAGATGGCATCCAATTTTTCGTTCGACATACCCACCCCCGAATCTTGGACTACGATCTCGACAGTTGCTCTGCCAAAAGTAATATCTTGAAGCCACAACTCCACTCGTACCTGAAGAAATGAATTAGCAAACAGTCAAGTGACACGAAGAAATCTATCCTCCAAGATACGTACATAGCCATCTCCCGTATTTTGCACTGCATTTGCAGTAATATTTGAAATTGCCTGTCGAACTCGCCTTTGATCGCCGTGAACAAATTGGGGCAGCCCGGGGTGTTCGATGATCTCGTAGTTGATTCCTTTACGCTTGGCATCTCCTGTAAAAGGATCTGTAGCTTCACGTATGGTTAGAGGAAGATCAAAAACCTCATCTTTGATCAGTTCCTGGCCTTCCTCTGTCTTAGTCAAGTCGAGCAAGTCATTGATCACGTATATTAAAGACTTGGACGCCGAGTGAGACTTGGACAAGTTGTCGCGGGTTTCCTGGTCTAATGCGCCTTCAAGTGCAATTTCAAGGTAATTGATAATAGCATTGAGCGGGGTGCGCACTTCGTGAGCGGAATTTGCAAGCAGTAGCTTGGTCAGTTGGTTGGTCTGCAGCGCTGCCTCCTTTTGTCTCCAAACCTGAACGTCTTGTTAAAGATGGCACTAGTGAAGTGATGCAGTGACATACCTCAATAAACTTGCCGTAGACAAGGCAAAGTACCGCAGCGGTTTCAACCTGCTCCTCGGTCCATTCTCGGCACTTTCCTACAACTGTCTCACTCCAGGTCTTGAAACTCGTGCGGGGTTCCAAGTAACCTGTAGTTCCTTCTTTGATGAACTTTTCATATGGATTTCCCGCCCATTTCACCTCTCTCACCCCTCCCTTCCTAAAGAAGACTATGAAGTCACTTCCAGAGACAGAGAGGGGAACCAGGAGAAGTCCTGATATTACCAGAAAGCCAGGCTGATACACTAGATCTGGAAAACTTTCTCTAATATCTTGGGATGTGATGACAGAAGTAATCTTGCGCAGGCGCAGGTACTCAAGCATGGCCAAGGCTTCCTGGGTGTGCTCCACCTTACCCATGATCTTTGTCTCGCCGCGTATCGAGAGTAATCCGAAGTCAGCGTCGAATAACTTGAGTAAGTCATCCGAGGACGCGATGATATAGCCAGAAGGATTTGCTTCGGTGGGAACGGTGTTGATCAGCTTGCGTGCCTGTAGCCTGGATGCATAGGAAAGCTTCTCGATGTTTCTAGAGGCCGTATCACCTATTAAACGACACATCTTTCGGATGGGGAAAGATACCCGCAGTCCTTTTGAGCCATAACCGTGGCATGATACCAAACCCCACAAGTCTCCAAAAGCATTAATCGATATACTCATGGAGCTTCTAACAGCCATGTTTTTGAGGTATTTAATATGGATAGGTGACATGGCCCTCAAGTAGGCGAAAGATAGATCAAGAGGAGTTTCGAGGTCTTCGGTAGTTCGACACACCAGCCGAGCTGTTTCCAAATCACGATCGTATAGCTAGGTAGGAAGTTAGAATTAGATATACCGCCGATAGGCTTAGATATTAGGGAAGAACTTGACAGATCATTTACCCTGAGGTCAACGTCATACATTGCGAGGTTATAAGCAGACCTGAAGGGTAAACATCCTGTATAGCTCTCTTGGGAATTTCACGAGGCCAAATGTAAAACTTACCAGCCGCACTTTGTTGACCTTGTAAAGATCTCTAGCTTGTTTGGGAATATCCGAGGCCGGAAAGTTTAGGCCTTTGTAGAGGTCCTTGGTGGCCCGGGGATCTACTAATTCAGTCACAACTCGTCCGTTGAAGGATGAATCGAATTGGTAAATCATAACACGACTGCAAAACGATTAGCACTGGTTTATGGACTCTATCTTATGATGGAGAGTAATTGACGGAAATTATAGCTTTTGCGGCTGGTCCACTTTCGGTAATGTGAACAGCCGGCGAGCATGGAAAATCATGCTTACTGAAAGCCTGTGAGCTCTTTCACAACCCCAACTAAGATTTTCAGAAATGTTTCTAGGTTCGTGGCAGCAGCTAGTTGTTCTTGCACTTGCGACATGATATTAAAAACTTCCATCGCAGCAGCTTCTCCTTTCCTCTTCCGGGCACTCCTCAAGACTCGCAGTGGTTTATTCACCGGGTGGGTGCTCTCAAGGTACTCGTCGGCGGTTGGTATGCTATGCAAAGTATCCTCAGGTGGTTCCGGCGTTTCTTCATTTGGGGGTACTAGCGGGTGTAGTATATCATCATCGAGCTCGAATTCTAGGATGATCAAATCGGGGTTGGCAGGGTTTATATGCATAGCACACCAAAGCTTTTGACATCGTTTGGTGCAGTGTACGGCCTTGGGTGATCTGATCATAATTGTGAACACTTCGGGACCATTTGCAGCAGGGTCCGCGTCTTCGTCTCTAATAAAATCGACGTGATCAAGAAGGTTTTCCTGCTGCTCATCCGACAGTATGTCACAGAAGTTGTCCAGTTGAAAGAGTTGCTGGGGCGTGTATCCAATCATACGATAGGAATTCTCGCTCACAACGCGCACCAGTAGTTGTCCCTCTTCCTTCTCCTCCAAGGCTAAAAGCATACCGAAACCTTGAATCGCACCCGGAATATGGATCGGCTCATCTTCACATCGTTGTATGGCATCCCCGTCCCGCCCAGTAATTACTGCATGTCCTTCTGCCGTGACGATATGCTTGAATCTCACCGTGACATGCCCATTGATACTGCCTACTTCGGAAGGAGTATGCGTGCCATGTGAACGCAGCGAGTTGTCTACATAGCTTGACTCCGTCCTGGCATTGGAGTGGTCTGAGCTCGCATCACTGAATAGACGCATACGGCTGCCTCCTCCATACCGGCCAGATTCATTGGTCCCGGTAGAGTGATGGTCCCTTTTCACCCGCGAGGAGGTGTTCGCCGGTGAATCATGCGGCGGCTGCGCGTGAAGAAGCCTTTTCGCGGAAGTGTCCCCAACCGTTTCCGAGGGTGGAGCTTTGGCATCCTTCCGACTACCAGCAATCGAGTCCAGCGATGGGAAATAATCTTGGCGCGGGCTCGCAGGTTTGGTGGAGTGTGGAGTTTGTGCCTGTGAAGTATCTACACTTACCACGCTGCGGATGGGAAACACGCGGTCTGTCTGCGACCTCGGGCTCCCAATCTGCTTCTCGGAACTCTGGCTCCACGATGATGAAGCATCTGCTTGTGCTGGTGGCACATCTGGTTTCTCGGGGTCATCCGACGATTTCAAGTGCGGCTTCGGCGCTGGCAGAGTGGCAGATATGGTGCCTCCCAGCGGAGTGGTCTCTCCCTCATCCTCATTTATAGGTTGCTCCGGTACAGATTCTTCGATGCGTTGGGGCGCAGGAACATTTTTGGGTGCGGGCTGTGACCCCATCGCTGGCGTAGCACCTTCAGCCGAAGGGGGAATTTGTAGATTCGACCGAAGTGTGAATGTTGCTCTCTCCCGCTCATGAACCAGGAGCTGTGAGATGTCTGGCAGGAAGGTAGACGTGGTCAGGTATGGTGCGTGAGATATACATGGGGGCTACACAGTCGCATGTGTCGAGGCGGAAAGGGACGCACTTTTGAGGATCGGCGGGGGAATTTGGCGCAGCAGTCGGACGGAGGAGGTGTTGAAACCGCGAAGGTGAGGTTATTCGGAAAAGTGCAAAGGATCGTCGCAACAAATAAGGAGTGTAATGGAATAAAGGATATTGGCGAAAAGGTACAGCAGTGGCAAAATATACACTACCTTGTGGAAGTGGAAGTGGAGGTGGAGGTGGTAGTGGTAGTGGTAGTTGTGGAGGTTTGTGGTAATGTAGGAGGAAAAGCGCAGGGGTGGAATAAGGGGGGGGAGGTGAATGGTTGGTTGGTTTTGGCTGCTTGACTTTTACAGTTTTTGGGTTATGGGGGCGGATGGGCATTTGGGTATTGGCGGATGGGTATTGGCGATTGCCATGTCCAAGTCCTGCACGATTCCCGGTAGATCAGGGTGGAGGAGCGAGGAAAGTGATCTCATCTGTGCCAGATGCAGCATACAGCTCACAATATACGGGAATATACGGCACATGCACGGTAAAAACGAGTATAATGGTAAAACCTGCTCGTCCCTATAAACCAGTAAATCTGTAAACCTGTAAACCTGTAAACCTGTAAACCTGTAAACCTGTAAACCTGTAAACCTGTAAACCTGTAAACCGAGAGCAGCATCACGCACTCCTCTCCTTGTATTTACTTTAGTAATATTTACCTACTAATAATTACTTACAGGACTAATAATTACCGACTTCTAGGAATTCCAAGACGCTCTAATCCCGCTTCCGTAACACTATCTCTCACCACCACCACCACCACCACCACCCCCGATCTACTGTACAGTAGTAGTGTCTCGGCCCCAACGAAATAGCTGGAAGTTTCTAACTAATTTCCCACCGTCTCCCCACCCCTCGTTCTTGTCTTGTCGCCCAATATCATCATATATCTCCTATCGTGACGGTTAATGACATCGTCTATCCTTGGGCAGGACCCTGGATTTCTGCACCCTGCCTCCGATACCAGACAGTCGTGGCCAAGGT
>Ga0247807_10001079_pt1 | contig 16576 bp, 10 predicted proteins | sample UWRJL074202C1_FD_179931 | JGI IMG/M metagenome (GOLD analysis project Ga0247807, IMG submission 179931) | Plant litter microbial communities from Arlington Agricultural Research Station in Wisconsin, United States - UWRJ-L074-202C-1 | ecosystem: Environmental > Terrestrial > Plant litter >...
ATATTAGGCAATCCCAAATCGGTATTTCTTCCACCAAATGTCACATTACACATCCGACGAAATGCACAAAGAGCGGCTTCTCGAATTCTGTAATCCAGTATACACAGATGAGTTCTACGATTACACTACTCGACCCCGTCGTAGTATCCTTGAGGTGAGTATTCGATGTTTTTTTTTTACCCAATCAAGAGTGAGAAATCGCAGCTTATCTTTTTGTGTAGGTCTTGCAAGACTTCCCATCAGTGAAGCTCCCTTGGTTGTATGCTACAAGCGTTTTCCCACCCATTCGTGGCAGGCAATTCAGTATTGCTAGTGGCGGACGACTCGCGAAGAGTACCATTGCGGGCCACATACAAATTGAGGTCCTCGTTGCAATCGTACGGTATAAAACGGTTCTCAAAAAAATCAGGCAGGGTTTATGTTCGCGCTACATCGCTTCGTTACCAGAGAATTGTGAATTAAAAATCACGTTTGAGGGAAACGGGAAATTCTATGATTTGCTGAGGAAGGAACCAACAAGGCCACTCATTATGATTGCACCTGGAACAGGAGGTAATCCATATGCCTTCCAAACTTAGAATTGTAGTGCTGTGAAGATTTATACCTCGACCAGTAATCAAGCTCAGGAAACATGTACTAATGTTGATTCTGTAGTGGCTCCATGTCGTTCCTTAATATATCAGCGCCTTCAAACAGTAAATATCCATCACTAGAATCAGTATGATACTGACTCGTCCCGCAGCCCATTGTCCCTGGACCAAGTCACCTCTTCTTCAGCAACCGCAACCAATCCGCTGACTTCTTCTTTTGCGATGAATGGCCTAAACTGCAAGGCGATCTAGATCTCACAGTTCATACAGCATTCTCTCGCGATCAATTGCAAAAGATTTACATTCAAGATATCATTCGAAAAGAAGGCGATCTTGTGAAAAAGTTGATTGAGGAAGGTGCAGTGGTAGTTTTATGTGGAAGTTCAGGAGCAATGCCAAAAGCTGTTAGGGAAGCTTTGCTTGATGCTTTAGCGACGAATGATCTCGCTATAGTGGAGACACAAGAAAGTGGTCATCCTGAAAATGACAGTAGCAGAACAGAGGCGGAGCGTTTACTGAAAGCTCTGGAGGATGGCGGACGATTCATACAGGAAACGTGGTAGTACCTCTTGCCAGAATAAAAACATATTATATTGAAAATGCCCTGATATGTTTTCCGTCGCTGTATTGCAGAGTGAAATATTCATTATACCGTTTGTTTTAAAGTGAATCTGATTTTAATTGCTGCATATATCAACAGTCCCTCTGTCATCTCATAAGTCATGAAACGCGGTATATTTTAGGGTGGTAGTTTTGGCAGACTTGCATATGCAGGTGATTTAGCTTCCAGATGAGCTCAGCGTAAAGGCCCATAAGTTCATTGAACAAATCGACATTTATAACTCATTCTTTTATTTGAATATAATGTTACTCAATTCTACAATTATTTCATTGGTTGGGGCAATATCAGGAAAGTCTCACTTGGGCACAGTTTGACGGTTATAGGTTTTCGCGCAGCCTTGCCATGACAACGTAATGGTTGACCAATAGTTCGCTTTACAGTGATGCAGTGAAAGGTTGCTGATGCACAAAACTTGTTCTACTCTCCTCGCTGTCATTCTTTCTGACTTTTACGACGATTGTTACCTAGCAGCCATTCCATTAATACAACTTTAGTCCAATTATACGACATCCAGAACAGATTCCATCCTTGGAAGATCACTGTTACGACGGATGGATTACGTCTATGATTCTACCCTGGCCTCTACTGAGCTGCGCTTGCTCCAGCCACTAACTCTTACCAATGATATCCTTCGATTCAAAACTCGACGGGTCCAGCGCACATCAAAACCCCGTTACACGGCTGTCTCGAATACGTGGGGGGATGCGGATGCTTCAGAAGTTATCTACCTGGATAATCAACGATTTCTCGTAAGACCTAATTTATGGTCGTGTCTGAGATACGTAGGCCAGAATTCGAGCAGTATCTCGCGTTTGGGGGAGTGGGAGTACCTATGGGTGGATGCCATCTGTATCAACCAAGCTAGCGACGCTGAGCGTAACTCTCAGGTCGAGCTAATGGATCAGACGTACAAATATGCGGTCTGCGTGTCTGTTTGGCTGGGGCTTATGAAGCTACCGGACTATATCTTGGATGGACTTTCGACAGTCCATTCACAGACGCCTATCAAGACGATAGAAAGCGACGGCTTCAATTGGATGGAGGAGATTGTCGAGCTATCGAACCGTCCATACTGGTCCCGTGTCTGGGTTATCCAGGAGTTCTTACTCGGCAAGAGCGTCGAGTTGTATTGCAGTAACAACAGGATAGGATGGCAAAGTTTTCAGGAACTTCTCGGCCGTGAGGCTGGCATTAACCAATTCTACGATGTAAACGACAACGTCCCGCAAGGAGATCAAAATAGAGTGTCACTCTCCGCTTTATCTCTTGTCATGGGACGGCATATGGATAAGCATCCGGAGTACTTCCAGCCACTCTGCAACTTACTCATCGACCACCATAAGTCTACGTGTAAGGATCCGCGGGATAGGGTTTTCGCGCTACTCGGTCTTATCACAGTGGATGAACGAAACTGGCTAAACAAGATCTTTCCAAATTATTCAATTACACGGGACCATGTGCTCATCATAACTCTAGCGCACTTGACGCAATTTCCTGCGCTTTCGAGAATGGAGCGCAACGGTGAAAATATCACTCCTGATTCAGAGGAGCTTTTCTTGGGATTAGGCGTCAAACTCAATTCAGAAAGGAGAAGACTTCTGCGCCGGGCTAAAGAAATTGACTACCTAGGGCTCTCTCCTGAAGAATTGTTACAGTCGCTGTCATCCAGGGATCAGCTGGAGGAGTACGAGTGCGAAAGTACGTACGAACAGCAAGATGTGAGCGAAATCGAACGACCGAGACGCCACTCTGGAAATTTGGTTATAATTTCATCGGTATTCGTGTCTAGGATATGCAATTTGGTGGTATGCCAAGAGAAAACTAACAATTTGAAAGACGATAATTCGAGAAACGCAATAAATAAATGACAATATTTTCATTCTTTAACATTAGTCAACATTAGAACTTTTAATCCATGGTCCAGACGCTCGTGTTCTTGTTGTAAACGTCTGTGTGATAAGTCTTTTGGTTCCAAATTTCCATCAACAGGTCATCCGATCAACAAATCTACTATCTTGGGCTCCCTACATTTACACCAACTCAGGATGATCTGGCGAAATGTGGACGATCCGCTAAGCGTCAATAATTTGCGACAAATTAAGCCGCCGAAGTATTAAAATCTGGTAATATACCCTTCAGCATCTTCTCCTGCAAATTTTTCCCCATGTTCACTTCTTTGTGAGGAACGTGAGAGCTGCAAGACACAAAGTATCGATTCCTGTTTGCATGGTCGTCTCTATCTCCGGAGCGAATTGTGCCGAGTGATTCGACGGAATGTCCTCCATCAATCTTCCTTCCTTACTCTTTTGGTCCCAAAGATTCCCATCGACGCCGCCGAAAAACCAGAAAAGACAAGGCTTCCCTTGAGATGTAGCGAGGATAGAAACGTCTTCAGAGACATTGGACCGCGGTATATCCACGTTGAATCTATCCCCAAAGTGCTTGGTAAATTCCGTAGCCACTCGCGATGCCATATGGCTATCATTCACTGTTTCGGGGAATGTTCTAGTCTGAATAATGGAGGGCTCCTTGACCGCTCCACTTGCAATAAACTCTGCATGCACTATGCGGCGCACGCTCGCGATTATCTTCTCCCTGGTGGACTTCTTCGCAGATCTGATGTCGATTCCAAGCTCCGCTGTATCAGCAATAATATTCTCAGCCGTCCCTGCATGCAGCTTGCCAATGGTCAAGACAGCAAAATCATTCGGATCGATCTCTCTACTGATGATGTTTTGTAGACGCACAACAAGATTTGCAGCCATCATGAGTGGATCGATCGTGCGATGCGGCATAGAACCATGTCCCCCGCTTCCAAAGAGCTTTACGATAAAGCTGTCAGCGGCTGCCATGATAGTACCAGCCTTTGAACCAACGCTTCCAGCTCTAAGTGGCATCAAGTGCTGTCCTAGAACATAATCCGGCACGGGGATCTTGCTGTACAACCCATCGTCTACCATGGCTTTGGCTCCGGTCCCTCGTTCTTCAGCTGGCTGAAACAGTATTATCAAGGTTCCACTCCATGATTCTTTAACCTTGACCAGAACTTCGGTTGCAGCTAGCAGACATGTCATGTGCACTACCCAAAAATTAGCATGCTGACGGCCGATAGCTAGGGATGCAGCATGGGAGCCAAAGGAGACGAACTGTCGTGGCCACATGCATGCATGACTGGTTGTTTGATTCCTGAAGGATCAATTGTCGTTACTGTGCTAGAGTATGATAGACCAGTTTGCTCAAGCACTGGTAGAGCATCCATCTCGCCACGAATTAGAATCGTCTGGCCGGGTCCATTACGAAGAACACCGGCGAGACCGTAGCCACCAATGTGTTTGTGTATTTCGAAGTCACCTAGTCGTGATAAATATACAGCACATGTTTCTGATGTTTCTTTTTCTTGATTCGAGAGCTCTGGGTGCAGATGAAAGTGCTTATACAGCTCTGTATATGAGGTCAGGTCTATCGGATTGGAAGCAATCAATTCTTGGATACTATGCTGAGCCATGGTGGGATCTAACCTAAGACGTAATGACTTTTATACGAAACTCTTGACGGATCAGATATAAATGTTATACCTAGTCAGAGGTTGTTGATGACCAAGCCACCTACCCACCTTTGGGCTGCTTTAATGACGGGTCGACGCGAACCTTTTTGGGTTTTCAATCCCCGTTAGTATTGGGGCCTGTAAGAGAGCCTAATTTACAGGGTATAGGTAGAACAAAAAGTGGGACGTCATATATAAGGTCCCCAAGATTGTTCCCGCGATTAAAGATTTAATTTGACTATGTTTCCGAGGTGATGCTCAGATCTACACAGGCGATTGTACCTGCACCGGTTTCTGCTCCCCATCCACCAGCTCAATGTCACTCTCACTAGGTAGTTTCTGACTATACCCGACATTGTAAGATTTGCGGAAGGAGATTCTAAGAACCGACCATTACATAATTCCCTGGTAGAATTAGTCTCAAGCTCGATTAGAGGGTTGCTGTTACTTACTTACATTATGGGTTTAGTAGATTTAAGAGTCCCACGATCTTTGGAATCCGTATGATGCTCACAACGGTAACACTACGAGCAGATTGATCAAGTTTTCAACTAGGCAAGATTCCAAGAAGGCTCACAAGGCTCCGACACCAAATATGAGCATAACTCCCAGCTTCCTTCTTCCAATGCAGATTGAGCTGGTATTTCTGTAACAGAGGGAGCACGAGCACCCAAAGATCCATTGCAATATTAAGCCCGGCATTGGCGAAGGCTAACGTATTGTTGTCTATACATGTCCCTTTCCCTTCGCCATCCCACTGCTTCCATTGGTAGCTGATGGGAGAACATTGGAAGGTAGTTGCCAAGACACACGCAACAGCAATAAGAACATTCAAGATCATAGTAACATATACAACCTTTCTGAAAGTTTTTCCCCGGGATAATTCGGAGATAGAAGAAGAGGATGGTAATTTTACCAAGGCGCATTTCATAAAGCATAAGAATTGTGCGACATTGAACATCTAGCAATGTTAGCCAGCGTAGAAACTACCGCCGCCAATTATTATGCTCACATAGAGGAGGTGCGTGATGTTCTTGAATTCAAGAGTCCAGAGATCTTTGCAAGTCCACTTTCCGTCACTGTGGCTATGTAAGCTTGTAATAACACAATCGGTCTAAGATTGTCTTAAAGAACTCATTTTTTCATTGATGATAGTCAAAGGCACTCTAAGAAGCTCAAAGAGAAATGCCAGCTTTTAAAATTAATTTATGACTTAATTCATTGCTACACACTAGTGTAGAGAGAAAGGTCCTATCATCGAATCCAAACTCCGAGTCAGAGAGGTATCGCCCTGTGAATCTTAAAACTCCCACCACCCATGAGAAATTCCAAGGCTAGTTGAAATCGCAATGTAGTAATCCCGTTTATTACGTACAGGAGTGTCGCAAGCTATCGCGGTAAAGTTATGTGCAGCTTCGGGGGTATCAGCAGTGTCAAGCTTTGGAGGCAACGACAACATACTTAATGCTTCTTTGATGGTGCATTCGGCAATTACACATGAACTTATCGTTTCAAGAAGCGGAGCGTTTGTGCAAAGGCATGCTCGATCCGTGAGTTCGCAGGGCGAAGTTGCTACCGTGGTTCCCAAAAAAATGAGCTGCACGAGATGGTCAAATCGTGAGTCATTGTAACCAAGAGCAAGATGTTAAAGTTGTATTGGGGCCTGCAAACCGCACAACTAGGCAAGAGAGTCGCGAGCTCTTCTGTTGACAGCGACGAAGCTGCACATAAGGCTCCCCATCGAGCAACCGCAACAATGATAAATGAGAGACAAATCCGCATCATTACGAAACAAAAATGAGCAGTGGAAGAAATCAGCGACACTGAACAAATGTAGAAGAGGACAAGCCTCTAGTACACCACCCTCTGCGCCGATCAGTCTAGCTATTAGTTACAATATTCTTGCATTCTGATACGGCGGATGGTCAGTCTCATATCGCATTCAATTAATTAGTTCTTAGGATACATGTTCCCGGTATAACAGCACGTGCGCAGGAGTAAATTAGGAGTATCCCAGATACAATAAATAGCACATTGACCATCGCGCTCGGTCTTGAACCCCGCCTAACCCCCGGCATCTAGAATTTCATTGACCCGAAAGTTTATGTATGTTAGAAAACGTTATATCTGCAGATTAGATTCTGCCAATTTAGCACGATGTTTTATTCTCTATGTAATATGCCTTCAAGAAAGCCAAAACTAACCTAGCCTAATCTCCTTCCATGACTTTGTTATCGTTGGAGGATTAATTTTAGGGTCGTACGTCTCGTAATCTTCGGCAAGATTATGACTAGGAAGGCCAATTGCCTTTCCATTCCTGTCGTACCTCACATATGTAGAAGTCTGAGGCCGAGCAAGCCCGATTCTTTCATAAATTCCGCCTTTTCGGGCAAGAACCATTATAGTAGCATTGTAGTCATCTTCCATAGAAAGGTGATCAAGGAATATACCTACGCATACAAGGCCATGTTGAAGTCGAGTCTTCGAATTGGATGTGAACCTCAAGTATAACCTCCCCCCGTCTTCGAGTTTCAAGCCAGCAACGTATCTGTAACTACCTCTCCGTCCATTTCGGCGGACAATTCGCAACTTGATGGTCCATGATGTGATGCGAATGATGCTAGACATTTGCAGCTGCGTGGTTGCTTCAATTTTATTTTTTTGAACATCCTCCCAACTAAGTATTTGTCCATCGGTACACTCAAAAGCAAGCTTGACATTATGATCGATTTCTATCGATGGCCAACGATAAACGCTGCTGCCACCCCAGCTAATGGGGGATTGCCAGCCAGTCCAGGACCAGCTAGGAAATCCAGGTCGTCTTTCTACAGGACTTTTCAAATTCCAACATAGCCCAACAAAAAATCCCATGGTTGGAGTCCATCCTTGGACGGGCTTGGATATTTCGCCTCGGTTTAATGCTTGGGGCATTGGAGACAAGATTGGAATCCCCAAATAGTGTTCCACTTTCGTGACGCTTCTTCTACTCCTTTCAAATGCATTGAAAATTCCCAACATACCCTTCAATATATCATCCTTATTTGTAAGAATTCGCTTCGTGTACTCTTCAATTCGGCGTATAATCTCAGTATTCGTCCTTCCAATTCCCTTCGGAAAAGCTCCAACCAGGCCATCTACGCAGAAGCTCTTTTTGAATCCTTGTTTGTCTTTTCGATGCATGCATTCTAGAGGAAATCAAGTGACTCGCAGCAGTACATACCATGGCATTCAAAATAAATTTGCTCTTCGGTAAACACCAATCGCCTTCGAGATAGTAAAGCCTCTTGAAATGTCCAACCTCTGGTATTCCATTTCGTTCTAAAAAATGACTTTGTTGGATTACTAGCGGTTGTTATCAAGAAGTGTTTGCCGATTCTTGCGCATGTCGTCAAATCTCTGGGTTGTCTTTTCTGATGGCCAACACCTGTGAGACCGTAATCAGAGTCACCACCAGCTGCTGCAATAATTGTGAGTTCCGCGTTCATATAGATCAGGTCCATTTTCCCAACTTGATGTGCCTTTTCATTGTCCCGCTGTTGATCGATGCAATATCTATCTACCCAAAGATAACGAAAATCTAGTTTCTGCGTAACTATTATTGCATCTTCGATAGTTCTCGGAAGCATCGTAGGTAGCTTTTCAGAGTCGTTGGTGATATCAAATATTTTAGGAATTACCCCCCATACGTAGCTGAGAGCTACGTAGGGATGATCTTTTGCCAGCACTAAAGTTCGAGTTTGGCAGTCGATCAGTTTCTGATATCGGACAGTGGAGGGATCTTTGGTTATGCAAATTGTGGTGTGCATAACTTGACAAAGTTTGATCCAATTTTTGACAGCCTCGTATTGCTCGATGTTCTCTCGAATCATTTTCACAGGTCCTTTGATGCCGCTAGGCTGTGAAACAATATACCTACTCATACCGGCTCCGAAGATCTGTAACATATTCGTGTCTATAGAACTCCAGCCCATGTAGTTAATTCTTACAGATGAATAAGCCCGAATCTTAGTTTTTATATCGTCGTCTCTCAAGTATGGAGGCATTGTCGAGCGTAATAAATTACAAAGTGCGCAAGTGTCGACTTCCCACGTTGAAATATGACTTAAATTACCAACAGGCAAGCCAACATATGTCTTGTACTTTTCTGATAGCAACTTGTCCAGGTCTATTCCCTTACATCGTTTGCAAAGGCTACTGCTTGCGCGTAATCCTTGCTTTTGTTGTGCTAATGAACTTTGACGAAAGTTGCGAAGCACGGTCGGAAACATGTATTTTTGGTTATCGATAGGTCTAATGGAGTCTTCGCTTCTCTCAAGGTCAGTATAACATGCCAGTTCGGTCCTATTATCGGTATGAAGATGCTCCGACATGATGTCTCCTGGATGTGATTAAACTCAGGTGTGAGTACCACTATGGGATTGTGAGGACTTGAATCTAGTACTTGAACAGTACAATACTGCAACATTCCTGTGACGAATTAAATCCTCTAGGAAAAGACAGAGACAGAAGAGGATTAGTTGTACTTTGAAGAGGGGAGCAGCAATGCCAACAAAATTGTGATGTAACGTCACGTGAAACCCTCTGTGAGCAGGACCAGTCACCTCTTCCTGAATAGATTAAGACCCCCCGGTATAAAGCTAAATACGGAACATTTAATTACCAAATACTGTTGATCCGACCTATAGCCAAATGGGTAAGCTCAGTGAGGCGAGGTGCGTGCGTAAGGAGGATTCGGTCTGCACATTTATATTCTGAGTCTTAGCGGTTTAGTCCCGTTGTTAAGTTTGCTACGTATGTTGGGCTCCCGTCTGAATAGATGATACGAAGGGAGCACATGCAAAGTGATGTAGTGTAGTTAATGCGAAGTGATTCGGATTCAGCTTAGCTGGAACTCTTGATAAATGTGACAGGTAAGTGAAAAGGGATAGCAGAGATCAGGGTAGAGTATGACTGCTTGGATCCTCAGGCAGAATTGAAGATTGCGTATATCGAGATTCTGATGCCAGACTGCCTTAAAAACTGGCTGCATGTTAATCTTTTCAAGTGAAACGCACCATTTAATTAATTGTTCTAAAAGTTAACAAACTATAGCACCGACCAGAGGATAATTGATCGAAGGGCTTCTACAGTTAAGGACTCTATATTTATATGAAATATGTAGTGCAGGTTGTCTGCAAATGATAAAAGAGTGATATTTTCTTGTATTTGGAGTAATACACCGGCTCCTTGGGCTGTTTAGATCAACTGGCACCATGTTAAGAGGTCGCAGTCTTTACGTGTGGAGATTGATTGTGCAAAAGAACTTCAGGGATCATGTTCATACTTTGCCTGATTCTTTCATAAGATAAAAATCGAGGGTTTCAGAGCTAATCTTTATAAATCAGATGTTTTTAATCATAATTTTATTATATAAGTTACAATCTCAGCCACACCTTATAGAGGCAGACCCAATACATTATTTAGTTAAGTACAAAATCCTTGCTCAACACACCGCCCTGTTATTCGTTTTGCTTTTCTATAGAGCCGATAGATATCTACCATGGAACGTTGATCTTGGCTCCCAGACAGAAAGAAGATCCGACACCTGCGGAAACGGAAGGTAGCTTGATGGAGAGACCAGTTGATAGTCCGGCAACAGCCTTCAGTAAGATATCGAGACTAGCCTTGACAGACTATAGTATATGATTAGCTACATTCAGGTATTTTGACTTTTGGAGAGGGAATACATACGACGGCAGCTTCGGCAGACAGTCCGATAGTAGCACCGATACCAACATTGACAGATGCGGCAAACCCGACTAAAGGTGAAGCACAAGGAGTGCAAGCGCTCACGCAGGAGTTGAAGTGAGTCTTGATAAACGCTTTGCAACCTACTGATAGCTTGGCACTGGCTGAGATAGATGCAAGGGTTGAAGTAACGCTCTCGGTGATAGATTGGAGTGATGCTACAGTACTCGCGACGATGGCCAGGGTAACAGCGTCATTTGGGCATGCTCCGATCTTTCCAACACCTGCTTTCACTATTGAAGTTGATGTTAGCTTCTTGATGATGACGTGGATATCAAGGGGGATCAGTCTTGGAATCTTGGAATACTTACGGGATACACCAGCTGCGAGAAGGTTCTTAGCGATGAGACCTGCCTCGAGCTTGAGTGTTGCCTGAAGCTGAAGCTGAGATGCAGCGCTGGAGTCACACGATGCAACACTATCCGCTGTATTAAGTTAGCTTTGTAGATGCCTAAGGAGATCATCTATTTCGTACTCATAATTTGCAAATCAGCCTTGACAGAGGCATCAAGGCATGAAATTGTACTCTGGAGAGCAGTAATTGCTGGAAGGACGGCCGTTACAGAGGTCCTCTTCTCAATGGCGTTTGGAAGAGCTGAAACATAACTCGAAAGAGTGAGCGCGGAAATGAGAATGGTGCTGAAGAACTGCATATTTGCGTTTGAAAGTATCAACTTTGAATAAAGGAGTGATTAGAAATTATGTTAACGAGAGTACTTTAAGTGAGCAAGTGAGTAAGTAGAATATTGCGATTGTAGAAAGCGACTGTGAGTATGAAAGACCGGTTGAGGATAATGTTCTAAATATCAGGAAAGAGACGACTTATATACCTCATTCTACCGGAGCTCAGCTTGACATGCCATCGCTTTTTTGGTAACGATACCTCTCGATTAGGACTCCGGTATTCCCGTGCAGTGTCCTAATTTCAAATCACATTGTTTCATCAATTTAGTTTCATCAAATTGAAGGCTTTAGAGAAGCATAGAAGTTGAAGAGATAGGACAGTAAGATGGCCAAAGCTCTCCTGTAAATTAGAATTGACATGGAACATCCCTCACATAGGCCTGTTGCAAATCGACAGCTTATCGCAAAACACAAAGCTAGGCACAAGTTGAGAACTGCTTGCAGGAGATAGCCAAGCTATACTCTACTAGTAGCTAGTATGTTTGAGATCTGTACTTAGATTTGTAGCTTCGATATCGGCGCTAACTCCAAATTCCAAACTAGTAAATGGGAAGACATGTTCATGACTGCGGCCTGTATTATCATGCCTGAAACAGCTCCTGTGAAATGTTATTCTGCTTCGATAATAGAATTAAAATAAGTTTTTCTACTGTGCGAGCATTTCTCTGTTGATAATAGAGATTTGGTATGATTCATCTATAGGAGGTCGCAATCTCGCGATTTAGCTCCCGCAGCGCGAACTTTAGAACTCTGGCGATCCTGGTCCGTGGAGATGACTGCCGAGGCTCTACTCTGATTTCTGCCCCATACTACTCCTCTTTCCCGTCAGATAAACAGCTGAATTTGGCGAGGCATGATTCATGACCTCAAGCGTCTTGATTACCATTGCGCTTCATGGTTATTGTGGGAAGAAAAGAGGGAGTTGGGCCCGCGTAGATTAAAACATGGCGGGGCGAACTCATTCTTCACCACGTATTAGGGGCTGAAGACGAGCTTTGACTGCCTGGACTATACCAATCGTTTCTTCCTAAGCTGTTTTTGGCTCTACTGGAAACATTAGACGATAGTCAGTATTGATTAGACCCCATCATACTCTCCCCATAAACATGTTTCAAGTATACCACAGCAAGAGAACATGGATTTCGAAGTACAAAATTTACGGACCACCTGTTAGGAGAGCTAGAAGGCCTCTGCTGCGAATATTATCATCTCTATTATCCTTTCGTCCGCGAGTTTTTGTTGGCATCTGACTTCAACATACTATTTGTTTTCTAGCAAGTCTAGACCAACCTCTAAAAAGTTCCTAGGCTGCCGAAGCCACAAGTAATAAGGTCTATAATTAGAACTCCGCAAATGATGCTCTGCTTAGCTTCTGAATTTGGGTCCTCATCGTTCACTAAGTGGTCTAAGCATCGTCTAATGGACGGACTACCCGCACGGATCACAACTCTAAAAGTCACTTCGTTTGTTTCACCTAATTAGCATCGCATCGTATTCCAAAATACCACGGTGGATACTCAATTCAAGCGGTGAGGCAAAAATTCATCATGTGGTCCGTTCATTCTTCCAAATACCTGAGTTGTTGCAAGAAAGTACCATTAGTGCGCATCACGTTTAGAAAAACTATGTGGTCACGGTCGATGATGATCTCGTACTCAAAGCTTACAGATCTGACGACTTTCTTATCATATTCTATTTTCAACGTAAGATATTTCAAGCTCGTGAAAGGTATTGCAATCCGTCTCCATCAATCTTCTGGTCTTAGACTATAGCCACCAGTATGCGTCATATCTCGATATCTTTTTCTGCAAGAAGCAACTTGACTTTCACCGTCCTTGCTAGATATATAGTTCATTACAGATGAAGATGGCTTCTGCTCTGGCTAAGTTGATAAGACGAAAGCCATAGAAAATAAATCGATTTTTATTAGTCATGGTAGAAGCAACAGTTCCCAAAGCTAAGTTTCTTCAAAGCTTCAGGACACCACACCACCTTCGAAGTTCTGCCTCTCATCAAATTGAGGATATTACATTCATGTTATGACGGGATTTTGTACTAGCGCCATAAATTTTGCAAACACATGGAGAGACCCTCGCTAGCAACTCGAAGTCTAAGATTGGAGCTTGACAGAGACAAAACCGTACGAAATTGCGTGTAGTTATTTACTTCATTGATATTTGGTTTGCCCATAGCAATTCACAGCTGCTCTCGCACTTTCAGATAAACCTGATCCGTAGTAGTGAACGGTCTGGTGTCGAGCCATCCAAATAAAGTGGATAGATATAATAGGTAGCAGCAACGCTGCGCAAACTACTATTTTCCATGCAGCAGATTCAGCAGATTCTAGTGCAATCTTCAGTAATATAGACCAGCAAAGGAACTGAGCAAATGAACCAAATTAGTCCTCAATGATGGATTATTTTACTAGATTTTATAGTGAATTCAGGAAATGGTAATAATTAGTTCGGAATCGGTTGAGAAAACGTCTTCAAACGAAAATCTTCTAAAATTCTCCTGACTTTTGATCAAAGTGAATATACTATAATGGTACAGATATCAAGTTTTCTTCTTCTCCTCAGTCTCCACATGCTCTGCAAGTACCACAGTCTTTCCCATTGCGGCAGCTGCGGCATCCGAGTCCTCTAGCGCATGAGGCACCAGCTGGTCACCAAAAAGCTCATCCATCTGCTCAAGCGTACGTCCGGTTGTCTCGGGATAGAATATGGAATAGGACACCATCGCTACAACGCCAAACGCAAAAAAGACATAAAAGTACTTGAACCCAAGTTCTGTCAGGGCTACTGGGGTGATCTGTGCAAAGACAAGATTGAGCGTCCAGTTCGTAAAAGTTGCAATAGAATTTCCTTTTGCCCGAATATCAACCGGGAAGATTTCGGCAGGGTACACCCAGGAAATAATGCCAGTAGGTGTATAGAAAAGGCTGAAAACAAAGTTCATCGCGACCATAGCCCGGAGTTGGCTGGCACTTGCGCCGTCAAGGTATTGAGACAGAACAGCGTTCACTAGAAGGGCAAGAGCGCAGCCGGCAGCACTAACTATTAGAGGCTTAACGCGGCCTACACGTTCGAGTGCCCAGAGGCCAATGGTGCAGTAGATAATTGACAAAGCGCCGCTAATACCAATAATCATGAGTGAGGTTTGATTGCTTATTCCAAGGATCTCATAAATGCGAGGGCCGTAGTAGTTAATGACGTTGATTCCCGAAAGAGGACCAAAAGCTTGAACACCGCAGCCAAGGAACAGACGGCGACGCCACGAAGCTTTTCGAAAAATCGAAGACCAGGTGATCTGGTTCACACTGCGGTCCGCTTCTATCACATCGCGTATTTCGCGAAACTCTAGCTCTACAAACTCTCTATTGGTACCAGCAGCATTGTCATGTAGCTTGCTGAGGACAGCCAGGGCCTCTTCGTGGCGATCTTGCTCCATTAGCCAACGCGGAGATTCTTGGAGGAACCATATCCCGGAGAGCAAAATAACTGCTGGAAAACATTGAAATGCAAGTGGAAACCGCCCTGAAAGCAGTTAGAAAGAAGTCCAGCTTGATTGGCAATAGAATTTTTAAGAACTTACATTGAAATGGGCCATTAACAAATGAACAACCATAACCAAGCCATTGGGCTACCAGAAAGCCCCAACTCAGCATCCATTGCAATAGACCAGACAGAGCTCCACGATATTTAGGCTCTGCAATCTCAGAAGCATACATAGGAATGGTCGAAGTGAGAATACCGACAGCTACTCCAGCAATAAAGCGACCTATAATGATCATTGTCATGTTAACCGCTCCAGCTTGTAGAGCGCAACCAATTGTAGCGAGCAGTGCTCCTAGCGCAATAGTCTTCTTTCGCCCAAGCTTGTCTGCCGTGAAGAAAGTAATAATCGTTCCTAGGATGGCACCACCTTGAAAGGATGAAACAATTCCACCAGTAAGATTGTCATTCGGACGGTTGAAGTAGGTGATGAATTCTGTTTGAGCAATTGTAGACGTAATGATGCCCGAGTCGTAGCCAAAGAGAAAACCTTGAAAAGTCAGCTTTGTCAATCATATAGCATCGATCAGTCGCAACTCACCGCCGATAGAGAGGAAGACCCCGGAAATAATAGTAGTGGTTCTACCCATGGTGGTGATGGTGATGGTGAGTCTACTTAAGCATCAACCACTGTGTCGATGATTGAAAAGTGACTAGAAAAGCTGAGAGTAACGCAACCGTCGATAGAGCGGCCAAGAGTGTAAATTCCTAAGTGATCGATAAGAACTGCAGCTCCGTCTAGAGGAGATATCCCAATTATATATACATGTTGTTGGCATCGCTACCGCCGCCTAGATGCCGCTCCTCTTACCCAGATGACCGCCGTACAAAGCCACATAGACGTATTTCATTTTTCGGGGTATTGGGGAACGACACTAATCTAGCGGGGTTTCGAAGTGGGGGAAGTTGGAGAGTTGGGGAATCTAACTATACATGACTCGGCTTTCGGTCAATATTTAATAACTCCTCGCGAGAAGCGACAGGTATAGAGCACATAGTGGGATTAGTCATCCCGAGCCTAGTACCCATGAAGGGTGGCTTTCAAAAACCAGGTTTAATTATCATTAATACCACAATTCAAAATACTAACGTGGTTTATCAGTGGATCGGACATATCAGTAGATCGGATACTTTTTATTATCTTTATACAAAAAACTAATATTAAACAATAACAACAAATTAAATTAAACTAAATTAATTGCAGATTTATTAAAGGTTTTATAATTATAATATCTTGATATATTCTTGAATTATAACTAGTCTTTCTATAAATATCACAGTATTATATAGTCGGATTTCTCTTATTTTGATTTTCTTTCTCAGAATATCTGTTATATCAAATTTGCTTATTTATTTCAGTTTAACTAAGAATATTATATATATTTTTAATTGTAAATATATTTTCTTGATAGATATATATCTTTTTAGCTCTATAATACTTATTAAATGTTTTATTTACTATATAAAGTAAATATATCTCGATATATAACAAAGTATTTTTATAAATTAAAAGCTTTATTCTTTTTGTTAATAAAACAATTATTTTGAATATTGATATTAGTAAGCTTTTTTAATAATATATAATATAATCTTTAATTAAGATTATTTATAAAAGAGTTTTAGTTAAATTATAAAATATCTGAAAGATTTAAAAATTCTTGTTAATCAAAAAGTATTAAAAAGATATAATAGCTTATAAATTAATATTAAGCTTTGAGATTACTATTTTAAAATTATATAATATTAAATTAGCTTTATAGAATATAGTCTAGCTATTTTAAACTATAATTGATTA
>Ga0247807_10001082_pt1 | contig 16554 bp, 14 predicted proteins | sample UWRJL074202C1_FD_179931 | JGI IMG/M metagenome (GOLD analysis project Ga0247807, IMG submission 179931) | Plant litter microbial communities from Arlington Agricultural Research Station in Wisconsin, United States - UWRJ-L074-202C-1 | ecosystem: Environmental > Terrestrial > Plant litter >...
TCGACGATGCCGCAGCCGCGCAGGCAGGCAAGGTGATTCGACACATTGCTGCGGGTGAGCTCGAGGCCCCGTGCGAGGTCGGCCGGATAGGCCGGCCCCTGCAGCAGTTCGAGCAGGATCCGGCTGCGGGTCGGGTCGGCCATGGCGCGGCCCAGGCGATTCATCACGTCGATGCGAGGGGTGAGGGTCAGCATCCCTCGACTGTACAGCAATCACTGAACAGTGCGGCGACCTTGCCACCAAAACGAAGGAGATCAGCTCCTCACGAGCCCCGAAACCCCGTTCGGCGACGGAATCGGGCCTCGTCTCCTTCGTTTTGGGCACACCGTAGGGTGGACGAATGGCACCCCGCAGCAGCACCCTTCCTCCCCGTGCCCCGAAACTCGACCACGGTGAACTGGCGGAGGGCGACAGCGAGGCACTGCGCGCGCATTACAGCTTCGACCAGCAGCGATTCAGTGGAGTCGACCTGGGCGGGCGCGATCTCAGCGGCATCACGCTCGAGGGCTGCGACTTCGACGGGCTGCAGGCCCATGAGACGATGCTGCGCGCCGCGACGTTCACCGACACCGCGATCGCCCGGCTGAACGCTCCCGTGCTCATCGCCGCACGGCTCAGCCTGCGCGACGTGACGATCGACGGCTCCCGGCTCGGGTCCGCCGAGCTCTACGAGGCGGCGTTCGCCTCGGTGAGCATCACCGGCAGCAAGCTCGGCTTCGTGAACCTGCGCACCTCCACACTCGCCGACGTGCTGTTCACCGACTGCACCATCGATGAACTGGATGTCTCGGGCTCGAAGGTCACCCGCATGGCGTTCCGCGGCACAACGATCGGCACCCTCGATCTCACCAACAGCACCCTGGCTCACGTCGACCTGCGCGGGGCAGAGATCTCGCGCATCATCGGCCTTCCCGGCCTTCGGAGCGCCACGGTCAGCCCGCACCAGCTCTACGACCTCGCGCCGCTGTTCGCCGACCACTTCGGACTGGTCGTCGAGGAGGGTTAACCCGCGCGCCATCCTCTCTTCACCTGCCTGGCAACCCACGTCACTAGGATCGCCCCAGCGGACATTCACGGCTTCGAAAGGGCAGACCATGGCTTCCAGCACGGCGAAGAGCGGCAAGAAGGACACCAGGGCCGCGGACGAGAAGGCCACGAAGAAGGCCAACAAGCTCGCCGAGAAGATCAAGGAAGCCGCAAAGAAGGCTGCCAAGAAGGCGAAGGAAAAGGCCAGGGAGAAGGCAAAGGCCGAAGCCAAGAAGGCGAAGCAGGACGAGAAGACCGCCGCCGAGAAGGCCAGGAAGCGCGCCAAGAAGGATGCGAAGCTCGCCAAGGAGAAGGCCGACAAGAAGGCGCGCAAGGACAAGAAGGCCGCGGCCGAGCGGAAGGCGACACCCGCCGAGAAGGCCGAGGTCACGGTGCCCGTGAAGTCCGCACCGGTCGCGAAGGCACAGGCCACCAGGGCTCCCGCCGCGAAAGCACCGGCAGCCAAGGCTCCCGTCGCGAAGGCTCCCGTCGCGAAGCCCACCACCCTCGGCGCCCCCACCGCCGACTGGACCGTCGTCGCCCTCCGCGCCCGGGCCCGCGACACCGGCGTTGCCGGTTACTCGCGCATGACCAAGGCCCAGTTGCTCGACGCGCTGCGCTAACTGGGAATCCGACGAGTTTTCCGACACGAATCGCGACAGCGGGACAGGCTCAGACCATGACGACCGAGATGAACGATGAAGATGTCATGCACCAGGTGGTCGACCGCCTCGTGGAGAAGAACGAGGGGGTTCCGCGCGACCTGATCGACGAGGTGGTGCGCGAGGAGTTCACCGCTCTCGCCGGTCGACCGGTGCGCGACTACCTCTCGATCCTCACCGAGAGGGCCGCGAAGAAGCGCCTCAAGAAGCTCTCCAAGAGCAGCACCTAGGGTCGCGTTCACCTCCCGTTTGCCCGCACGCTTCATGATGGCTCGATGCGTGCCTCGATGACCCTCACCCGTGACCCAGCGTGACAGGCATCCTGAGCGCCATCGGCCGAGCCTCCGAGCCGCGAACCCTGCTCGATGTGCTGCGCGAGACGACGGCACGTCATCCCGAGGCTTCTGCACTGGATGACGGTTCGGGTGCCCTGAGCTACCGAGAACTCACCGCCCGCGTCATCCGCACCGCGGCTCGACTCAATGCGGCGGGCGTTCGCCGCGGCGATCGCGTGGGCATCAGGATGCCCTCGGGCTCCCGCGACCTCTACATCTCGATCCTCGGCATCATGGCCGCCGGCGCCTCGTACGTGCCCGTCGACGCGGACGACCCGGAGGAACGCGCCGATCTCGTGTTCCGCGAGGCGGCCGTGCGCGGTGTCATCAGTGGTGACGGTGCCTTCCGCCTCACGAGCCAGGATCTCAGCGTCGTCTTCAGCGACACCGAGTCGGGCCTCTTCGCGGGCGCTCCCCCGCACCCGAGCACGGCATCCCAGTCGATCGTGCAGCCGCCCCGCCCCGAAGACGACGCGTGGGTGATCTTCACCTCGGGCTCCACCGGCACCCCCAAGGGCGTCGCGGTGAGCCATCGCTCAGCAGCGGCGTTCGTCGACGCCGAGGCGCGCCTGTTCCTCGCGACCGAGCCGCTCGGCCCGACCGACCGGGTACTCGCAGGCCTCTCCGTCGCCTTCGACGCCTCCTGCGAGGAGATGTGGCTCGCCTGGCGCAACGGCGCGTGCCTCGTTCCGGCACCGCGCTCGCTCGTGCGCAGCGGAATGGACCTCGGGCCCTGGCTCACCGCCCGCGGCATCACGGTCGTCTCGACCGTGCCGACGCTCGCCTCACTCTGGCCCGCCGAATCGCTCGAGAACGTGCGCCTGCTGATCTTCGGCGGCGAGGCCTGCCCGCCGGAACTCGCCGAGCGCCTCGCTGTCGACGGTCGCGAGGTCTGGAACACCTACGGCCCGACCGAGGCGACGGTCGTCGCCTGCGCCGCACTGATGGACGGGTCGGCCCCCGTGCGCATCGGACTCCCGCTCGACGGCTGGGACCTCGCGGTCGTGGACGCGGAGGGCAACCCGGTCGCCGAGGGCGAAGTGGGCGAGCTGATCATCGGCGGCGTCGGCCTCGCGCGCTACCTCGATCCCGCGAAGGACGCCGAGAAGTACGCGCCCCACGAGCAGCTCGGCTGGGCGCGGGCCTATCGCAGCGGCGACCTCGTGCGCTTCGACTCCGCAGGCCTCGTCTTCCAGGGCCGGGCCGACGACCAGGTCAAGGTCGGCGGCCGGCGCATCGAACTCGGCGAGATCGAAGCCGCCCTGCAGGACCTGCCGGGCGTCTCGGGAGCCGCGGCCGCCGTGCGCACCACCGATGCCGGCAACCAGGTGCTCGTCGGCTATCTCGCCGTCACCGAGGCGTTCGACCGGAGTGCCGCGATTCTCGAGCTGCGCGAACAGCTGCCCGCAGCGCTCGTGCCGCTGCTGGCCGTGATCGACGAACTCCCCGTGCGCACCTCGGGGAAGGTCGATCGTGCCGCCCTGCCGTGGCCGCTCGAGGGAGTGGAGGCCGCGGCGTCCGGCCTCGAGCCCGCGGCGGAACGCCTCGCCCAACAGTGGCAGGCGGTGCTCGGCATCCCGGTCACCGACCTCTCGGCGAACTTCTTCGACCTCGGCGGCAGCTCGCTCGCGGCCGCGCAGCTCGTGGCGCGCATCCGCGAACTCGACCCCGAATTCACGGTCGCCGAGATCTATACCCACCCGCGCCTCGGGGCGATGGTGGATGCCCTTGCCGCCCGCATCCCCGACGATGCCGCCGAGCCGCGCGAGTTCCACCGCGTCACTCCGACGCCGCGCCGGATGCAGTGGCTGCAGACGCTGCTCGGTGTGCCGCTCTACGTACTCAGCGGTGTGCGCTGGCTGGTCTACCTGCTGGTGATCGGCGCGGTGCTGACGCCTCTCGGCGGATTCGACCTCCTGCCGACCGCGTCGCTCTGGCTGGTCATCCCGGCGTTCCTGGTCTTCGCGACCCCGCTCGGGCGCATGGCGATCGCCGTCATCTGCGCGCGAGTACTGCTCGTCGGCCTGCGAGCCGGCGACTATCCGCGCGGCGGCAGCGTTCACCTGAGGCTGTGGCTGGCAGAGCAGGCCGCCCAGTTGGTCGGGGCCGTCAGCCTGGCCGGTGCGCCGTGGATCACGTACTACGCTCGCGCGCTCGGCGCGAAGATCGATCACGAGGTGGACCTGCACACCCTGCCGCCGATCACCGGCATGCTCACGGTCGGCTACGGCGCTTCCATCGAACCCGAGGTCGACCTCTCCGGCTACTGGATCGACGGCGACATCCTGCGCGTCGGCGCCATCCGCATCGGAGCGCACTCCTCCATCGGTGCGCGCAGCACCCTGCTGCCGGGCACCCGGGTGGGCAAGCACGCCGAGATCGCGCCCGGTTCCGCCGTGTTCGGGCGGGTGCCCTCCGGTCAGCTCTGGGCCGGTTCCCCGGCGCAACGCCAGGGGCGCAGCAGCGCCTGGTGGCCCGAACAGCGGCCACCACGCGGACGCCGCTGGGTCGCGGCGTTCGGCGCGTCCTCGGTCGCCCTGTCCCTGCTGCCCGTCATCGCCCTGCTGAGCGGGGGGCTCCTGATCGTCGCCGCGATCCGCGACGCGACCTCCCTCATCGACCTGCTCTGGCGCACCCTCGCGGCGCTGGTCCCCGGCACCCTGCTCGCGGGCGTGGTGCTCGCCGGGCTGGTGGTGCTGACCGTGCGCCTGCTCGCGATCGGACTGCGCGAGGGCACCTACCCGGTGCGCAGCCGCGTCGGCTGGCAGGTCTGGAGCACCGAGCGGGTGCTCGACCTCTCCCGCACCGTGCTGTTCCCGCTCTACGCGAGCCTGTTCACGCCGGTGTGGCTCCGGATGCTCGGCGCCCGTGTCGGCCGGGACGTCGAGGCGTCGACCGTGTTGCTCGTCCCCTCGCTCACCACCATCCGCGATGGCGCGTTCCTCGCCGACGACACCATGGTCGGCGGTTACGAGCTGGGTGGCGGGTGGCTGCGGCTCGCCCGCGCCGACATCGGCAAGCGCGCCTTCCTCGGCAACTCGGGGATGGCCGCGGGCGGTCACGCGGTGCCGAAGGATGGGCTCGTCGCCGTGCTCTCCGCGGCGCCCGCGAAGTCGAAGGCCGGGTCCTCGTGGCTCGGCTCCCCGGCCGTGCGCCTGCGCCGAACCGTCGCCGTCGCGGACGAGGGGCGCACGTTCCGCCCGCACGCCTGGCTGCGGGTCGCCCGCGTGCTCTGGGAGCTGGGTCGCGTCATCCCGGTCATCGCCACCTGCGCGATCGGGCTCGGCGTACTGTTCGCACTCGGAGTGCTCACCACCGAGTTCGGTCCCCTCGTCGCCGCGGCCCTGAGCGGCATCGTGATGCTCGTCGCGGGTGCCGTGGCCGCCGGCACCAGCACCGCCGCCAAGTGGATCATCGTCGGCCGCATCCGCGTCGCCGAGCACCCGCTCTGGTCGTCGTTCGTGTGGCGCAGCGAGGTCGCCGACACCTTCGTCGAGATGGTGGCCGCACCGTGGTTCGCCCAGGCCGCCCTCGGCACACCGGCGCTGAACGTCTGGCTGCGCAGTCTCGGCGCCTCCATCGGACGCGGCGTCTGGTGCGACACCTACTGGCTGCCTGAGGCGGACCTGGCCCGACTTGGCGACGGATCCACAGTCAACCGCGGCTGCGTTGTACAAACACACCTGTTCCATGATCGAATCATGAGCATGGACACCGTGACGCTCGATGCAGGCGCAACTCTCGGGCCGCACAGCGTCATCCTGCCCGCCGCTCGGATCGGCGAGCATGGAACCGTCGGACCGGCCTCGCTCGTGATGCGCGGCGAACTCGTTCCCGTGGGCAGCAGGTGGAGCGGCAACCCCATCGGGCCCTGGCGTGAGGTCACCTTCGCGGACTACCACGCGAAAAACTCCTGATGTCGTCGAAGCCGGCCAGCGTGCATCGCGCTGGCGACTCCTACGTTCCCGGGGCACCGAACAGGGGTTACGGCGTCGACTCGTACGCGCTCGACCTGCGCTACAGGGTGGCGACCAACCGCCTCGACGGCACCGCGGTGATCACGGCAACCGCGACCGCGCAGCTCGCGAAGCTGACCCTCGACCTCTCGCGACTGCAGGTCGGCAAGGTCAGGCTGCAGGGGTCGCGCGCCGCGCGGTTCACCCAGACCGCCAACAAGCTCACCATCACCCCCGCCTCGCCGATCGCGGCCGGCGCGACGTTCGTGCTGACGATCGACTACGCGGGCGCCCCGGTGCCCCGTCCGAGCCCGTGGGGGCCGGTCGGCTGGGAGGAACTCGAGGATGGCGTGCTGGTCGCGGCGCAGCCGACGGGAGCCCCGTCGTGGTTCCCGTGCAACGACGACGTCGCGGACAAGGCGAGCTTCGACATCCGGATCGCCACGGAACAGGCCTACACGGTCGTCTGCAACGGCACGCTACTGGAGCACCGCGTCGCCGCCGGCCGCGGCCACTGGCACTACTCGCAGCCCGAGCCGACCGCCACCTACCTCGCCACCCTGCAGCTCGGGCGCTACGAGCGCACGCCGACGACCTTCGGGGCGGTGCCGGGCGTGCTCGCCTACCCGGCGGCGATCCGCCAGCGGGTGCTCGACGACTTCGCCCCGGTCGGCGCGATGATGACCACCTTCGAGGAGCTGTTCGGACCGTACCCGTTCGCCGGCTACACGATCGTGGTCACGGCGGATGAGCTCGAGATCCCGCTCGAATCACAGGGACTCGCGACCTTCGGCGCCAACCACGCGGACGGGGCCGGCGGTGCCGAACGACTCGTCGCGCACGAGCTCGCCCACCAGTGGTTCGGCAACAGCGTCGGACTCACCGAGTGGAAGGACATCTGGCTCAACGAGGGCTTCGCGTGCTACTCGGAGTGGCTCTGGTCGGAGCGCAAGGGCGGGCCGAGTGCCGACACCCTCGCGCGCCAGTACCGGCGACAGCTCGTCGCCAAACCCGCCGACATCGTGCTCGGCGACCCCGGACCGTCCGACATGTTCGACGACCGCGTCTACAAGCGCGGCGCGCTGACCCTGCACGCGCTGCGGGGCACCCTCGGCGACGGGTCGTTCTTCGACCTGCTGCGGGCGTGGACGGCGCAGCACCACCTGTCGACGGCGACCACCGCCGACTTCCGCGCTCTGGCCGGCACCTTCAGCGACGACCCCCTGGGCGAGCTCTTCGACTCGTGGCTGGTCGGAACGGCCGTGCCGCGGCTCTAGTCACTCGTCTGCTCGACGGCAAGGCTCGCGCGCAGGCCCGGTGCGAGCTCGCGCTCCTCGAGGCGGTACCGCGTCACTTCGCCGCGCACCCAGCCCACGTCGCCCTCGATCACCACCTGCGACGGGTCGACGCGCAGGCCGCGGCCGTCCGCCTTGAGGATCGCCTCGACGCGGGTCCAGCGCTGCACGGTCGCCTCACCCGTGAGCGATCGGATCGCCTCGAGCGCAGCGCGCTGCCCGAGATCCTCGATATCGATGCCCACCCGGGCTCCCCAGTCAGCCGCGGCCACGACCACGCCCGCACCGTGAGACAGAGACAGGCGCAGCGTCGACCCGGCGATCTCGGGGCGCCCGTGCGGCCCGCCGCAGTCCGGGCACACCGCAATGATCTCGACCGGACCGCCGGTGAGCGCGGCACCCAGCCGACGCAACACGAGCCGTCCCGCGAGGAAGCCGTCCGACCCGTCGTAGCGCTCCAGCTCGAGCGGGGTGAGCGCGGCGAGCGCCTCGGCCCGATCCTCGGGCTCGAGGGTGCGCGCCATCCACCGCACCTCGACTATGGCTTCACCAGCACCTTGAGGGCGCGACGCTCGTCCATCGCGACGTAGCCCGCGGGCACCTCGTCGAGAGCGATCTCGCTGTCGAATACCCGGCCGGGGTCGACGGTGCCGTCGAGCACATCGGGCAGCAGCTCCTCGATGTACGCGCGCACGGGCGCAGGTCCGCCGGCGAGGCGGATGTTGCGACCGAAGAGGCTCGCAAACCCGATCGGGGCGTCGGTGTACTGCGGCATCCCGACGCGGGAGATGACACCACCCGGGCGCACAACACCGAGCGCCTGGTCGTAGGCCTCGCGGTAGCCGACCGCCTCGAGCACAGCGTGGCTGCCGAGTCCGTCGGTGAGCTCGCGAACCAGCGCGATGCCCTCCTCGCCGCGCTCCGCGACGACGTGCGTCGCGCCGAATACGACGCCGAGGTCGGTGCGCGCCGTGTGACGTCCCATGAGGATGACGTTCTCCGCCCCGAGGCGCTTCGCGGACAGCACGGCCATCAGCCCGACGGCGCCATCGCCGATGACGGTGACGGTGGTGCCGGGCCCGACGCCCGCCATCCGGGCCGCGTGGTAGCCGGTGCCGTAGACGTCGGAGAGCGTGAGCAGCGAGGGAAGCAGTGCAGAATCCTCGCGCACGTCGACTTTCACGAGGGTGCCGTCCGCCTGCGGCACCCGCACCGCCTCGGCCTGGCCCCCGCCGACGCCGTGGGCGTTCCAGAAGCCGCCGTGCAGGCAGCTCGTCTGCAGTCCCTCGCGGCAGAAGACGCAGGTGCCATCCGACCAGGCGAAGGGAGCGATGACCACGTCCCCTTTGGCGAGAGTCGAGACATCCCGACCCACATCTTCGACGACCCCGACGAACTCGTGACCGATCGTGCGGCCCTTCTCCGTGGGCTTCATCGAGTGGTACGGGTGCAGGTCGCTGCCGCAGATGCACGCCACGAGCACACGCACGAGGGCGTCAGTCGGAGCCTGCACGGCCGCGTCGGGAACGGTCTCAACGCGCACGTCGCCGGCGCCGTAGATCAGGGTTGCTCGCATGCCCCCATTCTCCTCGCTGCCCGCTGGGCGCCCGCTCCACCCGTCAACGACCGAACGGACCCCCTCACCACAAGGGGGCCCGTCCAGTGGTTCGGGATTACGCCTTCAGCTCTGCTTCCTCGAGCGGAGGAGCTGCGGGCGCGTCGGCCTTGGCCGCGCGGTTCGACTTGACCGTCAGTACCAGGGCGGCGCCCAGCACCATAAAGCCGGCCGAGACGAACAGGGCGATGTTCGCGCTGCCGGTCGCATCCCGCACAAAACCGATCAGGTAGGGCGCCGCGAAGCCGGCGAGGTTACCCGTCGAGTTGATGAGCGCGATACCGCCGGCTAGCGCCGTTCCGGTGAGCATGGCCGTCTGGAAGCTCCAGAAGATGGCCGGGATGGCGAGGGCACCCGCGTTGGCGAGGCTCAGGCCGATGATGCCGAGAATCGGGTCGGTGCCGGCGATGATCGTGATGACGAAGCCGATCGCGCTGAGCGTGAAGGCCGCCGCGATGTGCTTCTTGCGCTCGCCACGACGGTCGGAGCTGAAGCCGAACAGCACCATGGCGAACATGGCGGTGATACCGGGGATCGCCGAGACGAAGCCGATCTGCAGCGTCTCGGTGATGCCGAGGACCTGGATGAGGCTCGGCAGCCAGAAGCTGATGCCGTACAGCGCGAAGTTGTAGCAGAAGTAGATCAGGGCGAGGAACCAGAGCAGCGGGCTCTTGAAGATCTCGACGAGCTTCATGTGCGCGCCGACCGGACGCTCGGCTTCGAGCATGGTGCCGAGTCGGTCCTTCTCCGGCTGGGTGAGCCACGGCGCGGTCGTGTAGTCCTCGCGCAGGCACTTGAGGATGACGAATCCGAGCACAACGGTCGGGACTGCCTCGATGATGAACAGCCACTGCCAGCCGTGCAGGCCCGCCATGTCCTCGGTCGCGTTGAGGATGATGCCGGAGAGCGGTCCGCCGAACACGGTGGAGGCGGCGAGGGCCAGGTAGAAGATGCCCCAGGCGCGGCCACGACGGCTCGCCGGGAACCACTGGGCCATGTAGTAGAGGACACCGGGGATGAAGCCGGCCTCAGCCACACCGAGCAGGAAGCGCATCGTGTAGAACAGCCACTCGGAGTCGACGAGGAACATAAGACCCGAGATGACGCCCCACGTGATCATGATGCGGGCGATCCAGACGCGGGCGCCGACCTTGGCGAGGATCAGGTTCGACGGCACCTCGAAGATGAAGTAGCCGATGAAGAAGACACCCGCACCGAGTCCGTAGACCGCGTCGGAGAAGCCGAGGTCGGAGCTCATCGAGAGCTTCGCGAATCCGACGTTCACGCGGTCGAGATAGGAGAAGAAGAACCCGAGCATCACCAGCGGCAGGATGCGCGTATAGATCTTTCTGAACAACTTGTCGTCGTTGACAACACTCATGGAAGGACTCTTTCTGGGTTTAGTAGGTGTCGGGCAGGGTGGAGAGATCAACCCGGTAGAACCGCGCCGCGGTCCCCGAGAAGAGCTGGTCGAGCTGTTCCGGGCCGGCATCGCCGGCGCCCGCGAGCACGGTGTCGACCACCTCCCCGAAGGTCGGTGCCGTCAGCGTGGCGACGGGCAGGTTCGACGCGAACATCGCGCGGTCGAAGCCGAAGATGGAGAGGGTGTCGGCGACGACCCTCTCGTTGGAGGCGCGGTCCCAGCGGTTGCGGGGCAGCCCCAGCTCGGAGACCTTCACGGCGATGTTCGGGAGGGCGGCGAGGCGCTCCATTCCGACCCGCCAGGCCGCAATGCCCTCGTCGGAGCGGTCGAGCGGCAGGCCGCAGTGATTGACGATGACCGTGACCTCGGGATGGGCGGCGAGCAGGTCGGCCGCCTCCGAGAGGTGCCAGTACGGAACCCGCAGGTCCCAGGAGAAGTCGTGCTGCGCGAGCTGTGCGAGACCCGCCTCGAAAGCCAGGTCCTGCAGGGTGCCGGGCTGGCCGAAGACGCTCTCTCCCGCCGTCGCGGAGGTGACCGGCTTGGAGCGGATGCCCCGGATGAACCCGGTGGCAGCGTGGCCCGCGAGCACCTCGGCGACGTCGTCGCGCGCGAAGGTGGCGTGCGCAACGGCCGCAGCCGGAAAACGCGGGTCGCTGTCGTGCAGTCCCTTGAGGAAGTAGCTCTCGGCGACCTCCTCGTCACGCGCACGCTCGGCCTCGACGTGCACCGTGCCGATCACGGTGTAGCCGGCGGTCGCCGCGCGGTACTGCTCGGGCAGGAAGGTCTGCAGCATGCCGGTGTAGTCACCGAGGAAGAAGTCGGGGTTGTACTCGCCCTGCAGCCACGGGTAGTAGCCGTCGCCTTCGAAGTCCCAGAAGTGATGGTGTGCGTCGAGAATGCGCAGGGTGCTCGGGTCGACCGCGCTCACGCTGCCGCCTCCTCGTTGGTGACCACGGGCATCCCGGGCACGGCGGGCAGCGCCCGACCCGCGGTGAAGCCCGCCCAGAGCTCGGAGGCGTAGCCTTCGATGTCGTCGATCGTAATCAGGGCGCCGGCGGTGACGGGGCGGCTCAGGGTGGTGCGGTCGAGCAGGTAGAACGGCGCTACGTCCGCCTGGACAGTCGATGTCTCGCGCAGGACCGGCGCGACGCCCTCGATCTCGTGGTGGTGTCCGGCCACGCGCAGCTCCGTCCCCGCAGCGAGGTCGGTCTCGGCTCGGCCGACGAGGGTCGTGTACTGGCGCGGGGTCTTCGCGACCCGGGCCGGATCGACCGAAGCGAGCACCGAGAGCGGCGTCTCGACACCCATGAAGTGGTACGGCGTGAAGATGGCGGCGTAGCGGCCGTCGCGGCTCACCACATGGCCCTTGGCGCGCAGCAGCTCCCAGGTCTCCGCGTCGTGGGTCTTCACGATCACGAACTCTCCGCCGGCGAAGCTCGCCTCGTTGGGGAGGCGCAGCATGCTGAATACGTCGGTGACGCCTTCGCGGGAGAGCAGGCCGCCGTGCTCGCGCGCGGAGTAGATGTCGGCGAGCTCGTTCGGGCGGGCGACGGGGTAGTGCATGGCCTCGACGTCGGTGACGTATCCCGAGTACTGGGAGACGACGGCCATCTCGCAGTAGTCCGCGGCAGCGGCGCGCTTGAACGCGGCGGTCGCGGCGGCCCGCGCGTCGAGGGTCGTCGCGACGTCGGAGCCGAGCTCGAGCAGGTCGCCCAGCTCGGGGGCCGACTCTTCCTGCTCGAGCTGGCGAACGACGCCGGTGGTCGGGTCGAAGTTCAGGTCGTACTCGCTCGACTTGCCCACAGCGACGACCTCGAGGCCGACGGCGAGCACCCACTCGAGCAGGGCGAGCAGGTTGGCGGGCTGGTCGCCCATGCCGGGCAGGTAGCTGACGCCCTCGGCGACGGCCAGGTCGGCGAGGTGCACGCCGGAGAGGCTCTCGACCTCCTTGCTGACCATCACGACGTGGCGGTGCTGGTCGATGGCGCGGCGGGCGAACGCGAATCCGGCGCGGGTGCTGCCCGTCGCTTCGACGAGTACGTCGTAGTCGTCGGGCGTCACGAGCTCGATGTCGGTGACGAGCGCGATGGTGCCGGTGCCTTGCGCCGCGGCGACGTCATCCCGGGTCTCGCAGATGGCCCACTCGGAGTGGGCGTAGCCGAGAGAGGAGAGCATCTCGGTGAGAGCGGCGAGGTTCAGGTCGATCAGAACGGATGCGCGAACCGTGGGGAGTCGTCGCAGCTGGGCGAGGAACGTTCGGCCGAAGCCGCCGCTCGCACCGCTGAGGGCAACGGTGGTGGCCGTTGTTCCGGTGACGGAAGTCATCTCGTGGGGTTCCTCTCTGAACCGAGTCGCGCGGATGCTGCGTTTCTCGCTGGTTCACACAAACTAGGGCTGATTTATACTATTGTCAAATGTTGTCACAGAAGTTCACACCGTGATCTAATGGACTCGGGCATCCGCCGATGCCACTCCCCCGGGCCACAGCGGCGTGCCGGATGAACGAAACGGAGTTGACCACGTGAGTCAGTTGGGCGCTATTGCGGACGACTTCACCGGAGCCACCGATCTCGCCACGAATCTCGCCAGCCGCGGATTTCAGGTCATCGTTGTTCCCGAGGACAGCCTCGGGCGATACGACAGCGACGACTCCGCCTATGAGGCAGTGGTCGTCGCCCTGAAGACCCGCACCGCACCGGTGGAGAGCGCCGTCGCCGACTCACTGCGAGCGCTCGAGTATCTGCAGGGACTGGGCTGCGAGCGCTTCTACGACAAGTACTGCTCCACCTTCGACTCTACCGAGGAGGGGAACATCGGTCCCATCCTCGACGCCCTGGCGTCGCGTCTCGGGTCCCGATCCACCGTGGTCGTGCCCTCCTTCCCCGCCAACGGCCGGGTCGTCGAGCGCGGTGTGCTCTACGTGAATGGCGAGCTGCTCGAGAACTCGTCCATGCGCCACCACCCCCTCACCCCCATGACGCAGTCGCGCGTGGCCGACATCCTGCGCCCGCAGACCGGTCGCTCGGTGGGAGAGATCCACGCCGGCGACGACCTCCACTCCGCCCTGGCCGAGTCGACCGACGCCTACCTCGTCGTCGACGCGTCGACGGACGCCGAGCTCGCCGCCATCGCGCAGGCAACCGCCGACGATGTGCTCGTCTCGGGCGGCTCGGGCCTCGCGCTCGGTCTGTCCCCGAAGTCATCGAGTGCCGCGGCCCCGATGGCGGTCACCACGGGTCGCCAGCTCGTCCTGTCGGGCAGCGCCTCGACGGCCACCCGCGGCCAGGTCGCACACGCGCTGCCCACCCTGGCGGCCTACAAGATCGATATCGAGGCGTTGGTTCGGGATGCGTCATCCGCCCTCACCGCAGCAGTGGAGTGGCTCGACTCGCACGACGACGACACCGTGCTCGTGTACGCCGTCGACTCGCTCGACGACATCGCGACCGGCACGCCGGGGGCCGCGGACAGTGTCGAGTGGCTGCTCGGCGAACTCGCCGTGGCGGCGACCGGAGACCGCGGCTTCACCCGCGTGATCGTCGCGGGCGGCGAGACCTCGGGCGCCGTCGTCAAGCGGCTCGGCATCGACCGGCTCATCATCGGCAACCAGATCGCGCCCGGCGTGTGCTGGGCCTCGGGGACGACCACCGCCGGCATCACCGTCAACCTCGCCCTCAAGTCCGGCAACTTCGGCGCCGAGGACATGTTCACGACTGCCTGGAAGGCGATCTCCTGATGACCACGACCGTGACCGAACCGGCCATCCTCCTGCAGGAGCTCGTAGCGATCGGCCGCGCCACAGTGGACGCCGGCCTCAGCCCCGGAAGCAGCGGCAACATCTCGGTGCGCGACGGCGACGACCGGGTTCTCATCACCCCGGGCGGATCGAGCCTCGGCGCTCTCGACCCCTCGACCATCTCGATCGTCACTCTCGACGGTGAGTGGATCGGCGGCGACAAGCCCTCGAAGGAGGCGTCGCTGCACCTCGCCCTCTACGTGAAGAACCCCTCTCACCGCGGCATCATCCACGTGCACTCGCCGCAGTCGGTGGCGGCCTCGTGCATCGAGCCGTGGGCGGCCAACAGCGCCCTGCCGCCGATCACCCCCTACTTTGTAATGCGCGCGGGCCAGACGCCGCTGGTCCCCTACCGCGCTCCGGGATCGGCCGAGCTCGGGCCGCTGCTGCTCGAGATCCCCTTTCCGTTCTCCTCGGCGCTGCTGCAGACCCACGGTCAGATCACGAGTGCACTGACCCTCGCCGCCGCGCTCGATGCCGCCATCGAGGTCGAGGAGGCCGCCCGCATCACCCTGCTGACCGCCGGCCACGACCGCAGGCTGCTCGCCGAGCCGCAGATTCGGGAGCTCACCGAGCGCTTCGGGTCCGACTGGACACCAGAGAGCCGGTAGCGTGGTGCCGACCACAACGGAGCGAGGAGCCAGCATGGACGACGAGGCAGTCGAACTCGCCCCGCTGATTCCCGACCAGCGTCGCGAGCTGATCCTCAAGCACCTCCGTCGCGAACAGGTTCTCAGCTTCAACCAGCTGTCGGCCCTGCTCGACGTGAGCCACATGACCATTCGACGAGATGTCGCGGCGCTCGAACAGGAGGGCCGCGCGATCTCCGTGCCGGGCGGTGCTCGCATCGCAAGCCGCCTGCTGGTCGAGCCCAGCCACGAGGAGAAGGCGCTCGTCGACTCCTCCGAGAAGTCGGCCATGGCCGCGATCGCCGCGGCCATGGTGCGCGATTCGATGACGATCTACCTCGACGCGGGCACCACCATGCTCGCGATGGTGCCGCTGCTCGCGCACATTCGCGACCTGACGGTCGTGACGAACGATATCGCGATCGTGAACGCCCTCATCCCGCACCCGACCACCGAACTGATCCTCATCGGCGGACGGATCGACACGGGCAACCAGTCGAGCGTCGGCCGCCTGGCCGCAGCGATGCTGCGCGAACTGGTCGTCGACATCGCCTTCATCTCGACGAGCTCGTGGGACCTGCGGCGCGGACTCACCACACCTGCAGAGTCCAAGGTCGAGGTCAAGCAGGCCGCCGTGGCGATCTCCTCGGAGACCGTGCTCGTTGGTGCGAGCTCGAAGTACGGCACGTTCGGCAAGTACAAGGCGCTCGACCTGCGACAGTTCGATGTGATCGTCAGCGACTCCGGGCTCAGCGAGAACACGGTCGCCGGCCTCACCGCCCTCGGTGTGACGGTGAAGCTGCCCTAACTACTTCTTGACCGTCGGGGTCGGTGTGGGTGTCGGCGACGGGGTCGACGTCGAGTTCTCGTTGAAGCTGGTGTTCGCCATCTGCAGCACGAAGGCGGAGAACGCCTCGGCGTCGTTCAGCGGCCCGGTGTACTTCACGCCGTTGACGATCGCCGTGGGAGTGCCGGCGATGAAGTCGATGTTGGAGTTCGGAACCGGACCAGTGCGGTGGCGATTGCGCGCGTCAGCGACCCAGCTGGAGAAGGTCTGGCCCTGGATGCAGCTTGCGACCTTCTTCGCGTTCTTCACCCCGGCGTCCTTGGTTAGCTTGACCAGCTGCTCGTCGGAGAGGCCGGGTGTTCCCTCATCGGGCCGGTTCTCGTAGAGCACCTGGTGGTAGGCGAAGTACTGGTCGGGTGACTCGTCGGCAACGCAGGCGGCCGCGTTCGCCGCGCGGGTGGAGTACTTGGTTCCCTGCGAGACGCTGTCCATGATCGCGTAGGGGAAGATCTCGACGGTCGCCGCACCGGACTCGACCCATGCCGAGATCTGGTCGCCGTTTGCCTTCTCGAAGGCACCGCACACGGGGCAGAAGTAATCGATGTACAGCTCGATCGAGATGACGTCGGACTTCGAATCCCGCTCGTTCACGACCGGGGTCTGGCCGGGCTGGAGGCCGGCCGTCGGCTTCGCCACGAAGTCCTCGCCGATGAGGATCCCGTCGCTGAGCATGTTGCGCGGTCCGGCACTGGCCGGCTTGTTGATGGTGTTCATCAACACCACGGCGATGAGGGCGACGATCGCCACGAAGAAGATGAGCACACCACCCTGCACGAGCAGGCGCGTGCGCTTGTCCTTCTTGCGCTGGCTGTCGCGCAGGCTCTTCGCCTTCTCGCGAGCGGCAGCGCGCCGCTCATTCTTGCTCAGGCTGTCACGGCCTGGGATGCCGTAGGTCATGGAAACCTCACTGGAAATTCGTTTCGGGTGACGGCACCGAAGCGTAGCCGGGCCGAAGACAAGAGTACGAGGG
>Ga0247807_10001083_pt1 | contig 16554 bp, 11 predicted proteins | sample UWRJL074202C1_FD_179931 | JGI IMG/M metagenome (GOLD analysis project Ga0247807, IMG submission 179931) | Plant litter microbial communities from Arlington Agricultural Research Station in Wisconsin, United States - UWRJ-L074-202C-1 | ecosystem: Environmental > Terrestrial > Plant litter >...
TCTAGATAGTACTCTACCTTCATATTGTCCTTATTGATGACTTTTCCAAGCTCACTATTTGGTATGGCAGCTGAAAAGTACATTTTAATGAGAACCACCACGACGTATGCTACACGCACAAAGTGAGCGACAGGAAAACATCTGATTGTCTCCACGTCAAATTTCAAAAACAGTTCAAATGCACCATCAATTGATGTTAAGCAATTAGAAAGAGCGTCAATATGAGCAGGTGAAAGAGGCTCTGTTCGCGGGCCGTTGGGATCTCCAGAATATGGCTCAGCATTATGTTCAGCGTGTATAGCAACCTCATGCGTATACAGGTTTACAATATGCTTTGTCATGGTCAAGGCAGCTAAAATATGTTAGACTTGACGCATGAATCATATGGTTTGGATGCTCTGGACTTACGTGATTGCACTTCTGGTGGGATCTGAGTACTCCATCTCTCTATATCTCTTTCGAATCCCTTCAAAGCGTATTGGATTTTTGGATCAGCGATGTTTACGCTAACTGAGGGGTCATCCATCGAAAATTGATTTCCTACCTCTTCTGCAATGTGCTGGCTACGAACCCACTGGCAGAGAATCTTGTCAGAATGGGCTGCTTCTGGTGAATTCTCAAGTACATCAAGGCAGTCAGCCATGAATGGAGTCCATCGAATCAAGTTTAGCCGCCGCAATCCCATTGCAGCATTACAGCATAAGAAATAACAAGCCAGCCAGGCTCGTCTTGCTTCAATACTTTCGGGATCCGGGTATGGGGTTTTCCTCCAAGGATGATCACGCCAGAGCCCTGAATTTGTGTTCTTTTTCTTAAGTGACTTTGACTTTTTCCCAATACCAATGTCAATAGCCATCACAGCTGCGATATGAATGAGCTGGTAGAACTTGAGTTCTTCAAAATGTTCAGGAGGCCAATACCACAGTGTGCTAACGTGCAATGCTTGTATAATTTCCAGAGTCTTCTCACCATTGCTAATAATTCGATCTGCATAAATACTCATGACCTCTTTGGTTAACATTCTTTGTAGTTCCGGATAATTCATCCCTGAACTTGCACTAAGAATGGCTAGAAACAAGGTTGGCATCGTCTTACGAATCTCTGCAGCAGTTGTGCCATGAGGAAACACCACGGCGGGCATATGGATCGCCATTTTCTCGACATACCAATTGAACATTTGAGTGGCCATATCGGTTGTGACCAACCCGCGATCTATAACATCCGCATCTCGATACTCGTGCGTCTGTGGAGCCTTTACCGCTTGGGGTGCGAGTGCGGCCTTCGTGATGGTATCGTGGAAAGCATATGCGGTAGGTACTGTGCTATTCTTGCCCTGTCCAGAAACTGAAGAAGATGGCGTGCCGGGTGTCGTCAGGTCTCGACTCTCGACATGCTTCCGCTTCTGACCTGCGACAACCATCGGAGGTACTATTGGCTTGTATGCCGGCCATTCACTCGACGCTGTTTCTAAACGACCATTGAATGGAGTACCGTATTCGCCATTATGCAACTGCTGGTTTGGCATATAACTTTGAGCATTCATCCCCCCCAACTCAGGTGCGCCTTTGCCTCCTTTAGCTTGCAGACTAGCAGTCAGGGCATCAATCTTCTTCTCAAGCTCTGCAACACGACTATCGGTCTTCTTTTGCCTCTTCCTACTTGGTTGAGTTATCAAGCAATTGCGATTTGCTTTGGCACATCTTTTGCAAGGTCCATCTGGATCATTTGGGGCGGGCTCACAACGGACCTTCAGTCCACGACATGCTTCACACGCTCTTGGTCTCTTCTGGTCGTTTGGACCGCCATCTTGGGTACCATCTTGGTCAATTCCGCCCTGACCTTCATAGTCTGTTGTGTGGCTACCAGACTGAGGAGTACCAGGGAAAATGTTTGCGGGAGCAGACCTGCTTTGTACTGGCAAATATTGAGCTTGTGGGAGAACTGGTGATATCCTGCTAAGGGGGTTTGAAGCTGAGATGTTGTTGCTTGAAGAAGCTCTGAGTGCTGGATCGATGTTGAAGGACATCTCGGCGGCAAGAGGTGACTTTTGGCCTTCGGGTTGGCGTGTCGGCGAGCCGGCGTTTCGATGACCGTTGGTACGGAGGTGGGGAATAGAGAGACGCGATGGAAAATGAGCTAACCACCGTAACTCCGCTTCAATTACACTTCTGTTATAGATTTGTAAAGGCCAACTGGAGATTGGAAGAGTTGGAGCCCTAGCTATGCTCCGTTAGCGAATTGTAGATGTGATGAAGCCTTTAGTATTCTTAATTTAACCTTACTCAGGAACTGCGCAAATGTTCCTGCTTACATAAACTTAATACGCGAGCTTACCCATGGTGCCGATTCTCTTATTGTTAGGATTTTAGATTTCTATCATCGCTGAGGACTTTGCCAGTCGTCAATGCTGTCATAAATCGTAGGAAATCAACAGCTACCTTGAGTATTATACTATCTCAACTCATACATTGTTTCGTCAAAAGCGGCTAGAAACGCTGACAAGGATTCTAAAATGCCGCTATACACAAAGAGAGCTACAGAGAAACGAGGAAACAGCACATTCGATGATCTGCTACATTTCTGTTGGCCTAATCAAGATGGCTGGTCTTGTCTTAGAGAAAGGCCATGTAGCTGGTGCCCCATGGTAAGCCAATATTGTATATATATATATATATTTCTTCACCAACAATGAATAGTCTTCGACATGTGTGCCCAACACTGCGAGAATACCCATTCTTGCCCCATTATTCAATGCTGACATCTGTCCCCTTTGGTCTGAGAGATGGGAATTGAGGTCACATCCGCTAGGACCCAACGTTTCTACCATCACGTTTCTGGTTTGTGTTACTTACTTCCCTAAGCGTTCACAGGTTGCTTGCCACTAAACCCCATGGCTTCACAGCCAAGCAATGTGTAACGTAGATGCTTACGAAAAGGAGAAGCAAGTTTTGTTCATCAGAGCTAACTTCTCTATGTTAAATTTAGACAGGTGTCATAGCTATTTGTGCAACAATTTCGGCCACGGCAGTAATTTTTTGTGCTATCAAGTTTGGAAAATTTATTCGAAAACGATGGAAGTCTCGAAAGATAGGTTGGTGGAAGTTCCGGCTCGTGTTGATTGATACAACCACACAAGGCACCGCCGAGCACCGTCCCTTATTAGGCTGAACGTATAAGAAATGATACTTGATGATGGGTCTCAGTAGCATCTTTAGACTCGCCCGGGATTGTCAAACGGAAAGAGGCACTCGCAATGCTTACGAACAACGTGCACCTTTCCAATGCCGTGGTGGAGTTCATGATCTTTATGGCAAGGGATGACGGAAAAGATTGTCATCCGGAGCTCACGGGTGGAATGATAGCAAGCTCGTCTCCCTCTTTGATTATTATATCCGCAGCATCCGTAGCAAATTCAGTCAAATCAACATATTCGAGATTCAGTGTGACCAAACAACTCTCCAACACCTTTGCTTTCATTCCCGTATAGCGATTCTCGAGAACATCAAATAGTTTAGAGATACGAAGAGGTGCAGCTAAGAACTCGGAGTCCTTCCATGTGTGTGAACTTGCTGATGCAAAGTATAGAATAGTAAAATATCCCGGTGGCGCTCGTGAAGATGCCGCCATTGCATAAAGCAAAGCCTGAGCGCTATAACAAAGAATTAGCAAACTAAAGACTAAGATAATGTTGAAGCGCAGTCTGATAGAGGAAGGCTTTTCAGAGATCTTGGTAGTTTAATCCGCACAATGGCAAAAGCCATTCGGATAATACATGCATTTTTGTTCATCACAATAAAGCTGAGGTAGGTATGAGGTATGAGAGGAGAAATGTAAACTTACTTATTTAGCAACTTCGCAATCGATGTGTTGAAGATCCGAGTTGAATTGATGGACGTTGGGAATGTACGTTGTTAAAGGAAAAGGAGGAAAGATTAATAAGCGCAATTTTTCCTTTCAAGCAACGTGATTCCGAGATTAAACTGGCCCCACAAAAAAGTGTTCGCGTCAACCAACTCGACGTACGGTACTGTACAGTTCAAGCGAGTAACCTTCTCGTGCTGATGTGGAAATACAGCATTTGGAGCCCATATAATGCTGCGATCTTCGCGTATCAGGAATCAAGCCACTGAGTTATTTATTTGCTGGCGATGTAGGCAGCCAAACCACAATTCGCTTCCTGCTGCGAACAGAACTTTAACTAGAGATGCGACAACTTATTCCAACGCCCGGTATAAAGTCAGGGATTTCAGCACTTCAAAGAGTCATGTGCGTATTACAGCTGCTTAAACCTCCTGTTAAAGACTAATAGGATATGTAGCATTATGCAAGTGTAGAAAAGACACTCGACCAAATTTCCAAGACTACTTCGAATGACCTCCCGGTCTCTACAAAGCCTACAGATATCCGCCAACGCCTGCGAGAATGGGAGGCCGAACAGGAAGCAAACAATCAAATCTTATCAACCCTTCCTAGTGAATGGGAGCCGGGACAAGTTGGGAACGTAGTAGAGTCCGACACTACAAATTTCAAAGTTGATCCTATCGACAACAAATCAGATATAGACAATACTGTATTCAACGGTGAAGACCTAGTTGATGTCGGCACAGGCCGAGTTTTCCTTTTGCCGGGTGATTTGGTGGAAATAGCGTGCGTTGTATCTGCTCCGTAGCTTCTTATTTACTAATACGGCATCAACAGGAGTCTCGATGGCCAACAAGTGGAGCTCGCGCTATACATTCGTGAAATTGATACCCAGTCCCAATTTTATACTATGAGTGGGAAGTGGCTCCATCGACGATCAAAGGCGGCCAGGTTTTATGTCCAAGCATTTGTCAAACCTGAGGAGCTTACTGAGCTACTAAAGTATCTTCCCGAGTCAGATATTCCTGAGGCAATGGAGGACGTACTTCAAAGCTTGCCGCAAAACGTTCCGAGGGACACGGGAAAGCATCTAGTCCTAAAAATGCTAGCATTTTGGGAAGACGCAGACTCCGTGTTTGCTAATTCTTCCTTATATATGGACACTGTTCACACGCGTATTGCGGACGAGAACGCATTCAAATATGCCACTCTCAGTGAAATAGCAGATGTGGTTTTTCCTAAACAGATAAAAAGACTGGCAAATGGAGACTTCCCTAAGCCTGTTCTTTATGCTCTCCATCGATCACTTCTTAGCCATGATATCGGATTTCGTGTTCAAACTAGAGGAACTCTACGATGGGGTGGCCAATATGAAATCAACTCGGCGGACGAAGCATTTAGCACTAGCGTAGTGAAGAATGTAGTGCGAGAACACCAGCAGAATGAAACAGCACAAGCTTCAGGGGAGGTGCGAAATAAAACATCAAGGCTTGAGCGGTTTGCGAGTCAAGCAAGGAAACTTATTGATGCCAGTCGAGAAAAACGACAATTCACGACTTACGGATCTATTGGGCCATCAAAAACACAGACAGATGACGGCAAATTACTTAGGAACGGCCACACTGGGCCATTAATATCTAAAACTCAAGCTAATAGCACATCTCGCTCCACCCCGCCTCCGGTGTCTGACTACCCAGGACATATTGTTTGTTTCCTCGAATCCTGGGCAGCACTTGATTCGGTCAGTCTTGGGTCAACACTGAACGGTTTAGCGTCTACCATACTGCGCTGTGTGGACCGTTACAATGATATAGACCTGGACAAGAATGCTGCCTGGACCTTTTTGCAAGAAATAGGAATAATTCCGCCATGGGAAAACCGAGGCGCGTACGAGATTCGTCTACCACACACAGGTCGACGACTTCAAACGCAATCTTCGAATCTTGATATTAATGAAGGCTACCGAGATGACACCATGAAAGCCCTTCGAAAGGACTGGAAAGACCTTCCAGTTTATTGTATAGATGATGTTGCGGTACACGAAATTGATGATGCTATCTCAATAGAACCGACGGATGTTTCCAATGAATATTGGGTTCATGTTCACGTTGCAGATCCCGCTGCGCATCTGAAGATGGGCAGTGACGCGTATGTTTACGCTGAAAATGCCATTTCTACGACGTACATGCCGGAGCGTGTATCCACGATGCTGTCTAGCGTACAAGCACAATCTCGCCTTAGTCTTGCCCCCAATAAACCTTGTTTGACATTTAGCGCGAAGTTGAATTTGGACGGAGAAATCCTGCAATATGCAATCACTCCAGGTATGGTTCACAACGTTGTATATATGACTTCCGACGTTGTCAAGGAGGTTACTGTGGGGGAATTACCCAACGTGCGTAAGACGGTACGTACAGTTGGCGCAGAAATCCCTCCTCAGGGCCCTTCTCGACCTATGCAAAGCAGTGGTGACCTTTCAGAACTTCATAAAGTCCAGCTCAAGCTCCTTCACCAGATCAGTTCCGCCAGAACAGAGCAGCTTAAAAGGAGAGGTGGACTGGGCGGGATTACACCAATAGCTTTGTCTAGCAAGTTTGAAGTGTCATTCAGAGGTACATCTTTTGAACCGAACAAGCCTTCGATGAAGCTCCATAGCCTAGACTTTCCAGGAGATCCATCGATCCAGGTCACAACTGAGGAAGCCGAAGTAGGAGCAAGCCATAAAATAGATTTGGAGACGAATGTCGTACAAACTCTCATGTTAGTCGCCGGTGAAGTGGCCGCTCGGTGGTGCAATGAGAGGGGGATTCCAGTTCCCTATCGCGTTACTCCACGAAATCCCGATAAAGTGAGCCCAATGGAATACTTCCACTTACATGATCTATCTAAGCGAAATCCTGATGGCACTATGGATGAGCTCAAACTCAAAGCATATCTTCAATTTCTAGGGCCCATCCAGCCGTCTTCAACGGCTGGACCCCACGCCAATATTGGAGTGGATATGATGGCCAGATGTACCAGTCCCCTTCGCCGCTTCAGTGATCTTCTGTTGCATTATCAGGTTGAGGCTGCAATTATAGAAGAAAGACGTACGGGCAAATCACTTGTCGGTAATACAAGTACAGATTTTCTCCCTTTCTCAAAAGCCCAAGTTGAGGCACTGCTCCCTCGTCTTGACACCAGGGAGCGACTGATAGCCTACGCTCAGAGACAAACAAATAGACATTGGATCTGTCAATTCCTCCTCCGAGCATGGCACTTTAAAGAATGCGAGATTCCTACGGTAATGCCCTACGTCGTCAGAGTGGTAAATCATAGAAAAGGAACTATGAATGGGACGCTACAGACATTTCACGCCGAAGCGGAATGCGAAATCCCAGATTGGACTACGGATGAAATTGTGGAGGGTACCACATTAAATGTTGTTTTAACAGATGTCAATACTTATTGGAGAGCCATTAAGGTCAAGTCCATTGGTTATCATGGCAAATCTCCTGCTGGTACGCCTGAGAATGGGTGAGAAACAGAATGGCCTATTAAATCGGATGCATAAGCTCAGTTTTTTCTAAGGAGACTAATGTGGCTTTGCCTGCTTGATGCTTGGATGGTTGGTTGCCATTGCACTTTTACGCACTGCCTGCGAGGCTGCCGAGGAGTCGATCACATCAGTCGTAGTCCCAGTCTAGATCTGATAGCATCTCATGTACTGTACATAAATGTATAAAATAACGTTTCTCACGATTTGTAATATATGTAGAATAGAGTAGCATAGAGTAGACGTACAGCATGCTCAGCATTGACAAATCAATATACCAAGATACCACGCCATAATACCATTACAAGTACAATCTTGAATGAACAATTCATTCAAACGCGCACTGTTGAATTATATTGCACTTCCTAATCAGAAGTAACAGTTCGAGAAGACGTCAAAACAGATCCAACATGATACTCTATAGTTCTATTAAATTACTACAAAATACTTAGTGGGTTAGAGTGACCACTCATCTATGGTTCGTCTTTTCTAGGTAGTTGCCACAGATTTGGTGGGACAGACTGTCTGTCTCTTCACGCAGACTTTAGAGCAGAGCCATAATTTGGCAACTTCAGTCATATTAACAGGTGTTAGCAAGTAATCCCGTGGATCGGATGCACACATTATGTTGCGAGCTAGGTATATTTACTGATTTTGTTGAGCAATCTTTGGCAGTATACGCTTGCTAAGATGGTGTCTGTAGGCAATTTGGTTACTCTAAAGGCAAATGTAAGATGGCGGGCTAAGCATTGCTTACCAACAATATTTGAAGCAGAAGTCCACTTTCTTTATGTGACTTTTATGGCACAGCTCATTCAAATTACAGATGAGTTTTGGGACAACATAAGGACAACTCTAAAGACCGTGTATAACAATATAACACTTTGTTTTATTCAAACTTATTGTTAATTATTTCCAAAATACCTTACCAGCCCTGCAAGCATGAGTCTTTCACTTCTTTGAAATATTATAGTAAGTGCTCGGTCATAAGTTGAACATATTATTCTTGTTTAATTTACAGATATAGGAGCATTACAAAGATTGGTACATAACACCAAGAGTGGATTGACCATAGCATTCAATCATCTCACCCATTTATAGCCCACCAAGTGTTAATGCCAACCCAGTCAACAAGGTGTTCAAAAGTAAGATCACATCAATCAACAACAAATCAACCACCAACTGCACAGCTAGGATCAAAGCGCCTAGTCCACCAGTCAATGGGTTTAAGAAAACCAACAGTATGCCCAAGCCTAAGATGGCCACTGCAGCAGTGATGGTCGCAAATATCTCAGTGATGATAAGAATAAGAAGGATAGCAACCGTGATTCCAAGTTGACGCTTTGTCTTTGGCTCAGCATATTCCTCAACAGCCGTGCTTCGGACCGAGATACTGCGCTTGGTTGAACAGTCAGAACTGAGCGCCTTGATAGAATCGGTGGAAGACTTTAGAGCCTCTGTAATCGACGCGAAGGTGGTTCCAATCTCGGTCACAGCAGCAGTCTTGTCAAGGAGAGATGACTGTGGTGTGAGAGGTGCGAGCGTTGCATCTGAATTCGGTATCAGCTTTTATGTTGCAAGACTAGGCAGGCTTTGACTTACTAATAGCTCCAGTATACGTCTTGACAGTAGCAAGCAAGTCTGTGAGAATGCTGACAGCATCGGCACGTCGCTCAATCACCGGGCTGGCGAGAGAAAGGCCACTAAGGGCAATGACGCTGAGGAACGAGATTCTCATGTTGCTGATTGAATGATGGTATACGTAAGATACTGGGAGGCCAATTGAAGGATAGGTTGATGTTGAGAGTAACTGGGCTGGATGTCAATATACTGATGGGAGAATACTGCTACTTTATACATTCCTGTCATAAACGAAGGTGGATGATTACTTTAGGGGGTTTTATTTCCTTGCCAATTGGTGCCCTCTACCAGATTCTGATACCGTCATCTTCGCGGGAGATGATGCCCAATCGAACCAAATGCTATCTCTAGTGTCAAGAGATACGTAATTGAGCTTTGACATTGACAGCATAAGATTGTGATAGTTGCCTCCAAGTAACTATTATTTGACCACAGAAAACATGAATACAACTCGCTTCCGGGTTCGAAGAGTCCAGCCCGACATGGGGTGCAATTCTTTACCTTCGGATCCATAGCCGACATAATTGAAGCTTCTATGGAATTTAATCTGAAATGCCATAAATCGCATTGTTATCATTTTATTCTATTTGCCTTCGACGTCACCGAACCGGGGGTCGAACATAAACAACAAGCATTGGTACGGAGATCTAACCGAGAGGAGCCACTGAACCTGGCCTATATTATATCGCTTAAATTGATAATTAAACAAACCTTTTTATGTTCATAGGCTCAGGGAAGACATGAAAAGTGAGAGTTTACTAACCATGCACGTTGAGCTCCCTTCTTCTCAAGTTGTCGCGATAGAATTCACTGCTGGTTTATCATGTTCCTAACAAATCCGTTAATGAGAGAACACTACTCTATAAATTAACGTTATTATATTGAGAATGGAGCTTCAAGATCGAAATAATGAGAAGCGACTCATCCGTTGTAAAATGGAATTTAAGGGTATTTGGGCATAATAGGTTTAACCATGTTCCAAGCTGAAGCTATGAGGAAATATTGGCGTAGGTGCTTCTAAGTCTGATTCCAACAAGTCTCGCAATATAGAGTAATGTAAATGGTTTCATATACTTATGTTCATTCCGTACCTCCATTCACTAATTTCTCGAAGCCCCTCAATAAATCATCCTTCAAATCCTCCCATCCCTCAATTCCAATACTGATCCTCAAAAGCTTCGTATCAACCTTTGAATCTGTCATCGACCGCCACTCGATCAAACTTTCTACACCCCCTAGACTCGTTGCATGATGAAACAACTCCAATGTACTGGGTAATTTCCTAGCAAATATCTGCTCCGTCATTGTAATAGAAAACACTGGACCAAAACCATTGGGCATTTGCCTCAACAGCCAGCCATCCCGAATATCCTCTTCCTGTAAACTCGCGTGTTCGATTTTCCCAACAACCTGCTGCACCAACTTCTGTGTCGTTTCGGGAACAACAAACTCACTTTTGTTCTCTGGATGAAGTGCAGCATGCAACCAGGCGACCAACTTTCCTGCATTGAATGCCTGTCGCTCGACTCTTATTTCAAGTGTCCGAACGCTTCTTATTCCCAGCCATCCCTCCATATTTCCCATCACATTTCCCAAAAACAACCTCTCTGAAGTCAGTTTCTCCAACCATCCCTCCTTCGCCCTCTGTGGATGTACAGCCAAGATCCCACATAACATATCCGAATGCCCACCAACATACTTAGTTCCAGAATGCATTACAATATCTGCACCCCAGATAAATGGATCTTGTAAGGGCGGCGGTGCAAAAGTTGCATCTACGAGCAGAAAGGCGCCACGTGAATGTGCTTTATCAGCAAATTCTTGGAGGTTATATACGTAGCCAGTAGGATTCAGCGGTGTTTCGACATGAACCACATCGCCTGCTTCAAGCTCCTCGGGGTTACAATAGAGATCTAACTTCTTTAGGCCAGTGAGTTTAGTGTGAATGTCAATCACACCATGACATCCATGATAGCCATCACGAATAGCAATCCGCTTCGGGTTCAAGAACACCAGGGCAGCATGAAAGGCACTGAGACCAGAGGAATAAGTCAGCGTCGGACCTTTAAGAATTGTCGATAGGATAACCTCGAAGCGTGTGGTATTTGGCATTGTGTGTCTAGAGTAGATATGGTCCTCATGACTATGTTCGATCTAGAAGTGGGGTTAGTGATATTATTTCTCTCCGGTTGGATGTCATGATATTACGTCTTTTTCTACCCAGGTTTTTAGTTTTAAAGGATCGCGATTGTAGCGATAAGTGGTTGATACGTGGAGAGGTGGCGCGACATCTTGTCCCTTGTTGAGGGAATCGTCTGCGTGCACCGTTTGTGAAGAAAGGGACAAGCTAGGTAATTCTTCGTTCAGAGAAAGCCTCTCTAAACTCGGGTCTACTACGGCTGAAGACATCTTTGTTGAGTGATCGAAGTAATATTCGTTGCTTCTAGGATTCTCGTAGAATAAACTTTCAAGTTTACTAGTGAGTCAAAGTATTCGATGTCACCATTTTGTCTAACCACGTGACTATTAGAGCCCGAAAGCGGGCTCGCTTAGCAAAATGCCCCTTTTTGCGAGAAAGGTACTGATATCAACATTTGTCTTTAAAACAATGCCTTCTTAGCTTCGGCGATAAAGACTTTAAAAAAGCATTAATTTTTATTGAGTCCATGTTACACAAGTTGGATTTATGATTGTCCATGTGCAAACTACATTTAGATTTCAATCTTTGATGTGAGTAACACAAATAGCGGTTTCAAAGTCACTGGGCATAAAGGAATAATTAGTCGTTTCTTAGCATTTCTATGCCAGTAATTTGGCTTTTCGATTCTGTTCGTGGTGTTGTGTTGAGACGACAAATGAGCAAAGTGGATCTCAAAATTGTTATAGAAAGTCCTGTAATAAACATTTGAGTCAGACATAGGATGACTTGGTAGTGAGCTGCAAGCTGAAATTGTAATGTCTTGGGTCAAATGCACGCTATCTCAAGCTATGTACATAAAGCAATTGGGTATCTTGGAATAGCAAACTGCCATCGCCAACGCCGAATATAACATGAATTATGAAGTTTAATTCTCCATCGATTCGTGATCTAGTCCTAGACTTGGTCTAAAAACTCTATATTTCTTAGATTCTCAAACGGTTTGATGATGTATTCCACGTTTTTTCCCTCTTTGATATGAATTCCTTGGCTCTCAATCCAAGAATCTATGATGTTTATGGTCTTCTTCATGACATGATCTGCACATTTGGCTTCTACTATGAGACCGGAAAACTGTTGACCATGCCTAATGTAGTCTTCCGAGGCAGATAGCCCCAAGGCAAGTTTGCGGACAATATGGATGTTTGCCGCAGATACTTGGACCTGCTGGTGCAGGTTTTGGTTATGCGACACCGTTTCTAAAGGTAATCTCGATGATTTTGTCCGAATCTTGAGTGGTGGGTCGCCTGGCTTCATGACTTGAAGTGCCATTGACTTCTTGCGTCTTAATAGATATGCTCGCGGATCATCGTCCGGCATTGATACATTTAAAGCCTCCCTCACTATAGTGGATGATTTTGAAGTTGAGTAAGGGATCTCGGTATCCAGCCTGGCAATGGCAGCGTTATAGCGGTTTTTGTGTGGGGAAGATCGCGCTCTAGAAATGGAATTGGCATTTCCATCAACATATCGTTCTTTTCGGATCTCCTCACGACGACGGCGCGTGGCTTCTTCCTTTCTTTGTTCGAAATCCATCGCCCAGTTGAGTTCAGAGCCTGAATCTGAATTCGAATCTTGATGAGACTCTTGTCTTGTTGAATCGCTCAAAGGTTGCAAGGAAGCATCACGAATATTTGGTTGCTGCAGATGAGGATACCCATTACTCTTAGCTTCCAACCTGAAAGGAAAGACGAGATGTCCATTCGCCTTTTTTGTCGATGGCTCCATAGTTTTGTTATGATTAGGAAGCAACGTATAGGCAGGTGGGTGAACCGATTTTGGGAGTTTGTTACTTGACGTGGTCGGATCCCATTTTTGTGCTAGCTCATTCCCCCCCTTTTCACCTGCAAATGGTAATTGGTCACTTTCAACGCGGGAATCTGTCGATGTACTTAAACCGAAAGGTAAACTTAGCTTGCTATGTCCTGAAGATGCATTCATTTTATGTGGGATATCTGCACTAACTCTTTGGAACGACGCGGCTACTGTGTGACCTTGGTGCTCAGTTTGTTCAGGAATTGGTGATACAACTGACAAATTTGGCGAAAAGGAAGGATTTGTGCTGGTACTGGGCGAATTAGGATGTTTGGGATGCAAGTTGAAAGATGGATTGACTCTGTGAGAACTGGAAGCTGTCATTTTGGCGATAACCCATGGGTTGAGAAACTTTTCATGATCCTCATTCAAATCTCCATTATCAATTCTTGTTCGATCCTGTCTGCAAGGTCCTTTAGCTAAGGAGGTATGCCTTTCATATCCTTCCACGGCCTCGGTATAAATACTAGACATATCGAATTCCCATTGTCTCCCTTGGGTTCCAGTACACTTATTCGTTTCAGTTTCAGAATGAGCTAGAGCCAAACCGTTGAATGCACCCTGTGAGATATCCGAAGGACTCTCAACGAGTTTTCGTTTGAGATTTCCTGAAGACCTACAATTTGTGGGAGGTGGTGAGACTGCATCACTTGACGGAGGAGAAATAGGGCGTTTGTTACGTAGAAGGCCGGGATGATTCACAGGACTGATTAACGAGGATCTTGTGACAGGCTTTGGAAGTGTTCTGCGTTCTCCATAGACGTCCTTCAAGAATTGATGTACAGACTCAATGATTGAGCTTTCGTTTTCGAAAAGTACGTCGTCCTTGGCAGGCTCGACGTTTGGGTCATAACTTGCACTCGGGCACTGCAAATTTAAGCGAATGAAGGGAGATTTGATTCTATCTGAATCAGTGGAAATGGCATCTTTAATGTATGACGTGTATAAAGCCACAATCTTCTTTATCGTTCCTTTATCATACGCAACAGGCCGTGAGTCTACTGAAATATACTGTCCTTTTCCAACTTTGGATGGGTCAAATCCTGGCTTTGGAAGGAATGCCTCTAGCGTAAACATGTTATGTCGGTTTCCAGTAGGAGTATGGGCCAAACTTAGATTCAATCCATCATGATCTTTGGACTCGATTTTGGACCTTGAATCAGAAAATGAAAAACTTTTCTCCACGCATTGATTAGATGCATCTCTCCCAACAACCTGCGCTACGGCTTCCTTGATACCGTCATTTGCACGAGGAGAAAATGTCCACGAATCTTTGTTCACCTTGATGACTTTGAAGCTATACCGAACGGAAGGTCGCGCCAGAGCAAACCCAAATAATAGCTGACGAATTTTAGTCAATGTTTTCGCGGACTCCCGCTCCAATGTCTTCTTGCGAACTGGAAGTCTGTACATGAAATTTGTGACACTAAGTGTTGTGCCGGTGGGATGAGATGCACGAGACCTTTCTCTAATACCTCCCCCCGATTGAAGTTTTACCACGTTCGCAACTGATTCACCGTCGGTCTTCGTTGTGACCACCACATCTCCAAGCTGGAGGGCGCTAGCCAAAGCTTCTCCACGGAATCCTAAGGTGACGCCGCCAACGAATCTTAATTCTTCAAAAGAACGTAACTTTGAGGTATGTCCTCGCTTACCGAGAACATCTAGGTCCTGCAGAGTGATTCCTGGAGTAAAATCAGAACTAAAACCAAGAGGAGCTAAAAAGAAAGAATTTTAGATACCATAGCCATTGTCCCTCACCTCGATTTTATCTAGGGTGTTTGGAGATATCACGACATCTATAGAAGTTGCCTTCGCATCTAAAGCATTGTCTACGAGCTCCTTTACTAGTGATACTGGGGTTGTGAGAATTTGAGCAGAGTTGAGGAGATGAATAGTCGAGTCTGGTAGTGCAGTGATAGCCATGACTATAGCCTGCCAAGGTCATACATGCTTAGAGATTTCCAACAAGGGCGTAATAATTTTAGATGCAGAGTCCCATGAATTTGCCAAGTCAGGTTTAAGATGAGGCGATTATAGTGGTGTTACAGGAATTAGGATGTATGAGAACGTCTGATACAATAGGAAAATGAATGAATACTGGAGAATGGTACTGTCTCGACTTTTGTCAGCCTCGTCCTGTCTACCCGCCAAGACAAGGCTCGGATCGCAGGGATTATGCATCACACTCAGCTTTTTGCAGCGAGTCATCGTTCAGTGTAAATAGTGTCATAAAGTTGTCCGCTTTTCTATATACCTTCACTGCTCTTCTTCCCTACCAATACAACCACTCCTGGACTCAGTTCAACACGTCGAAATTATTGTTCCAAGCGCTGCGGGTGAGCGCCAGACCAAGACCCTCCAGAGTTAATATCTATCGGATATCCACCAGAATGGCTACCAACGCCGCTTCATACAACCCACGTTAGTATATCAATTGGCTCTCCATCTAATAGAAACTTCGTACCTGGCATTCTTCCATAATATCGGGGCTAACGTTATTGCTAGTTGGGGAAGAAACTGGCCCCGTATCTGGGCCACCCCCCGCTATTTCCTCCGAAATCAAAGATGCGATTAAGGATTCTGCGCAATCCGAAGCAACAGGATCCCACGTCCCAGGACAGGATGCTGGCAGCAAGGTTGGAACTTCAGAGGCAGCTGGCGGAGAGAAAAAGGTGAAGAGTGAGAAAGAATGTACGCACATTGCCTAGTCCACATTGACATACTGTGAGATCTGGAATATAAGCCCCTCCAAAGAATGAAGCTCTGTGGCGAACTTGAACCAGATAACAAAACCCTTCCTATCTAAGCCGTATTTTCTACAAACGAATTAGTCTATTGGGTAGGAATGTTAACTCTTTTTTTGGACACCATAGGAGTGGGCTTACATTCCAAACTCTCTCTTTTACTAGTTGACCGATAGCGTACTGACGTATAACCATAGTGGAAAGGGAACGAAAGAAGGCTGAAAAACAGGCCAAGTTCGACCAAAAGAAAGCGGCCTCCGCTGCAAAGGCGGGTCCAGCAGGACCAAGTAAAACAAAGGAGAAGAAAGCTGCTGCGGCAGCGGAAAAAAAGCCTGCTCTGCCACAATACGTGGAAGAAACCAAACCTGGAGACAAAAAGAGTAAGGTTGTCCTGCAGAAACATGCACAAAAATCCTAATTTTTTCCTAGTCCTAAGATCTTTTGATGATCCTCACTTCACCGCCTATAACCCAACCGCTGTCGAATCCGCATGGTATGCATGGTGGGAGAAGGAGAAGTTCTTTGAGCCTGAGTTCACAGCGGACGGAAAAATCAAACCTGAAGGATCATTCGTAATTGTGGAACCACCTCCCAATGTCACTGGCGCATTACATATGGGGCATGCCTTAGGAAACTCACTGCAAGATGTAATGATCAGATGGAATCGTATGCATGGCAAGACCACTCTATGGCTTCCAGGTTGTGACCATGCTGGAATTTCTACCCAAAGCGTCGTAGAAAATATGCTATGGCGCAAA
>Ga0247807_10001084_pt1 | contig 16551 bp, 11 predicted proteins | sample UWRJL074202C1_FD_179931 | JGI IMG/M metagenome (GOLD analysis project Ga0247807, IMG submission 179931) | Plant litter microbial communities from Arlington Agricultural Research Station in Wisconsin, United States - UWRJ-L074-202C-1 | ecosystem: Environmental > Terrestrial > Plant litter >...
CGTTCGGGTGCGATACCGCTCGCTGCAGATTATCTACAGATTGGACATTCTAATCACCGCCTATTAAATGCCTCTTGCCATCGGGCGAGTATTCAGCTATATAGATATACGGCTGCGTTCCGTAACCTCGGAGATATGTCTTATTATCTAGGCGTTGCTTTTCAATCATGCCAAAATCATCAAAAAATGCTAGTGCTTGATTTAAGTCCGGGTGCTGATAGTGAACATATACAAGACTCGACACACGAATTTTGATGGTAGACATTATAGTAGCAAAAAGCTTAGTGCTTAAGTTTTTAGAAGTGTTTGCATTGAGAGGTGTTGCTCTGCTTTAGACATCAGCAAGAAATCACCTTTTAAGCATGTTATACAGAAAGGACACTCGGCATCCGCGGATCGTCCTTTTGCGAACGGCGTACTGCGTCTTCAGACCGGCCTGGCTAAGAGTTGCATAGAACCCTTTTAAAAAGAAGGTTGATTATCTTTCAAGGTCGTTCTCTTCCAGAAATTTCCTTAAAGGCATCGCATTAGCGGCGGAGAGTTGAAGAGGCGATGTGGGCTGTCTCGGCAAACTATAAATGCCGTGATCCTCCCCATTGCCCAATTCTAAGTCCCGTGCCCGTGACCCGCTATCCGTTGCTAGCTTCTTTGAGTATAGTCTATATCGAAATGGACGAAGTAGTGTATTTAGAACAGTCTCGCAGGGCTATCTATAAACTCACATCTCTATATTTAAACTAGACTTTGTATACTCATAACTGCCTGTCGTTACATCAACAAAAATGACTTTTCCAAAAACTTGTGAGGTTCGAGCTCAACGGCTCTACTTGCTACTAGTCTCTGTGGAACGAGATGGTTCTCAGGTCTAGAGACTAGAGGGCGATATTGGTTCATTCCAACCAACTTCAAACAGGAAGATAATTCCAAAGGAATTATAATCCCTCTAAACCAATAAATTCTCTAACGCTAAGCTTTTATAGCTTCTCAGTCCACTTCAAAAACACCAATCGTTATTTGCGTGGGTTTGGACTATGACAGACATGTTGAAGAAGCTTCAGTAAATCTATAAGTCTTAATCTAAACAACTAAATCAAAACTATTGCCTCTGTTTTCTTCTTAATCAGCTTTTAGTGCTTATGTACCTCGCTATATTGACTAAGCTAGCTGACTTTCTAGCTGGCTTAGATTTCCGTCCCAATTCCAATATTTTCAGCAGTACAGTCAATGTTTGACTACAAAGGCAGGTTGACTCTTACTATCATCGTCCGACGCTTTTGCAAAAATGGAACTTGGAATTTCATACTTTCTGATCAAATTCTTGGATGCATAGCCGGGAATGATATTTCTGCACTAAATTTCCGGGTTTCGAAGGCATATAGTAGCCTATCCTGTTACACAAAGCCCTTTGATGCAGTTGCCGCCATCGGGCCCTGGATTGTGAGCTCGGGGCTGGTCCCAGATCCCCGAACGCTCAAGTATATAACGCATTTCAATTGGATCACAAAACAAGATATACTGACAAGCAATATAATATGGTCTATAAAGAAGATTTTCCAGCATTTAAGTCAAGGTATCAAAATTTGTACGGATATTATGATAATGACGGGTGCCTTGAGCAGAGTAAGGTATTTAAGAAAGGAGTTTTTGAGAAATGGCGATATGATTGAGGCTTAGATTGAGGGTTTAGGCAAACGAGAAATATGATGAAATTTGAGAAATACTGAATCAGATTTAGATTGGAAAATTGTATTATAAAGTTCGGAGAAACTAGGTTGCCATGAAATCATACTCCTTCATTCTCCCTGTATAGCTTCTTTCGAGGCTTTCTTTGAGTGATCAATAGACATATGATTAATTGGATCTACTCTTATTAGATCGAGAACATTGCCCGGATCATCACTACTCCTTTACAGTCTGCAAATTGTACCCAAAAATGGGTCGCTAGCAAAATGCCGAAACCCAAGAGAGTTCTAATAATCCGCACCGACTTTTCCTTCTACTTCGGCTGGGGCTAGCGAATTTTATCAACTTTTCACTATCTAGCATTGTTACCATTCCTTCTTTTCAAACTTTCTCTTTTCTAGATAATCTCCAGCAATTACAACCACACAGGGGAGAGATTTGTGAATGCTACATTATATCTTAGCAATTGGAAAGAGGTCACTTCACCAATGAACTCGAATCTGGGAAGAATGCAAAAGATATCCTTTCTCTGACTGCAGCATAAGTGTTCTACGAGCATCTCCACTACTACCATTTGATCTATATCTTGTACTCGTAAGTTCCACGCTATTCAGCTAAATTTTAGATTTTAGGCAGAAATGAAGAAGAAAGCAAACTGACAATCTTAATGTAGTTCATAAATAACTGGCCCATCCAAATACATATTATTCGAATACTCTTGTTACAGCTTATCAAACTCATATCCAGCCATTATAAGGGACAGCAGCTTTTTCTTATATGACAAATCTCCAGGTATCTGTCATGCAGTCGGGTGGCCTTAACCAACAAAAGAACGAGCCCAAGTTCCAATTACTACAAATACATCACCGCAAGTTCTTTAGAAGGCCCCTCGTCGGAAGAAAAGCGACCCCTAGAAAATAAATCCACATTAGACAGGGATGGATGATGTAAAATTACATAGTCGCAGCCCTAAGCTGCGGCTCCTCAGTTGTTCTCTACGACAGCAGTCCGCTCTATCCAAGTCCATTTGGACAGTTTAAACTCATTCAAATACTCGGGTAGGTGGCTCTTTAATATTTATCAAAAATTAGCCTTCTTTATTATCTTGTCCTAATCTCACTATTGCCTCACACTGGCAGGTTTACTACACTAACGACACTCATCAGAGTATGAGTCCCATATTCCTCTTCGCCCTCTGCAAATTTCCACTTCCGCAAGATCTCGATCTCCAAAGTCTCAAAGTTGTAGATTTAAGCGGAGCACCTCTGACAAAGGAGCTTCACACATGATTTTAACCAAATTTCCCTAAACACATTGCTCTGTTTGGAGGCTCTGGGGTAACGGAATTGGTTTGGGGAAGTATGTTGAATCTTTCTCCTCTCTTATTTCAGGTTTTCCTTTTCCTGATTCCCGTCCCGAGTTTTTCTCTTCTTCATCACAGGAACAACCAAAATTAAGATACAGGAAATGCTAGTACACATTCCACCAAAGTCATAAAAGGCAATCCTCTCCTACCTACCCATAGTCTGACAAGACCATGAATCCAGCACTTGGGATAAAGGTCGAGATCCGGGACGAGATTGGAAAAGAACATCGAAGACATTGGGGACAAGGGAGATTTGGTAATCACGAAGCCGTCAGCATGCGGATTGGGTTTTGGGGTGATATTGGAGAGTAAAAATATCGCCAGGAATTCTCAAGTGGTTTGATGGCGTTTGGTATAATGGGGATCGTATAAGAAAGAATGCTATTATTGGCAGGTGTGACATAGTAGGGCGGAGTGATGGAGGAGTATTGATCCTGGTGGTGAATTAAAGGATATGTCCGCATGCCATACTAATCAGGGGCAAAATATTCAACAATAGATTAAGCTAGTACAACGATCCTTTTGAAAGTCATCAAACTTGCACGTGGATTCCTCCCCCTAGGGGCTCTTGCATATATCACCAGTCTTTTAAACAGGCGGTACCCTTAAACATCGCGACAACACTTGCGCGGTTCCATCCGTCCCGGACAAGTAAGTTTGCGGTCCCGGAGTCAGCGTCCAGCATCGCCAGTGTCAGAAACCCACTGATCAATAGCTTGTATCGCCCCTACCTGGACTTGTGCCTCAATATTCGCACCTCTTAATATTTGTGTTGTAGAGATGTGGGTTGTGTTAAAAGTAGTAGTAGCTTGATAATATGCTGATTGATTTTTCTAACCAATGTGGATCTGTCTAACTATATATACACGATGGAAAGTATGAAGACCGTGCAGGGCGTAGGTTTGACCCTCCACTATTTCGAGAGGTTGGTCACTATGTAAGCTTGCAGGCTCAGGTGATCTGGAGGTGCTAGCCTTCAAAAATTATGTTAGAAAAATAACTATTCAAATAATAAGTAAGCGAGGTTAATATATCTCCAGATATACAGCCCTCGGCATCAAAACTTTCAGAAATGAGAATATCCGAGACTTTTCCACCACTAATTTTAGATCCTGTCCGTTACAAATACGGAGCTTTTAAGCGGTTATTTCACGGCGGCGCGTGCTAGGAGGTTGAGTGGGATAAGTCATCTTTGAAGCACGTTCTCGAAACGAAGAGGAGGGGGTATAGAGTGACGAAAGATTCTTACAGGATTAGGGAATCGGAGATTTTCGTGGCGCAAAGCGAGAATATGAAGTATTGCCGTCTTGGGCTTAAGTTATGGACCAAGCGTGGTATAGTACCTTCGCCTAATTCAAGCGCGCAGAGTACTTGATAAACTACAGAGTTGATATTATTTTAACTACATTGATAAGCTCTATATATAAGCCATAACCTAGATAACTTGAACTTGCAGTATTGTGTCCTTGGTTGATTACCAAAGTATATTTCGCAAAGCTAACAATTCAGGCCGCAGCTATTCCGATTAGCGGTGGGTGCGAACTTACAGGCGTGATGCTGAGGGCCAATAGAGTTAGTTAGAGTTATCAAGAACCCCCACAGTGTGACAAGGCTCTAGGAGAGCCAACCGCGTGGCGCAAAACTTGTATAAACAGCGATGCATGATTATGCATATAAGCAGGAGTTGGGTGTCAGTGAGCCGCATATTCCAGGATTTCAGGCGGTTCAACACAAACTACAGAGTAAACTTAACTCCACCGGTGATCAGGATACTCCGTCTGCAAATAGAAATAACATTACTGTGACAATGGCGTTTAATTTAGAATATATAGATTCTTTTCAAATAATCTGGAACAGGAAATGTACATATAGTGTTACGAATATACCTCAGGCAGCAATATACTCATAAGTATATTACGCGGCGTATAAGAAACACCTGACTGCGCATTCTCCACTCCTCCCCCCCCCCATCACCACTCTCCTAGACTCACTCTATTCGCAGCATGGTTGGGACACTTAGTACTACTGAAAGAGAGACCCGAGAGAGCACAACTAGACGAGGCCCCGTCAACTTACTGGGCAGCACACTACGGCGCACTACATGTGATGTTTGTCGCGAGAGAAAGGTTCGGTGCGACCGGGCGAAGCCCGAGTGTGTCCGGTGTCGTCGGTTCGGCAGCGTCTGCACATATCCGTCGCCAGACAATGATACCGCGAAGATCCATAATACACTGCATAACCTGTCTAAACGTCTCGGTATGAATAGCCTCACCCATCAGCAAACCACCGCTGAGGTTTCTTTATCTTAACCTCTCTCCTATGGAGGCCGCATGCTCACAAGTTAATTAATAGAGGATGCTGAAAGTAGACTCCAATCTCACCAGCCTTCGATACTAAATGTGGTGACACCCATTTCAGCCACGGAAGGGCAAATGCCAGACTTCAATGCCGCCGAATTTCCGGGCCTCGGCTTCTCAGTCGATGGGGGCGAGGATGCTGAGCTCCATGCCTGGCTCTGGTACGTAGTTCTCGCATTACAACCCAAACGTGAACGTTGTTAACACCGCCTTATAACAGGCGCCAACCTATGGAGGAGTCTCTGTTACTGGATAGTACGATTTTTGAAAGTATTCCTACCTCCGTCGAGATTACAACACGATCTACATCAACCTCGTTACAAGCATGCAGTGTTCCACAGGAGCACGCTATGACTTTTGAGCAGCCAAGTTCTCCAGAAAATAGTCTTAGGTATCCCTCTGCGGAGACGTGTGTAGGACTCTAAGTGGGCCGACTGACCTGGCCGATGTACTGATCGTGTATACTCACAGCCTGCTCTAGATATGAAGCCTATTTTCATGTCGTCCAAAAGCATTTGCCGCTAATATGCAAGGAGGTTTTTTTTCGAACCTTAGAACAGTCCCCTGAAAAGCACCAGACATTAGCCCTGAAATATGCAGTATGCATGGCGGGAGCCCAGGCTGAAAGTGTAGCGTTCCAAATAAAAGAGCAGTATTATACCACAACACGGCACCATCTGGAACAAGCCGAACTTGGATCAGGTGCCTCGTCATTTTGGACTATTGAAGCTGCGCAAGCGCTCGTGCTCGTGACTCGCTTTGAATTTGAGAATTTCGCATTTCCTCGGGCAAAAATTTCTATGTCTCGTTTGTTCGCTCTAATGTCTATCTTGGGTTATCATGAAATCTCTGGGTCGGAAAAGGGCCAAGGCTTGGATGAAGAGGAGCTAAATCAACAGAGGATCGTGTCGCTGATAAACATTTCTATCAAGTTTCAAGAACAGTGTGTCGCTAGAAACACCGCCGTTGTCAAGGTAAGTCGCTTTGATGCTGCCCAAGTGTTGTCAACTTATCTATCTCATGCTCTAACGAAAGTTTACTCAGCTGCCTCCCGTGTCGAGTGTCCCTGGTGACACGGACTTAGAACGTCTCAAGATCAGTTTGCTCATGGGTTCACAACCCATCCCGGAGAATGAGCCATTCGGCCTTCTATGCATCTGTCTGAGAATTGCCATCGAAGCGGAGCTCCACGACCGGATGACCGCTGCAGTCGTAGCCGGGGCCGACTTGCCATCTTTCAATTTCTGTCGCGACCACGAACGTATCGAGACGAAGATTGGAACTGTCGTGACAAAGTGGCTTACGTCCTCATCCCCATCTGCGCTCTCTTCAAGTCTACATTGCGAATTACGAGTCTTGGCTTTACTCAGCGCTCTAGGAACCAGAATTCAGCTGTTTAACACGGCAATATATCATGGCGGGAAGTCAAAGTTTCTGAACACGATTTCCTCCGAATGTCGTGAAGAGAGTGTCTCTAGTGCCGTTGATATCAGTGACTTACTGTGCTATGCTGAAGTTCGCCGTCCAGACAAGGTGAGTGATTTCTTTACCTGATTTCCCCGTGATTTGGTAATTCTCGCAGGAAGAGATGATAACATAAGAAATAGATCGTCATATACCGTGAAGCAAATTTCTACCTAATGCCCCCTCTTCACCTGGCTGCTAAGGCCTTGGTTGCCTCCCTCCAAGCTCATAGCCAGGACAGCAGGAGAAGAAGCTCACACAGACATCTAGAGATCCGACAATCATTGAAAACAATACTTCAGGTTATGGATACATGTAAGAATGAGGCAGGGTCTTACACTGATTGCATAGCCAAATCTCGTGCTTACTTGGAAAGTTCTGAGGATTCACCTACGCCACTACGCACTGGTTTCTCGGCAAGTTCTACCTTGGGAAAGAATTAGGTGCCTGGAACGATGGCCCTATTATTTCTCTGTTCCCATACCTCCATCTTGACGGGTACAATACGCTAGCAACATGTGCACGTGACCTGCCTAGAGTATATCTCTGGGCATGAGAGGAGGCAAGCCTTGTCTCTTAAGAAATACATGTTTACTACTGAGTAGTATAAAAGAAAAGAATACTAAAGGCAGTAATTAGAACAATATAAATTTAAATAAACGTATTCTTAAGAAGATAAAAGAACTTAGATAAAAGAGTACGATTTCAAGAGAGTTTAGTAATAGCTTACTAAAACGTGCCGAAAGAATGAGATGACATGCGATATTGTGAGGCTGCTAGACAGATCTATAAACTAGTTAGTAATTAATTCTAAGTAGAGGCATAAAGGTACCGGAGTAGTTCTGTTACATACAAAAGGACTTGAGTTTAATGCCACATGATAAGCTGAACTTATATACTAACCGTTGGCGCACCGTTTTGTAGACATCCAAACTGTATAATACAGTTTGGATTAGCCGTAAGCTCGCTATGGAAGACAGACTAATCTCCATCTCTCTATATATGGAAGCCTCCTTGAATCTGTATGGAAGCTTAGTGCCCATTAAGATGTAGTCCTAGACAGTCCTGAACTCCCAAATGAATCCTGAATTGCCACATAGACATCTGAACATCTGAACACCTGAATGGGCAAACCACTTTGGACCTTTCCCATGACTAATCCGTGGCCTTGCCTTGGGTCCTAATACTGTGACATTAAGCTGCATATCTTTCATACTCCAAAAGCCATTTAATCACTTGATATTCCAGGAAAGTTCATATTCAGCATCCATTATGTGTTATGTATTTCCAAATCAATAGGAATTAGACACCTATTCAACCCTCTTTTTTGCTGGCCCTCGGATTCAGGATGTCTAGCCTAGCACTGAAAGCACAAGAAAATTGGATCTTGGTAAGTTTAACCTTAGCTAGTAACTTAAGGTTAGGAGGTATTGTCGCTAGTGCCACAGCTCTCTTCGGTCAATATGCTATCTACAACTTATTTACCTGCAACGGCTAACTTGTCAATGATTTGTAGTCACCATGTTCCGAGAGGTATATTTTCTGAATTGTACTGATGGGCAACCTTTCTATATGAGGATCAGTCGCTGGCTTTCCAACTGCAGACTGAGTATTATTGCAGTGACTGTCTGCTGAGGATATTACGAATTTTGCTGAGCCATGCTAGAGGAACGCATATCAGATGACAACCTCCACGATAACATAATGCTCATTCTACTTAGCCTAAGCTTCTGTCTAGATTCGATAAAATAGTTGCTGTGCTGATATTATCATAAACATGATTACTTTGAGCATTTCGTAACACTATCAAGTCGTCAAGCTTCAGTCTACTAAGCAGAACTAGGAGTCTTGGTATGTATAAACACCTATATCGTCATAGAAATGAATGAAGAATAAACTCAGGGGAGAGGATAGGTGACAATGGCTTATAAAGACCCAGTAATGCACTAGATCGAGGCAAATAACATCACCCCAAAGTAGCTTGCAAAGAAGAGTTGGTAATGTCAGGCAGGAATTGTACTATGGAAGTACCCAGCCATCTATGGGAGCCATTGCCATTCTCACGACGCCTGCTACTCTTTCACAAAATTACAGCCGATATCGCCTATACTGTCTCTTAATTTAGGTTTAAGGCCCAATCAGAATGCCTAGAATAATTCCAAAGCATGATTAGGAGAGGTCACGCAACGAACAATGCGGGTGCATTAAGTACGCGTGAACAGGCAACGAGGAACTCGGATAACGTATGTTGAAGAATTGAAGAATAGAACAAGTAGCCAAGCGCAATGAATAAATCGTCGAGATGAGTTTCCTCCTGCTGAAATTCTTTGATGAAGTGGATAATTATAGCGGAAGCACGGATTGGCGATTTTCTATCTACAGTATCGTGAAATTATATATTCTATAACCGAATTATTGCTATAGTGCCTGTTTCAGAAAGGGGCAGCACACCAAGTCTAGCAACCGCCCCTTCATACTAAGATCCAGTGATTGAGGAAGCCGCCGCCACATGCAACTTATATAGCTTGAAGATTATAACAAAAGGTTTGCATAGCATGGAGTATAATTTAATCTCAATAAGTTAATGTCAACTAACACCGAATATGTGGCACCACTACATCGTACACGTAGAGTGTCAGTTGTATTCGTAGACTAATCGGTATTGTATTATTGACCTATATGCGAGTGTTGAAGATATTCCCAACTAGGTATCCACAGTGGTCATGTGACAACAACTAACAACGAGTACATGTACTGAGAATACACCAATTTTTAACGAAGAAGGTGAAGCATGACGCTATTAAGAGACGCGTGTTTCCAAGATCAATATACCTAGGTAGCCAACCTTCAAAGCTAAGGGAACAAATATTGCCTCGAGTTTTCATTGGAGAAGACTTTGGCAGGGGTAGAGTATAGGAAGAGCTCGGTCGGGTGCCCGAGCTCAACCCAAATTCACGAAGAAAAGCCTTTGAGCTCACAGGATACTAAAACAATAATCCTTCTGCCAGCTATCAAATACTAGCTTTTGATCTCATCCCATTATTATCAACAAGATTGTTTGGAACCTCGGCGTACTATGGCTGATCTTTTCCGCGATGCACTTATCGGGCATCTCATTCGCCTTCTCACCGCCGGTAGTGGGAAATTGCTCCCCTACACGGATGAGGAAGCGCTAACTGCATCCAATCGTTTAACACTGCAGGACAAAACCAATGATAAGGCAGAAAACCGAGGTGCGGAATCGACGCCAGGAATAGCCGAGGATATCGTGGGTTGGTACAATGACCATGATCAAGACAATCCACAGAATTGGTCACTACAGAAGAGGATATTTGTTCTTGCACAAATAATGTTTCTGAACTTTTCAGGTGTGTTAGTTACTAGGATGATTTACAATGCCATATTTATTCTATGATGGCTTCTGAATAACCTGGCCTCGTAGTATACATTGGATCATCCATCGTTGTTCCAGCTGAAGTCAAGTTGGTGGAAATATATGGCGTTTCCGAACAGAGTGCTGCACTGTCGCTCTCTCTGTATGTATTAGGATATGTACGTTTCAATCTTTTTTTTCACCCTTCAGTACCGTTGAGTATGCTAACTTGCTCTGTGTGGGCTAAAGGGTGTTGGTCCCATGTTCTTCAGCCCCATCTCAGAAATGCCTCGGATGGGACGCAATATTCCCTACCTCAGCTCCTTATTCCTCTTCGTGATGATGACCATTGGAGCTGCTACAGTAGACACTTTTGCTGGCTTCATTGTCTTCCGGTTCATGCAGGGCTTATTTGGAGGACCGGTGCTAGCGACCGGAGGCGCTTCAGCAACCGATCTTTTTTCAATGCTCAAGGCCCCATATGCGGTGTCATCGTGGGCGGCGAGTGGCTTTGCCGGTCCGGCTTTGGGGCCGTTAGTTGCGGCTTTTGCGGTCCAGGAGTCGAGCTGGCGGTGGCCCATGTACGAGACACTCATTCTTAACGTCTTCACATTTATCCTGTTACTCTTCTGTTTACCAGAAACAAATCCCGATACTATTCTTCTTCAGCGAGCACGGCGACTACGCAAATTGACCGGGAACCCAAAACTACGGTCAAATTCCGAGATACGACAGGGCGAGATGCACCTTCTCCTTACCATGGGCCAATACCTCACGACCCCTTTCAAGGTAACTGTACAGGATCCTTCTGTGGCTTTTATCAATATCTATACAGCACTGACATATGCCATTTACGTAAGTTCATGCAACTACATTTAGTTACCAAAGAAAACTCAAAGTTTTTCTCAGCCATCTCAAAGCAGGCCTATAGAGTTTGATCTAACCTAACAATTAGTATTCGTATTTTGAATCGTTTCCCTTGGTGTACCAAGGAGTCTACGGCTTCTCGGGCAGCATGGCGAGTGTTGTTTTCGTTTCTATTCTGTTAGCAGGTATACTCGGCGCTATTATATTTGCCTCTATACAGTGGTTCATAATCGAGCCTTATACTTTGAAGCATGGGATAGGTGTCCCAGAGGCGAGACTAGTGCCGGGAATATATGCTGCAGCGGCAGCGCCCGTCGGAATATTCATATTTGCATGGACCGCAAGGCCCGATATCCACTGGATCATCCCTACTATAGGAGTGATAGTCTACTCAACGGCACAGCTTATAGTAAGGTTACCCGCAAGAACAACGTCAGATAATGTCGCAGTCTTCATTCTTACATATTCTTGCAGCTCTTAAACTTTATCTTTGTCTACTTGCCAACCAGCTATCCTCGTTACGCTGCTAGTCTTTTCGCAGCAAACGGTAAGCAACCAGCTTTAAAAAAAAATCAACGGTCGAGCTACTAATAATTTTATGCTTCATAGGTTTCTTTCGGAGTGCGCTAGCCTGTGGTGCTGTGCACTTTTCACTGCCCATGTTTGATAGACTTGGAATTGGAAGAGGATGCAGTGTGTTAGGTGGTCTGACTGGCGGATGCTTCTTTGGTCTCGTGGCTCTGTGGCACTATGGGCCTAAGCTTAGAGCAAGAAGCAGGTTTGCAGAAACGTACTGATTCGAGTAGAAGGCCGAAGATGTCAACGGACAGGAGTCAGAGTGTATTAATATAATTTGTAAGACTACGTAGCTGCCACTAAATTGCAGCATAATATCCTGGGCTATAGTCTGTGATATAATCTTCCATATTTGACAAAGAGTATTAACGTGAAGGTGGTACCTGACGTTAAAGATATTGCACATTTCGTGCAGGTTTATATCGTGTCGTTAGGATGCATACAGGAGGTAACGGTCAGGATGGGCGGCAAAGAAAAGAGACGAAGACTTTGACGCGAACGTGCAGTCTTTCGGGTTTTATCTGTTCAAACAAGTTTATTTAAATTATTGCCTACCTTTACCAGCAGGACTGTCTGCTTCCTGTGTATCCATAGGCTTATCTCTTCCAGGAAGAGAAGAGTCACTAGTGAATCAAAGCTACTAACCTCAGGTTTACTAATAGAATCGGTTTAAAGAACAATTGCGCATATTCTTGAGCAGTTGGAATTTCTTTTCAGCTATTTGTGTAGTGCTACATGCAAATTTGCCAGTTTTCGTGACCTTGTCTCATTTAGATGCGCCTCTTGTAGTAATCGACTGACTAATAATAGCTGGCCACGAGTTCATACTAACATGTTTTGATGTAGAAAGATAGGGTATTAATTTACATGCCTAACACTTGAGTATAACCTGTAACAGACCCACCCCCAGCGGGTTCATTCGTACATTCACAATCTCAAACCTCGGGTCCACGTTGGTCAGTAGCTTTGCCCAGTCTCGCCGACTCCTCTGCTTAGCACCGAGTACCACCATCATGGAAACGTCAACTTGTCTCAGAAGATGCTCCTCAAACTTCGTGATTGTGCCATTCTCCGGGAGGATAACATCGTTGATCAAGACAGGCGTCTCAGGGCCACATTTTTCCAAGGCAGGCACTAGAGCACGCAGGATCTTGGTTGAGTCCTCGTCGTTATAGTTGTGTAGAATTTGTCGCAGGAAGAAGGCCGATGCATCGTGAACAGGTTGAGGCTTAAAAAAGTCGTGCTGCTGGAAGCTCACGCGTCCGTCGAGACCCTCTTGGTCGTGGTGGAGCTGGATGGAAGAGTTGTCTTGGACAACAAACCGCAATGAGGGAAACTCCTATAGCCAGCTATCAGCAACACAAACTGACGTGTCACTTGGAATGTATTAAAGCACTTGAGACATAATGTGAGATGTGTGGCTTACTCGGGCAAGTCCAATGGATATGTGCCCGCTTCCTCCTCCAACATCAACGACCTTTCCACTTCCCAAAGTCGCCCACGGGAAACTGTCACGAAGCTCCGTACCGCTCTCATTGACTATAAAATAAAGCATTGAGTAAGCCTCTGAGTTCACATAGCCATTTCAGATATATGTTGAACTCACCCTTGGACCAAGAGCTCATGGCGTGTGCGAAGCGTGTTCCCTTCTCTGGGTTCTGATCATAATATTGATACATTGTCGTTCCAAATCGTTGTTGAAAAGCTGATTTAGTGCTACTAGAATCATATGGTGAGTGTGTAATCAGCGTCGATAGCTCAGATGACGCCTTAAACATATCGTCCAGCTTCATATCAGCCAAGGAATGCCACTCAGCGTCTCGAGCCAGCGAGGCTGACAGGGCGGTATGCTTAAAGTGTTCAACTTCATTATCAACTTGCTCGACCTGTTGAAAAATGCGACGGGATGCAAGCAGCTTCAGTAAGGCGGCGGTGCGGTCCTCATCCATGCCTGATTTTACAGCAATATCGATAACGCTAATGCTCGCTGCTTGACTCACACCGTGGTCGTTCGTGGGACCGGGTGAAAGGGGTACGTGGCTGAAGAATCCCCGGTTAAGTGCAACTTGCATAGCTGCGAGATCATAGTGAGAAAAAAACATGTCACGGAGAGTAATTCTAGGCCCATTAACTAGAAAGAGGAGGTCGAGCGCGGCATCGTTCAATGATGCGCGAAGAGCTTCGTATTGAGGGTCTTCAGGAACATCTCCCCCATGGGCTTCCAAGGTTGGCTGGGGAGAATCTTTCCTGTCCAGATAATCCGAGACTTGAGAAGCTAGTAAGGAAATTCGCCTTCCCAGGGAGCTGATACATATGTCCGTTACCGGGACAGCTTTCGAGTTCTGAGACATGTTGCGAACACAAGGCCCAGTTAGGAGAGTCTCGTTGTGAAAAGATGCTATCTTCTTGGGCTGTAATATAGTCGTTTTACGCGACTTCAATTCCGCTCACATATTACTTAGCCATATGTTTCGCCGTATTATAGCCCAGGCTACTCACCTATAAGGGCTTTCCGATACCCGCTACATATGATACTCGTCGCCGAGTAACACTGGTAGTTGGATCTACACCTGCCATCATCCAAGACTCGGTGATGCTCGCGCAATCGGCCTGGATCCTAGGGTGTTGCCTCACCACTTTATGCATGTAAGCAGCATGAAAAAATTGTAGAACATACGAGTTCTATGGTCTCGGCCGACTCCCCGAACTCTACATGGCGAGGCCGCCAGCATACTATTTTCAGTGACTATTAACGCAAAAGCGTCTGTTTCAGCTCTGATGCATGATAATGCCTCAGATGGATCTGATTCCAAGTCTTGGACAGCATAGGAAAAGGCTTTACTAACAGAACAGCGACGTAATGGTAACGGTTCCTTTACTAACTACTTAGCGTGATACTCCTACTAAATCGTCAGGTAAACTTGCCAAATTTTGCATTTCCAGGGCTTTCTTGCCAATAGAAGTATACGCTTCCATAATGGCTTGATATTACTTTTACAGATTTGAAGTGAACACCGTGAGGTCAAAATATTTTATTTCAAACCCTAAAGCCACAAAAAACGGCCTTATTTCGCGATAACCGCCTACGAATCCAGACTTTATATTCTAATGCTAGATAGATTCAGGCTAGGCTCACGCATCAGTAATATTTTTATAGGGTATATCTGCGTTGAATATTTCAGCGTCTTACCGCTCAATGGTGGAAATCTAGTAGGAGGTGTCTCTTTAATACTTGACGATATGGCTATCGAGTAGGTTACAGCTTCTCTAGACCATCGGGAGTTTCCTTCAACTGCGACATCTTTCATACTTGATTAATACTGTAATAAGAAAGTAGTTTGATAACTTGTAAAAACTAAGGGTATGCACGCTGAGTGTGGCGAAAGAGGATTCCTCTTTCTCAGGAAGACTACACGGAAATGTCAACTTAGGCAATGGAGCACAGAGACATGACTGAAGTGCAATGGCAAGTGATTCCCTGGAGTAATAATACACAGGTACTAACTGTAAGGTATACACGTTAAATTTGAGAAGAGGTGTACCATAAGCATTATGTCAAGACTGACAAGAAAGAAAGATTGGCTACATGCTTATAAAGCAAGAGCAGAATGAAAAGTGGTGGTAATAAAGGCAACCCGGTCGAATATAGTTATGGCATAGTTTATCTGGGGAGACGCCCGATACGAAGTCTATTGACCGGAATGCAAAGTTGGTGGAGAATTTAAGTACTGTTAGGCAGATCGAATGGTATTGTACACAGATTTGATTATGGGCCAGGGTACCACATCTCTCTATAATAGCTCCTTATAAGTAAATTGTCGAAATATTGGACTAATTGTCACCACCGTCACTGCTACTCTGCTGCCACTGCCATAATTACTTGTCTTTCTCGCGTTTTTAACTGCTTTGATGTATATATTACACCTACTTCTATGTAGTAATTACTTAGAATGATGTTCTATTGCGATATAATATCACTTTTTCAAACCTTATTTAACATATTGTCCCTGCTTTCAAGAGAAGACAATCCTGGCTTCTCTTTCCTAATTACCATATGCAACAATATTAAAAAGAATGCATTCACCTTTTCGCTTATTATTCATTATATCTCACGTGTGAGACTGAAGTAACATTGAATGTAAAAAGGAATTTCATTACGACCCATATAGTATAGTAAACTAGCTTATACTGTCAAGTAGTGTGCCATAAGCCGGACCCCCTTGGACCCCTTTTGAGTTACAGGGATATAATAATCCCCCGCAATCTCAACGTCACGCGCCGTTGTTTCAAACAAATCAAGGATACCAGCTTCGCCCTCTGTAGGGCCGACCTCTCGGGTTGTCCATGACCTCCACACAGCAGCCAAGAAGAGGTACAGCTCCCCATATGACAGATTCATTCCCAGGCAGTTACGGCTGCCCTTGCTAAAACTCACAAAGTATTTTTCCAGTGCTCTGCCTTTGCTACCCAGCCAGCGCTCTGGACGAAATAATTTGCTATCTGGGTAGATATCCTCGTTGTGGTGAATTTGTACAGTAGACATGCCAACTGGTGTCTTGGCCGGAATGGTCCATTCCTTACCAGAGTTCTTGTCCGTAAAGTTGATCGCATTATCCGGATCAATACGTTGGAGGCGCATTGACGCCCCATAGCTCAATCGCAGGCCTTCTTTGATAACGGCTGTGAGATAAGGAAGGCCTTCTAATACGGCGAGGGGAACGGATGCAAGCTCGCTGGCTAAGGGGATAGCCAAGTGCAACTCCTCCTTGAGTGTTCGCAATGTATCGGGCTGGGCCATAAGCCAGTACATGATAGTTTCCAAGGTCATAGAGGTCGTCAAGGTCCCTGCCATAACGGCCATTTGG
>Ga0247807_10001086_pt1 | contig 16515 bp, 8 predicted proteins | sample UWRJL074202C1_FD_179931 | JGI IMG/M metagenome (GOLD analysis project Ga0247807, IMG submission 179931) | Plant litter microbial communities from Arlington Agricultural Research Station in Wisconsin, United States - UWRJ-L074-202C-1 | ecosystem: Environmental > Terrestrial > Plant litter >...
CACCAGTTTTGATCACCTCTGCAACTACCTAACATACTCTCTCAAAATACATATAACCCTCCCCGATAATAGCAAGCATGTCCTACGCAGCTGCCGCCGCCCCCAAACCTGGGCAAAAGCAAACAGTCGAAGAGGTATGCAAACTCCGTTCCATCATTATCAACCTAGCTACAGCTATTCCATACAACGTAGATGTTGAAGCATGCGCTAAATCGTGGTTTTGCATAACGGGAAATGTGCTAATTGTGTAACAGAAGCGGGCACCTCCTGTTGTTGAGCTTGAGACCACCGACAGCGTCGAATCCGGCTCCCTGATCGATGTTGACAGCGAGTCTGTCCACACTGTGCCATCCGACTTCAAGTCTCAAGAAAGTCAGTAATATCCTATTCACTCGTAATTGAGGCTGTTTGAAATGCCATTTCTCTATACGGTGTCATATCTCGAAAATCTGCTGATCATCCATCCATCCAGTTCAAACCGAAACTCAACTCGACCGTCTCGAGCACGAAGCCATTGCCGCAGAAGAGAAAGCTAAAGATGAGGCCAAGAAGGCAGCCGCCAAGGCAAAGAAGGAGGGAAAGAAAGTCAAGAGCACCCTTGAGGCTAATAGCGAGAACCCAGTGTTCGTGGGCAATGCCATTGCAATCACATTATTGAGTGGTGGTCTCGGATTTGGTGCTTATAGAAAGTATGCCTCTGGAGAATTGACATGGAAGGTTGTCGGTGCTTGGACTGCGGTTGTTGGTTTGTTTGCGGGTGCTGATTACTACTTGAGCTCGTAAGTTCCAACTTCTATTAGCAATCTCACAAGCAATTTGAATCGCTAATCGAGAAATTAGGTATCTTTTCAAGAACAAGTACCCCAAGAAATAGATATGGATAGAATGGAGAGCTCCTGGAATCCGGAGTGCAGATTTCGTTGAATTTCAGTTTCTCGCGACTTATTTCTGCGGCACAACTCAGCTCATGCGCTTTATAGCATTGTTTTTATAGGATTATGGGTGCGAGAATATGCGAAATCATGAAAGATAATGGACGAATTCTAATTGAACATGTAACTTTCAGATCTTTGTCATCGTTTGGTTAACCAGGTATGCCACCGTGATATGCCTGACTTCAGAGTCTCATATTTCCTTCAAGATCAGATCCATGCAAGTCTGGTTTGCTTTATCATACATCTGAATTGCGCTCGTTGTTTTGAATACTAGCGATGACTGTTGAAAGATCTCCTTTCGCTAGCTTTTAGGTAACAGCTCCTCACAGCGCTACCAAACTTTTTCGAAGAGTTGAATGTTCAGAAAAAGAAATCAAGATTTCTTAACTGATCTGATGCTGCCGTTGTTGCGGCGTTTCTGATAATTGTACATGTCACTAATCTGAGTCTGGGCTTGTCGTCAATAATATATGTTTTTAAGAATTGTTCCAAAGGCTAACGTGGTGTCCTCGAGAATGTCGGACACGAAAATATCATTTTCAATGCCAGAGGAATTCCATTAACTCAACCCGAATCAATATGACTGTTGTAAATGTCAGGATAGTAGTTTGGATTTCTTTTGGGTCAAAGTGCACGAGTTCAATCTACACGTGCAAACTCTTAAGGCCAAGATTAGTATAGCATGCAGAGACTAGAATCTCTACGTGTGTTTCAGTTTGTGAGAGCGATATAAGTGTTTACTTGATCAAGATTCAGATACTAACTGTGTTCTAGTCTGGCTCTGGCAAAATAGCAACCTAGATGAACACACCGCACAAGCGATACCTCTGAAGTCTGACATATTGGTACTCCAAATCTCAAACTTCCTGGCCATTTTCGCATCTGTAATTTGTATGGGTAGAGAGTTCTATGACCAACCCCTCGCTTTCACTATCGTAAAGTAGTCCTAATGTCGGCATGAACCATGCCTTTGGAAAAACTTGTGGTTAGAAGGTCTACTACGAATGTGACGTTGATTGAGGTGAATTCTGGAGACAATTATTCGAAGTTACATTGTACATCACAATATTTGTAGCGGAATGTCCTGCAAGCCATGAATGAGGAGTATATAAGACGCCAAGGGCGAGATCACATGGTCACTTGCGACCACTGGGGCCGATTCTAGAAGTTCGATATCAGCCTGTCTCGTGACATCAATCTATTGGGCAATAAATCCAAATTCCCTTCAAGTGGTGGAAGTTAACTGCTGAATAGCTACACACAATTTGAAAACTTAACAGCCATCATTTTATTATACAACATAGCTCTGTTTAAGCATGTGAACCACAGAGACTGGGAGATACCAGATAGACTTGCTATTGCCTCACGATTGCGAAAATACTTGTTTAAGTTAAAGTATCGTTGGGATGAAGTACACTGGGCTTGAAGCAATTGGCGGCCACATGAATGTCCACAGAATGAAACGGTGGGGGTGACCCTAAGCGAGAGATGAAAAGGGGGCCCCTATTTTTCTCGCTTGATCTATGATGGAAACTTATTTACTAGAATCTTTTCTCAACGCTGTAATAAAGTTTGCTATGTAGCAAGCATGAGGAGATCATGGCAAATATTAAACTCGGATAATCAAAGGTTACAAAGACTGTGCTGGTACGCAGATGGCTCTGAGACCTATGAATGTCTTGCTGGCTTTTGAATCAATTTGGACGAGTGCTCAACAAAATATCCCCCGCCCTCAGCTCCCGATTCTAGGCTTCGCTTCGTCAAGACGCTCCAATAAGCGCTTAAATTAGAAAGTGGGGATCAAAAGTACTGTACTTATACCCCACCCACTCCTTTCCTTTCTCTCTTTCTTACTATTTTTCTTACACAATATTTACGTGCGACATCGCCAGAACTCCGCAGTTGTTTTACTCAAACTACCACCCCCTCTAATTAACATCAAGATCCCAAAGATGACCTCAAACAGCAATACTGTTCATTTAGTCACAGGCGCAAATCGAGGTCAGATACTGGTTCTCTAAATATTGTATCATCGCTACCACGACGAGTACGATGTGTTCTTGGTAATATCCACTGATAGACTTTCTAGGAATTGGCTTTGGATTGGTTGCTTCACTCCTTGCTCGAGAATCTACCACTGTTATTGTAAGTTTTTACCTAGTTGGTGACTTATAGCTACTTCTCTGAGTGGCCATTGATATTCATTTCTTCGCCTAGGCAACTATTCGTAACCAATCAACCGATTCAAGCTCTCTAGAAAGTCTTAAAAAGGGAATGACTGCTGGAAATGAGCTGATGATTACCGTTCTCTCAAATACCGACGAAGAAGGAGTCAAGAATCTTGTCAAGACGCTCGTGGGCAAAAATATATCACACATTGATACTATCATAGCCAATGCAGGCTATGGAATGTCATTTGCATCCGCTAGAACCACTTCGCTCGCGAATATTAGGTCTGATTTCGAGATCAACTGTTTAAGCGCGGTCAGGCTCTTCCAAGACGCGTTTATACTTTTGTGTAAATCATCTAAGCCCAAGTTTGTTCTGATTTCCTCAGTGCTTGGAAGTATTGAGGTAATGGATGGATCGCCATGCCTGAGTTACGGCATGAGCAAGGCAGCTGCGAATTACGCCATCCGAAAGATACATTTTGAAAATCAAGACATAGTATCTTTGGCTATTCACCCTGGGTAAGCTACGCTGCCATTTTTGAAGCTGACTATACTAACTAAGCTTTCTTTTATCTAGATGGGTACAGACTAGTAATGGCCAAGCATTTGCCGACACTATTGGAGTTGCTCAACCACCTTTGACTGTTACGCAGAGTGTTGCAGGCACTTTGAAACAAGTTCGTCCGCCTTCATAGGCAACTCCGTATCATAATCGACGTCCATAGCTAACCGATTTCGCGCAGATTGATTATGCGACAAAAGAAACTACATCGGGAAAATTAATATCTTATGATGGCGCAGTATTTCCATGGTAATCACTGGTTTCTCTATCTACTTGGCTCTAGCATTGTGGCAAGAGCTGAAGCAGGCCTACATTTATTCAGATGGTGCATAATTTACCAACAAAACCAAAGTCTTACTAAATTTGATTTTAACCTGAAATCCGAAGGTAGAAGCTTCGGACTCTACTGTACAGCAATAGTTTTGTTACCCATACCCATCTGTAAATTATTTGATATGAGATTGCAAATGGAACAATTGGGTCTCAATTATTTTCATGACTATTATTGGATTGATCTTTGATGTTACTAGATATTTGTATTAATCTATCCTGCTCGGTGGTATGTCCCAATACAGGGGGCCTTGAGATGTAATACACTTGTACGTCTCCAGGCAATATATACCTTCGACCAATTTGCATTTCATCTAAACCATGTACCAACAGCTTTTTCTTACTCTCAGACCTGCAACGTGTAATCTTTTACCGTTAGTGCTTCACTTCCCGCTCTATGTGTTTCCCACAATTATTATTTTTCGTTGAAGGGAATTCATAGTAGAAGCTCTTGAAAGCAGCATTACGTCCATTTCGACTACTACAAAACGCCCATTTGGCGCTTCTTGAAACACAAATACAGTAACTAAGCAGGTAGAGATAATATCGCCAAACGGATAGATGATGATTCATATCAATTCTGTGCCTCAAGTACCTATCTGTAATATGGAATGGATGAAAGGAAATGTGCATAGTCTTGAAACCATAGAAAGGGTAGAAAAAATGAGAGCGGGAACCGTTTTGCTATAAATTGTGTTGTTCTTCACCTTAATGCATCATGTTTTCGCCACCTATGAATGAGGAGTGGTGCGGCCAGTACCAGCACCAGTAAATATGCGTATTCAGACACCAGTGATTTTTAGAAATGCACTTGGTGATATTGTTTCATTTGCGACTAGACACATGACTAGAAGTCACTTTTCTTACAAATCGCCAATGTGATTAAAAAACTAGGGTATATCCGTAAAACCAAACTCCATAGCAGTACAAATCATATAGACTTCTCGTCACTTTCCGCAATACTACCCCTTGGACTATTTGAATCTCTATTTCCTTCATGTGAATACGATATAGATCCTAGTTGAACGCTAGGTCGGCGTCCCATTAGCGGGGTTGAACTACCGACTCCTGCAACATTACTCATTCGAAATGACGCTGGACTAGTATCTCTAGCTAGAATATTTGGAGGAAGTCCTAGGGCTGGGATATTGTTGTCCGTCATGATATATGGATTTCTTAGATGAGGTGGTGTTGCTAATGGCGGTGTAGCCTTTTCAAAAACCTCTTTATAGAAGATATCTAAGAGCGTGGCGTTGTGACAGAGACTTTCCAGTTCATTCTTGATAGATTCCGGGGTAATAGTTGTGGAAAGACGTGAATTGGACAGTGGAGGAAGAACCTCGTTTGTGAGGACAGGACGGAGGATTGGTGAAGAGATATTCGTCATTATTGGTCTGAGTGCTGGTGAAGAAAACGGTGATCCAGTTCTGTCGTGGTTGTGTGCAGATGATATGCGATTATTTGTGTGGTCAATCTTCACAAAGCGATCTGAGTCCCGCACTGACGACGTCCGATTATTGTATAGTCGATTAGCTAGCAAGAGGAAAGTTCCTGAGTCGGTGATTTGAGCCAAGACAACTCCAGACCGATGGATGTATTGAGTGTACTTATAGTCAGGCCGGCCCCAGGAGTATGTTACCTCTACATTGCTGGGAAAGTTACGGGCGGCTTCAATGTCGAGTACGAAGTTGAATTTTTTCATGATTGCCTTATGGTAATAGTGTCGGCCATTTGGATTTCCTTGGCTCTGGGGTGCGAATGAGTTGAGATCAAAATAGGTTCTTGGTTGTCTATCGGGAGGTGGAGTAACAAGCTCAATCTCATATGGAGTTCTAAACGGGTTGATTTCTGTAATTGAACATGCTTCCCCAATAGGTACTTCGACTAGCCTGAGGCCATACCTCTCCGCTGTCGATGCCCACGATTCGATCGAATCTTCTATCAGCTTCGCGGTAACGCTCATCCAATCGATACGAAAGTGATAGCAATTATCTGGATTATGAAGGCGATCATAATGTAGGTTGATACGCTCTGGACGGTACGATCGTTTTCGATGATCTACATCATACTTCATAACTTTACTTAATGCAACCTTGGGTTTCTTCACACCAAATCCGCTCGCTGTCGTAGGTGTAGTGGCACCAGATGATGAGCCATCATCATGATTCGAGCTGGATCTAGAACGTTCAGGCCGAGGAGAGTCTTTTGCGGGATTTTCTGACATAGGGGTCGAAGGAATAGACATATCTCTACGCTTTGAACTGAACCAGCCACTCCGACTTTCTGGACGCTGTTTTGCGAATTCTCCGGTAACTTGGTAGAAATATTGACCATCTCTGAATGGATGCCGCTTTTCAACATGCACGAAAAGTTCCATATCTTTGTTCTCTTTAGTCTTGTGATTATCATCATTTGCCATCAACAAGTTCCCAAATTCAACAGCTTCTTCGCGAGTATCAATGTCCTCGAAATTCTCGATTAACCATGTGGTCATATCAGAGCCGATAAAGCAGTTATAATGAAGCCTGAAATGCCACCTCCGGTTCTGCATTCTCACGCCCCCTCTCTCAACTGAAGCCTGGATTGCTTCGGCCAACCCCGGAATGTCAATTTTCGCTTTCCGAAATCGCTCCGACTCGATAAGTTGTCCTTGACCTCTTCGCGGAGGTCCCTCACCTTCGATAAGGGGTAAAGTCTCAAGCTCTGCAGTTACCACAACAGAAGGATCATCAGTCCTATAAACTATGTCTAATGGGTTCGGATCTTTAGTCTTAATTGAAGCGAAAGTTTGATAACGACGTTCTGATGCAGTAACTATTCGATGTCGCTGCCACATCTGTGTAATTTTCTTGATGCCTTCCAAGCGAACCTCTTCCTCATCATCTCCTCCTTGAGGTCTCTGAGACTGGGTAGGTCGTTCCACGGGAATGAGAACGTAACGAGCACGCCAAAAGCGTAGACTTTCGGTCATTTCCTCGTCAAACCCAGCTATGAAGGCGTCCACATAGTTCCAATTGTACTCGTCCTTTGGCTTCTCGAGATTGATATTTCGTGACTCGTACTTACTTGCCAATGTTGTACGAATTGCCGGATTATATGTCGTTGGCATATTTGATCCCGTTGTGCTTGTGATAGCAGTCGGTTTCCGAACAAACATGTTGACCTCTATTTCCGTTCCATTGACGCAAGAAAGCTGATGGATGGTATTACCCATAGACATGAATACACTGGCGCCATCCTCAGCTATGTGATCTCTATCAAATACATTGGCGATTTTCAGCGATTTCTGCCCAAAGGCATTAGCTACTGCTTGGCCAATCACAATCTGAAATCCCTGAGAGAGGCGCAAGCCAATTAGGTCCCGCAGGAACTCCTCTCTAGTTTTTATGTTCTCAGTCAAATCATCATCAGCATTCTGCGAAACGTTATATGGCTTTTGTTGGTACTCTGTATCAAGTTGATATTTTGTTGGGAAAAATTCAGTTGTCAACGGCACTGATGCTGGACAACAAAGCGACTTCCATTTCATGGTTTTGGTCAGAATGGGGCGAGGGAAAACATGTTGCCAGCGTTTATACTGACTGGGTCCTGTGGCATCACTCTCAGATGGGTTTGAGGGGTTTAGCACGCTCAGCCATGGCGACAAAGCTGTTGTTGGTGAAAGAGTATTTGGTAATTCAGGTACAGAGCCAGCCAAGAGCTTAGACTTGTACAGTTTTTGAGTATCATCTTGTCGCACGGACTGCATTAGATGTCCACCTTCTGGGTCACCAAGCCGATTGGTATCTTCATAGAGTGACCCAAGAAGCGATCTAGATTGGGATTGATTCGTGGAATCCAGGTTTTGAAGGGCGCCTCTAATAGTCATTGGACGGGCTGGTGTAGATGATTTTTCGACATTCACAGTTTCTAAGGGGCCGGAATCTAGCGGTGGTGTCCCAGTAATTGGTTTGGACATGTTACTATTAGACGACGAAGGTCTTTCTTGAGTTGGCGTCCCAGCTGTATTCAAGAAGTGGTTGGCCATACCGCTGGTCTTGACTTTCTTGTTATCAGATGCCTTAACCGTACTAGTGGCACTGATGTTTTCCATCTGAAGTTCTGCTGTGACTGCCTTGGGTGCAGCTATCCCAAAGCCATACTTACCGAAACTTATCTGTCGCGAAAACTTTGGCAGTTTGAGAGTGGAGGGCCTTGAAGCAACACTGCTACTTACACTGCTACTCGCACTCTCTTTACTAGGATTTATAATGATGCCTGGGTTGCCTCGAGATTCCTTGGCACGTGCTGTTGGCGATACTTCCAGATAACTTAAGCCCTTGTGTCCATGAAGTTCGCTGAACGATGTACCAAAAACGCTCGGATCTTCAGCAAGGAGTTTTCTTGTTGCTTCCTCAGTGGCTGCCTTGACGGAGAGTTTATTTCCAGTCCTTTGTCGGTCGTTTACTGGAGCCTCAGATATCTCTGCACGAGCTAGATCGTAAGACTCTAAGGTTCTGTAAAATGATTTGACATCTGATCTAGAAGCTCGGTCTGCCAGAAGTTTGGAAGGACCACCAACAAATTCTAAGAAGCCAGAATAAATCTTTTCGCGTTGGATCAATCCTGGCGGCTCGGAGTGCTCTATTTCTTTGCCCAAAACTTCTCGGGGCTTAGCTGTGACATCGGAAAATGGAAAGTCTTGCCGCAACGGAGTTACAGAGATTTCATTCATGTCATTCTCCATAATACTTCCCATTTCCATCTCATACATCTTGCAGCGGACTGCGAAATCTTCATGTCGCTGGGAGCTAAATCGTTTGAGGTATTTAGAGCGAGCAGACCTGCCCTTGGTGATTGAGTTTGCGAGGCGGAGGTCCTGTTTCGCACCTGTCCAAAAAGACACATCGATCCAATGCGGAATAGCATAACTCCATTCACTAGGGGCCTCGCTGGTAGGGACCTTCCCAGACTGTGCATTTCGAACCGGAAGAGACATTTTTGATGGGGATACTGAGTCGTCCATTGACGAAAAACTGCTTCCAAATAACGCTGAACCTTGTTGAGGTGTACTATCTTCGCTTCGTAGTGACTTATATTGCAAAGTTGCTTCATGAAAAGCAAGCCTTTGAGGATTTCTATATCGGAAAAGCGGTACTGAATGCAGCGGCATCTTTGGCAGGCATACCAAGTCAATCCCAATTCCACTTCCAATCAGGATTTCCGTAGTTAACCTCAAAGTTTCATAATCAACCTCAAAGATACCTGGACAAGGAGTAATGACGACAATAGAGATACCAGTCCTCATGAGATCTCGGTCAATGTAATCATGCGCAAACTGAGATGAAGCAAGATTGATTGCTTCAAGGACGTTTCCGTACATAGCTAGAGACGGCTGGGCTTCTATCCTGGTGCCAAGGACGCCTCTTGAGTTGTTGTCGCCTTTCTCAGACATGGAACTACTGACAGTCTCTATCCGGTGCATGGATATATCTCTGCGGAAGGATTTGAAGTTGTGCTTCAGCTCATGGAGGATGGTAGTCCATGAGCCGCTTGACATCTCGCTAACAACAACTCGATAGAAATCCTTGTAAGGTTTTTTGTTTCCATCTACTTGAACTCCTGTATGATAGGAGCTGTCATGCACATTTGCGGCCAATTCTGAGGTGAGCCCTGTGTCATATTCTACTCTTGTAAAGAGTACTATACTGACAAGGTGTTTCGCTCTCAAAGACACCCACTTTTTGAATAGAGCGGGAAGGAATCCGTTAATTACCTTGTTGAACATAATTTCCCCTGAACCTTCAGAATCAAAGTCCCACATTTCTCTGGACATCTGAATGAATAGCACATATCGCGCTGATTCACTGCGAAAAATGGGCTTTGTAGTTGTTGAAAAAAACGCGGATTGAACCTTACTGCCATCCACATAGACCGCTGTTACATGCGCCTTTATAGTGCCCATAAAGAGGATCTTCTGCCCTTTGTAGACAGTCTTGTTACTCAATTCCCCTACAGCCAGTCTCCACATATCAGAGCGAGCGAGGTATTCATCTTTGAAGGATATCTGAACATGGGAAGCAAAGCTGCTACTAGAGTCTGCCTAAAATCATCATTACTAATGCCAGGAACCAGGGAAACAAATAACGAACCTCAGTCAATAGCACAATGGAACGATGCTTGAAACTAAATACATCTGCAATTTGTTTAAGAATCGAAACTTCTAGCGTAGGGTTCTTCATTTTCAAATCTCTCGGCATATCCTTTGCAATAAACACATATCGTTTCCCCAAGTCAACATCATGCTTTGAATCTGCCCCAATGTTGTGATTGGGGCTTTGGGGGTTTGAGCTGCTTCGTTCACGTTGAATTGTGGTGATGTGGGCATCGATATCTTTCTTAGAGGCTGGTTTCTCCTGGAAATCACGTACGCCAGTATCTGTCTTTAGTCCGATAATTGCCATAAGATCTCCAGCTCTAATACCAGGGACTAAGTCTAGATTGAGTACGACCTCGTCCTTGGAAAGAGACTCATCATGGACTGAAAGATTGCATCGCTTTTCAACAGGTACCTTTTCCGGGATAGGAGCATATTGTGCTGTGCCAGTATCAGAAGATACACTGATTGGACGGCTATTGTCGTTGCTAGATGACGAGCCAGTACTCCCGTTGCTAACTTGCCGCAAATGGGAGCCTCGAAAGGCACCATTTCGAGGTGTAGAAGATGTGATTTTAGACATTGGAAGCCATGCGCCGCGTGGCTGCGAAATTGGAGTTATATCATATCATGTTGTGGTGAAAGAGAAACTCCGGACTTGAAGCTCGATAGAGGAGAGTAGCTGCTGCTGAATGATGAACTTGAGGGCAAGTGCTTGGCGGGGGGCAGAATCCCAGAGCGGTCACCATAAATGGCAAGTTCAAGCGGGATTTGAGAAAAAAAGTTCCCGGTGAGCGGGAGAAATTACCAAAGTGAAGTTCGGGAAAATGTCATAAAAAAGCAGAAAAGAACATTTGCCATTGTTGCTGTACAAGATGTCTAAAAGATATGCTGATGATGGAGGAGAAGGCGACCAGGCATATCTCAAACGACAAAAGATCTCATTTGGTAGCAACGAACAGACGCCATCCAACCCCGCCGAAGGGGTCGGTTCTGCAAGGAAACTGCGACAAATCTTAGCATTTGACCAAGATGTAATTCAATCAAAGAAAGGTATGGATTTCCAGTCATATGTCTAGGACTCGCTATAGGCTAAATAAACTAATACTTGATTAGCAATTCAGACGTTCAAAGTCTTCTTGGAAAGTATCCAACCCTCTGAGGGGGATAATTCATCCCAAATTTCAATCCTCAAAGAATACCTCGAGTCGCAGAAACCAGCTGAGGATGACGACACGACCAATTACCTAGGAGACCTAGTAAAAACATGGAGTTTGGCATCGGAATTGAACCACGACTCGTTACTCTCCGCAGTCCCTGCAGTTTTTGCCTTACTATTAAAGACTATCTCCAATATCCTGGACCTGACCGAGTACGGGTTGAGATTGGGTCGAATGCTGCTACAGAAACCTCAGCAGGAGCTGATCTCGCGTTGTTTGACAGCAAGCAAAACAAAGGAGTTTATAATATCGCCAGCATTACGGCTTCTACGAGAGATCATAACATTCGATGGTGGAATTTTGGCAAAGCAAGTGTTCCGAACTAGAGACGAAACATTTAAAAGCTTAGCTAGGAATCTTCGTCTGAAATACGCTGGTGATGAAGCAGAAGACCGCAGGAAGCCATCTGTTCGTACGAATGCACTACGCTTGGTCCTGTCGTCGCTGAAATTCCTGCCTATGGAAGGGAAGCGGGATCTCTTAAATCAACGAGAAGTTGTGGCAGCTCTAACCCGAGATATCAAAGACGATCCTCCATTTATGGTCCGTGAGATTCTTGAGATACTGAGAACTTGTGTGCTTCAAGATGAAACTTTACCCCGTGATGCAAAGACTAAGATCGTGAACGCCAATTCTTTAGGTCGAATCGCTATGCTTTACAGATATCATCAATTTGACGACGAACTTACGGCTGACCGGACTATAAAGTCTGTTGATACTGTCGCCCATGAATTTCTATTACTGGCATGCACCTCTCCAGATATTGGTATTCTCAATCGCCAAGCTGGGTTCTACCCTAGAGGTATTAATCCAGAAGAGATTCCAGATGTAAGTTCAGAACAGAAGGTCATAGACTTAGGACTGGATGGTATAGAATGGATGGATCAGTTCACCGACGATGTACCTGTTCGAAATACCATATTATCAGATTTTCTTCAGGACTTAAGGCCTTGGTCTAGCATAAAACAAAGCGAACTTTTGTTATCTATTCTCAGATCTGCGCCAGAACTTGTCGCTAGCTATTTTATCAGAAAGAAGGATTTTTCCTTCGAGCCGAAACTTACTGCAACATGGATTGGTTATTCTGCTTTTATATTTTCATCTCTCCAGCTTCCGATTCCTAAGTACTTTGGAAATCATGAGAAATACGCCAGATTACCGCCACCGACTGCCATCGTCCTTGAAAACCTTCTCCCTAAAGCCCTAACTCAGAAAGTTTTGACGCGTTGTCTAAGTCACGCCAATAACATAATCAATTTCTTCGTCATTCGCCTTCTTTGTATAGTTCTCAGAAAGTTGAGGGATATTTTGAAGATGTATCATGAAGCAGATGCGGGATCTTCATCAATGTGGGCCAAGGCAGCAGAGAAGTTGACTGCACAATTCTGTCAGCGATGTCCGGCTGTTAAGGACGTCATCAGCAGTTTTCGAAACATACCAAACACTGATTTGATGCAAAGAGAAGCATCTACAACACTACTTGTGCTGTACTACGAGGTCATACCTCGAGTAGCACTTGATGTCAAATTTGACGTTTCAGGTATAATTGCTGAAGTTTTGTTGACGATGGATGAAACCACAAAAACCCCACAAGATAGAGTTTTACGTTCAATGGAACTCGAGAACCTCTTCCAGTTCGCTCATTTTTCGCCTGGAATGCGCTGGTTCACGAAAGCCGGAGAGCTGACTATTTCACCGTTTATGGCTATGCTAAAACTATCGGCTGAGGCACCCTCTGACTTCCCACTTCTCAAGCTAAGAACGGTGCTCGAATCTGTCATTGCAGAGAATCAAATTCTACAAACTCAAACCTCACTATCGGCACTGCAAACAATAATCTTGAGACTCCGCGAACTTCAAGGCACTGGTTCTAGCGAGGTCTGGGAGTTTCTTGATGACTGCATATCACGATGTGCATCGAAGCCTATCAAGTACATATTCGCAATTGAAGAGCTTCAAGCTTCAGCTCAGGAACCAGAGGGTAAAGAGCCGTGTGTCAGTCTTCTAACCTTGGCGATTGTTGAGCAATGGCCTTTCTTGGCCAAAACTGTTAGTGGTGATGTGCTTAAAACAGCCGCCGAATTCGTATCTTCGCACTTGGCGGGCTCTCTCAGAATTGCGGAGGATAAAAAGATTCTGAAGTTGGTGATAAAAGCATTAGCTTCGAGTACGGAAGATCTTTCCATCCGGAATATTATAGAAGGGTCTCGTAAACTCGCCGATAGCATAGCTATCCCTGAACTCATTTCGACACCTGTTAGCCGCTCCATAAATGACAATGAGAATAACATCCCTTCCGAGAAGGATAAGTTGATAGTTGCACAGACCTTTTCTCAAGACTCGAAAGTCACGGTCGAAGATCCTAGTGCCCTCACCAGATGGACCACGAAGGATGTCGATGAGGTTATCGAAGCTGGACATGCCGCTGCATTAATCAGACTTCTCTCCTCCAAGCACTTTAGTGTCCGCAAAGAAGCCATCACCAATATATTCAAATTCTCTGCGAAACTGAAAGAATCAACCTTCGAGGAAAAGGAGCAAATATGGTTGCTACTTGCCGAGGTGGTGGAGACGGCGAAGAAGGTAGTGGACCAGGGACCATTGCCTGCTCTCATCTCAGCATTTGCGTCAAGCGCCATAATCGTGCTTAACGACCCGCTACACTGTTTGTACCCCAAGATTAACAAATTCTTGTCGCAAGGTCCCTCGTGGGAATTGGACAAGGTGCCTCTTATGTACAAGATTTTAGACGAAGCCCCTAGTCTTGATGATGCTCACTATCTAGAAACAGCATGGCTATTGAACTATATGCTCGCTGGTCTACAAACGCCAGCTGATATGGCCATCTTCCGGAAAAGACGCGTGTTTGAAAAGCTATTCTCTCTATACAACAACACCTACTTGGCTTCAGGCCTGCGTGATAAGATACTTCGAATTCTGTATAAAGCTTCCACAATTGAAGGAGCTTCCACTACACTGATCACGAGATTCAGCACTATGACATGGCTACAGGCACAAATTGCTTTAGGAGGAGGTTTACCGCTGAAGGTGTTGCTAGAAAAAATCCTTGAATCATGCGACCAAAAGCGTGTTGGAGTTTGGAGTAAGGAAGGTGCCAATACGGTAAAGGTTGATGCTATGAATTTCTAGATGCTTTAGATACCCAATGAATGATCATATTCAAAGTCTTGGGAACTATTGTTGTGCTTACGTACCATATTAATAAAAGGTCATAGCCCGGTTCTGACTTCTCCTTGTCTCAAGTACGTTACCTTAGAAAAGCAATTAGATAACATTGGATGAGAAGAGTGATCACTAAACAGTGCAGCTAACAAAAGAAGCACTATCAAATTCTTAACACATACCTGCATCCTCTAACATTGAATTATATTTTATTCATCGACATTTTTGGATTCTTTAATGATTTAAAAGATAAGTCCAGTAGTGTTAGTGTTTAAACGTAGATCACAGCCTTCTGTCGCACAGCACAGCCTCGCGTCTTCAACATGCTAGAATTAAGCTTAAGCGAGGGGCCTTCCCTTCCTTGCCTGCTTGCGATGCCGTTGTTAGGACATACCTTGAATGGCCGGACATAATATTTCCAACAAACATTGCCCAACTCGACACCTAGACATCTAATTAATTATCTGAAGACTTCTATATTTGCATCAAAACAGCACACTATCAATCGATATACGTGGCAAGACACAGCAAATCACCCAACAGCTAGACTCGAGCATCAATATTCTTCGCCAACACCTCTGCACATCAAAGCACACGCGCTTTGCGCGCCTGGCGCCCACCTCATCTTGACCGAAGCTTTTCGCTTAGTACTACGCTTCAATATCCGATACGACTCGTTGCACCTTCGCAGAAGGCGTCGCCAACCACAGCGTCAATTATGGCAGTGAGATACACACCAGAAGAGTTGAAGCATCTGCGGGAGTCCCCTTTGGTGGCCAAACCCCCAGCACTTCCTCCAACAGAGCAATGGATGGGGTAAGCCGAATATGCTAGTTGAGGATATAACATGAATGATTAACACTGTTTAGAGCACCTCCTGACACCACTCGTAACAACCCTGCCAAGTTGATCGAAAGAGCCAAGAGACCAGAAGGCGAGGCTCTGCTAGAAAACAGACGTCCGCAGCATATATCTCGTAATAGTAGAGGTAAAATTGTCTTGTATTGGCTTCTACCATGGTTTCTAACGCTCAATAGATCCTACAGAAATCGTTCTTGGTCCGCCCAAAACCTCATTTTTATCCTCAACTTCCGCCCGAAACTCGACGAAGACGTTTGATTCTACAGATCGTCCCTCTCTCCGCGACACTGAGAGCTCCAAAGATCGTTTCAACTTTCGAAATAAAAATGGTGATGTAGATGATGATAAACCACAGAGGACTACTCTACGTTCCAAGCGTATGGATGGAGAAGGTGATTTAGAAAGTGGATGGGAGAAGGTCAAGCCTCGAAAGAGTTTTGGTACAGAGGGTGCTGAGCGGTTCAATGGCCGTATGGGAGGCGTTGATCGACACCGAGATGATAGGAGATTCAAGGATAGAGAAGAAGGCGATGCAAGACCTCAGCGAGGATTTGGGACATTTCCACGAGATAAGGATGGGGATCATGAGCAGGAAAGAGATCTTCGTAGGAATGGCCTAGGCCGTGGACGAACTGAGTCATGGAGAGACAAAGAAGATGCCCCACCAACTCCAAGAGACCGTAATAGTAATGGCGATCGACTCGTTGATCGAAGTAGGGGCTGGAGAGAAAAAGAACGAGATGATAAAGGAGATCAAGAACGCGATAACAGAGGAGATAGAGGTGCAGGCAGAAATGACCGAGGAGACCGACGTTGGGATAGGAACAGAGACGACAGACAGGAACGGGAACCAGAGTGGATGGATGAACCTGCAGATCATAAAGGGGAAGCACATACCCAAGAAGACTTTCAGAAATGGAAGGATTCGATGAACAAATCTTCTGCTAAGACACCTGCGGATGAAATGCCTCCCAAATCCGATGCTGTAGGGTCATTCTTCAACCTAGAGCAGCCAAAAGTTGAAACTCCTTTGGCTATTGAAACAGGGCCTGACAAATTTTTCGGCATGTGGGCAACACCAACGGAAGAGCTGGCGCCAGCCTCGACGATCGAATCG
>Ga0247807_10001090_pt1 | contig 16484 bp, 12 predicted proteins | sample UWRJL074202C1_FD_179931 | JGI IMG/M metagenome (GOLD analysis project Ga0247807, IMG submission 179931) | Plant litter microbial communities from Arlington Agricultural Research Station in Wisconsin, United States - UWRJ-L074-202C-1 | ecosystem: Environmental > Terrestrial > Plant litter >...
CTTGCTGTTACTTACCGCTATCAAAAAATTAGAAAAAAATATAAAAAGAACTATCAGTTTCATGTCGAAGAACAGCAGAAAGCTAAAGATAAGCCAAAAGCACCGACAGAAAAAGTTCCTATAAAAAATATAAATTCCGAAACTGTTGCTTTACTTTTAAAACATTTTGAAAATTTCGAAAAGGATAAAAAGTTTCTTGAAAAAGACTGGAATCTCAGCAGCCTTTCTTCAGCCTTTAATACCAATCCCAAGTATGTCTCAAATATCCTGGAGCATTTCAGAACTAAAGGCATTAACGAATATATAAACGGACTTCGAATTGATTACATTATCAATCTGCTACAGACAGAATCCAAATTCAAGCATTACACTTATGAAGCACTGGCTAAAGAGGCAGGTTTCAGCACTACGGAACGCTTTAAAAAAGCTTTTTTAGCCAAAATGGGATTCTCTCCGTTATTCTTTATCAATAAGCTAAAAAAAGAAAAAAATTAATTGCTATATAGAAAATAATAGTAGGATATGATTTTTAACTTTTTACTTTTGCCCTGTAATTTAAAAAAACAGAAAACCATGAAAGATCTAGTTGCAAAAATCAATGCAGAAATCGAAACATTTAAAACAGAATCAGACTCTCTAATTGAAAAAGGAGTTAAGGCTGCAGGAGCCAGAGCTCGTAAATCAACTTTAGAAATCGAAAAACTTTTAAAAGAGTTTAGAAAAGTTTCTATTGAAGAATCTAAAAAATAAATTTACTTTTACTTAATTAGGCCTTTCAGATTTCTGAAAGGCTTTTTTATTTAAATGTATAAAAAATTACAATAAACGAAAACTAACCTTATAAAATTATGTGTAAATTTTACGAAATTCTCTACTACGTGAAAAGACGGTATTAGTAAAATAACCAAGATTCTTTTTTATTTCCATCACATCCCTTATAAAATCTTCATCCATCTCTGGGATAAATAGCGTACATATATCAAAACAGCTATCGCCTTTTGAATTGCCTCCAATAGAGATTTCGATAATTTTCTTTGCTGTTGGATTTTCATATCTGGCAACCATACATCTTAACTCTAGCTCTCCTTTCTTTTCTTCCCAATTTTTATCGGTTAATGGCATAAACACATAAGCATGTTCATCATTATTAATAGGCTTAAGAATGCGAGCCTTTACCTTTCTCTCTATTGCATTGTTTAAAACACTCCCCAGTTCAATTCTGTTCATTCGTGGTTCCAAATTAATAGTCCTGATAGCTTCCTCTAATTCATCTCTCTTTTCATTAGAGGTTGAATCCGTTATATGATAACTGTGAATATAATGTATCATATTGTCCCAAATGTAACTGCCTCTAATATCATCCAGCCATTTTGAATATTCATCACTATTAATATAGTCCTTCCAAAGATATTCTCCAACAATTAGAGCATTTGAAGGAATATCACCCTCTAAGCCCGTCTGAATATAATATGCTAAAAAATCAACCTCATTTGGAATTAATATGGTTTTATTTGTAATAAATTCTCTCTTTGCAGTCAAGTAATTGGTAAAATCTACAATTGTATCTAATTCCGTTAGAATCGTTGAAGTTGCTATCTCATCGAATACATGAACATAGCCCTTATCAAATTGGCCAGTTGGTAAGGGAAAGGTTGGTGGACTTCCAAAGGCAATGGCAATTCTATGTATGATTCTATTTTTTTTATCCGGCAGTTTTACATTTGTTTTTTTATTTTTGAGTAATACTTCGTCTACTGTACTAAGATATCTTTCTGCCCCATGAATTTGGTTAATCGAATCATGTATAGCTTTTTTTACCCATCTGTCATATTGCAGTAAAACATCGTTATTTTCAGAAACCCTAATATCCTTGACAGAAATTATAATTATTATATTCCCACAAACAACTAATACATCACAAAGCTCTTTACCTTTTTTGCCAATTGGATTGGCAAAGCTCCAAAAAGGTAAAAAAGATTCTTCACATAACGTAGCTACATATTTTTCGGATGGTGTCATTTGTAATCTTGTAATTTATAAATTTCTGTAAAAGCACTTCCAATAAGCTTAATATTCCAACAGCATTTTAATACCGAATAGAAGATTTTCCAACATCTATTTCAATGAGGAAAGTTTCTCTAATACTTGGTTTAATAGACATTCTAATTCAAAATATCCGTCATTAAATGTTGTATACTTCCAGCCGTACCACCAATGTGTTTCTCTCATTGCTTCTTTATTTATGATAGATTCCAAAAAAACTCTTACTTCAGGATCTAGTAAACTACTTGCAAAATGTCTCCCAAAGCCAAAATAGATCGTGTTATAATCATGCTCAATGAGTACCGAAAAAGGCTTACCTTTGTAATTTAGCGTAACTCCCGTTTTAATAAAGGAATCTTTTGACTGGCTAAATATTTGATTTTCTTCAAAATTAAAACGTTCATCCAATTTTTTTTTCCATTCCATAAATAAACTGCTCTTTGATGTTTTTTCCAGCTCTTCAAGCTGTTCTTTCAGTTTATTTATTTCATAAATTTTGCTGGTTACAATTTCAATGTTTTCAATATTGTCCGTAGTAAAATTTAATTCTTTAGATAAGAAATTCTGTAGTTCTGTATTCATATTTTTAAATATTTCCTTTTTATTAAAAAAATGCTTTAAGTGGTCAATATACTGCACTACAGCACTTTTAATTAATTTCTCTTTCGGCAGTAATTCCCCGCAATAATTTTCAAGCCAGGGAAGTATGCCGGACTCATATGATAATTTAGAATATCTTTTATGAAAATCCTCTGATTTATACTCGTTGCCCCAAGTTTGTTCCGAATGATTATCAGCCTCTGTTTTGGTCAGATAAAGAACAAAAATCTGATCTGTTTTAAATCCTGCAGCCTTGCACTTCTCAATGTAACGGCCGATCTGGTGCTTTTGCTCCTTTGCATTATGGATTTTGTTTTCTATTATGACTGCATACTTATTATTTTCTCTGATCAAACCGTCAATTCTCATCTTTTCATAAGTCAGTACGGGTTTCTTTATACTCTCAGTATCAAAAGAAAAAAGATGCTTATTATTTTTATTAATAAATTTTAAAAAATTTATTAATGCCGGCCGATATTGTAGAAGACGTATTAGAAACTTGCTGTGGGCATTTTCATTGGTCGATAAATCATCAAGTAAATTCAGCCTGTAGGGTAGTTTATCTAATTCTTTTTTATAAATAATCAAAAAATTATCCAGAAATAATTTAGATTTTGAAAACTTTAATTTAACATCTTGACCAATCCAATTTTGATAAGAATCATTTAAAAAGAGTAATTGACGTATATTGTTATTATTCATTTTATGTTCTATTTTTAGATCTTGTAGATAACATTCTCGTTTTTTTTTACTGTTTACATACTCTAACAAGTATTTTCCATTAATGAAATACGCTTAAAACGTTAGTTCCGATAAATTTACAAATTGATATAGGCTTGTATTAATATCACTAGTTTTTATAAATTTTCCTCAAATTCATTTCCGCTGCATTTAAAGCAAATTCCATTCATATAATAATTATACTCTTCTAAATGACCACTCCCTTTGCAACGGGTACATGTCGTCAAAGTTAACTTTAGATCTTTGGATTCATTTCTATAAACTGGAATATCTTCTGTATTATGTATTTCTTGATGGCAAGTTCCGCAAACACTGATTAAGGCTTCGTCAGGATAATTCCAAGGATGTGTATTTCTAATGTAATATTTATGATGTACATGTAAATATTTGGGTTGAAAATCTTGATGAAGCACTTTGTTAGGAATTGAAAAAGGGAAATTTAAGCCGAACATTTCCTGAGCTTTTTCCATTCCTTTTTTGAAATTTTCAATATGTTCTTGCGCTTCTTCTTCTGTGTAATTTATGTAAGCTACACCGTCTATAATTTTTGAATATCTAATCTCACACTTTTGGCATGTAAAACTATCCCTCAAAAGAATTTCCTCCCGCCTTTTTGCCCATTCAATTGTTTTTAGCTTTTCAGAATAGGAAATAAAGTCTTGTAAATTTTCTTTTTTTAATTCCTCGTATGAAATATATTTTTCCCTCATAGCTTTTTACATTGTACTTTCTACTAATTTAATCTTTGTAAATTTTAAAATAATTATTTTATTCCATTATCATAGTTCCTGTAATGGAATTGTAAACAAAAAATTCAGGCATAATTCCATCTAATTTACCTTCTGCATTTAACCAAACATGGTGAATATTAGGAAACATTTTATGATCAATCGGATTAACAGCATTTGGATTATGAAACATTGTTACACTTTCATTCCAATCTTCTCTAACTTTACCAGGAATAATATTGTGCGTAAATTCTATATGAGTTGAATTTGGATCTGGATTATATGCTAATCCTGAACGCACCATTGCAATTTTTTCCGTAGATAGTTCTAATTCCTGACCAATTCTATTGAATTTGTGTAAATCACTATTATTTGTAAAAATGATGGCACTAATATTTTCAGCATTTTCTTGAGAAAAGAAATTCGATGGAATTTCTTTAATACCATGTTTATGTTCTTCTACAACTTCTACATTTTTTAACTCCAGTCCTTTTTCTGTAATTTCAGTATTATACTTAAATCCATATAAATACTCTATGATTTTTGAGTTAGGCAGAAATTTAGCAAGATAGTCGTGGAATGGACTAATCGCAAAAACTAAAGCTTTTCCATGAATCCATTCAAGCTCCCAATACTTTTTATTTAATTTTGAAAAAAGGACACTCCCCATTCTAATAACATAATAATCTATCAATTCATTTTGAATTTGAATATCATTGTTATCTAAAGCCTTTGTTATAAATTCTTTAGTGTAAACATCATCTTTTTTTTCATTTGAAGTACTAGCTTCAACAAAAAATTCAAAGCCATCCTTTACTAAATGAAAATCAGGACGGTCTACATCATTTAATATTTCAAAGTCATTAGTTTTAAAAAACTTGAATAAAAACAATTCCCACATTCTAGCATCAAAACCTGACGTTTGAAATTGTTGAATAAAATTTCCATCTTTATCTTCAAATTCTGCTGCAATTTCTTCTATTAATTTTTTCGCAGGATTAAATGCTTTAAATTGATCTAAAAGTAAAAAGTGTTCATTTAATTTTTCTTTAGCGTCAATATGCGTAAATATATTCTTCATTTTTATTTTTTTTATACATGCCATAGAATAGCTTCTAATCTAAAATTGTAAAAGGCATTATGTTATTTTTTAATCTTTTATCAAACATAAACAATCACTTTTATTTTCTTTTACGGTTTTCCATGCTTTTAGATTTTAAATGGCAAAATAGTTCTTTAATAAAAAAATGAGTACAGTATAAATACCTGTTTTTTTTAACTTCCAAAAAATAAAAAAACATCAATGGAGACATTTTTAAATATTAAAATTATTGATTATTTAAAAGTTGAATTCCAACTAGCAAATATCTTTTATTAACGGATAAAATTATAAAAGCTTTATATTATACTACTTAATCCAAAAATAGCAACTGCTATTGATACCATTTTTATCGTCTTCAGTATAATTATCCAAAAAACACGAATTACACGACAGTAAAACACTATTTAAAAAGACAACTTAAACTGTACTTACTCTATTTTACGTTACTAAGTTTTTAACATCCAGAAATATAGAAAGTTAAAAAAGGTGAGCAACGGTAGTAATTTTCGAATGTAAATAAAAGTAAAACAATAGGCTAAAATTGTTTATATTAAGCCTAAATTTGCGCAGTACTTCTTTATATTTTTTTTTAAATTTAAAGACAAATAAACAATAACGATGACTCCTATAAAAAGTAAAAGAATTGAGGCTGTAATAGATGAGATAATTGATCAGTATGCTTATGCAGATCAGTCAGATAGACCTTGGATTATTGGTTTTAGTGGGGGGAAAGATTCAACTGTTTTACTGACACTTGTTTGGATTGCCTTACTAAGAATCCGAGAAAATCTTCCATTTCCATATCAATTACGAAGACCTGTTTACGTTGTGTGCAACGATACAATGGTGGAGAATCCCATCATCTCGAGTTATGTTGATGATGTTCTTTCAAAAATTAGCGAAGAAGCCAGAAATCAAGACCTACCAATATTTGTAAAGAAGACAGTGCCAAAGTTAGAAGAAACTTTCTGGATAAATGTTGTAGGCAAAGGATATCCTGTTCCAAATAATGCCTTTAGATGGTGCACAGATAAACTTAAGATAAGACCTACATCAAGTTTTTTATTAGAACAAATAGATGAAAAAGGAGAAGCAATAGTTCTGCTTGGAACACGCTATGAAGAAAGTGCTGCCCGGGAACGATCAATGAAAAAACATGAAGTAACAGGAAATAGATTATCTAAACATAATAGCACCGCTAATACCTACGTTTATCCTCCGATTAGAGATTTGATGCTGGAAGAAATATGGTATATAATAAATGCAGTCAAATCTCCATGGGGTTTTGATAACTCCATTTTATTTAAGATTTATGCCGATGCTAGTGCCGATGATTATGAATGCCCAACTGTAGTAGTAAATAGAGAGCATAGTTCATGTGGTCAAAGTAGATTTGGATGCTGGACTTGTACTGTAGTTAAAAATGATAAATCAATGACTGCACTGGTTGATAACGGTCAAAACTGGATGGAGCCTTTACTCGCTTTTAGAAATAGATTAGTTGAAGGCAGGAACATTTCTGAAAACAGAATGGATGTAAGAAGAAATAAACAAGCCGCTGTTCGAGACGATGGAACAAATAACGGGACATATACTTGGGAGTATAGATACCAAATTTTAAAAGACTTACTGTTAGTTCAAAAAGGAATTCAAATAGAAAGACCGCATGTAACATTAATAAACAACCAGGAGCTTATTGCTATACAAGTAACCTGGAATAGAGATGGATATTTTGATCATACTGTAGGTGATTTATATAAAGAAATTTACAATAAGGAAATAAGCACAAATAATATCAAATCACTTGACGATACCGAACGCAGAATCTTGCGTGAAGTATGCGAAGAAGAGCCTGGATATTATCACTTAATCGATAACTTAATTGCTCTGCAAGAAACCAAAACATTAATGATTAGTAAGTATGGACTTCATAATGATGTCGAAAAAAGAATTGAAAGCTTTGTAAATGAGAATGGGCTATGAAAATAAATAAAATTAAATTCCAAAACTTCAGAATTTACAAAGGAGAGAATGAAATACTTTTTGCTCCAAATGCTTCGAAAAACATTAGTATTATTGCGGGTAAAAATGGTTTTGGTAAAACCACTTTTTTGACTTCTCTTATCTGGGTTTTTTATGGAAAAATGATGAGCGAGGTTGAAGATAAATACAAGAAAGACATAAAAAATGCAGGTGGTTATGAGAAATTTATCAAATCACTGTTAAATAGAGAAATTAAAACAGATTATGAGAACAACGGAAAAGTTAATCCTGTGTTTTCTGTTGAGATTGAATTGAAGGATATTTTAATTCCTTCTATCCCTTGTAAATCTGTTGTAATCAAAAGATCATATAATCTTAAAACTGATATTGAAGACTTAAGTATTAAAATTGATGGTTTAGAAAATGAATTAACTAGAGAAGTTGGTTTTGAAGTTTTTATTAATGATTTTATATTACCTCGTGAAATTGCCAAATTCTTCTTTTTTGATGCTGAGAAAATAGTATCATTAGCCGAAGCAAAATCCAAAGCTGAATTAAAAAATTTAAGTAAGGCATATTCTGAAGTATTAGGGATTAAAAAATATGAAGATTTAAAAAAGAATCTGGAGACTTTGCTAACTAAACTTCGTAGAAATGGTGCTTCACAGGTAGAACAAACGAAACTATTTGAGCTTACTGATACAGAAGCTGAATTAACTAAATTAATTGATTTCAATCAGGAAAAGAGAAGTAGTATTGACCTTGAAATTGCAAATCACAGATTAAATAGTGATAATATTCAGGAAAAGTTAATTCGTGAAGGAAATGGAATTACTCTGGAAGAACTTCAAAAAATCAAGTCTGAAAGGGATATTTTAAAAGAAGAATCAACCGAGATTAAAAACAAACTGAAAAAACTAATGGATATTGCTCCTCTAGTGATAGCAGGTAAGAAATTACTAGAGCTTAAAGAGCAATTAGATTTTGAACAAAATGCCAACAATAATTCTTTAGATAAAGCGGTTTTAGTTGAAGAATTGAATTCATTTTCGACTATTTTATTAAAAAAATTAGAAGATTTAAACTTAGATAGCAAAGCTAAATCTAAAGTCGAGGAAGCACTTAAACAGACTATTTTAGAAAAAGAAAGAATAAAACAACCTAACACTGGTACAGTACTTTTAGATTACACAACAGAACAATTTAGAAACTTTGAGGCTGTTTTCAATAATATAAAAGGTGCTTTTTCAAGCCAGTTTAGTTCCGTTGTACAGGAAGAGAAAAATAATAGAATTTACCTTTCTAGAATTCTTCAGCAAATTAAGCAAGCAGAGGCTAGAAAAGACAATCCTCTTGCGAAAAAGTTACGTGAACAAAAAACGGAAACTGAAGATAGAATAACTATCTTAACTCTTGACAAGGGAAAATTGATGGAAGAATATGATAGTTTAAATACCAGATTATCTTCAACAAAAAAAGTATTATCAGAATACGAGAAAAATTTTAAATTAGTCGAAACTGATAAAAAGAAATTTGAGGTAACAGAAAAGCTGCTAATAAAGATAAATACCATTATCCAAAAAATTAAAGAAGACAAAAAATATTCGTTGCAAAAATCCATCATGCTTGGTCTTAAAAAAATCATGCACAAAAACGACTTTATTTACAATGTTCGGGTAAATGTTGTTGATGATGTTATGGATATTGATTTATTGGATAAAAACGATGAAATAATAGACAAAGATTCTTTATCGAAAGGAGAGCAGCAGTTGTACGCTACAGCTTTATTAAAAGCCTTAGTCGATGAATCCGGAATTAAATTCCCGGTATTTATTGATAGTCCATTACAGAAGTTTGATAAATACCATTCTAAAAATATTATCAAAGAGTTTTATCCTGCTATTTCAGAGCAGGTGGTATTATTTCCATTATTAGAAAAAGAATTATCTGAATTGGAATACGATTATTTAAAACCAAATGTAAATAAAGTTTTTGTTATCGAAAACCACAACAATGGCTCTAGCTTTAAACCATACGCTGTTGACCAACTATTTATCCACTTAAAACAAGAGCAAGATGTTTACGCAAATTAAAACAAGTAAGGAAAATAAAGAAGTTGTGGCTTTATTAACTCGCAAACTAGGTTTAGGAACTGAAAATGTTATTGCAAGATTGGCGTTTACGTATTCATTATCTCAAGATAAAAAACTAGATCTAAACAACATTAAAGATGCAGGAGGAAAAGAGTATTCGAAATCCGTACTTTTTGGAGATTATTACGATATATATCTTGGCTTACTTTGTGTACATTATGGCTTATATAAAACGGATAAAGATATTGGACGATATATAAAAATGCACGTCGATGAGGGTTTACAACTTTTAAACGAAGAGGTAAATGAACGTTCTAATATTGATGGATTTGATTTTTTGAGTGAGAAAATTGGCTTGAGTCTTTTTAAATTATAATTCATGATGATAAAAGGATATTTATCAACAAATAAAATAAAAAGCGATTTAGCAAACGATGATGTTATTTCGGCCCTAAATTTCTTAGATTGTGGACCGCCAGACGTATTGGAGATTTTCAGGGAACAACGATTATTATTGATTCCAAAAGATCGGGATGAGCTATTTAGACGTTATGAGCAGAAAGTTAGAGAAATTTGCAAAGATCAAAAAATCATCAATTATGAATTGAACTATATTAGATTTATTGATATATATATCCAAGAAACTTATAAAATAAACAAAGAGATAAAACAGCTACTGCAAGATTTTTTATTCTTCGATTTAAAAAGTTTCTTTTTCGCAATCAATATACATCTTGAAAATTATTTTGAATCAATTCATTTAGATTTAATAGAATTACTTAAAAAAAACGATCTAACTTCTCAACCCTCCTCTGAAATATCTTCAAACACAGAATTTGCTTACCATAATTTAAAGGGAAGGATTAATGATGCCTTGTTTGGACTAACTCATTTAGTTAATATCTTTTCTGAGTTAAAAGAAAGTCGTCCAAGCAGCAAAATCGGAAAAAATTTGGATTTGATGAATGTTGAAAAGTTAATCACTGCATTCAATTTAGTAGGAAGACTTAATACGTATCAATATGTTTTAGATCAAATTAGCTGTACTGAATGGTACATCGAAAATATTATTAAAATTGAAAATGACAAAATTGTCTTTGAATTTTCAATCTGTGATCTTCTTTTCCAAAAAGCTAGAGAAATTGGAATGCAAAGAATGCTTTCCAGAGTAATAATTGGTAGAGAAAAATCTCGGTGGCTTAAACAAGCTATACAGAGTGTACAAGTACAAATTTTTGAGCACGCCTGGAATTATTTTCAAGAAAAAAACAATATTCTTCTTACATCAAATAAAATATTTGAAAGTACTAAAGAATCTATGTTAAAAAATTTAGACATATTGGATGCTGAAGATGAATTATTAGTAGGTACATCAGAAATTAATAACACTTCTATATTTGGTCAATATATAGTAGCAGCAACTTTAACAGCATTTACATATGCTGCTGAAGGTTTAAAAAAACAATTACCCAAAAAAGCATTTCAATTTACTTTTCCTTATTTGCCTCTAAATGAAATTAAAAAAATAATTAGTGAATTGAGAGTTGCTGGTAAAACAATAGATAAAGAAATTGTCGAGGACTATATATCTTCTCTACCAACGAAAAGACATTTAGATATATTCAGAAAACCTTATATACGTGATCACAACAACGAAGTATTTGCTACTGAGCATTTTGTTTATTCTAGTTGGGTAACGAATGCTAGATCGACACTTATGCAGGGAGGGAAAACTGCCGATTTAGTCGGAAAAATATGGGAGAATTATATTGCCGATATATTAAGAAAAAATGGTTGGCCGACCGTTATTGAGGGATTGAAGGTCAAAGAAAACGGGAAGTTACTTACGGATATTGATATAGTAGCCAAAAGAGATCACGTTTTACTTTTAATCCAACTAAAGGTCTATTATGGTACTGGAGTAAATAATTATGAGCAGTGGAAGTTTAAGAAAAAACTCGAACATGGCTCTCGGCAAGTTAAGATTTCGGAAGCTGCAATTAAGGAAGATATGAGTATTCTTAACAATCATTTTACAAAAAAAGAATTACAGGAAATAAAACACATTAAATCCATTGTAATGACTAATTCTCATTATTACAATGGATGGGTATGCAACGATGTGCCAGTGATGAGTGCAGGATCATTAATGCAGATAGTTAATGGGGCAACAGTTAAATATACAACTGGAGACGGAGTTGTTTTATCTGAAGAGAAATATGCAAGTACAGAAAATCTTACTGTAGATGAATTTATAAGTTTTGTTGATTTGCCACTAGATTGGCGAATAGGACCACAAAAATACAAAGTGAGAGAGCATATTGAAAACTTTGATAATTTTATATTTAAATTCCCCATTTTCGAAAATGAATAATGATTTTTATTTGGTTGATGCTAAACATGTTTTATTCATTATAGACTTCAATATTTATTTTAAAAAGTTCTAAATCTAAAGTTGCTTGCTTGAATGCCGGATTTAAACCGTATTTTTTACATTCGCTAATTATTTCTAATTTATGTTCTGTACTCATCATTGAACCAAATACAATTTCTTTTAAAGCATCTGGTGAAAATGTTTCAATTCCAATACAACCTTTAATAATCCTATACTCATCTTCATATTCCCAATCAACGGATTTAGAATATAAAATTCGGTCAACAATTTCCTCATCAGTATAAAGCCAACCCCAAATATCATCATAGTGTGTTTGATATTTGACTTTTTTGGGTTTTAGAATCGAATCAGCATCAAACTCAAACCCAAAACATACACCTTGGTGGTTATATGTATAATGCGACCACATTAAGATATTATCATTCTTAGAACTTAGGGATAATACCCCTTTCATATTATGTATTTTTTGAATACGTTGGATTCGTATTTCAATTTCTTTTTTATTAGATATAAACTCTTCTGTTATATTTTCATTAACTAATCTGTGGGCTGCTTCAAACGTTATTCCTTCAAATTTGTCCTCTTTTTTCAAATTCATACTATACTGCGTACGAATTTGAGCCGCTTTAATCTCGTTTATTTTTCCGTCAAATCGCAAATGAACTCTTCCATCAAATGGATCATTGAAGGACTCTATTCCAGCAAAAAAAAGCTCCTGTTTATTTATGATTTCCAATGTTCTTTTCTTGGACGTCTCATTATAATTTCTAAACTTATAAAGTATCATATTAATGATTTAAAGTGATTAACAACTTGTTCTAATGCAATACCTCCAAAAAGCTTGATTAATACGTTTTTTGCTTTTAAAGTTACATTTTCAGCACTAGCGAAATTTTCACTGATGGTTTCAATATCATTTTGCGTCAAGTAATTAGTGAAATTATCACACTCTTTTGCAGATGAATATATTAAGAATAACTTATTGTTGTCACCATTAGTTAATTTGTTTATGATATCCTGTCCGTAGGCCTTTTGCAATCTATCCAACAAGCGTAAATTATTACCTGCTGTAATTCTATTTGTGATTCCATTCCTTATTGCTGAAATTAAATTTGATCCTTTTGTAGCGTTTGTAATTCCCGGTTTCATGTTATCACCATTCATTATGATTTCCGACCATTGATTAAATCCCTTAACTTTGAATTCTTCCTTTGCAAGGAAAGATAGATCTACTTTATAATTGCTATCAAAAAAAGAAACAGCACCTAAAGAATTAATAAAGTCAATTTCTTGAGTAATTTTAATTAAGTTAAACTTTGAGTTTTGATCAGTTAGATAGAGAAATAGTGTCTCCTGGCCAACAACAGTTCTCAGCAGATTACCGCTTTGAATTCCTTCCAAATTTGAAACCCATTTCTGTAATGTAAGTTTTCTTTGAGCAACGTCTTCAGTAATATCTTCTAAAAAAAGATTAATTTGCTTTTGAACCTTGTCACTTCTTCTTCTAATATTATTTTCTACTTTTAAAGACTCGTGAGCATTTAAGATAAAGTTGAAAATCAGTTTCCTGTTTTCGTCAGTATATTGTAGAATTGAATCTTTGATTTGTTTTGTACACCATAGCTCATTGAATGTTGTAGTGATGAGCTCGGTATAAATAGTACATTTTTCTTGAAGTATTTCAGTTATCTTGGTTGCGCTTAATTCAAAAGCCGAATCTTTAGAACAATCTTGATTGTAAATATTTTGAAGTAAGTTAACAAAATCAGCTCTGTCTTTTTCTTCCTCGTCTGTGGCTATTGAACCTATAAAAAATTCACCTTGGGCTTGCTGTATTTCCTCAAGATTCTTTGTTTTTATTCTTATTAGATTGTTAAAAATTTCGATCTCTGAATCAATCAAACCACTTTTGGAGAGTCTATCAAGAAGACTGCTTAATTTTGTGTTTGAAATTTCCTCAAGTGACTCAGCACCATCAATTTCTGCTAGTATAACCGAGTTAAGTTGATTACAAATGCTTCTTATATCTCTTGTTTTATCGACATCTTTATGCTTTAATAAAATATTGCCAATGATATTTCTATGTACTGTCATTATATTGGAAATTTCCCAAGGAAAGAGCGTTTTATGATTTGAGAGAAAGCCACGACTTTCTTCATCATCTTTACCCGATTCCTCTATCAAATACCTATTAACGAAGCTATTATCATTAAGTAAGTAATCTTCCTCATGCAGCATTTTTTGATAAAAATCCTCATTGTCATCTCCTGGATCATTTGCTCCAAAAGATTTTGCCGTTATTCTTCTATGAATATTTCTATCATCAATGAAAATAAGCTTTTCCTCTGAAACCAATCTAGGCGTATTGTTTACATCAATAAATAAAGCTCTTGTAGCTTGAATTAAATCAATTTTAGGTTCGTTTTTAAAAATTACAAAAGTGACAGGAATACTTATTCCGATATAGGAACTTTCATTTTTGCCTTCGTAAAAATTTCGAATTGCACTTACACGATGTTGTCCGTCAATAACCAATGCTGAAATATCATCTTTATCCCATTTTAGCATTACTGGAAAATCAGGAAAATATTCTTCTGATTCATATGATTTCTCAACAGTAATTCCTTTAATAAGATCAAAACCAGAATCGCTTTGGGTGAAATATTGAATTGGTTCACCATTAGATTTAGGTAACAATACTACGGTTATAGCTGGAAAAAATTTAATAGATCTATTACTGGCTTCCAAGTATTCGCTTTTTATCTCCTCTACTCTTTTGGATGAAATATTCCGCTGAATAATTTTATTCATCCCCCATCTCGCATCCCCTTTTAAATCATCAACTAAAAGTACGTCTCTATTTTTAAGTAATTGAGATACCGGAATATTAGTTGTTAATACATTGGTATCGAATTCAGAATTCAGCTTTTGGATAGAATGTATACAATGATATTCCCGGGAATGATTATCGGGTTTTGATGTCTTAATATTAATTTTTGCCATAGTAATTAGATATAATATTGTCAGCTTGTAAAATGCCTTATCCTTAATAATTGTCGATTAACAAGTGGCGACAGTTTACAATATTTGGTACGTCTTTAAAATTTTTACTTGTTTGATTATATTTTCTATTTCTAAATAAAATAAAAAACTACTGCTTTTTATTTTTTACTATATAGATCAATAAACATGTAATGAGAATTCTCTAATTGACCTTTATCTAATAAATCGTGTAGATGTTGTAATCCACCATTGGCATACTCTTCAATAAAAGTGATAATTTTTGAAATAATATTATTTAAATCAGTTTCTTGCATATCTTCCATTGCATTCCAATCAAAACCTATTTCTTCACTTCTAGTAAATATAATCATCATTAAAAAATCTACTAATGAAGAATCTCGTTTCCATTTTCCCAATTCTAAAAAGTCTGAAGTCAAATCTCTAGGAGGTAATGGCAATCTTAAATTATTTTTTAGCCCTAACATAAAAGCATAAATATACAATTCATAAATAGGTCCAAATTGACTGTATTCAGAGGTTCTACTTCCTTTATTAGCTAAAATTTCAATAATCGGAATTCGACTATTAGCATAACGAGGTCTTTTTATTAAAAGGTTCGATTTAAATTCTTGACTTGTCATTATTTCAATTTTATTTTGGTTGTAATTAAATCCACTTGTTCAACACCTTCTGTTACTTGATTTACATACATAGTTTTTACCAAAGGATCTTTCAATAATTTTTTACCCAAATCATTAATTTTCATTTCATCATTTCCTTTGTACAGATCTTTAACTAATACTATGCTTTGTGGAAATACCTGTCCTGTAGCTTCAAAAAAACCTTCCGTAAATCCCTCTCCAAAAGCAGAAATTGGAGCATCCGCTAATAAGGGATAATTATATTTTGCAGTATTTGCAGAAATAACAGCCATCACTACTGAAAATTTCTTCATCCGTTGAAATCCTTCTGAACTACCATGTACAACATTTCCTTTGCTATCCATATAATTAAACAGGATTGAACCAGAAGGAGATTTCTGAAACTTCAATATTCCACCGGCTAAATCATTGTACTTAATTAGGCTTTGAAAGTGTTCATTAGCGTACTTTTCAAGTAAAGTAACCATATTGTCAAAAACTCTTTCTTTCGCCTTTTCAGTGGCATCAGCTAAATCGCAACTAATTTCATAATTCAACAAATAACCCTCCGGAATATTACTTGGTCGTAAAGATTGAATTTCTTTTTCGGTGTTATTAATATTATTTTTTAATGTTTTTATATTTTCTTTTAATCGTTCAATCTGATTAGAAGAATCTGCGATTCGTCTTATAGCCCCCTTATATCTGTTAATAATAGTTAGTGAATCTTCACCATTACTTCCGGAAATAAGAATGTCTTTTCGTTGGTCTTTTAATGATTTTAGCTCTTTTTTCAATTTGGTTAGTCTTCCATTTAAAATAGTTTCTTTTTCTCTAGTTTGAAGAATACTGTCATTTATATTAGAGATTTTATTATAAAAAGGTTGAGCATTAATTTGCAACTCACTAAAAAAACTGTCTAAATTATTCTTTACATATTCAGTTTCATTTTTTATTTCAACTGGTCTATTTTTAAGTCTAACTATAAAATCATATTCTTCAGTTCCGACGGGTGCTGGTCGATTACATACATAGCAATGCTCATGGTCAATCATACTTTTTAGAGAAACACTATCAGGAGAATTTACAGGTAAAAAATGAAAATGTTTATTAGGATCATTACTTATATTGAGTAATGCTTTTTTCTCATAATGA
>Ga0247807_10001091_pt1 | contig 16483 bp, 18 predicted proteins | sample UWRJL074202C1_FD_179931 | JGI IMG/M metagenome (GOLD analysis project Ga0247807, IMG submission 179931) | Plant litter microbial communities from Arlington Agricultural Research Station in Wisconsin, United States - UWRJ-L074-202C-1 | ecosystem: Environmental > Terrestrial > Plant litter >...
CTCGCTATATGGTGTGAAAATGTGCCATTATACAGACACTCAGGTCCCATATACAACCTTCGAAAGCCTCAAATCCTTCCCCTTTGGTATACCCATGCAAAACATCATGACTCCCATCTTCTAGTTCATACATTAAAAAACAATTCTGCCCTTCCCCTCCCACGATCTAGCGCCTGTACTTGGCTGGATCATGCTTTCCAATAACCCACCACGCATCTGTAACCAAAAGTTAGCACCTTCTAATCGATACTATTACTGGTTTTCGGGAACTAAGTAAGGATCATAACACTTACGGATCACGCCAGGAATCCATCCGAGAATGCTTAGACAGATGTTGATCAGGAAGTCGGCTCCACATCCTCTCTTGAGGAAGACTGCAAGAGGTGGGAGGAATATCGCAACGACGTATGCGAAAACATCAGCCTGTAGGGTTTTGTGGTTAGAATAGGAATTAATTTTGGTATTGTGAACGGGCAAAATCTTTGAAATCTTTGAAGTTTTCATTGCTTCAGACTATTTGGTAGGCTTCATCTACGACAGCGACTATTCAAGCACATGTAATGTGAATAAGATACCATTCTCGGCTTTTGCAATCGTAGACTCGCAACTTGAATAGTCTTCCCACTGTGTGAATGTATCCCAAATATTCTAACACAGTGAAGATTGCATTGTTTTTCTCCACAAGTATGCTAGAATATGTGGGGATGAATTTAGGGGTCCTTGAAGAAGATTATCTCTACATACCGAAGATGATGCAGTTGCCATGTTTAAGTTGTACTTTTGGGTCTTGTTTTGATTCTTTTTGAAGTGCAGCGTATTGGAGTAGGAGAGTGCGTGTCAACTTTGTTTAGAGAACGGTAGAGTGAGTAGTTGAGATGTCAGTCAGAATTAGTTCGTTATAAACTACTGCTCCCGTCCGATCCGATTCTGCCGCCACATTAGACGCGGCAGCACACGTCACAGTGCAGGAACACAGCCGCCAAGCCCCACAATACCGGTATTGTGGGGCTCACATGTGCTGTAGTAGTGCAGGAAAGCTTATATTATGAAGGCATCAAGCTATACTATAATAAATATTTATTTATAACCTTACACTAGGTGAGCTATTGGCAATAGCTTTAGCATTTGCGTTGTAATTGTAGTTTGCAAATTCACTGCGCCCATCTGCTAAATACAAAAGAGTAAGCTGCGAGCGAGGAAAGCAAGCGTTGGGATAAATGTGATGGTTGCTTGATATTAGGTAAATTGGCTCTGAACAATAAAGGATTCATGTTTTGAAATAATTCATTAGCTACTACTCAAGAAATGAGACCAAAAAAAAAGAATGTCATGTGAATATTCAACTTGATCATGACACTGTAGGATCAACTCTTGTCAATATACGCCAAAGATGACATTACTTGTGTGGTATTCCTGAAACTTTTCACGTAGCAGGCATGGTTCATTTGTTTACGTGATACAAATGAACTCTGTTTTAAAGAATAATCCATACCATGGCTCACAATTTTTAACTCCTTAGCTTCCTTGGCCTACTTCGTGGCTCCTCCTGTCCAGCTTAGAGTCATTTTATAAGGTAAATAAGCCCCTGGAGAGCACGATTAGAGCAGTACCCCTTTTCAATACTGGTTGATAGCAGTTGCGAACGAATTCTAGCTCAATACTCAATTACTTTCTAAAAGCGGGCCTAAGCAGGTCAAGCGAAGCTACTACTACATCGTATAGTGCATAAAAGCTTAAATATGTAGAACGACAAGCTACATTCAATTTTTATCTGTTACGCTTGATTTTCACTGATCAAGCTAATTATCACTACCATATAGAAGTTCTGCTCGCATCTAGCAAAGAAAATCTTGTCAAAATGGATGTGGCAAACTCGAATCATGACGCGGCTGATATTGCTCTACCAAACAACTTGGGGGATTCCCACAACTCTCCACTTGCAGGACCGCAAGATGCAGCTAAAGCTCAAGCAAAAGAGCCAAGTCCTTTCAGTAAGCCATGCTCACTTTGCCAACGCCGCCGAGACGTGTTGATCCGTTGCCAAATCGACGAGAGCAAGCAGTGGAGCTTCCTATGCCCGGGAAAATGCTGGAGATCCGTCACAGGTGGCACGACTCACCCGTCTGATTATAATCGACAATATGTTTATGGCGGGACTTGGAAAAATAAGCACGAATACGTTAGTGGTAAAATCAAAGGGAAAGCCAAGGAGGAGAATAAAAATCATTGGAATGGAACGCCTGGACCACACAGGATGCGTGGTTCTCGTGTTAAGAAGATATCGAAGAGTGATCTGGGCCAGAGCAGGATTGATCCAATCGGGGCGGATGATGGAGGAAGCGATATTGATGTCTCTGAGCTTTCGGACTGGAGTGAAGAGTTTGACTATGAAAAGAGTGAGGGAGGAAAGGTACCCGTCGCAGCCGACAGCACCACAGACAAGAAAACCAAGACGGCTACAACGGGAACGTAAGCTAAATTTGAATTTCTACCAATGTTCAGATGGCAATCACACTTCACCTGAACGCCGAAACTGAATTCTTAGATTTTTTTTATTGAGTTTTATCAAACACAACGCTGCGGAGATTCAGCCCCTACATCATGACATATTGATCATTGTTTATAGCTGGTCGTTGCATACCATGGCGCCTGTCTCCAAGCCCTTGAACAGATTATCTGCTTTCCCAATCGACCCATCCACTTATTACCTTTCTCTCTCATTAAATACTGCTAGCAACTATTTCTTTGATTACCCCCATCAGTCTGGGGCGAGAAACATTTATTATTCCGTTTTGATGCCGACCAATTCTCTGACCTCAGAAGTCGAAAAGTTGAGAATTCGTTCAGTGCGTGCACCTTGCGATGGCTGCGTGACTTGAAGTTAGCAAATACATCTTTTTTCTATAATTGAGTCGAGAAGTTTCCAAACTACTTGCCGAATATGGAGGTGGCTGGCTTCTATCACCATAGGTGACTGACAAGTCCTCGAAACATTCTCCACTACCCATGTTTCTGGGCTCACTACTCTCTCTAAGCTCGGTGAGAAGATCCTCTTCCCCAGGCAAAGCTTCACGCATTAGGTTATGCGCTGTGGAAGACTCAGAACTAGGAATCATGGGGCTTTGCGGGTATATCTTTTCGTTATTATCATTCAGCTGTTTCATTCCGTAGTCAGTGGTCATTCACATAAAAGCCCAGACTTCTGTTTGAAGAATGCCTACTTTACTTGAAATCCCCTCCAAAAGCACAGTCTTGAAGCTCTGGCCTAGATCGATGTATGTAGGATGTAGATGATCAATATGCCCTTTGTCTGACCCTCCGACTCGTGCTTCACCTGATGCTCCTGATATCCTATCCTCAAGCGACACGAGTCGAAGATTTCCTTTGTCGAAAGGCTCTCTCTCCAAAGTCTTTGGCTTGTTTCCAATTATAACATCAGAGTTGACATTGGATCCAGTACTTGAAGTCAGATCTTGTGTTGCTTTTATTTTTCCAAGGATAGGAGGGCGGCTCTCAATACTGGAGAGGATCTGGGAACATATTGAACACTGTTTAATAGGCTCTAGTGTAGGTTTATTGTTAAGTGTCATGTTGTTGAACGATAGTGTTGAAGTTGATGGTGAGATGTTTTTGGATCGTATATATTTATTTCTGCGACACATTATTGAATAGCAGATGTTGTAGCGACATATACTCCGCACTACTGTATTTTGCTGTGAATCATGAAGCCTCAGCTTGTGAATCAATGACATACGACCAATAATTCATTACTCATTTTCCACTGCTTGAGTGACAGTTTCGGGTTACCTGGTCATTACAGAGCTAGAGTGACCTGGTGACCCGAAACTAATAACGTTATTCATCTGTCACCGAATTTCACAAATCAAAAAGAAAGTGGTTTTTTGCAGATCAATTTGTCAGACCTATTCAAGTATATTTAACAAAAGATATCCGCACCATTCCTACCGGGCTTCATCAAATCTTCTCTGCGACTCCTGCTTCAGAAGAACCACTGGCCTTTCTATCTATTGTCTCTCTGGCCGAGACAGAGACCGCCCAATCGAGAAATCTCTAGAGCGTGGCCTTGTCCCACGCAATTTCTCCTGACAATCCCAGCTAGACCGAACATGCTGTATGCCCTCACCATTGTCGAGATACCCTCTACAGTCCGCCGCTCCACAAACCTCCCTCCACTTCTCAATCATTGACTTGGTGCCACGATCCTCCCACTCCTTTCGCGTCCACTCATCCATTCTAGTTGCCAGCCTCCCATCACCACAAAATATATCTCTGTCTCGCTGTGCTCCATGTCCGTACCCATATGCCTTCTCCTCCACCTCTGGCTTCTGATACCCATCCGTTATCACCCCCCCAGAACTACGATAGTCCACACCCCATCCAGGACCAGGCGGCGGCAGTGGCGGTGCCGTCGAAGTCTTCCTTCCACACCTGGGGCAATTAGGAGGCGGGAACTCGAATTTCGAGAGGTCGTGTTTGCAGTCCTCATTTCCGCAGTTGGCGAGTGTATTCAAAAGACGCGTGTCACGAGTTTTGAAAAGTCGGAGAGGTGCGGGTGCGTATCTTCTGTCCATGGGTCGGGGGTGTTTACGGGACATGTCGGTCTCCAGCCTGAATTTTGGCATTTATTTTCTGTTTCCGATCTTGGGTTTGAACAGCGGAGAAAATCGAAAAGTTAGCGCTGAAGTCTAGCACTACCACGGTGGTGTTTCGGGAGAGAAATTCGCCGATTTGTATAGCGAGAAGGCTGGAAGGCGAAAGAGTAAGGCTCGGTCCCTATATTATGTCGAATCACATATTCATATATTGAAGAGTTTTGGCAAATTTGAACTTCTCAAGATTTGAAACAGCAGGAACGACGATAATTCGAATACAGGTGATACTGAATTGGCAAAATTTATGGGAGGTTTTGAAATTTATGGGGTATATATAAAGCTAAAGTCAAACTTGAATACCATTTGATATTAAAGTTTCAGGCCGCTAAAAATAAAGAATCTTCCGTCAAATAACCAGTCACCCTAGATAACTCCTTGTATTCACCATCACCATCACCGTCGGCTAGAACCAGATTTTGATTTCTCGTAAGGCGCCTCGTATCGTATACTGCAATGAGAAGAGTTTATCGCCATAGAGGATTTTCCCAATAAATCCAATCTCCAGTTCCTCTAAGACGTTTCGCTTCTTTGGCAGCTTCTTCAGGATGTGGGCAATACTCGCAGTCGCAGTGAAAGCCATAGTTCTGAAATAAGCTTCCTGCGGAACCATAACTGATCGTAATCTCCTGTCCAGGCTCGATATCTCTTAAAGCCGTTGTAATAAGTTTGCGCTCTCGGAGATTCCAGCGATAGGTACAAGTCGCTGCAGGATGACAGGCATGATTGAATCTTGAGGTCTTGTAAAAGATACCTCCCTTTCCCTCGATCTCGAATCTGGTGATGAATACCTGATTAGCTTCTATAATGACCATAGGAATGTGTTCATCTACCTGTTGGTCTGAAATATTGCCATTGTTGGCTCCGGGTTGACGCCAGGCCAGCCGTATAGAGACCTAAACATTTTTCGCTTCTCGATGGATAGGTTGTCGTATGAATGGTAGACCTCCATGATGTTCGCTAGCATGAGCGGCTCCTCCGCCAAGATAACCGTTCCTTCCAAAATTGACTTGCTAGCAAAAGCTCCAATTCCTCCCTTGGGAGATGGTCTGGCTTCAAAGTATTCTGTAGTGAATATCGCGGGCGTAGAAGGAGAATTGGAGGGAGCAGGTGCGGCCGAGAAGGAAAAGGATGAGGAAGGGGAGATTGATGGAGAGATAGGAGCGCCAGGTTTGCAAAAAGAATAGCTTGAGCTCTTAAGAGGCGCCAACTTCTCCACAGCTAATAGCTCTGGAGATGGCACCTGATTAAATTGACTGGCGGTGCTCGCAACTCCAGAAGATACTTGAGCTACTGAAGAAGTTGGCGTTAGAGATGGCAGCTGGGTTGCTTGTCGTGCGCTGCTCGCAACTCTCTGAGAATTAACCTGAGGCTACAGTCAATCAGTAAGCTTTTCAAGTCTTGAGGGTGCTTTCATCTAACCTTCCATGTAGACTTATACTCTGCGTACCAAGTATAGAAGTCGTCTGCAAGGGCGGGCTTAACCATCTGTTTCTGGGAGAGCCCCATCGTGAACTCTGTGAGCACCTTGATCAGTATTCGAGATACTAAGAGTGTATAAAAGAGTCTAAGGGGAGAATTCTGCGAGAGAAGATCAATAAGGAGACTAGGGTTTCAGAAGGGCTCGCGGCGATAAGGCTGAGCAGGTGAATCCAATCGACGTAGAGGTGTAGATGGAGAGTACGGCAATGATTATGTAGCTGATCAAACTGCTTTCCTTTGCAAAGGATGCGAAACAAATGATATCGACAACTCACAAGGATCCGAAGGGGCCTAGAATGACCCGTTTTTCGATTTGGCAAAACAACGCCAGCCAGAACGACCTGAATACGAATTAGATCGAGTGAAGAGAGCTGGTACTGAAGGCGCGCGATGGAGTAGACGTTGGTGAATAAATAGATTGTGGAAGATTGCGTGAGAGAGAATTGGGAAACTCAAAGGGACGTGGTGGTATTGGTGTTTTGCAGCCAGAAAGAACTGGTACTGAGAATCAAGCTTACCTTCTCCCAAGAGGAGAGAATCGCTTCTCCAGCTAAGCAGACCAATATCCCACAATAGTATCACTATTGTCATGTTTGCTCTGTGATGCCATGGTTCTTGTCAGTCTGTGTTCGCTCAGAAGGAGACGACTCCTCAAATGGAAAGTCCTCCACGCCAAGTCCTTAATCCAGCAATTGCACAACATCGACCGGACTACACGCTTGTGGAAGTTATTGAGTATTAACAATTAATCAGCAACACGAATAAAATGACAATTCCAAAAGGAATAACAGTACCAGAACTCTACAGCAAAATTCTGTAGCAAAAATGTATGTTGAATTCTCCACTTGCACGAGTGAAGATATGTATACAGATGAAATTGCGGTTACTTACCATGCTAGCAGTCTCTGAAGAGTTACACCTGGAATCTTAAATCCATTATATCTTTCAGAGGTGATTTTCCAAGGAAGATGTATGAAGTTGGTGGTTGTGCTCTTATATGTAATAGTCTGGGGAGCTAGGTGGAGTCACTAGGCAGACGCTAGTGAGCAAAAGTTCCGAGTATTTCTATACGTTGTAACCTATTCTAAGGCTAGTAAAACATCTTTTCGGCGCTAGCATATTTCGTATATTAGCCCCCTATTCTCTCCAAGCCCCCAAGTCGGTGCCTGAATAGGGGCTCGCTTAAGGCCCCTATTGATCGCTTCTTCCCCTCTTATTAGTGTTGCCTTGCAGTCAGGTCAGGCCAGGTCAGGTGATAGCGTGTGTTGGAACCTAAATTGAAACACGACTTTGAAGAGTAAACTCCACCCTACTTCATGGACACACGCACCTGCAAAACCAGTATTTGGTTTCTGCCACTCTACCACATATGAGTGCTTTCAACCCACCAATATGTGGATTATAGCAAATGAAGGCGATCTGTTTGAGGGTAGATAGACACCCTACACGCACACTCCGCCGACCTCGCTGACACTGCATAGGCAAACGATTTTGGCTACGGCCCGGAAAGGCGCACATAATCGGCAGAGTCGTCCCTCCACCCGGTGATGATGGCGCATTCACCATCGTGGATAAGACAGTCTCGAGGCAACATATACGCGTTGAGGTTGAAGACGTAGGGGCGGCGGGCTGTACGAAACATCTAGTTCGATCGAGAATTACTCTGGAGGATCTAAACACCAAAATTGGGACACTGGTCAACGGGGAGCAAATAAGAGGCCGTAAATATGACTTGACCAGAGCCGAAAATGTGGTTGCGGTTGGGAAATACAAGTCGCATTTTACGTAGGTCACCATTCGGCGCGCATGCTTAATTCTGATTGATTTAGTTTTACCTGGGTTCCGGTGAACTTCTCATTTTCTTTTACGAAGAAAGAACTTGCCAGTGGTGCGCTCACGGCAGTATGTGAAAGACTCGGACCACTTGATATCAAAGCCCTTAACCATTACGAGCCGGGGGTAACATCCCATCTCATCGTATCGAAACGAAATACAGCAAAGGGTCTACAGGCGTTGGTTGACGGAAGATACATTGTTAATTATGACAGCTATCTCAAAGCAGTTATTGCTGCTGCCACTCGGTCTGACCCCGAGGCCAAATCTCCGCTTGAAGAGGATTGGGATAGAAACTTTCCGGATCCTCTTCGATATCTCCCACCGCGCGGCGAAGAGCCGACAGAGAAAGGCGAAGATTCCTACGCCCCAAATTCAGCTCGAAAGAATATGTTCGAGGGCTACACTTTTATCTTTTGCAACAAAAACCAATTTAATACCCTGCTAGCGCCAATCACCGAAGGAGGGGGCAAAGCTCTACTTCGTGAAGTGCTCTTTAACGAGACAGATATGCATGACTTCATCGGATTTGTAAAGAACGTAGCTGGCGTGAAAAGTTTAGGGTCTTTGGATGATGGCAGTGAAGGAAGAGGCGTAGTGGTTGTCCGCTATAATCCTAGTAAGGGGGACGAGCAAGAAATTAACTTTTATACCGATTTTAATAGAGACGTATCTTTGCATTTAGATCATCGGTTGGTCGAGCAGAACGAATTCTTAGATGCAATTCTCGGTGTTGATGCCAGCGTACTTCGTAGAACTCTGGAAGTAGAGTCATCTGGGGTACTCCCACCTCCTCCAACTGCTGGTTAGTCACATATTGATTAAATCACCACAAAGTTTACTGACAAGCAGTAGTTACAGTTGTAACATCTCAGCCGGCTCTATCAGCGGTGGCGCCTCCAGACTCGCAAAGAAAGAAGAGCCGGTTTCGAAAAGCAGCCGCTCCTAAGTTTAGAGGATTCGATAGCGATGATGACGATACTCCTATGGTAATGGATTCTTTACCTGAAGCTCAGGCTGTAGAGAGCAGTGCTGTAGTTGAGCCACAGTCTCAGGGGCTTTTTATGACCCAAGATCCAGATTGGGATGTCAATAAGGAGCTATCTGCAGCTCCGGTTACTGCGACGAGATCCACGAGAAGTAGAATTCCACCACCTGTTGAATATGACGATGATGACGAGGAAGAGGAAGAGAATGTTATGGATAGATTGGCACCGGCTGCTACAGCGATCAAGAAGCGAAAGCTAGCGGAGGCAGCTGCAAGACGTCAAAGAGGAGAATCAGCAACGCCAGCCCCTCCGCCATCTCCACCGCCAGCTGTCATGACGATCAAAGAGAGTATAACGAAGAAGCGAAAGGCCACGCCGGACCCATCACCGCCCGTCAAAAAAGTCAAGAGAGAGTCTAAGGAGAGCATCCATGCAGCGGCAGCTCGTAAGCGCAAGGAACGAGCTGAAGAACTGGCACGCGCGAATCGAGGTTTTGAGGACGAAGACTTATCTGGTATCAACCCCGAGGAAATCCGGAAGCTGACCATCATTGAGCCGATGGACCTGAGACAGACTGAACCTCTGCCACGTGCGGCACGAGCAGATGCAAGTGACCGGTGGGATGATGCCTGGAACGGACGAAAGAATTTCAAGAAATTCCGACGCCGGGGAGGAGAAGCCGTTGCTAGAACGCACAGATTGATTGTGCCATTGCAGACTTACAAGAAGAAGGAGTATGGCGTTGGGGAAGACTATTGGCTAGAAACCGAATCATCTCGAAGGAGTAGAGGGGCCGAGAGAGATACACCGGATTCCATACAGGTCTCGCAGGCGAAAGCAAGATCCCAAGCCAAGTCACAGGTCAAATCTCAGAGCAGTACAATGCCACGAGAAGCGAGAGATGGAACGGATCCATTCGTGATACCCTCTTCAGCTTCCGAGTCCGATGAGCCTCAACCTGCTTCCACATCTCGCACCACGAGAACATCAGCGTCGCAAAGCTCAGTACCGATGAAGAAGAGAGGTGCTGCAACCTCTCTGACAAACCCTGCGTCGGCGAAGAAATCAAGAACTACCAAACTGGTAGAGGTAGAAGATAGTGATGAAGACAGTGATGATGAAGGGAAGTTTAGATTTGGAAGACGGAGATAAATGTTGATTGTTTAGGAGCTTTGATGTATATGGCGGGCGTGGATGCCCTGGGTATCATGTCTATTATCGGTCTATACCTCCATGTAGCTGCGTAAGCTACTATCTATTCTAATGCTATGCTAATCTGACTATGCATACAAATCGTGTCCGAATCTGTTCATTCTGTTCATTTTCATCTTGGTGGTCCGTTTCGTAAGGTGATACGCCCATCTGACTAGTAATCACAAGTCAAGCTTAGCTTAAGTCAAGATATTCGGAGGCCGCCATTTAAGTTGCGCCCTCGTCATGATCAAGACGTGCCGCGATCAGCTTTCATGTGTAATTTACCTGCTGCTGCTGGAAGCACCTGCGATCTGTGTAGTTCCGGAAAGCTTCTCAGTCCATCTCTTCCAAAGCACTGCTAGCTCGGACATCCCCTTCCTCGACCGCAATCCCGATCAAACACCCCTCCATCATGCCTTCATAGTTCACCCATGGATGCACTTCACCAAATAGCCTTGTCCCATCCCTCCCAGCTGCCTTCATCAGCTCCGGTTCCCCACCCGGATGATACGGTAAATATGGTGTCATGTTATACACCTTACCTCCCAACACCGTCCAGGCATCTTTGCCTTTTCTGCCAGTCATCTGGCGTAACAAAGAAGGAGGGACACGCAGAAACGGTGTGGAGGGAGGGAGGCCCCGGAGATTCGAGTCTGGAGATGAAGAAACGCGAGCCCAGTCTAGAGGGGAGTGGCCGGGCGTCAGAAGGACTTTCTTGCGTGGCTTTGTCGGAATGGCGGAGTGGGTGGGAGGAGGTGCAAGGGAAGAAGAGGAATTTGATGGGCCACGATTAGGTAGTGGAGAGCGGGTTGGTGGTGCCATGAGCCCTCCAGAGGTGTTTTGAAAGGGGAGACGATTTAGCCTTGGAGGCCCATTGGTACCACCTGAAGCCCTTTGAGCCGAATTTGCTGCTGGGAAGGAGGGTACTGATGGTTGGTCGTCTACCGCGAACGTTGGAGGGGGAGGGGCCCGATTTCCACTTGAGGCCCGCTGTGCGGAGTTGGCAGCTGGGAAAGATGGAGCGGGAGGTGAGTCGGAGAGGGTAAAGGAGGGGATCGTTGCTCGAGGAGTGGTTTGTGAAGGAGGGGTGGTTTTTTTGAACGGAGGAGGTGGTGGCGGCATTACTTTGCGGTCTTCCTGCTGCTTTGCTACGATCGGTGGTGGTGGCATCGCAAACTGGTCCTGCTTTTCCTTTGTCACTTGTATCCTCTCCAACAGTATCTCTTTTGAATCTGCACCATCATCCTGGTTTGTTATTGCTGCTGGCGCATCGCTTTTTGGCACCCGGTTCAACAGACGGACAATCCATGGCAGGGAGGACCAGGAGGAGGGTGGATGTCGATAGCAGAGAAAAGAGATGGAGGCTATCAAAAGAGATAAGCCTACCAGGGCCATGGTAGTATATTGAGTCGTGTATATGAGCTTGGTGATGGTGGTGGTGGGGTGAATGTTTTATTATTCTCTGCGCGGCGTGTTGCTGTTCAGTGCAGTACTGTACTATACTATAAGCAATTCAGAGTTTACCGGGACATGGCTTCAAGGCTCAGCACAAGGATTCCCCACCATATGATGACGGTAACAGGGCAGGCAACGGCAGCCAGCTCCGCTCTGCAAACTCCAGGACCATAGGAAGAGACGCGTTTTGGTACCGCATGAATATCGTATCTAACATGCAGATGGCGTGTCCAATTACGGAGAGCTGAACGCTGAGCAGTCGGTCGAGTGCCAGATCCACGCGTGAGGATTAATACGCCGAGTGCTATAGAGTGAAGCGAGGGGATATCTACTTACACAGCATGTAAACAAAAAAAGCGATTTTTCACTATTGACATTATGCCCTTTGTGACTCTTCCTACTTAACGTGTGTGAATTTTCCCTCCTTCATTCTGTATATATATATAAAGTATAATTGTGCTATTAGATGAGCATCATCCCAGTGTTCCCGAGCCTCCCTTCAGCCGTGTGCAAGGCTGCCAATCCACAGGGAGCACGATGCGGGCTTTCGCTGCAATTGGCGTACGCTCCAAAATAATCAACAACAACAACACCGACGCATCCCCCTCTTCCACATCTACAACTATAAACTCAAAAGCCAATGAGAACGCATTCGTGCCATCGAGATCACGCCCTGCTGCAACACGCCCGGCATTGCAAACTATCGATCACAATGCAATGAGACAGATGCCATGTGGCAACGGCAACATGTCCTACGATAAACCCAATGGTTACGGAGCGAAACCGCTCATGCCTACCATTAGCAAAACTGCCATTAGAACACCATTGAGACCGAGAGTGGCCGGGGCAGGAACTCCAGTGACGGCGACTACACCATTAGCCCGAACAAAGAACATTACGCCAGCAACTTCGTCCAGGGAGGGGATTTCCACTCCATTTCTGGGCAATAACATCACCCCTCGATCAGGTAAAAGGAACTCGAGAGTCGATAGCACGAATACCACACCCATAGGGACCCCGTCGAGAGCCCCTGCCTCTCCTGCGGACGAGTTATTTCGAGTAGCTCAGGATACGCCCCTTTACGGGCTGGGGGGAGGTGAAGGGGATGTCACAAAACGGTCTACTGTCTCATTTAATACAAATGTGCCAGATGGCGGAATTTCGAACAACACTTCACAAGCTTCGGTGGACTCCAAGTTCTTTTTTGCAAGTGAGGCAAAGACAGTTCCGCCATCAAGGCCACAACTACCGCCCAAGGCATCTTCATCCTTTGTCTACGCAAATGGCACTACAGAAACCATTGCAACACCTCAGAGCTCTAGTGTATCTGCAATAGGTTCTACCGTGGGAGAAGAAAGATCGCAACCCAAATTCTTCCATGCTAATGGAATCCCTGACCTGCAACCTTCTCCAGTGCTACATGTTCAACCTCCAAAAAGGCCAGGCTCGACTATATCAACATCTTCCCGCATGACATCACCTATGCTAGCCCACCATAATACTCTACCACCCCAATCACAAAGGCCTCTGTCTCCCACGAAATCAGCTCAAGCCCCGCCGCTGTCATCACCTAGACCTATACCCAATCTATCATCTCCGCTAGTCTCTCGGCCGCAGCATGTAGGACGAGGACAATCCGCAAATAGCGTTGTAGCAGCAAGGAGAGCAAGCATAGAGGCTACACAGAAAAGCGTTACTCATGGACGTTCTTCAAGTGTAAGCTCACCAGATATGAGCGCGAACTCTCGGAGGATATCTAGCGGATCATCTTTCGAGGCAATGTCTCCAACGCCTCTGCTCTCGGCTTTGAATTCCCCCCTAGTATCGACATCAGAAGATGCTCAAGAGGATGTAGAGGCCGCATCCGATACTCTTTCCGAGCTTCCGAGTCCAATCAAAGCAGGTCACTCTTTGGAGAGGATGAACGAGCTTGCTGCGGACGCAAGACGAGAGAGAAAGGTACTGGACTTAGAGATCACCAATTCGTCGCTGGAAGCCATCAACCGGACTTTAGAGCGTGAAATGCGGAAACAAACGGCTGAGTTACGTAGATACAGACGATTATCTCGGTCTGGCCGCCTTTCAATAGCCACATCAGGTTCAAGGCGTACTTCTGGCAATTTATCTTTAGTAGAGGGTGAAGATGGAACTATGCTCTCGGATATGAGTGAGGAAGAAGAGGAGTCAGAAGAAGAAATGGACGATTCAGAAAGTGATTCCCCGGAAGATGGTACACTAAGTCCAAAGGCTATGGCGGAAAGTGACTTACGGCATCGGAAACGAGATGAAAAGAGACTTCAATTGGATCTCTCAAAACACCAACAGCTGCTTACTGATAGCCAGAGGATGAATCAGAGCTTGAAGCGATGCCTTGGATGGACAGAGGTATTGATTGATGAGGGGAAGAAAGCCCTAGCTTATAGCGTGAAAGTATCTGATGTTGCGCTTGGAGGAAGAGTCTTGCTACCCGAGGAACTAGAAGAGGCAGAAGATAATGAGGGAATGAGTCCAGCCGGGTTCTTGCTCCTAAAACAAGCACGAATAGCAGCATCAGCTGTATGGGGAGGAGAAGAAAGAGATGATCGAGACAGTGGGATTGAGGTTGATGGCCCACAGCGATCGCCTGTGGGTACTTTCGAGCACCTCCCACAATAATCAAGGAAGAAAAGGAAAGGAACTATCCTATTAAAAAAACAAATCGCCGCTCATGTATAAATCGCCATTTCATTGTGTCACGGGACTGTAACATACTTACACGGCCGCATTTCCAGGCGAAGTTCAAGGTTGCTGGGGAGTTATTTGGCGTTTTACCCTGGAAGGGTACGGAGGAAAGGGATGGGCAGAAGCTAGGAAGCAACTATGCATATAGGCGGGAATGCTTTGCGCACCACATCAACACGGTCTTTTTCATTTGTTCAATAATCACAGTTTCTACGATACCCCCAAAGGAGAGAGGAGAAGCCTTGCCGGCATTTCCTATTAAATGTTTGAGAGTCGAAATTATCGAGAAGGGATAATCATATAGTGTACGGGGAGGACTTAGAAATTGGTTCAAGGACAGAGGAGATTTATGGGTGTGGGGAGAAATTGATACCCCAACAAAGCGAGAGTGAAAGAAGCAAAAGAAATGTAGGATAATAGAACCACTTCACATCACTCTTAGTGCCAATCCGAATAATGTGAAGTTACGTATAGGAAATAGCGATAACTAGACGTAATGAGTCTTGCTTTTTGACGTGCTTCCTCTCCTTCCTGCTCTCTGGGGTTCTCAGCTTGTTCTAAAGCTGCATTGATTGGATTAAGGTATTGCTAGCTACTTTCAAGACACCCATCATGTTTAGGGAGCTTGTTGTGCTTGTCTGTGGTATCTGTGGTGAGTTCTCAGGTCACTTATTGCTTTTTAATAGAAAAAAACGAAAGTAACAAAAGACCGACAGTCATAGGGTCTACCAAGCTCTGAGAGCTCTTGGGAAAAGCTTCGTGGTCTTGGAAGGGTCAGGTTCTTCGAGTTGGTGGAGCTTGGTTTTCTTTGGCAGTCTTGGTGAGCAGGCTTCCCCTATTTTCCCTCAATCAAACTCTAAATACTCATACTCGTTCTAGCTTTGTCCCATCTAGAGTTGCACATGGGGAAAAGATTACTTCTGCTTTTTCATCACCTCCATTTCCAAAAGGCACGCATCTAGTTCTGTTGCGCTCCTTGCTCTCCTTGCTAATTTGGCGATGAAAGAAAGGCACATGAATATGAATACCAAGCAGAGCAGCACGCCGAGATTCTTGGTTGTGTAACCTTGGGCAATGCTTCGCTATTGCTTATTTATGCCGCGCCAATTTACTTGACAACACCAATTACCCCGATGTCACCAATTCGTAGCATATATATTTCTATTCCGTCCTCACGCACAACATTTATTCATTACGTAGAACCAGATGAACCATTGCAATATTATTTTGTAAATCGATAAATCCGACCACACCATCTGATTAAGCCCCATTGATTATTAACAAAGTTATTGTGATTGGACACCGCATGTCGTATCAAACTACACACCCTTACCTTCTAGATAAGGAGCCAAAAACCGACACTTCACCGTATCAATGGCGCTGCTCGACAGTGCACGGGAAAATGGTACCTGTGCTTGATATGAACGATAATCAATATACAATCTGGGTGCTGGGTGCACCCGGATGAATATCACACGGCCAGGGATGTATTGGATACTGGTACGGCGAAGCGAGGATTCGTGAACCCGAAGATAAGGTAAGGTTACATCCATCGAGTTGCAACATCACGAGCACCGTACGTACTGCTACCTCCCGTCTACAAAACCGGTCCAAACACTCATTTTCGAGAAGCTTCAAGGCTGGCCTGCAGTGCAACCCCAACCTGCTCGTGGCTAGAAAGCCTTCACCCGTTCTAGCTTGGCGGGTGGCAGATGGATTGCACAACATCCCATCCACATCGCACGCAAATTGATGATCATTGTGCACATTCATGCAACTTCACGCTGATTCTTAAATGCTCGGAAGTGAAGTGACACTGATGTCAACTATTCGAATCGAGAGCGAGTAGCTTATCTCTAGCCTGGATCCCAATTGCTTCTTACCTACTTGTTCCGGTGTAAACTCGAACGCCATCTAGGATTGGCATGCCTATCGCTCAATATGCCAAGATGGCGTATTTCCCCAAGAAATCCGATGAGAACCGCATGCATAGTTAGTTGGGAAAGCTGACTTGTGCCTATCATGAGCCAGCCGATTGGATATGCTTCAATGCACGGAGATGCTACTTCTTCGGTGCTTCTTCTAGAAGGGGTGCCATTTATCAGGGCAAGTCTTCTAGACCTGTGCGTTGTATGAAAT
>Ga0247807_10001093_pt1 | contig 16473 bp, 8 predicted proteins | sample UWRJL074202C1_FD_179931 | JGI IMG/M metagenome (GOLD analysis project Ga0247807, IMG submission 179931) | Plant litter microbial communities from Arlington Agricultural Research Station in Wisconsin, United States - UWRJ-L074-202C-1 | ecosystem: Environmental > Terrestrial > Plant litter >...
AAAGGCTCCTTCAAAATTGCCATCACGATTGGATTCTTACGACATGTTTCAATTACGCAACAGAGCTATTGAAAATGAATTAGCCATAAGACCTAACGCCTGGAATGATATAATGCCGCAAGCCATTATCGATAAATACCGTTTCCCGGCGAATGAAACCGAGCGTGAGCGTTACCCGAATGTTGATTGGGTAGAAACTTTGTTTAAAAACAACGCCATATCTTACAATGCCAACCTGAATATTGCAGGGGGTACTAAATTTGTAAAGTATTTTACCAGTGCCGATTATCAAAAAGAAGGTGACCTTTTCAAAACTTTTGATAGCAATAGAGGATATAAGGCAGGTTACGGATTTAATCGGTTAAATATTCGTAGCAACCTGGATTTTCAAATTACGCCCACCACTGTGTTCACTACCAATATCTACGGATCAAGAGGTGTGCGTCAAAGACCCCGGATTGGCATTAACGAATACAATACTTGGGGAGCGGCTTATTATACTGCACCTAACTTGTTTTTACCACAATACGCTGATGGTACCTGGGGCTATTATTCACCAAACACTGGGCAGGGTACTAACTCAGTAATGCTTTTAGCCACAAACGGTTCTGAGATCATAACCACGTCAAGAATTACCACAGATTTTATACTTGATCAGAGCTTGGGCATGTTTGTTAAAGGTTTGAGCATTCGTGGTAATTTATCTATAGATAATACTTTTGTTGAGGGTTCACGTGGAGTAAATGATGTTAATAACCCAACTCAGCAAAAATATATAGACCCCTTAACTGGTATTGCGACCTATACTCCAGATAAGGATGCAAATACACAATTTGCTTTCAATGAAAGCGATCGTTGGACAACTACCGGTGGTGCGGTGGATAATGGGGCGACATATCGTCGCATGTTCTCGCAGATACGATTAAATTATGCTACCAAAATTGGTGATCAGCATAACGTTACTGCATTGGCTCTTTGGAACAGAGACCAAACTGCGAGCGGCAATATGATTCCGTCATACCGCGAAGAATGGGTTTTTAGAACCACCTACGGCTTTAAAGGTAAATATAACTTTGAGTATAACGGTGCCTACAATGGGTCAGAAAGATTCGGGCCTAATTACAGGTTCGCTTTCTTTTCATCGGCCGGGGTAAACTGGAATATTACCGAGGAGAAATTTATGAAGCCGTTGAAATTTATCAGTTTGCTGAAGCTGCGCGGCTCTTATGGATCTGTGGGTGATGACAGCGGTGATGGCAACGGCTCAAACCGTTTTGCTTATTTAGACACATGGAATTTTGGCGGCACAACCAGGCTCGGAACTTCAGGAATACCTGCAGAACAAAGCGTCTATAACTGGTACCGGCAAACAAGCGTAGGTAACCCGAACGTGCGTTGGGAAAAGGTTAGGAAAGCCAACATCGGTATAGATTTTGGATTGTTTGGCGATGTACTTACCGGTAGTGTCGATGTTTTTCAGGACAAAAGAACCGACATTCTTAGTACGGGCGCAAATAGGGCCATTCCTTCCTATTATGGAGCAACTGCGCCTACCGCAAACAAAGGACAGGTAAATGCGAGCGGTTACGAGTTTGACATAAGGTTTAGCAAGAACCTATCACGAAATTTCCGTTTGTGGTCAAATGTGAATTTTACACATGCTGAAAACAAGGTTATAGTAGCTGATATTCCGCAGCTCCTGCCCGACTATCAGAAATCTGAAGGTAAACAGATTTTTCAAACCAACTCTTACGTGAGTGCCGGCTATTACAATAACTGGGATGAGCTTTATGCCGGTACCGCACATGCTGATAATGACAATCAGAAAATACCAGGCAACGTTTACATCATTGACTATAATGCAGATGGTGTAATAGATGCCAGTGACAACATTCCTTACGGGCATACCGGCAATCCGCAAAATACCTATAGTGCCACGCTTGGTTTCGACTGGAAAAACTTTAGTGTGTTTGCTCAATTTTATGGGGTTAATAATGTAACACGTCAAGTTGTGCTTACCTCTTTCGGCGGGCAAAATACACTGGCGTTTAATCAGGGTAGTATTTGGTCAAAAGATAATACAAACCCGGATGTTCCTATGCCGCGCTGGTCATCTACACCTAGCGGTTATCAAGATGGAAACCGTTACTTCTACGATGCCTCTTATGTAAGGTTAAAAAACGCAGAGATTGCTTACACCTTTAACCAGCCATGGGTAAAAAAGGTAGGTATATCAACCCTTCGTTTGTTTCTTAATGGCAACAACCTGGCCGTGTGGAGTAAAATGCCCGATGACCGCGAATCTAATTTTCAGAGCGCTGGAGGTCAAGGATGGGCATCGCAGGGTGCGTACCCAACTGTTAAGCGTTACAATTTTGGTGCAAATATCACTTTCTAAAGAAGTATGTTATGAAGAAAAATATAAAAACAATCGCGTCAATAGTACTTATCTCGTGCATGACCGGAAATATATCTTGTAAAAAATACTTGGACAGAAGTCCAGAGTCTATTGTCTCGGCAGAAGTTGCCTTTAAGGACTTTAGAAATTTTCAGGGATTTACTGAAGAATTATATAATTGCATTCCCGACTTTACTAACCGTTATTGGACAAACAGCTGGAACTGGGGCGATGATGAAATACAGTCATCAGCTTTAAACTTTCATATAGTTAACAAGATAGATAACGGTGATTTTTGGGGCTGGCAAACGCAATTTGACGGCTGGGGAGCCGGTTGGATGGATGCAAACGGTGCCAATACCAACGACGATCGTTTTTCGAAAGGCCTTTGGCCGCTTGCCTGGTACGGTATTAGAAAAGCCAACTTAGGTTTGGAGAACATGAACCTGCTCCTCAATGCAACCGATGAAGAACGCAATCTCATTAAAGGTCAATTATTGTTTTTCAGGGGCTGGTTCCATTTCCAGCTAATGCAATATTTTGGTGGTTTGCCTTATGTCAATAAGGTACTACCGGCAGATCAGGATTTGCGTTCGCCACGCCTTAAGTATCAGGAGTGCGCCGCCCTGGCGGCAAAAGATTTCAGAGAAGCTGCCGATTTGCTTCCCCTGAATTGGGATAAGACCGCAACGGGCGGAAATACACCCGGAAAAAATGAGTTAAGAATTGATAAGGCAATGGCATTAGGCTACCTGGGTAAAAACTACCTGTATGCAGCCAGTCCGCTTATGAACTATGTATCAACCGGTAGCCGTACGTATGATGTTGAGCTTTGTAAAAAAGCATCAGCGGCGTTTGCCGAATTGTTAAACCTTAGCGAAAGTGGTCAGGTGCCTTATAAATTAGTGTCATTCGACAAATATTATACAAATTTTTACACATTTGGCCAAAACTGGCAATTGCCAGGAGGGAATAATGCCGACGGTGTTAGCAGGGAAGCCATATTCAGAGGACCATACTGGGATGCACACGGATCTACCTATGGTACAGCCAAACAGTATACACCCGGCCCTACAATTGAAGAAGGAAACGTAGTGTTTACGCCTACTGCTAATTACGTAAAAAATTATGGTATGAAAAACGGTTTACCCGTAGCTGACATGACTAAGGCCGACCCCGAATCTGGTTACGACCCGCAATATCCATGGAAAAACCGCGACCCGCGTTTTTATAACGACATTGTATTTGACGGGGTGAAAATGGTAAAGGGATCTATGCCCTCAAACATAGCGGAATTTAACCGGTATGCTAATTTGTACACCGGTGGCAGCTCGCGCGATGAACGTGTAGGTAGCCGTACAGGCTTTTTAATGTTCAAGTTTACGCCAATTACATCAAACCGGTTTGATCAGGGCTATGCCTACGGCCAGAATCTGAACATCAGGGTACCGTATATGCGTTTGGCTGATATATACCTGATGTATGCCGAAGCCAGCACTGTTGCTTATAGTTCAGCGCTTGGAAAAGACCCAGCTTATGGAAAAACGGCGTTAGACGCCATTAACGTACTCCGTGATCGTGCGGGTGTAGGGCGTGTTGCAGCCAGATTTCAAGCGTCGGCAGATGAGTTTATGAAAGAGGTAAGGCGCGAACGTGCTGTAGAGCTTGCATTCGAAGGACACCGTTTTAACGATCAGCGTAGATGGATGCAATTCATCGAAACTCCGTACAATTTGAAAACGGCAATTGAATTTGACAGGGGATCTACTTTAAACCCTGCATTGGATCCTAAAGATAACCGGGTGGTAAACTTACGCGAGCGCACCATACTTCAGCGGCCATTTACCGAGAAGCATTACTGGTTCCCGTTAAAAAGGGCCGACGTAAACATGTATCCCGAGTTTAAACAGAACCCAGGCTGGTAAGCTACTTTATCTATAAAATTTTAATATCAAGACATTAGCAATGAAGTATTCAAAAATAGGTATGGTCTGGTGTTTCCTGTTAGCGCTAATCACGAGCGTGGCCAGGGGGCAGGATACCGTCAAAACAACAATAAATGCCGTTGTCCGCGGGCAATACGGCCAGCCTGTTACAGGCGCAAGAGTAATTAGTGAAAGTGGCGGCACAGGAACAAAAACTAACGAAACTGGAGCCTTTTCAATAAAAGTACCCTCAAATTCCCGTTTAACTGTTACCGCTCAGGGGTATGCTCCAACATTGGTTTCCGTATCAGATACGCTTAAGCAAATAACTCTTATAAAAGAGGATTTGGTTGTGCCGGTAGCTTATCGCAAAGCTGTAGAGGATGACTTGCTGGGTGGTGTATCCAGCGTTAACTATAAATCAATTTTTGAGAAAAATTTCTCAACATCCGGCTTTGATGGTCTTGAAGCTTTTGCTGCAGGCTTTAACGGAAATATATGGGCTATGAATAGTTACCTCGTATTAATAGACGGTGTTCCAAGAAACATAGATAATATAATGCCGTCGGAAATTGACCAGATTACAGTGCTTAAAAGCGCTGCAGCGGTAGCCTTGTATGGTAGCCGTGGTGCTAAAGGTGTTATCTTAATTACCACCAAACGTGGTGATGGTAACGGACAACAAATTAAGGTACGGGGTAATGCTGGTATTAATTTCCCCAAAAGTTACCCTAAGTACTTGGGCTCGGCCGAATATATGACCCTGTATAATGAAGCCCTTGCTAACGATGGACTACCCCCTAATTATAATCAAGATAATATTTATAATTCTGCATCAGGTACCAATCCTTACAAGTACCCTAATGTTAATTATTATTCATCAGAATACCTTAAACGCAGCTTTAACCGGTATGACATAACAACAGAAATATCGGGAGGCAACGAACGTGCCCGTTATTACACTAACATAGGGTTTTGGTCAGCAGGATCGATAATTGATTTTGGGGCTGCCAAAGGCAATACTAATGACCGGGTTAATGTTAGAGGTAATGTAGATATGCAGCTAACCAGTTTTCTGAAGGCTCATATCGATGCAAGTGCAGTATTTAATAGCGGCCAAGGAGTAAATGCTGATTATTGGGGAAGTGCTGCAACCCTTCGTCCAAATCGTTTCACACCGCTTATCCCATTAAGTTATATCGAAAGTACTGATGCTCCATCGCAGATTATTGCCAACGGAAGTTCTAACATAATTGATGGTAAATATCTTCTTGGTGGTACACAACTTGATCAAACCAACCCTTTTGCGTCTATTTATGCAGGCGGATCTAATAAATCTATCAGACGTCAGTTCCAGTTTACAACAGGTGTAGATGCCGACCTGAATAGGGTTCTCAAAGGACTAACATTCAGTACAAACTTAGGCATAGATTACTATCTTAATTACAATCAGGGATATAGTAACGGTTATGCCACTTATGAGCCAAACTGGACCACTTATAATGGAAAAGATGTAATAGGTTCGTTCAAAACACCATATGGCAGTGATACAAGAAATGGCATACAGAATATATCTGCCAGTCAGTACCGTCAAACCGTATCCTTCTGGGGCCAGTTCAATTATAATAACACTATTGCCGACAAGCACAATCTATCTGCTGTACTCGTAGGAGCGGCCTACCGTCAGGCTGAGTCAGCAATCTATCAAAGTGTTACCAATTCAAACACAGGTTTGCAACTGGGTTATAACTACAAAAAGAAATATTATGCTGATTTTACCGGAGCAATGGTTTATTCGCCAAAGTTTTTGGATGATAAAGCATATAGGTTTTCGCCTACAGCATCAATTGGCTGGAGATTGAGTGAAGAATCGTTTTTGAAAGGTAGTAAATTTGTCGATAATCTTAAGCTTACCGCATCGGCAGGTATTGTTTATACCGATTTGGATGTGACCGATGCAGCTGATGGTGATTATTACTTATATCAAAGCGTTTACACACCTCAAGGCTCATATTACAGCTGGAACGATGGTACCCTTTCACAGACTTTTGACTCGCGCAGGGGTAGAAACGATGCTTTAACATTTGGAAAACGTCGTGAGATATCTTTAGGATTACAGGGTGCATTTTTCAACAATACACTGTCCGTTTCTGCTAATGTCTTTAGAAATCAAATGGATGGTATAACGGTTAGGAACGCAAATGCATATCCAACCTACTTTTCTGTATTTAATTCATCATTTACACCTTTCGTAAATCTTAATAATGACCAAAGAACAGGTTTTGACATCAATGTGAATTTGCATAAGCGTTCTGGCGAAGTTGATTGGATAATAGGAGCTACGGCACTTTATGTTACAACTAAAGCCACAAAGCGTATTGAGGTTTTTACAGATAAGTATCAAAATCGCCAAGGCAAACCTTTGGATGCTATTTTTGGCTTACAAAGTGATGGCTTTTATATGACTGCGTCAGAGGCACAAGCTGCAAATGATAGAGCAGTCTTGGGTTCAGTTAAGCCTGGCGATATTAAATATAAAGATATTAACGGCGACGGCATTATTAATCAACAGGATGAAGTATACTTAGGTCGTAGTGGAGCATTAGGCTCGCCGTTTACCTTAGGTTTAAACCTTACCACACGCTGGAAGAATTTTACATTTTTCGCTCTTGCCACCGGGCGGTATGGTGCTAAGGCTATAAAGAATAGTCAGTACTATTGGGTAAACGGGCAAGACAAGTATTCTGAAGTTGTACGTAACCGCTGGACTGAGGCAACCAAAAATTCGGCAACGTTTCCACGGTTAACTACTTTGGCTGGCGATAACAACTTCCGTACTTCAGATTTCTGGCTATTCAGTACCAATAGGTTTGATTTGTCAAAAGTACAGATATCTTATGATCTCCCTGAAGGATCATTTAAAGGAAAGTTGTTTAAATCTCTTGGTATGTATGTAACCGGCTTCAACCTATTGACCGTTGCTAAAGAAAGAGAGATTTTGGAGATGAACATTGGATCAGCACCGCAAACACGATTTTACAACGTGGGCGTGAAAGCTGGTTTTTAAGGCAATAATATTGACGACATGAAAAAAATTGCAATACTTATATTAACAATAACTGCCCTGTGCGGATGCAAAAAGTTTGTTGAGCCAAGCCCGGTGAACAATGGTGGGTATGAAAATATTTACGACGAGCCACTGCTTGCACATGGCTTGGTTTTAAATGGCTATACGCGCATCCCTACAAACGGATGGACTTTTAGTGATGTAGCCACAGACGATGCAGTGAGCAGTGATAGGAATAATAATTTCACTAAAGTAGCTACAGGGCAATGGACCGCCAGTTTTAACCCTCTTGACCAGTGGTCTAATTCAGGAGCCGCCATACAATATTTGAATATATTTTTAACAGAAGCTGATAAGGTGGTTTTTGATGTGCAGAATCCGGTGCTTAATCAAATGTTTAAAGATCGTTTAAAGGGCGAAGCTTATGGATTGAGGGCACTTTTTAGCTTTTATATGCTACAGGCACATGCCGGTAAAGTTGGTGGTACGCTATACGGTTACCCTATTTTACTTGCGCCAGAGACTCCTACATCCGACTTTAACAAGCCTCGCGCAAAGTTTGAAGACTGTATGCAGCAGATTTATAGCGATCTTACCAGAGCCGAAGAATTGCTTCCGTTAGATTACAGGGATATTTCATCTGCATCGGATATTCCGACAAAATATGTAGGCATAGTGGCCGAAACCTATAACCGGGTATTTGGTAAAATATTTAGCCAGCGAATGACGGCGCGAATTGTAAAAGCAATACGGGCAAAGGCCGCCTTAATGGCCGCCAGTCCGGCTTATGCAGACGGCTCTACAACTACCTGGGCAAAGGCTGCCGATGATGCTGCTGCGGTTATTGACCTTAACGGCGGACTTAATGGCTTTGCAGCCAACGGTCTTACCTGGTATGCAGGCGGAAGCGGCAACCAGATTGATGGCCTGGGTTCAGGAGCTAATCCGGCAGAGATATTGTGGCGTACAAGTATTGGTCAAAATAGTGATCTCGAAGCAGACCACTTCCCGCCAACGTTGTCGGGCTTGGGCCGTTTGAACCCTACGCAAAATCTGGTAAATGCTTTTCCTGCTCTTAATGGTTACCCGGTTGATAATACCAGTAGTAATTACAGTCCTGCAGCGCCGTATACCAACCGCGACCCTCGTTTAGCAGCCTACATTGTACTGAATGGAAGCACAGCTGGGCCTGCTGGTACTACGATTTATACTGCTGCAGACAGGAACACGAATGACGGACTTAACAAAGTGGAAACTTCAACCCGTACAGGGTATTATATGCGCAAATTATTGCGGCAGGATGTTAACCGCAATTCAAGTTCAATAAGCAACCAAAAGCATTACCGCCCGCATATACGCTACACCGAAATATATTTAAACTATGCAGAAGCTGCTAATGAGGCTTATGGGCCTTTAGCAAACGGCTCACATGCTTACTCTGCCTATGATGTAATCAAAAAGATCCGCCAGCGTGCCGGTATTGGATTGACTAATGGCGATGCTTACCTGGAATCAATTAAAGGCGATCAGAGCGCAATGCGTACTTTGATCAGAAACGAGCGGAGGCTGGAATTATGCTTTGAAGGTTTCAGGTTTTGGGATTTGCGCCGATGGAATGCCGGCTTAAATGAAGCGGCAACAGGTGTAAATATTTCTCAAAATAATTATTTGCCTATTACGGTTGAAAGCAGATCTTACCAGAATTTTATGATTTACGGGCCTGTTCCGTACCTCGAAACTTTGAAGTTTAACGCACTTCAGCAAAATACCGGTTGGTAGTAATCAAAATGTTTAAAAAGATAACAATAAAGAGATGAAAAGATTAAAACATATGTGGTTGCTTTTACTGGTTGCTTTTGCATCCTGTAAAAATGAAAATGTGGAATTTCCAGACTATAGTAATAACGCTGTATATTTTGCCTACCAGTATCCGGTACGCACTATAACGTTAGGAGAAGACCTGTTTGATACCTCGCTTGACAATGCGTATAAATGCCAGATAATGGCTACTATTGGTGGTGTTTATTCAAATAACCAGGATGTAACCATTGGTATTTCGGTTAACAATACGCTAACTCAAGGCCTGAAATTTAACCCGCCTGATTATAGTGGCGATGTTTTACCGATGCCTGCTTCTTACTATCGTCTGGCCTCCAACAGTATAACTATTCCAAAGGGTAAGATTGCTGGTGGGGTAGAGGTACAGCTTACCGATGCTTATTTTGCAGACCCGCTTAGCACCAAAGCTACCTATGTAATTCCAATTACTATGACAAGTGTTACCAATGCTGATTCTATTTTGAGGGCGAAGAACTTTACCTTATATGCCATTAAGTATATTAATGTCTGGGCAGGTAATTATTTGCGCCGGGGTAAGGATGTTGTAGAAGGTAAAAATGGTCATACAGAATTGACGAAAACTATTACCCGCCGAAACCAATATGTGGAAAGGGATGAGATAAAAACACTTACCACAAGGTCTTTGAGTCAGGCTGTGTTTCCGGTAGTACTTAAAGGTGCCGGTAACGTGGATGTAAACTGCCCGTTGCTATTAACCTTCGATGCCAATGGTAACTGTACAGTTGCTGCTGCGGCAGCAGGATTCACCGCTACAGGAACCGGAAAATTTGTAAAAAAAGGCGAAAAAAATAGTTGGGGATCGCAGGATCGTGATGCGGTCTATCTGAACTATCAGGTAGAAGCAACTGATATGCGGGTTGCCGCTACTGATACCCTTGTTTTGCGCGATCGTGGTGTTAAAATGGAAACATTTAGCCCTACTAAGTAATCATTGAAATTTTAGATTAGAAGTAAAATGAAAAAACTTTGTAATATAGCGTTGATCCTTGCCGGGTCAATTGCTTTGGCTTCATGCGCCAAACAAGAAGGGCTCGATTTTAATGTAGAGAAACCAGCCACTGTAGCCGCGCAGGAACAAATCGATTCATATAATCCATTAAAATCCTACATAGACAGGCAGGCGCGTCCCGGTTTTAAGTTAGGTGCAGCAGTATCGTTGGGTGAATATGTTAGCAAAGGCTTAATGTATCGGCTTGCCAATAGTAATTTCGATGAGATAACAATAGGTTACGAAATGAAGCACGGTGCAGTAGTGCAGGCCAATGGCGACCTGGCACTGAAGAGTATAGAGCAACTTATAGCGGCTGCCAAGGAAGCCGGTATGCCTATATATGGACATACGTTGGCTTGGCATTCTAATCAAAATGCAACTTACTTAAATAAACTGATAGCGCCAGTTGTTACGGCATCTACCGGGCCTACTTGGGACCTGGTGACAGCAGCCGATTTTGAAACCGATAACGCCGCTAATTACGAGACATCGGCGAGGGTAGTGAAAAGTTTTACAGCTGCCGGTGAAGGTTTTAATGGCGTAGGGCGTGCGATAAAAATGACTAATGCCAGTGTATTACCTAATGATTACGATGCTCAATTTTTCCTTAAATTTTCGCCGGCTGTAGTGGCAGGGGAAAAATACGAATTGAGTATGAAAATCCGTTCAGATGCTAACGCTTCTTTCAGTACACAAGCCCACGTTACTCCCGGAGCCTATAAATTTTATGATTTCTTCGGTACTTTGTCGTCTACACCTGTGTGGACAACTTATACCAAAGAAATCACTGTTACTGCTGACATGGCCACCTCCGGCGCTATTGCATTTAATTTAGGTAAAACTGCTACCAGTTATTATTTCGATAACATCACCTTAAAAAAATATAACGAAAAAGGTGGCCAAACATTGGTTGAAAAGACGGCTGAAGAGAAAAAAACGCTCATTACCGCCGCTATGGACAGTTGGATAAAAGGGATGGTTACTGCTACCAAAAGCTATGTGAAAGTTTGGGACGTGGTAAACGAGCCGATGGACGACAATAAGCCGGCCGAACTTAAAACCGCAGCAGGACGTACGTTGCCGTTGCCCGCCGATGAGTTTTACTGGCAAGATTATATGGGTAAGGATTATGCCGTAAAAGCTTTTCAATTGGCAAGGCAGTATGGCAATCCAACAGATATACACTTCATTAACGATTATAATCTGGAGTACAGTTTAGATAAATGCCGTGGCCTTATTGCCTATGTTGCCTATATTGAAAATAAGGGAGCAAAGGTAGACGGGATAGGTACGCAAATGCATATCGATTCAAAGTCGGACAAAACGAAAATCGATGAAATGTTTAGGTTGCTTGCTGCCACTGGTAAATTAATAAAAGTTTCCGAATTAGACATGGGGATAGCAGGCAAGAAAACGCCGGACGTAACCGCAGCGGAATATGCAGAACAAAAAGAAATGTACCGGTATGTAGTTGAAAAATATTTTGAAATTATTCCTAAGGCACAGCAATATGGCATTTGTATATGGAGCCCGTTGAATAGCGCGGCAAACTCGTCTTGGCGCGCCGGACAACCTATTGGCTTATGGACTGAAGGTTTTGTGCGGAAGCCAGCCTATGTTGGGGTTGTTGAAGGACTATCCAAGAAATAGATAATGATTAAGACCATTGAAAAGCATAGCGCATGTAATATGCGCTGTGCTTTCATTCGGGTTATTTTTGGAGCATAGTAGTTTCCCCAAAAATGCAAAAACAACAAGCCCATTTTTACGAAAATGGGCTTTGTTGTTTTTTTACCTATTCAAAGGTTTATACGGTTACCAATATCAATGTGTTATTGGGGGCAAGGCTTTGTATGCTGCAAAAATTGGCTGTAAAATTGATTTATAAGTATACCGGCGTATAGCTACCAATAGCTTGTACCGTTATAACTCTTTAAAATACAATAAGCTAAATATAGTACCATGAGCCAATGTACCACCCAGTTGTACGACTATCAGCAAAATGACCTCAATAAGCTGTTCGATAAAATGGAACAGGTGTCTACTAATTACAAATTGCTGTACCAGTTACCTACCGGTGGTGGTAAAACCGTAATTTTCTCTGAAATAGCTAATCGCTTTATTAAAAAGTACGGGCAAAAGGTAATGATATTAACACACCGTTTGGAGTTGTGCAATCAAACATCGGCCACGTTAAAAAAATGCAGTATTAAAAACAAGGTGATCAATAGTTCGGTAAAGCTACTAAACAAGAAAGACCAGTACAATTGTTATGTGGCTATGGTTGAAACGCTGAACAACCGTATAGAAACCGGCCACATTAGCACCGATGATATTGGCCTGGTTATTATTGACGAAGCGCACCACAACTCCTTTCAAAAGTTAATGGATAAATTTGGCAATGCCCGAATTATAGGGGTTACTGCAACGCCATATAGTTCGGATGTTAGCTTCCCTATGAATAAATCGTACGATGAGCTTATTATTGGCGAGAGTATTATTTCGCTTATCGAAAACGGCTTTTTAGCCAGCCCGGTAAGCTGGCGTTACGATGTAGAGTTAAATACCCTGAAAACCGGCATTCATGGCGATTTTACCGTAAGCACGTCCGATGAGCTTTACTCATCACCGGCCATGCTCGAATTGTTGCTACATGCTTATGAAGAACACTCGAAAAATAAAAAGGTACTCATTTTTAACAATGGTATTTTTTCTTCCAAAGCCGTTTGCCAGATGTTTAATGATGCAGGCTACCCGGCGAGGCATTTAGATAATGAAACCTCACCGGCAGAACGGGCCGAAATTTTGGAATGGCTGAAGAAAACTAAAAATGCCATCCTTACGTCGGTATCTATCTTAACAACCGGTTTTGATGAACCCTCTATACAAACCGTGATTTTGAACCGTGCAACCACCTCGTTAACGTTGTACCATCAAATGATTGGCAGAGGGTCGAGAGTATTTAAGAAGAAGAAGGACTTCACCATTATTGATCTGGGCAACAATACTGACCGCTTTGGAGAATGGAACGCAGTTGTAGACTGGCAGTTTGTTTTCAATAATCCGGAGGCTTACAGCGAAAGCATACATATACACAGCATGAACGACTCGCACAGTATGCCTTCAGAAATGCGTTCGTTGTTTCCAAACAGCCTTGAAATTTCGCTGGATGTGCAAAAAGTTTATCATGACGCGGTAGAGCAAGGTGAAAAGCCAAGTACTGTAATTACCGAATCTATACAACAGCACGCTCTGATGTGCGCCAATAATAGTGAAACTATAGCCGAAGCCGTTGCACTGGCCGAAACTTTAGAAAAAGAAATTTTATGGCGTATAAAGCAATACGGCAAGTGCTTGGGTAAGGCAACCAAAAATTACTTAGACTGGCTGCAGGAGGATTATAGAGATAAACTGAAGGCCCAAATACAAGAAATTATGGTAGAAAGGCAATCGCAAAAAATTGCGGTTTAAAAAAAGCTTATCATAAAAAACCAGGACGGTCATACATGACCGTCCTGGTTTTTTATGACTTGAATAGTGAGATAACTTTTTTACCACCACTCGCTAAAACGACCGCGAGTAACCCTGCGACCAGCCCAAATGCAAATTCTTTAATAATTAATGGTACGGCAGGAAGCATGTGGTGAAAGAACTCGATGGTATGCACAAAAATACCTCCCGATACTAATATCAAAGCGATGGTTCCAACGGCGGCTAAAACTTTGATAATAATCGGAAGCGCTTTCACCAATAGCGAACCTAAAACAGAAAGAAAGCCTTTTTCATGCGAATATTTCATGAGTTTATAACCAGTATCATCCATTCTTACAATAAGTGCTACTATACCATATACGCCAACGGTGGCTAAAATAGCAACTGCTGCAACGGTAACAATTTGAATGGCTAAACTTTTATCCGCTACGCTGCCCAAGGCAATAATTACAATTTCAATGGATAAAATGAAGTCGGTAGTTATGGCCGATTTTATTTTTGATTTTTCGGCATCGTTACCATCCTGGCTAGCTTCTTTGGCTACTTCATGCCCTGTTTTAGGGTGATGAAAGAAGTATTCGATAATCTTTTCCACCCCTTCAAACGCCAGGTAAAGCCCGCCTAAAATTAAAATTACCTTAATAGCCGCGGGTAACAATGCATTAAGCAACAAGGCTATAGGCACAATAATAAGCTTGTTAAGTAACGACCCCTTAGTTATTGCCCAAAGCACTGGTAGCTCCCGCGATGATAAAAATCCGGTAGCTTTTTCGGCGTTTACAGCCAGGTCATCTCCCAGTATGCCTGCTGTTTTTTGGGTTGCTAATTTAGTTGCTACAGCAACATCATCCATTAAGGCACCTATATCATCTAAAATTGCAAAAAAACCTGAAGCCATTATTGAAATTAGTGGTGTGTAATTTAAAACGTTTTAAATTTAAGCGCTTCGCCATATTCAAAACAAATATACTTCAACCTACAACGTGCTTAAGGTAAAGTTTGAATAGCCTTCACATTAAGCCTATTTTGTTTTAATTTAAACATTGATATTTCTTTTAAGTTACTTAAATATCATTTCAGATAAACTGGCGTGTTCAGCGTCCTATATTTCCTGCTACAATTTTATTGAATTTATGATCACTGCAACACGGTACAACAATGCACTATGGAAAAATACTGCTTATAGCGGGCGGACTTACGTTTTTAAAAATTACGGTTGGGGCGCAGCCAACCTATAACACCAACAAAAAAAGCACCCTATATTTTGCTTTAGGCACCAATTGGTCCCGCTATTCTAAAAGCGACATCAGGCTAAAAAGTTATGGTCCTATACCTTTCGATTTTACGCTCCGAAAAGTTAAGGCGAGAGATGACGCCGGACTTTCAACCAATGGCGGCGCTCCCCAGTACAGCCTGCAGCTTGGCTATTACAGTCACCGGAAAAATTGGGGGTTAGAGTTTAACTTTGACCATATTAAGTACTTTGTAAGGCAAAACCAGCTGGTTAGCATCCAAGGCACTATAAACAACCAACCCTACCATACCGATACCCTTATAACTCCGCAATTTATTAGTCTTGAGCACAGCGACGGTGCCAATTACGCGCTTTTTAAGTTAGTGAAGTGGCTCGCTTTGAAAACGAATAGAAACCAGCAAACGCTGCTTAACATAGTGCTAAAAGCCGGAGCGGGGCCGGTAATTCCTAAAACCAACTCCACCATTATGGACAACCATTGGGATGACCGTTATCACATTGCGGGCTATGTAATAGCCATTGAAGGTGGGCTGCGTTATAACATTGTAAAATTTTTATATGCCGAAGGTAACGTAAAAGGGGCTTATGCAAATTACACAAGTTTCCTCATTGCTAATGGTAACGGTAGTCAGCAATGGTATGGCCTTCATGCCTCCGTGTTGTTAGGATTGCAATTTTGAATATTACCTTAAATGAATGAGCCTGCAGATTTTTTCGGCAGGTTATATTATCTTCGGGAGATACCATCGATGAGAAATAATTATGGCCAAATCACCTATAGAACAGCTTATTAAGCCCGTTAGTAAGTTCATTCATCAGGAACATACCAGCGGAATTGTGCTTTTGATGAGCGTACTGGCCGCCATTGTATGGGTAAACTCACCTTATCAGGAAAGCTATCATCACTTTTGGAATATTATATTTTCGGTAGGAGTAGGCAGTGCTGCTTTGAGCCATCCCTTACACATCTGGATAAACGATGGCTTGATGGCCGTTTTCTTTTTTGTAATTGGCCTGGAGCTAAAACGCGAATTTATGGAGGGCGAGCTGTCATCCTTAAAGAAAGCTGCCTTGCCCATGATGGCCGCCCTGGGCGGGATGCTGGTACCGGCCCTCATTTATTTTTTCATTAATAAAGGCACCGAGGCCTCGCACGGCTGGGGCATACCCATGGCTACCGATATTGCCTTTGCCCTGGCCTTATTGTCTATAGCGGGAAAACACATCCCCTCATCTGTAAAAGTTTTTCTGTCGGCCTTAGCTGTGGCCGATGACCTTGGTGCTGTATTAGTAATTGCTTTTTTTTATAGCAGTGGCATTAGCTTTTTGCCGCTCCTAATTGGGATAGGGTTTTTGTGCGTTTTAATTATAGCCAATTTAATGGGTGTGCGTAGCAGTACCTTTTATTTAATTATCGGTTTTGGCGTTTGGGTAGGTTTTCTGCTATCGGGTGTGCATGCTACCATTGCAGGGGTACTGGTGGCT
>Ga0247807_10001094_pt1 | contig 16463 bp, 11 predicted proteins | sample UWRJL074202C1_FD_179931 | JGI IMG/M metagenome (GOLD analysis project Ga0247807, IMG submission 179931) | Plant litter microbial communities from Arlington Agricultural Research Station in Wisconsin, United States - UWRJ-L074-202C-1 | ecosystem: Environmental > Terrestrial > Plant litter >...
GCTCCCGGTGCACCATTCCACTGGGCCCTGTAAGCCAGGTTAAAGGTCAGACCGGTATCAATTCCAACCATTGCAGGATTACCCAGATACTGATTCTGATAATACATGGCCGACAATGGATTTAACTGGGCGTATGACTGTTGGGCTGTAAATAAAAACAGCCCCGTTATCAATCCCCATATTGCTAGATTCCTTTTCATAACTTTAATTTTATTTGTTTCTTACCAGCGTAACGAAGCCTTTATATTTGCTTCTGTTATCACCAAAATCCAATACATAGAAATAAGTTCCTTCACTTAATGGATTTCCACTTATTGTTCCATCCCAGCTGTTATCATATCCTTTTTTAGCATAAATCAATCTGCCGGCACGGTCAAATATTTTCACCTCATTATTAGGGTACATATCAATATTCCTGATAACAAAAACATCATTTATACCATCTCCGTTAGGTGTTAAAATATTAGTTGCATCAATAGTTTTATAATCATCATTTACGATGATTGTAATCTGCTGTGTGCTGGTACAACCAGTTGCATTAGTGGCAGTAACTGTATAAGAAGCAGTCTGTGAAGGTCTGATAGTTAATACTGAAGTATTTTGACCACTAATTACACCTGAGGCATTAGCCCATACATAAGATGTACCTCCGCTTGCTGTAAGTTTAGTGGTGATACCTTTAGATATTTCCAGTCCTGCTGAAGAAACGATACTGAGCACAGGGAGCGGATTAACAGTCAGCGTAAAGGTTCTGCTGTAAGTATCAATTCCGCCATTTGCTGTTCCACCATTATCTTTTACAGTTACCGTAATATTTACAATTCCTGAAACTGTGCTGTTAGCTAAACGGTAAGTCAGTGTGCCTTTTCCACCATTTTCCTGGCTCACTTTCAGCTCGCTGAACATTGCAGGTTTATCTGAACTGATAGTCAGCGTTGTAGTTTGTGCTGATTCAGGGCCCGGACTTATTCCCGTCAGGGCGATAGTTTGTCTATTGGTCGTATTACATTGAGTAAGGCTGGCAATCGCATCCAGTGCTGGTGCTTCATTGACATCAATCAAAGTAATATTAAATTGTTTATCGAGTGTTAAACCATATTGAGTAGTGCTTCTTACCCGGATACTGTAAATTGATTTTTGCTGGAAGCTCAGACTGGTTTTAGTTTTGACCTGATTAACGGCAATATCAAACAGCGCATTATCAGTATCGCCGCTTCCGCTGACCAAAGTGTAGGTGAAAGCAGCATTCGGATCAAGTGATGTACTGCTTAATGTTCCGGCCAGTGTTCCGGCAGGTCTGTTTTCATATAAATCTACTGTCGCAAGGCTGATGCTGGTCGGCACTCCTGGTTTTATAGTCAGTATCCCATTTACAAAACTGATCGCATAATTGGCGGCAACAGCTCCATTTACTGTAATTGGATAATTACCGGCAAGAGAACTGCTGTTTGCAGTAGTACTTACATTTGCTGCTGTTGTCAGCTGGCTTGTATTTTCTCCATTTACAAAACCACTGTAAGTTAAGGTTAAAGCAGGCACAGTTGTACCTTGTATCATTTCCTTGTGATCAGCAGTTATTGATAAAGGCTGAGTGGTAATGATACCATTTGTACTATTCACACTGGTTGCTGCCAGCACATAATTTCCTGCATCAGCTCCTGTAAGTGTTATTCCATTAACCATTACTGATTTGCCGGTTGCTGCATTCTTATTGTCATACGTTCCCTGAGCAGGATTATTCAGCGTTACATCTTCTGCAGCTACCTTTCCGGCAAGGCTATAATTGGCTGCCGTTAAGGTTGCGGTTGTATTGCCATCATAAACCTTCGTAATTGTACCAGCAAGCGCAGGTGTAATCGTACCCGCGGTAATTGTACCTGGTGCGGTCAGGTTAGTTGCTGAAAGCGTATAGTTAGCAGCATCCGCTCCGGTCAGTGTGATTCCGCTAACCGTTACTACTCTGTTTCCTATATTTTTACTGCTATATGTTCCATTTGCCGGATTGTTCAGGCTGACAATTTCCGCTCCTATTTTACCCGTGAAACTGTAATTGGCATTAGTCAGGACAGCAGTAGTATTGCCATCATAAACCTTGGTAATTGTGCCTGCCAGTACCGGTATAATAACCGCCTGATTAATTGTGCCAGGCGCAGATAAACTAGTTGTTGAGATACTATAATTTAAGGCATCAGCTCCTGTCAATGCGAGCCCGGTTACATTAACTGTACGGTTACCTGTGTTTTTGCTGTTATATACACCTGTAACCGGGTTATTAAGCATTACATCATCTGTACCTATTTTCCCTGTAAAACTATAATTTACATCCGTTAATGCCGCAGCAGTATTACCATCATATGCTTTAGTAATTGTTCCGGCCAGTACCGGTATAATAATTCCTGAAGTAATTGTGCCCGGCGCTGTCAGACTGGTTGCTGAAAGACTGTAATTTGCCGCATCTGTTCCTGTCAGCATGATTCCGCTAACTGTTACGATACGATTTCCTTTATTTTTCAGATCATAAGTTCCTGCTACAGGATTATTCAGCGCTACATCATCCGTTCCAATATTACCTGTAAAGCTGTAATTAGCACCAGTTAATGCCGCATTGGTATTCCCGTCATATACCTTAGTAATCGTACCAGCTAATATAGGGATTATAGTAGCCGTTGTAATTGTCCCGGGTGCAGTTAAACTGGTCGTTGAAAGACTATAGTTAGCTGCATCAGTTCCCGTTAAGGCGATTCCGCTAACACTGACTAAGCGATTTCCTGCATCTTTAAGTGCATAAGTTCCAGCTGCAGGGTTATTGAGTGCAACATCATCTGTACCAAGATTACCTGTAAGACTATAATTTGCACTGGTTAATGTGGCAGCCGTATTGCCATCATAAACCTTAGTGATCGTACCTGCCAGTACAGGAGTAATCGTAGCTGAAGTTATCGTCCCTGGTGCTGTCAGACTAGTTGCTGAAAGACTGTAATTAGCCGCATCTGTTCCCGTCAGTGCAATTCCGCCAACTGATACGGTACGGCTTCCTGCATTTTTCAGGTCATAAGTTCCGGTCACAGGATTATTCAGTGTTACATCATCTGTACCGATATTCCCCGTAAAGCTATAATTGGCACCCGTTAATGCAGCAGTAGTATTACCGTCATATACCTTGGTAATCGTACCTGCTAATACAGGTATTATAGTGGCAGATGTAATTGTGCCAGGTGCCGTTAAGTTTGTTGTTGAAAGTATATAATTTGCTGCATCGGTTCCGGTCAGCGTAACTCCCCCGACACTTACTGTTCTGCTACCTGCATCTTTCAGATCATAAGTTCCGGCCGAAGGATTATTCAGCGCTACATCATCTGCACCTGCCTTACCTGTAAAACTGTAATTTGCATTCGTTAATGCAGCAGTGGTATTGCCGTCATAAACCTTCGTAATCGTACCTGCCAGTACAGGTATAATTGTAGCTGAGGTGATCGTACCCGGTGCGGTCACACTGGTTGCTGAAAGTGAATAATTAGTGGCATCGGTTCCGGTCAGCGTAATCCCGGTAACTGTTACAGTACGATTTCCTTTATTTTTCAGATCATAAGTTCCGGATACAGGATTATTCAGTGCTACATCATCAGCGCCGATTTTACCTGTCAGGCTGTAATTGGCACCCGTTAATGCAGCAGTAGTATTGCCGTCATAAACCTTAGTGATTGTACCCGCAAGTACAGGGACTATAGTAGCCGTTGTAATTGTGCCCGGAGCGGTTAAGCTGGTTGTGGATAGTGTATAGTTTGCGGCATCAGTTCCCGTCAGGGCAATTCCGCTTACACTGACTAAGCGGTTTCCTATATCTTTAAGCGCATAACTTCCGGCAACAGGATTATTCAGCGCTACATCCTCTGTCCCCACCTTACCTGTAAAACTATAATTAGCACCTGTTAAAGCTGCGGTAGTCGTACCGTCATAAACTTTGGTAATCGTTCCGGCAAGTACAGGTGTAATAACTGCCTGATTAATTGTACCTGGTGCAGTTAAACTGGTTGTGGATAGTATATAGTTTGCAGCATCAGTTCCCGTCAGGGCAATTCCGCTTACACTGACTAAACGGCTGCCTATATCTTTAAGCGCATAAGTTCCAGCCACAGGATTATTCAGCGCTACATTTTCTGTACCTACTTTACCCGTGAAACTATAATTAGCACCAGTTAATACAGCATTCGTATTACCATCATATACTTTGGTGATCGTACCTGCAAGTACAGGTATAATTGTAGCTGCAGTAATCGTACCCGGAGCAGTTACACTGGTTGCCGAAAGGATATAGTTAGCAGCATCAGTTCCCGTTAACGTTAAACCAGTAACACTGACTAAACGGTTGCCTATATCTTTAAGTGCATAATTTCCAGCTACAGGATTATTCAGTGCTACATTTTCTGTACCTATCTTGCCTGTAAAACTATAATTAGCACCTGTTAAGGCAGCAGCAGTAGTACCGTCATAAACTTTAGTAATTGTTCCTGCAAGTACAGGTGTAATAACCGCAGCAGTAATTGTGCCCGGAGCGGTTAAGCTGGTTGTTGAAAGTGTATAGTTAGCAGCATCAGTTCCCGTTAGCGTTAAACCAGTAACACTGACCAAACGGTTGCCTATATCTTTAAGTGCATAACTTCCGGCAACCGGATTATTAAGCGCTACATTCTCTGTACCTACTTTACCCGTAAAACTATAATTAGCACCTGTTAAAGCAGCAGCAGTAGTACCGTCATAAACTTTGGTAATCGTTCCGGCAAGTACAGGTGTAATAGTTGCAGCAGTAATTGTTCCTGGTGCAGTTAAACTGGTTGTGGAAAGTGTGTAGTTAGCCGCATCAGTTCCTGTCAGCGTTAAACCAGTAACACTGACCAAACGGTTGCCTATATCTTTGAGCGCATAACTTCCAGCCACAGGATTATTCAGCGCTACATTTTCTGTACCTACCTTACCCGTGAAACTATAATTCACACCTGTTAATACAGCATTCGTATTTCCATCATAAACCTTCGTAATCGTTCCGGCAAGTACAGGAACAATGGTTGCAGCAGTAATTGTACCGGTTGCATTGATACTTGTAGTAGAAAGTGTATAGTTAGCAGCATTTGCGCCTGTAAGTGTTAACCCGGTAACACTCACTAAACGGTTACCAATATCCTTTAACGCATATGTTCCGGCAGCAGGATTGTTTAAAGCCACATCTTCTGTACCTACCTTACCTGTAAAACTATAATTTGCACCTGTTAATGCGGCTGTGGTATTGCCATCATACACCTTAGTAACAGGTAACACCAAAGATGGAACAATAGTAGCTGCTGTAATGGTACCTGTAACTACTACCGGGTTTAACGTATAGGATGCACTGTTAGCACCTGTTAAAGACAGACCGGTTAAAGTTACCTGTTTATTAATTCCCACACCTGCAGTATTATAAGCTGCTGAAGTATAAGTTACACTGACTACATCTGGTGCTATTACTCCGCTTCCTGCATCAAGGGGATTAAAAACTACGTTAGCAACTGCATCTCCATTATAAGCTTTAGATACCGCAGCAAATGTTGCAGTAACCGCTTTCGGTGCAATGACCAGTGAAAAGGCTTGTGAACCCGAACTTACGCAGGCACCAGTCACATTAACCGTAAAATTAAAAGTACCAGCAACAGTTGGTGTACCCGAAATAACCCCAGCCGAAGAAATTGTTAAACCCGCAGGCAAAGTTCCCGGAACAGCCAATGTATAAGCAAAAGGCGCTCCTCCGCCCGAGGCAACTGTTACAGATTGACTATAAGCTGTCTTATAAGTTCCCGAAGCCAGTACTGGTGATAAATTAATCACCTGGCTGGATAAAGTTAAGAGTGCGCTGGTCGAGCTGACTATCCCTGAAGAACCAATTGCATTCAGTCTGTATCTGTTATTATTTAAGCCATTAACATTTGAAATGGTAAGTGTTGCTGTAGTAGAACCTGAATAGACACCACCATCAGTAATATCTGCGTAATTTGTTCCATCTGTACTTAATTGCCATTTTAAAGAACAAAAATTGGCAGCAGTAGCCGTAAAACTAGTACCTGCTCCTGCACACTGGCTCAGTTTATCCGCTGGATTTGCAGTGAATGATGCGCCAGATACCGTAAACGTTTCACCAGCAAGGAAAGGCGAAAAAGAAGTACCGTCATCTTTTACCTCCCAGTTAGCAACATTATTTAGCCGCGTTAAAATTACAGCTGGAGTACCCGATGTAATACCTGGTAATGTCAATCTGTAGCGTGCAGTAAATCCTGTATTAAAAGTAGGATCTCCACCATCAGTATGCGAAACAATAGATAAGTTCTGTGCCCCGCTTGCCAGTGCAGGAGGCAGTACCGAGCGGTCAGCAGCAAAAGTACCTGCGCTTAAAGTAGCATCCCAGCCACTGGTACCACCACCATTATCATGGTTCATACTAATACCAGCAAGCAGCGTTGGTGTTGCAACACTGCCTGTAAAAGCAAAAATCTGATCACCTGAGAATATACCCAGGCTCATGTATTGATGATTCGGCCCAACAGGGTTTCCCCTGGTTGCTACCGATTCAACAATGCCTGTAACAGTTCCTGCCGCAGCATTTGTTTTGTCGAAAGCCAATAACTGATACTTGCAAAAGACGTAAATTTCTGTTCCTGCCGGATAGCTTTTATCCGAAGTCCATTTAATTACACCATCCGTTGTCGCCATAGCTTCAGGCTGAAACGCATTTGCGGAAGTCCAGCCAAAATCAGTAAAGAAGATGTCTGTACCCGCTGGTATCTGGCGTAATAACAAGAAAGAGAAACGGTCGTCCTGACCTGTTGGTGTACCCCCGTCCTGAAGATCGTAACCAGTGATGATCACGTCTCCTTTACCGAATGTGCATTGTGCAGCGGCATTAAAATTAATGCCGCTGAGGATAATTAAAGACAAGAGCATGCCTTTGATTATCCTTTGAATAAAGATTTCCATGGTATGATGGATTAAGAGCGTTAATTATATATTTAGATTGTACTTAGTTATTTAAGAGCACATATAAGTATTCATCCATCCTGACACTAATCCCTGAGGTGGATCATCATATATTTCAGTCCATTCGCGAAGTACCTCAACTAAGGGCACTGTATTTTGTAAGGTCAGTTGATTCCCAGCTCCAAGTTTTACCTGGTATGCTGGTGAAAACACCTGATGTGTATTGCTATCTATGCAGATTTGTCCTTTCGCTCCATCAATTTCAGTATCCAGCAGTTCATTTAATAACTGTTTCGTATTGAAAAATGGATTCACTAAAGAAGCCTCTATATAATTGATTAATAAGCTGCCGGTATCCCATCCTAATGCACCAATGGCATCAGGTATCCGGCCTGATTTACTTTTAAAAGCACTGCAATAAGCAATATTTGCTTCCGTCGTTAACTGAGCCATCCATGGCACATAAGAGTTTACAGACATCTCTTTATTCGTTATCCCATACTCTGGCAGATGCGGTTCTTCAAGCATTGCCGGATTAACAAAAACGTTTAAAGGAATTGCTGGAAAATCAATTGAAAGCTTTTCATAAAAGACCTGGCTCAAATCACTATATACAGCCAGAATATGGCGAACATCATGATTTGAAGACAGAAAACTGGTCAGTGGCTCCATATCAAATTCCTCAGCCTTGAATTTACTAACAAAATTAAAGGCAATTGAACTTCCCTGATCCATATAACCTTTGCTGATCGCATGACAAAGGCTATAACCTCCATCATAATAAGAAGTGGCCACTACAGCTTTACTGCTCACTTTAGCAGCTTGTTTACCAATCAGCCTGCAATGCAATGCATAATTGAGTGTATGATAAATTACAAAGGGCTGTTTTTTAACAGGAGGATACTTAGCACCACTATTGACCACAATCAGCAGTTTTTTTAATGCATTAATTAAAGGGAATAAGCATTCCACTACCGGATGATCAGCAAAAACAATGAGCACATCTGCCTTTTGATCCAGCAGCATAATTTCTGCTTCCTTCAGCATCAGCTTTCCATCCGTTCCAAAACCAATACTTGCAGTTTGCAGTTCAGGTAATAAAGCGGTCGCCAGGTCGGCCAAACTACCTTTTAATCCCGTCATAAAATTATGAGAGATCAGCGGATAAGTTGTAGAATTTGGAAGCAGTACACCTATTTTCATACGCTTAAGCTGGTGATGGATAAATACCAAATAACGAAATGATAAAATTCAGCGCCATATAGGGCTGCATATTATCATGAGGCTGGCTATTACCAGCCCCGCTTAATACAATGCTGGTATCCAGTGGCATCAGTCCCGATGCTGTTGGTACACGGCTGAAGAAGCGTTTTCCAGGAGCAATAGCGATTCCATTGTTCACAGGAGAAGGCTGGTTATCAGGATCATTTGCCCTGACTTTCATATTCAGTTCTCCGGTTACAATATGCGCATGCGCAGGAAGTTGACCAGCTAATAAGGTTACATTTTCTACCCCTCCACTCTGGCCAAGCAAATAATTAGTACCTGACTGCGGATTTTGGCCCATATGAATAGGTACGCGGCCTCTTAAATCCGGTACAGCAAAAGTATTCTGTCCATCGCCACCATAAGTGGTGCCGATTAAATTAAATAAGGTATCGTATTCTGAAATGGCCAATAAGCTGCCATCGCAAAATGCCCACCCCACAGGAGCAAAATTGCCACCAAAGATTGTTATTTCACCTATATAAGGTTGAGATGCTGACATATTCTTATAATTTATTGTCGTTGAGGAAAAATGCCTTGTAATGCGATAACCATTAATACCGTCAAATAAGGCTGCATATTATTATGTGGCTGGTTCCCGCCCATTATGCTGGTCTGTGTATCCAGGTTAACTGCGAGCGGTGCCATATAATCTGTAGAACTTGCCGTATCCGCATACAGGAAATCTGTACCAGTTGCTGTAGCCGGTAAGCTCCCAACCGCATTTGCTGTAGTTGGTGGCGCACCTGTTTTAAGTCCTGCCCCTAAAGCATGCGTATGCGCAGGCATTTCAGTCTGTAAAAGTGTTATAGACGTTGTTCCTGCAACTTCCCCGCGATCGCGGTTAGTGAGTCCGGGACCTTGTCCAAATCCTATAGGAGTTAAACCCTGAAGATTCGGGAGTCCAAAAGTGGTCCTTCCATCTCCTCCATAAGTAGTTCCCAACAAAGAAAAAAGAGCCGTATTTTGAGAGATTGGCAGTAATTGACCATTACAGGTTGCCCAACCTCTTGGTGGAAAATTAAAGCCAACTAAACCAATTTCCCCAAGAAAGGGGTCAGTGCTAACAGACATAATAATTTAGATTAAGTTGTTTAATTAATTTCTTGAAGGAAAGATTCCCGATAAACAAATACAGTAATTCAATACCAGATAAGGCATTCTGTTTTCATGAGCCTGTCCCGCACCAATAGTCTGAGTATTGAAAGGTGCATTGTTATACATCCCCGTATCAGTCTGGTTACTGAACCTGCCAGTTAAAGCGGGGTTTGCTGCATAGTAATTCCCCTCAGGTGTTAACTTATTCGCATTTGTTGCACCTGTTTTTGCTTTAACATAACCTGAACCCAAAGTATGGTTATGTTGCGGAATTTCGTTGATATTAAGTGTGTGTAATTCTTCACCGCCGATCTGGCCCTGTGCAAAACCACTACCAACATGAACCGGAGATTTACCCCTGAAATCAGGTAAACCAAAGGTGGTCTGGCCATTTCCTCCATATGTTGTACCCAGTAGGGAAAACAGAGCCTGATTTTGATTAATAGACATCATTTGCCCATTACATAAAGCGTAGTTCCTTGGAGCAAATCCAAAAGAAAATATGACTATACAGCCAAAATATTCATCCATTTTGAGAGCGGATTTAAATAATAGTGATAAGCGTTTTTTTTTACGTTAAGTAGCTTGCTAGAATAATCAGATTTTTAAAATATTGTTATTTGTGTGATAAAATTAGTTTATTTTTTTACAAATACAATATTTTTTTATTTTTTTGTCTGACTTGGAAATGACAATATAATTTATCTAAGTTTATGGCGCTCTTAAAATTAACGCTATGTCAAACCGAAGGTCGTTTCTCAAAAACACTACCCTTGTAGCAACTGCTACCCTACTCAGCAAACCAATCAGCTCCTTTGCCAATCTCAGTAAGACCGCTGCTACTTTGCATGCTTCTGGTAAAAACGTGATCATTTACTACAGCAGTAAGCTGAATGGTCAGATCCATAACGGTTCAAAAGAATCAGGAGGTATAAACAACTTAACCAAGCTGCTCAATAATCAGGATACCGGAGGCCTGATTTTAGATGCCGGAAACTTTTTAGGGTCTGATCAGGATATCACTCATCATTATGCAGTCATTGAGGCCATGAATAAAGCGGGTTATCATACCAGTATGCCATCGGTACAAGACCTGATTTATGGTGAGGCACATCTCGCCAAATTATCAGACGCCATGAACTTCTGCCTGGTAAACTGCAATTATGTATTTAATGATCTTAAATTAGCAGCCGTAGTAAAACCATGGCAGATCATTAATTTTGGTAATTTCAAAATAGGGATTACGGGTGTAGGTCCCGAAATTAAAGGTATCGGCTTTCATGATCCGGTCAAAAAAGCAAACCAAACTGCAAAACACCTTAAAAACAACATGGGCTGTGAATTTGTCGTTTGCCTGTCCGGCCTTGATTACCAGGAAAAAGGCAATATAGGCGGCAATATCACACTGGCAGAACAATCTGAAGCTATTGATTTTATTATTGGTTCCGGTAGTGAAAGCAAACAAAACCATATCATAATCAGAAAAAATATAACCGGACACGAAGTATTTATCGGACACCCTGTTCCGAAAGGCTTAGCGATGGGCAAGCTGGTGTTTGAATTTAAAAACAAACAAAAATTCTTTGCAGAAACCAGGCATCTGGCTAATCCTGCAAACCAGGTTTGTTAACCAGAAATAACTCATTTCCAAAGAAACCTGCCAGCTAAATCAGCTGATGGGTTTCTTTAATGGCAGCCATCACAAAAATGCTCTTGGTCTGCCCTATACCTTTCACTTCTCCAAGCTTATTCACAAAGAAATTATGATAATCTTCCATACTTTCAGCGACGATTTTGACCATAAAGTCAAAATCTCCTGAGATATTATAACATTCTACAATTTCCTTAAACTCCAGCATCGCTTTAATAAAAATCGCACCCGATCTCTTATTGTGTTCTCTTAAAGTGATCATACAAAGAACAATCATTCCTTTCCCTACCAGTTGCCTGTTCAGGATAGCTGCATACTGCTTAATTACCCCACTCTTTTCCATTCGTTTGATCCGTTCATGAGTTGGCGTCGGGCTCAAATGAATTAATGCAGCTATTTCTCTAACCGTAAGCTTGGCATTTTCTTCCAGTAATCTGAGTATTTCATAGTCCTTCGCATCTAATACTACTGAAGCCTTTTCCGGCTGTTCTGTATTTGTCATAATCTATGTATCAAACAAGCACTCTGTTCTTTTAAAGATACAAAAATAATGCATTTGTACTGAATATTTATTATCATTTCTATAATCTATTCTATATAAATACCTTTGACAGAACAACACTATTATATGATTTCAAAAAAGAACCTTATCCTCATCATTGCTTCGATGGGTATTTTTGTAGAAGCACTCGATATCGCAATTATTAATCTGACTATCCCCTCTATACAAGCACAATTCAATATCAGTAATGATCAGGTGCAATGGCTGCAAACACTTTACGTATTACTTTACGGAGGTTTCCTGATTATCGGAGGAAAACTATCTGATGTAATTGGCAGAAAAAAAATCTTTATGATCGGTGCTGCCCTGTTTTTGCTTACCTCTTTAGGTGCCGGACTGTCAGGCTCCTTTACTATACTTGCTTTTTACCGTGCGGTACAAGGTTTAGCCGCCGCATTAATTATGCCTTCAGCACTCTCCATTGTTACCCATACCTTCACAGAAAAGACTGAACGCAGTAAAGCCATAGGGATTTTCAGTTCTTTTGCAGCCATAGGATCAGGCAGTGGCTTATCTATAGGCGGCATCATCAGTACCTACTGGGGCTGGCACTGGGTTTTCCTGATTAACGTCCCTATTCTCGCTATCGTTATTTTCACTTCCTGGTATTACCTGGATGCAGATAGTCCGCGTGACAAAAAGAATTCACCAGACCTTATCTCAGGTTTTATATTAGTTGCAGCCTTGTTAATGCTCAGTTACGGTGTACATGAACTCGGTAATTTCCAAAAACACTATTTATTATTGTCCGGCCTGGCCATTGCCATCATCATTTGCATGAAGTTATTATTTACCCGTTTGACCACGCTAAAAGATCCGCTGATTGATTTATCAATTTTCCGTTCCCCAACAGTTGTTACTGCCAACGGGGTCTTCTTTCTGCTGGGTTCTTTTTGGACAGGTTATCTGTTTATCATTTCATTACTGCTTCAAAAAGACATGAATTTTAGTGCTGCCAAATCTGGTTTACTACTTGTGCCCTTTAGTATCCTGTCTGCACTAGTCGCTAAATTTGCTTTACCTGCAATTATGAAAAAACTGAATATAGCCCGCACAGGCTTTCTGGGAATGACGATGATGTTAATCAGCGCAGTTTTGCTCGCAGCTTCTCTAATGACGGGTCACTCTTTAATTTTAATTCTGCTATCTGCATCATTTGCTTCAGGGTTGGGAATCACGATCAGTTATACCGGGCTGTCGGTACTTTCTATTCAGGATATCCCGAGCCAGCATTACGGTTTAGCTTCAAGCCTGGCCACCACCTCGTATTTTCTTGGTGCCGGAATAGGTCTGTCAATCCTGACGTTGTTTATGACCAGTCAAAACGTGACCGTTTCTGTGACCCCGCTTTCGATTGGAATTCTGGGTATATATGCTTTTATTGGCCTGAGCTGGTTAATCGTTTTCATCAGAAATCAAAGTACTGCTGCTAAAAGTGCTGTACAAATTTACAAATAGTGCGATAATTTCAGAATAGCTTAAATTGAACCGGCTTTATTTTAGAAATCAGTTGACAAAATAGATTTTTGCAGATCAAACTTATCAGAAAGGTCCTGATCAATCGCCCGGGCAATTTTCTGATCTGATTTGCCGGTTCCAAATCGGCTGCGGTTCTTTTTAGTAATATAATCACTTAATTTAACGTCTGTAAATTCACCTTTGACCTGTGTTGGCATATGGTTAAAAGCCAAATCAGAAACAATAACCCGGTATTTAAAATCTTTGACACTAACAACGACTGAGGCATCTACAGGATAACTTAATATCCCCGAAATTCCAAAAACAGTATAGCCATTGTACCGTTTCGCATCCACCTCATACCGGACCAGGCGACCGATAAGCTGATCACCATCAGGAGAAATACGCCGGTCAAACCTGAAACCTTTGGTGGCAGATAAAAGCGTAAAAAGCTGGTTACCTAATTCATCAGCTGTTAATTTGGAAGTATAAACTTTCTGAAAGATGACTTCGTAATTTTTTAAAACTACTGATGTTCCCGGGACACTGTCCACCACACCATCAGTTAACTTCTTCTGACCATTCTGGGCAAAGCAAAAAAAAGGAAAAAACAGCGCAAATAATATCAGTTTCATAAATTATATCATAATTCTTAAGCAGGACAGATGCCCTTATCATATAAGTACATCTATCCTGGCTAAGTTACGATCTTAAGTTAATTTTTCAGTTAATTATTATGGATATAAGGCCACAGTTGCTTGTTTATCTTTTGTAGATAATACAGTAGCACCAGAATTACACTGACCGCCATTCATCAGTGACGAAGCGTCTGTTCCACCAACTCCTGGTACTGCAGTTGCAGAACCTTCACCGATAGAAGACCAGTTAGTGTGTCTTAATGAAATATTATGTCCAAGCTCATGTGTAATTGTTCTTTGACGTTGCGCAAAACTATTGGCAGCAATATATGCCTTGTTAATTTTGATTAAGTTACCTGCAGCACCGCCAGAAGGAAATGTTCCCTGGCCGCAAACACCATTGCCAAGATTTTCATCTTTGATCAGGATGTCATAACTAGTGCCTGTAACTATAGAAAAACGAACAGTAGATCCACTGATCGCATTCCACTGGTTAATTGCAGAAGTTACTTCAGCATTCATACTTGTCATAGAAGCATCGACTTTTACGCGGATATTTCTTTTGTTAGTCGCATTAACCAGACTTCCCGTATAATACTGTTCAGTTTTTGGCTGACCTTCAGGAATTATCATGTTTTTCGGGAAGATAATATCTTCTTCTACAACATAATGATCACCATTGTCAACAATAGATGAAGCAGGAAACCCAAGACTCTGAATATAGGATGCTACCTTTTCAGTTTTCTGGATTTGAGGATCTGGATTTACAGGTGTTTCTTTGGTTTTAGAACACGATGCCATCATTATTGCTGCCAGCAGCAATAGATTGAAATTTTTCAAGTTTTTGTTCATAGGTTAGATTGTTAGGTAGATCGTAACAATCTAATATACAGAACATTCATTTATTATTGTAACTTTTTTGAAATTAATTTTAAATTAGTGTTAAAAATACACTCATTTAAATATGCTATATCAAAGCATTTTATTAATTAATATAGCACATCAAAAAATTACTTAATTATTTTTCCATTTATTTTTATACTCGTCCAGTTATCATCCAATCCAATACCTTTCAGATAGCTTACTTTATGCTTGCTGCCTTTTAAATTCGGATGATTGACCATATCAAATTCAAAAGTCCTTTTATCAGCAGTCTTTTCTAGCAGTTTAACCTGGTAATCATTTGTACTCTTATCATTTAAAGTAAAAAAGACATCATTTAAATTTGCGTTAAACTTTGCGTGCACATAAACCACTCCGGGCTGATCCGGATAAGACTCCACCAACTGATTTTTTTCATCTATTCTCATATATTTGGTATCAGTAGCATCTCCGCCAACCAGAGAATAAAATTTATAATAAAGTTGTTTGCCAATTCGTACCGTATCCTGAATTTCTGTATAAGAATTTGCCCCGTGCGACCATTTATTTCCAATTTGCATTGGCATAAAAGAATCCATAGCTGAAACAGGCTGTATAGCTGTCTTTTTCATTTTACAGGAAGGTATTACTAAAACAATCAATAAATACATTAGAGAAGAATTTTTCATAGGGTTATATTTTTTAACTAATTTATGGATTTAATCTTTAAAAACATTTTTTAAATCACAGCATTTTGTCCCATTTCTGTAAGGCCTGGGACATTTCAGGAACAGTCATCGCCATTGGAAAAGATGCTGTGAAATTCAATAGAATGATTTATCCTCCGATCAGCACAACCATAGATGCGATGATGACTCCTGCAAGAATAATATAGAGTGCGTTTTTACTTGATTCTACTATCATGGTATTATATTTTATGTCGTTTATTTTCATAAGACGCGTATACCATAAAATACCCCTACTTTCTTCTGTAAAATAATTTACAGGGTTTGTTCGTAACTGCTGCTTCAGTTAAACGGCATGATACTGATCTTTTACAGGTTGATACTTCTTTGCCAGTATATTAATTTTTCTGATTAAATAATTAATATCAAAAGGTTTTGCTACAAAGATCTTCATCATTTTCAATAACAAGTATTTTTAAAGGCTCCGCAGATAAGCTGGATTTATCTGTAAGTGGCATTTTTTGAAGATCCGCTTTCATCAGTATAATTTTCAGATTTGCATTAAGGCTTAAGAATTACTTTAACACAGTCATCTTCTTTTTCGTCAAAGATTTTATAGGCATGTGATACCTCGCTTAATGGCAGGCTATGCGATATAATATCATCCAGAACTACTCTGCCATCATTTACTAATTCAATAAGATGGTCTACATAATTCAGTACCGGAGCCTGTCCCTGTTTAATTGTGAGTCCTTTATCGAACATTCTGGACAATGGAAAATTATCATAAGTACTGCCATATACACCAACTATGGATACCGTTCCACTTCTGCGGACTGCCTGGAAACACAGATCCAGTACTTTCATACTTCCTTTTTCAAAATTCACAGTAGCTTTTAATCTGTCCATGAAAGTGCGTTCCGGTTCAAAACCGACTGCATCCACACATACATCCGCACCTCTCCCGCCGGTCATTTCACGAATCGCCTCTACGACGTCTACCTGATGTGGATTTAAAGTATCAACCTTATTTACTGCATAAGCTTTTTGAAGCCGGTAATCTAATGGATCAATTGCAATTACTCTTTTTGCTCCGTTAAGCCAGGCAGCTTTCTGAGCCATTAATCCAACAGGGCCAGAACCAAAAATTGCAACCACCTCACCACCTTTCAGCTGGGCCCAGTCAATTGCCGACCACCCTGTAGGAAAAATATCAGTTAAAAATAATGCCTGTTCATCTGAAA
>Ga0247807_10001096_pt1 | contig 16435 bp, 14 predicted proteins | sample UWRJL074202C1_FD_179931 | JGI IMG/M metagenome (GOLD analysis project Ga0247807, IMG submission 179931) | Plant litter microbial communities from Arlington Agricultural Research Station in Wisconsin, United States - UWRJ-L074-202C-1 | ecosystem: Environmental > Terrestrial > Plant litter >...
AAGCAACCCATTTAGGACCCAACGCATAGTTCTCGTTCGCACTTGTGACCAAGACAAGCGTCTTTGCATTCAGTGCTTCGTCTGTTGCCATGCTCTCAATAGCATCCATGGCTGCTCCTCCAAGGCCATTACCTTGAAGAGCAAATGAGATGTAGAAACTTGAAATCATGTACGTGTCACAGTTTGTTGGGTCATCAGTTGTAGAATCTAGAGAGATGTGACCAACGGGTATGAATTGGTTGTCTGGGTCGGCTATCCTCGGTTTTCCAGCAAATGAACAGGCAGTGTCCCTGATGGGAAGTTCTTCTGAGGGATAGGCTAAGGTATGGGCGGCGAGCCTTGTAGGTGTAAGGGAGTCCGCTGGAGAGAGCCCCTGTGTGTTGCACTTGTTAATACGAAAGTTGTCTAAGATACTAACCAGTATAGAATCGTAGGTGATACGAACAACAAATTGCAGAGTCATTTTACCAGTCCGCTGAAGATCTCGCCATGATTCTACCTTTTCAGAGTTCCAGCGACAAGCAATACGTTGTTGAAATAGCCTTTCGATGTGGGCGGGAGACTCTGGATCCCATGGTATCAAGGTAACGATGGGCTTTGACTTCCTCATTCTCACTGTGCGAACCGATAAATTTCTGATGGGAGGTTGTCCGTAGCTTTCATCCCACCTTTTCGCTCTACACAATGATGATTGTGAACTTAATGACTCATGCGGGGAAGTTGCACCACAAATTACGATTTCTTGGCTTGAGCTTTGCTTTTTGAAATTCCAGATTCGAATTTATTATGCAGGAATTGAGTAAAATGGAAAGAATGGTTCTATTGTTCCGCAAGATGAGTCGGGGATAAAACGGTTCGCGTTGCGCAGAATTCAGCGCATCAATTATAAAGGAGCCGCACCAAAGACATTATATAAAATCGCCGAAACTACTCAATTAGCTCAGACTCCTTTATTTGTTCTTACCCCCTTAAATTAAGCGACTAAACCTATGTCTCACAATCAATTACAAGGGGTTGCACAATGTTCCACAAACTTGCATGGGAATGTGCGTAGTCTGACACTCGAGCAACCACCACCTCCTCAACACAAGAAATTGAGTCAGCTGGAACTCGAGCGGATGTCTTACGATATTCTTCGACTTTCTTCTTTATCAACTTAACTCTTCTTAAGGGTTTGCGCACACACATCTATCCTCTGACATAAGTGAGTGACTAAGGATATATATATTGCTGGCCGTGCCCGAAAGCTTGGATATTCTCATCATGGAGGAAGGCAATAGAGAAATAGACTCACCATTACACGTAAAGTCGGTTCGTGCCATTTTCTCCCTCTCAAAGGAAACCACAGACTTTTCGGATGTCTAGTAGCCGTAATAATGATATGCAGGACCCGTGGTATATAACAGCGAAGTTCTGGAAGCGATTCAGCGTCTTCCTCTCCATTGGTCTATCTGTCGCATCTCTAATAGTCTCAGCATACGCAAGTCTAGTACACCCGTCACCTGAGCGACAACGGGGTAAGCACCTTCACAGTTCTAGCTGCTACTGCCAAAATAAATATAAAACATGGGATTCCTTCTAATAAACATAAGCTCTCACTGTAGCCGGGATTATCATCAACGCTGTGTCTATCTCGCTATCCGCGGCAACAAGCCTGGACTGGAAGCGCCAGATCACACATGACAATGAATTGGCGGCGCGGCTGCATGAAGTTGCTAGTTTGAAAGGAGAGGACGTGGTACTTATTAGGAATAGAAACGGCGAAGAAAGTATGAGAATGAGACATGTGATGATTAGACCCGAATAACTCACAGCTAGGCTGTGACTGGGAGGCAGAGTATTGTGCTGGGTATACTTTATCAAATGAAAGATCTAGATGGTAACATTAGAGTATCAACTTGACCAAGAGATGAGATCAATAAGTAGTCTCATTACGCTAATGTGATTATGGTTCAACTATCAAATATATACACATTCATATATATTGGCTCTATCTCAAACCAAGGATATTTTTTTCCATAACCTTGACGCCATCTCGTACAGCTGGACAATAATGCTTCCTTAATATCTCGCCTTCCCAGATTGTGGTAGCGAAAGGATTGCTACCTTCTACTTCGCCACTCAGGGCATCAAATTGCCCATCACCTCTTCGCTCTTCCGTGTTCCATAGTGCTGCGACTTTCTTCTCATGAGTCTTTGTCACCTTATTGAGAAGGCCCATCATGGCCATGCATGATTTCTCGGGAAGTTGGAGGGATGATGTGAGAAGCTGCTTGGTGAATGCTGCAATACGAAGAGGTGGGACTGCCCGAGCGGCGAGAGGCGGTGTCAATATAGAAGAAAGAGATCTGAGTAAGAGAACAGTAGTCGTTTGGATATTGATTTTGTTGTTCATCGTTGTAAGCAGAGGAGCGGAAGGGTTATTTGGATCTGGTAGGTGGAGAGATTTAGCGCTCAATTCGATGTCAGGATTGAGTGATAGTGCATATAAAGTTCGGTATAGATGCGTAATGAAGAAGCTTAGATCCAGGCTGAGAGAGACCTGTGCCTTTGATGCATCTTGGCCTTCCAGTAAAGCAAATGCCGTAATAATGCAGAGTAGAGCCTCGCGGGTAAGATTTCGCGTTGTCTCGGCGTCCTCTTCTTCAACATCTTCATCTTCTTCTAAATCGTCGCCAGTTTCAGCATGACCTATGAGATCCTTTAAAGCCTCCAATAGATCACCAAAAAAGTCCTGGTTGATCAAATGTGCGTAGCGAGCTAAGCCCTCTAGAACAGCACCCATCAAATTAGGCGAACGGATTTTCAAAATGCGGAAATACGTGACAAAGACTAGTTTCAAGGTCTCGGACTGCATCCTGTCCCGCTCCTCATGAGTGACAGTGGCATCTGCTTGTGACATTTCCTTTTCTACCACTTTTAGTTCCTTCATAACCTTTCTTTCTTTTTTCGTCCTGAAAACTCTCTTTGCTTTGAGCGTCTTCTCTGCGAATCCTCCGTCCTTTTTGCTAGGCCTATCAACATGATTGGTTGAAGCTTTCCAAGAAAACTCGGACAGCAATCTCAGGTGAAGAAAAGTATTCAAGACACTCTCGTCAACTCGATACCCTCGTGCCTTCATCATTTTCGTAATAAGAGCTACCGCATCTAGAGACGGCGTACCATCTTCATCGCTGCGAAACAAAGACTCGATTGTATCCCGGCACTTCACAAAGTCTTCGTCAACCTTTCGCAGACTCATTTTCTTGACTAAAATCTTCAAGAGCTCTCCTCGAAAGTTGAAATGTGGAACAGCGATCAAAAGTGCGCAAGCGCAAGCGATTGCTACACTTCCAAGACTTGGACCTCCATCTCTTGAGGTTCCCCCTTTTCCTGACTCTGCGAGCTTCGCCAGCTCGCGAATGTAATTTTGGTAACCTCCCACAAGAGCCTGTTCATATGCCCGTAGCTTTTTGACCTCCTTAGATACCTTTGTTTCCATGTCCTGCTCATTCAGCGGTCGTATGCGATACCCAGGAATGATATCTTTATAGACGGCTAATTGTGTGGCCAGTGCAAGCTTCTTAATGGTGGTGTTTTGTGACTGGCCAAAAGTGGCTAATGCTTTGAAAGCGCCTAAGTTTTCTTCTGGGTCCTCGTTGAGCATCATCGCTATCTTGGCCAATTCCTCTTTAGCCTCGAGAATCTGCTGTCGCATAGGAACAGTAGGTTTCTTGACTTCCACAACTTGCTCTTCTACAGGCTCGTCTGCACCCAACCATTCCAAATCGCTCTCTTCTTCGTTAACCTCTGGCACTTCAACTTGTTGTACTAAACCATCTGATGTTTTGATGGGTAACCGAGTGTTTTCTATATCTTTCTTCTTTCCCTTTCTTGGTCTCGACTCGTAATCCTGCTCCAAATTCCAGCTTGAAGCCTGTTTGAAGAATGCGGCAGTCGACTTACGACCGTTTGTCTGAGGGGCGGCTTCTAACGTAGAAGGGGAAGAATCCTCCCCATCTGAGGTAGGCGGGGTCAGCTTGCGCCTTTTTGGAGCCGGTACTTTCGCCATTATTGGTTTGTGAGAATTATTCGGCGGATGATTGAGAGGACCGTTCTCTTCAATATAAATTTTCCCCTGTCATGCGGCCAAGCGGCCGCATCTCCACCGAAAAGTCCTGCCCCGCATGAAAAAGTCCAGATACCAGATGGGAATCATCAATTGAACTTTGTAGCTGCAACAACTTGATCATAACAGAAAAGATGCGCCCACTCACGGTATGCTTTCAATAGGCAGAAGCCTCTCCTAGATAGGGGGGCGATTATTCTGTTAAACACATGCTGACTACATTATTGCAGGAAGAAGAAACGCAAACTTTGTTTGCTAAGTTGGCAAACTACACTGGCAACAGTCTCAAAAATCTTATAGCTCCCTTGGATAATTCTCCCAATGGAGACCGCTATGTAAGTCGCTAACATGAATTCAAACTCTATATTTTCCTACCCAAGCGTCGTTTGCTTCCTGGTTATTAGACGACAGTTACTTGTTGAGCTATTAATGAAGAACAAACGTACACTTTAGGGCTTTTGGCTTCACTTCTAGGGGCATCATTAGAAATTTACTCATCCCTTGCTTTCCAGGTATTTCGTCTCCAGAGCCAGCGTTGTTATTATGTCCGCCTTTCCCTGGCGAATCTCGCAACTTCAATAGCGAAGGACAAATTATTGTCACTGGGAGTTTGTTTAGGCAAGTAGTCTCTGTATCATTGCACATACAAATTCTAACGAGCCCATAGGCAAATTTACCAAGTCTGGCAAGTTTCGACTTCATATTACAGCGCTCCGTAAGATACAATTGAAATATACTAGGCACATATCCTAATGATGATAGCTATTCTTGCTGAACACGCACGATATAAGGTTTGGGTCCGCCCAAACGGAGAGATGCCGTTCCTATACGGTTCGCATATCCTAAAGGCACATGTTGGAAGGTGGTCAGAGGATTGTCCCGAACATCAGGGAGTTGTAAGTGTTGACAGCCAGATATCCAAGCTTCTTTGTTCTGTTGAAAGCTATGGATGTATTCTTGTTGGCCTTCGCAGATTCCTTGTAAATTGATTACTAATACGAGGCTTTCTCATGTAGGTGGTTTACAGTATGAATGACACACCTTTGGGGTTTGGGGTTACAGCAAGAAGCACCCAGGAAGCCAGAAGATTAGACCCTACAGGGATTACAGTGTTCAGACAAGCAGATTGTGGGGAGTACTTGAGAGATGAGGATAGTTTGTTCTCGACAACTTGAGATTATCCAGCGTAGTAAAATGTGTTTTGCTTGGGTAGGAGTTTAACGGAAGGAAGGAGTTTCAGGCTTCTCATATGCCACATCTTAAGTAGACTTAAAGCTATGGAATACAGATAGAAACCAGATTATCCTATGTATGAAAACCTTCCCTGCCTGTATAAGTAGGTTCTATCAAGCAAACAAAACACTTGAGAGTATACTTAATTTTGACTCACGTTCTTTTGAAATATACCCTGTGGAGTTCCTCAGCCTCGCCTCAGCCTTGCCTGATAAAATATTTCCGACTTCGTCAACATCAGCCTCATTCAATCTTAATGCCTTTCAACAAACTATGAGGTAGCCAAGCTGTGCTTCTTCGATGCTACGACCCCAAAACTCAAGATGTCTGCTCTGTACATTCAGAGCAGCTCGAAAAGTCCAAGCAACTTCAGTTCATCAATGGCAATCCAGCTCTTCATACAGTATCAGGATGAATGATCGGCCATCTCGAATGAGTCTTGCGCCAGCCAAAAATGTCAAATTTGCACCACAAGGCGTCACCGTAGGTACGCCTGGTCGGCGGAAACAGGACGGTCCATTCGGTGGAATGAATCAGAGAGAAGCAAACATACGTGGAACCCCAGAACGACGCTCCCCAATGCAAGAAAGGAGGTCAGCTGGTGGCGATCCTCGCCAACTCAAAAAAACAACAGCTTCGAAAGATAGGGGGTTCAAAGCTCTGAAAATGCACAGAGCATTGGCAGTGGTATCTTATGGCCAACGGACGGGGGTGAAGGAAAAGCTTGCAGCTGTTGATTCTTTTGAGCAATTCACTTTACTGCCGTCTCTTCAAGATGCTATAGTACCACAAGCCTTGACTGGCATGACTGATATTCGACCAACACCAGTTCAGAAGATAGCCATACCTGCGCTAGTAGGATTGGAAGCCAAACCCAGATCTAAGAAACCAACCCAGGTGGGCGAGCGCGAGGACTTTTTGATAGCGGCAGAGACAGGATCTGGTAAAACGCTCTCGTATTTGATACCGACTATAAATGCAATCAAACTTGCGGAGGCCGCAGATGCCGATGTTGCGCAATACGAGAAAGAGTTAGCAGAGGAGAAAATACGTCAGAATGATTTGTCGTTGGTATCGCCTCCTTTATCAACGATGCCGCATCCAACAACAGGTAGACCGCGCGCTATCATTCTGGTTCCAACATCTGAACTGGTAGTACAGGTTGGTAACCTTGTCAAGGCATTTTCGCATACGGTCAAATTTCGTTCTGCCATGATTTCGTCAAACTTTTCTGGGAAAGTCATTCGCAATCGCTTGTTCTCGTCAAAAGGAATCGATATTATTGTCTCGACACCACATCTGCTATCTTCCATAGCAGAGTCAGATCCCAATATTCTTTCTCGCGTTACTCATCTTATTGTGGACGAAGCCGACTCACTGTTGGACCGAGGATTCTCTCCATTAACGCAGCACATCATCGATCGTGCCTCTCCTTCTCTGAAACAGCTCATTCTGTGCTCAGCCACTATTCCGCGAAGTATGGATACCTTCTTACGTACAAGATTCCCCAATATTAGACGTCTTGTCACGCCTAATTTACACGCAATACCTAGACGTGTGCAACTTGGCGTTGTTGAGGTAGAAAGAGAGCCATACCAAGGCAACAAGAATCTGGCATGCGCTGATACCATCTGGTCTATCGGAAAAGCTGCCGCGGATCATGATGGACCTGTGAAAGGGGAGATGGATGTGAAAAGAGTGCTCGTCTTTGTCAATGAACGTGAAACCACCAAAGAACTGGCTGAATATCTGGTATCGAAAGGAGTTGATGCCATTGCGCTTAATCGAGACACACCTGAAGAGAGACAATCCGAAATGTTGGCATCATTTACATCATCGGACCCCCTCACAGCTCCAAAGCCACAAGAGCCGCATCCGGGAAGCCTTGCTGACAATCAGCCTAACTATCTTCCTTTCGGACAGGTAGCACCGGATGTGAAACGCAAATTACCTAACATAAAAGTTCTTGTCACTACTGATCTCGGCTCGAGAGGTATCGACACTGTGGCTGTTAGGTATGTCATTTTGTATGATGTACCACACTCTACGGTCGACTTCATTCATCGGCTTGGGCGGACAGGCCGAATGGGACGGCGTGGCAGAGGTATTGTGTTGGTCGGGAAGCATGATCGACGGGACGTCGTTGCTGAGGTTAAAGATGGTATGTTCAAGGGACAAGCGTTGATTTGATTGAGCCCGATATACTTGTAAATTTAGGTGTAACATAATGTATGAACTATCAAGAAGCATAAATGGATTGGTGTTGGTCAAAAAATTTATATTATGGTCTTAGATTAGGATAACTCAACTTTTTTGAAGTTCATGAAGGCTTATATGTGTGTACATCAGGTTAAGAGTGGAGTGAATGCAATTTGAATTCAGCTCTTCAACCCCATCCCAGTTAGATTTTCAAGCCCATTTGATTATCGAAAACTTTTTGTGTGCATAGTTGAGCAAATAATCAGAGCAATTTAGGTAGCCATGTTTTGTTAACTAGCAGACTAACGAACCAGCGGATGCTAATTAGACATCTTATTCATTCTCTTCGCCTAAATAAGAAGTATGGTCACCTGAATATGTAGCATAAGAGATTGTAGAATAAAATTAAATGATTTCGTTCAGAAGAAATCACAAAAGATTGGACAAAGAAAAAATCTCATGACCAGCGCTTTCTTCAATTTCTCTACCAGGCAATTTTTGCCAAGATACCATTTGGCCAATTTCTTACACCCCACTTCCTTGCTTCATCCAGAAACAGAATACCAATTCCAAATGCAGTGGGAATGAAAAAATGCTCCACCGGGACCTGAGTAGTTCCTAAAATACTCTGTAGCTGTGGAATGTAAAGCCAGAATATTGCCATCACAAGCGCAAACACAATCGCAGGAACCAACCACAAGTTCTGTGTGTTCTTGTTCCAAATTGGTGGATGCTGGAATATCGAAAGTCGACGGGTTCGAACAGCGAGCAGGACGAACCACTGCATTACGACCAGATTGATGAAGTATATAGAAGATGCCTCATTCAGCTTTTTATTGACAAAATCGGTAGTAATGGACTCAGGCAGCGATCCATAGCCAAACCACAACACGGAAAAGGGTATGCCGGAGCGTTCGAGGTACCAGTACGACATGGCAAACGAAGATAGAGTTTCGAGAACTCCGATGATGCCGTAAGCTTGTACGATGAGCTGCCAATTAACAAGACGATCGGTTCTAGGTTTGCCTATGTTTGAAAATTCAGGTTAGTTTGACTAGATGTAATTACTAGGAGCCGGAATGGTTATTTTAGGAGCATGCCCTGAAATGTGCTCATCCGTCTTTGAATAACAATTTTCAGGAAAGCAAGCCCCTCAAATTTTGTTGAACAGGATTTACTGCTCCTTGGAATATAAAACTTACGTGGGCGTCGAAGTAGAACATCTGCCTCCGGGGTTTCGTATGCAAGGACAGTAGCAGCGGCACAATCGGTGAAGCAACATATGATAATCATAAGAAACGAAGAAAGGACCTGGGGAAGCCCAAACAAAACATTTGTCATGACGGGCCAGAATTCTGAAAATGAACCAGCTGGAAGTAGATATCTAGTTACAGTTAATAATTGGGACTATAACTTATGTCAAGGTTACATGTATAAGAGGGAGACTTACGCGATCGTCTTCTTCAGATTATCAAACACTACTCTGCCATATTTAACTGCCTCTACAACGGCCCCGAAAGACTCTAAAAGGACCATGTCGGCTGCTTCAATTGCAATATCCGAGCCACTGCCTAAAGCTATTCCGATGTCTGCCGCCTTAAGTGAGGGAGCATCGTTGACACCGTCACCTGTCATCCCAACAATCTCATCGCGCTTTTGAAATTCGCGCACAATACGGAGTTTCTGCTCAGGAGTTGTGCGAGCAAAAACGATCTCATCATAAGTGCAAAGTTGGTCCCATTGGTTCTCATTGAGAGTTATCATTTCGGGTCCACTAAGGACAATAGATTTGTATGGCTGGGAGGCAAAATCAATAACTTTAGTTTCGAAAGATGATGATAGAATATCAACAGAGTCTCGACGGAGGGCAGTGATTGATTTCACAGACTCGAATGTGTTTGTGATAATGCCACACTCTGCTGCGACAGCCTGAGCTGTGAGAGCAAAGTCGCCAGTGACCTATTATTGTTAGTGGAGATTGCTTGATAAAAATAATGGCAGGACATACCATGAAAATTCGGATTCCTGCTCTCCGTAGGGTTGAAATTACATAAGGTATCTCTTCTCGAGGCGGGTCCACGATGCCCACGATTCCAATGAGGATTAGCCCATCCCTTGAATGTTGTAGAATCTTGTCTTCTACTTCGCTGGCATTTGAAAGCGAAGCCATCTGCTCTTTGGGGATTGTTTTGCGAGCTAATAATATGACGCGCTTGCCTTGAGATGACCATTTGTTCTTCGTTTCTTCAACAGCTCTACGATTAGAATCCTCTAGGGGTACTATGTCTCCATTGATTGAAAGAAGTTTTGAACATTGGCCAATCAAAACGTCAGGAGCTCCTTTGATAGTCAATAGCCTAATGTTTCACTGTCAGCGATTACCAAACTCGACAGTTTGAAGTTCTTACGTATCATTGTCCCTGAACGTTGCAGCTTCTGCAGCTGATAAAGCGATATCGAGGCCTTCTGTCTCTGCCAAAGTGAAAGTCCTGATCATATACTTGTTCTTGCTGTTGAAAGCTAACTCGAAGGATTTCTTCCATAACTTTTTAAGTTCCTTCACTTCTCCTAGCGTCTCCGCGAGTCTCAAAACTGCTTGATCGGTTGCATCTCCATTGATCTTTCTTTCATGCAATGGAAGATGTTCGGTGCTAGCGTCAAACTCACCCGAGTTGCAAAGGCCCGAGATTGTTCGTATTTGATCAATAGCATTCATTCCCCCAGCTTGATGATGATCTTCTTTCATCTTATCGCGGGCAGCCTCGGGACTCATGCTATGCCCTCCAATATTTACTTCAGTTACAAACATCTTGTTCTTGGTGAGAGTACCTGTCTTGTCAGAGCAAATTACACTAACAGATCCAAGTGTTTCCACCGTCTTTAGAGATTTGCAAAGAATATTATTCTTTCTCATTATGTTTGCTGTGATAGTCAAAGAAGCCGTTAAGGCAATGGGAAGACCTTCGGGAATGAAAGCAATTGCCACTGAAACGCAATCGACAATGAGTAAAGGGACGTTGATCCAGTCAGGGTGAGACTTTCGAAGATAGGTGGCCCTTCTAAAGTTAGCACAGGTCTGATATTGGGTAAACATGCTATTTACCACACAATAATTACAATCATAATCATGGTGAACATAATTGAGCAGATGATAATGACGAAATTTATGATCTCTTTCTCAAGAGGCGTTAGACTTGTCTTAGGGTCATTGGTCAACTTCGCGATTTTGCCAAATACGGTGGAGTCTCCTGTAGAAACAATTATCCCAAGACCGCTTCCAGAGATGCAGTGTGTTCCTTGAAGTCCAATACATTTCGTCTCAAGATAGTTCTCATCCGTGCTTTGGACTGTCCCTTGGAGTGGAAGAGATTCACCTGTAATATATTAGAGCCCTCAACTCAAAGATTTCTATCTAGTGACAGTAGAAGGGAAAAAAGGAGTGCAATAGTACCTGTCAATATCGATCGATCAAACTTAGCATCAGAAGATATCTCCAAAAATCGAACATCTGCAGGCAGTTTGTTTCCGGATTTGATGTAAAGAATATCACCAGGAACCACGTCACTGGCTACCACATTTACTTGTGCTCCATCCCGTAGAACAAGACAGCTATCAGGAAGCATAGTGGTAATAGATGCCATGACCCGTGAAGAAGACCAATCTTGCCAAGCATTGAATGCAGCTTGAATGAAAAATACCGCTAGCAAGACTATGGCAAGTGCAAGATTTGCCAATGCTGGTGGTTGCCCAAGGGGCTTGTAGGCGACGAAAACAAGAACAGCTCCGACCAACAATATTGATCCAAACCCTTTGAAAAAATAGCCAAATATCTGCTGAAGAATGTGGGTAGGAGGAGAGGACGGTATGTTCTTGCCATAATCTGCGAGTTTGCGCTTGACTTGTTCTACTGAGAGGCCATGTTGAGGGGAGCTAGATAGGCGCACATAAATATCGCTCAAAGATACAGTATGCCAATCAACATCTGCAAGTTCTATAAAACTGTTAGAGGACCGAGAAGAGGTCTAGAGTTCGTCATACCTTTTGTAGCAGAAACTTTTGCTTTTTTCGCGTCATTACTCTCTTTCTCTTTTGTTTCGTTAATCTGGTACGAAATTGTTCGGAATTGAATAGGAAAAGCGGATGCTGGATCGATTGAGCCTCTTCTGCTGGTATTGCTATGTACAGAAGTATTGGATTTTGTACGGTGCAGTACTGGCCCTGATCTACCAGTTTCGATATCTTCATCGGTCCATTGAACTCGGGGTGCCTTTTCGATCGTATCCTCTTTCTGGATCATGTTTGAAGTCACCAAAACTGTAACAAAGCCTACAATTGATAAAGTAGAGAATTTAGAATAGAGAGCTAATTTAGTCGAGGTATTTATAAGATGAGGAGGAAAAGATCTGCGAGGAGGTGACGAGTAGATTGGAGAATTCAACAAGCAAGTAAATGACTCTGTTAACCTTGTTTGATTTACAGGATTAAAGGTATAGTGATAAGTGGGAGAGCTGTATTTTATAGATCATACAGAAGCAAAGGCCACTTTGGACGACCTCGATGTGTCTAGTCAGAAAGTTATGATACAATGGCAATCCGTCGTCAAACTTTTAGTCATATCTCTACCGTGTTAGGAATGAAATGACGCTTGCCGCCAGAAATACGTTTCCCGCCATTTTATCGCACTTCTGCACTCAAAGAACGTAGTTATTGAGGCGCAGTCAAGCTATCCCTAGGAGATTTCCCAGATATTCAGCACAACTCATAGGCCAGCAACTGAAATAAGCGAACTAGTTCGAAGGTAATAATGGTAACCAAGTGAACTAACCGAGAATTTAAGCATCATTTCTACCTCTGCGACCTTGACATGGCTGAGAGCTTAACTATTTGGGACTGGCACCACGGACACATTATCCTAAAAGGTGTGCGCGAATTTCAAAAGTTTCCCATTATTCATAGCATAATCTCCGTCTAGGTTACTTGAAGCTGAATACCTGGTTCTTTGGCCTGGTGTGTGATGAGCGATATTCGCTCATCGAAATGCCTCATACAAGCAAAAGTGATCCCTCAGAGGATTCCACAACGCTAACAACTCAATGTAGTCTACTATGACACTTATTTGATCAGTATTCTTGGTTGACGATTGCAAAATTCAGACCTTTGCCTGGGTGAAAGTTGTCGAGGTTATATTTATGGGTATGTAGCAATTTCCAACTTCACGTGACTTCTTATCCTAATGATATGATATACACACCTGACGTCAAGAACAGTACTTCTCATACATATCGAAGAAAACCTATATAAGTGGCATGTATCGTCTCATTCGATAATGAGTTTTTGCAGATAGATGTAAGTGGCCCCGTATTCATCTGAATGTCGCGTTATACTGGTACAGACTCCGCGAGCACCTGTTATGTTTGGACCTACTACAACCTGTAGGCCTACTTAGGATAAAGTAAAACAGGGACAAGGCAAAGACTAGACAGATTTAAATGCTGTTATAGCAGCTGACCTTTTAGACAAACAGATTTAGGTAGATTGGAGAAGTCGAGCATCGAGGGAAATGCTATTAGATGATGCTGCCAGACAACGACAAGTACGACCTCCTCCTCCCCAACTTCAAGTGGGGGGGGGGGCCCTCCTACTGGTGAAAAGGACTTGCTAATTAATTAGCTCTATAGGGGCAAACTGAAATTCGTATTTACCCGGCTACGACTAGGAGGACGCTTATGAAGATTTAATTCGTCGTTTGATAAAATTAAGTCAATATTTTAAATTGCTCCTAATTCCATATGAATGAGCGGTGCCTTCTACTTAGTGCCAGGAGAGAGCAAGCCTTGGTTCTCTACGTTTATTAACATAAAATCTGATAGGCCAATGGACAAGGAGACAGTATTATTGCACCGTATATAAAATCTCGCTCCCACAATTTGGAAGCCTGCTGTGGCCTCAGGCACCAACATCCTCATTAGTTAGCTATACCTAGAATCTCTCCCTACGGAGAGAGAGCTTCCTTCCTTAGACTTATCACAAGCCAAGACCCTTACGTTAGATCCTGAGGAACCTCTCCTTTTGTCATATCGTGAGTACCGGTCCTTGACATAGCCCGACATCACGGTCCATTTCCCCATATGCAAGATCGCCAACTTCAACTCTTGTCTCTCTCAACGAGCTATTGCCAATTAATGGAATTGGGATGATCTTAGTCCTTTCTTCCACCACTTTCCAACCTGCAAAGCCAAATTTCAGAGGCTTAGACTTAAATCGTCGCTATCTATGGTGTTTCCTAGGCGCAGCATGAGGCTTTCAAGTTGCCGAGAATGCAGAAGGGAGACTGGGGGGAAAGGGTTGTTATATTAACTGAGTTGGTTATAGGACTTAAACATCCTTTTGAGAGAGACGCTGGAGAAGGAGAGGTCTTTTTATTGGTCTGATTTATTTAATGGCTTTGTATAGAGCTGCGAGGGGATAATCGTTGGCCCTTCAGAGTTGGTACTACCAAGATCTGTGCCCTTTTAATATAAACGGAACAAACAACTCTTAGAGATTCTGAAAACTTAAAGTTGATTTGAAATGCTTTCTTTATAGTTCATTTGGTTAGAATTAGTCTAATTGAATGTGGTTGTGTTGTTTTATGGTAATTTGCAGTTCAGCTGCGCTCTGTGCCTCAAGCCAACAATCTTTTGCAGCAGATACATGCTTGGCATACTTCAAGCGAATTGCTATACGCGGACACGCAGAAAGCTCTAAAAATAATAATACTACCTCCAAGGCTGTGCCCTTGGCAAACTTCTACACACTGTGATGTTCATCTCCGCATTTCCTAAAGTGTGAATAGGTAGGTAGGCTGGTATTAGTACACTGCCCAGTTCCTTGAAGGATATACCTGCGTAACATGTTTTACGAATCCGTGATCTGAGCTATTTTGGTGTTTGGTGTGAGGGTTGCGAGTAACTTGGAGGAGTGGAGATGAAGTGAAGATGAAGTGAAATGTATAAAATCCTATCGATTTCCCCAAGAATACCCTCAAAACTCAGAGAAAAATGCGACTCAATTTCAAATTCCAAGTCAAATTTATACAACACTTCATTATATCTTTCACCAATACAAAGTCTATCAATATGTTCACATCAATTTTCCATCTTCTACAACTTAGCATGCTTGTTGCACTGGCGTTGGCGATCCCTCATAAGTCTGTCGAAGCATTTTCAGAAAATGCTGGTAGCGGTGATTCAGGCAAGCTATATCTCAAATATAAGCCGTACTTGAAAGTTGAGGATGGATGTGTTGAACACATTTCCAGCTGTCCAAGCTGATGGCAGCGTCAGGTAAGAACCCTCGAACAGAATTGATGCTAGAGCCTTCTTTGAAATCCCAGAAGCTACGCTCAATGGTTTCCTCCCCTCCTGGTGGCTTTGAGGGCTTACCTATGAACCTTTGCAGTAACGGCCTTAAACCCACCGGCTCTATGAATGGCGAATGCTCTAAGAGTATCGGCCAAGTATACGTCCGCTCTGCCACTCTCAAGTGCCGCTTCGCCATCATGTATTCATGGTACTTCCCCAAAGACATGCACCACGATGGCCTAAGTCTAGATAGTCACCGCCACGACTGGGAGCAGATCGTGGTATGGTTAAGCTCGCAAAGTCTTGACGCCCGTGTCACAGGCGTATCTTTCAGCTCTCACAAGGGTTGGGTGAAACACGCGGCTGACAAGGCTGATTTTGATAATGATCATCCTAAGGTTAAGTATTTCCGTGTCGACAAAACTCGGAATCATAGTTTGGATAAAACTAGTGCGAAGGGCGGGCAACAGCCACTCATCAATTGGCCACAGATGAGTGTGGCGGCTCGGGATGAGTTGAATAAACCAGACCTGTTTGGAGATGCTTCTGTGAAGTTTCGGGACGATAACCACATTGGAGAATTGGTAGATTCGTGGCAGGATGGATTCTGAGGATTATATCACGAATGACTATTTGTGACCTTGGGCAAGATGTAGACTTAGTGGTAGAAAGATGAGAGATGAGAAAATCGTAGCGAACGTTCGTTCATTCCTGGAAAGGGAGAAAGTGTCGAGACTATAGAGCATAGCTTTTTTTCGAATTCAAGGTTAATAGCCTGGTTCATGAGTTGGTACAAATTTTCATTCCTTAAAATAAATGATGTATATTATGAATAATGTCTCATCACAAGTACTATTTAGCCAGACGCCTTGATACGACCCATAATTCTAATATGACAACCTTTATCTAACTCTAAGACTCTCAGATGTCTTGGAGTACTAGGAACTTTGCTCTGGACTTCAATTCTTGCCCCTAAACTGTCACAGCATGCTAACTGCTACAGGAATACAACTATCACAGGACTTAGTGTACTGCTTATTGAGTCATCGTGTGACACATACCAATCGATAGATTATGACAATGTAAGTTGGATATAAACGATGACTGTGTTGTCAACGAAGAAAATTGATACTTGAATTGCAGATTAATTGATTTTTGAGTAGCTTGCAAAATGATTGCTTTAGCAGGAATGATTCCAACCTGATTAATTGACAACTATTACTACACGCCATCTACACGCCATATTTACGTCCCCATTTCCGATATTGTCTCTCGTATTTGTGAAAAAGGTATTCTTCAAGGACTGGAGAGACTGGCCTGTAAGTGGATTTATATTTATGACCTGATCTTAGCTTAATCAACTAGGTTGGCTAGCTGAGGCTCTCGATAATTCGTTTGATTGTTTCCCCGGTTTACGAGGTATAGCGTTGTCAAGGACATGGACTCACGATGAAAGCGGAGGAGAGGTTCCTGTGCGTAAAACGTGTGTAAAGGTTTCTTGTTTTGGTAAAGTCTAGGGAAGGAAGCTCTCCGTACGGGAGAGGTCTAAGTA
>Ga0247807_10001098_pt1 | contig 16428 bp, 10 predicted proteins | sample UWRJL074202C1_FD_179931 | JGI IMG/M metagenome (GOLD analysis project Ga0247807, IMG submission 179931) | Plant litter microbial communities from Arlington Agricultural Research Station in Wisconsin, United States - UWRJ-L074-202C-1 | ecosystem: Environmental > Terrestrial > Plant litter >...
CCTATAAAAACGGTATTTATGGTTCAACCTAAAAGGGCTACACCCACGTTATTAAAAAAATCACAATACTCTATATGGAAATTACCTGATATAAAATATTTTAATGATGCTACAAATAAAATAGTAAAAAAAGCTCCTATGAATTTAGCCAAAGTAAAATGTTTAAAAATGTAATTAATTGTTTTTATAAAGTTGTTCATGTTTTGTTATCATTAAAAATGCTCACTAACGTAGGCTACACGGCACAGATACATCATTACATATATATATACAAATTTTAAGTCATGAACAAGAAGAGTAGTGCGTCTTCTTGTCACCAGTTAGTATTTTACTTGATTATACTAACCTTTTAGTAAACAGCAATTTTACTAAAAGTATTTATTCCTGTTTATTCATATAAGGGTTTAAATAAACAGATATTCTCTAGTATATATTATCTCTTCTGCCTGTACAAGAGCCTACTTTTAATACAAAACAGGGATCGGTGAGCCGTTACCCCCGTTTTCTCATCCTATTAATAAAAAAAGCAACCTTTGCCTTGAACGCCCGATACCTTCAACCAGCAAATATATGAACCAGTAGCTTAAATATTTAGTATAGTGTTTACTTAAACTGTGTGGTTTTTAATATAACTCCAGTGCAATACTATATGTATTTACTTTAACATATAAAATATACACCCAATATGCCCTCCTTTATACATATATTGCCTCCTACCACCCTCAACATATAAACTAATTTATAGTATACGAATTGAAAAACCTAATAACTAATGGTATTTTTATCATTACAAATATTTAGTAAAAATTTAGCTTAGTTTTCAGGTGTGAAAACTATTATTTACCGTATATTATATATATATATGGAAATAATGCACTTCAAGTCCAAAAGCTTTTAAATTGTACGACTTTGTAAAGGTAAACTTACAAATGCGTGAGGTTTAGGTGGGCTGTTTAATGCTCATTCTAAACTATTATAACTTCTATTTAATAGTACTTGTAAACTGTCACTATAGAATTGTGGTGTTAATCAAGGGTATCTACTTGTAGCTTTACCTTCGACTAATTGTACATATACTATATATAAAAATAATCATGTAGCAATTACACTTATTATACTTCCAAAACTACTTATAAGATTTCATCCTGCAAATGCGTCTGGATAGTCACTAATTCTTCTAGGCATTCCTTGTAGACCTAAAAAATGTTGAGGGAAGAATGTAACATTAACTCCTATAAAGAAGATTCAGAAATGTACTTTACCTAACATTCTATTGTAGTCTAAACCTAATATTTTAGGTATTCAGAAGTATCATGCACTAAATAATGCAAATACTGCACCCATACTTAATACATAGTGGAAATGAGCTACTACATAATAAGTATCATGGAATGCAATATCAAGTGAAGCGTTAGCTAAAACTACTCCACTTAATCCCCCAATTGTGAACATGAATATAAATCCTAAAGCAAATAACATTGAAGGTGTTAAATGTATAGATCCACCATAACATGTTGCTAATCAAGAGAAAATTTTAATCCCTGTTGGAACGGCAATAATTAATGTTGCAGCTGTGAAATAAGCTCTTGTATCCACGTCTAAACCAACTGTATACATATGATGGCTTCACACAACAAAACCTAATACACCTATAGACATCATAGCATATACCATACCTAAGTACCCGAACACGCTCTTGTTAGAGCTTGCTGATACTACTGTACTTATTATACCAAATCCTGGTATAATTAATATATAAACTTCTGGATGTCCGAAGAATCAGAAAAGATGTTGGTATAAAATAGGATCACCACCACCTGCAGCTTCAAAGAATGATGTATTGAAATTTCTATCTGTCAATACCATTGTTATTGCACCAGCTAAAACAGGTAATGATAATAATAATAATACAGCTGTAACAACTACGGCTCATCCAAATAAGGCTAATTTGTGTAATCTTATACCTGGACTTCTCATATTTAATATTGTAGTTATAAAATTAACAGCACCTAATAAACTGCTTATACCAGATAAATGTAAAGCAAATATAGCTAAATCTACACTAGGTCCGCTATGACTTTGTACTCCACTTAATGGAGGGTATAAAGTTCATCCTGTACCTGCCCCGTTTTCTATACCACTAGCAAATAAGAATAATAGTAAGCTAGGTGGTAATAATCAGAAACTGATATTATTAAGTCTAGGGAATGCCATATCTGGACCCCCTACTAGTAATGGTAATAAGAAATTACCAAAACCTCCTATTAAAGCAGGCATAACCATAAAGAATATCATTAGAATAGCATGAGCTGTAATAATACTATTATACAATTGATTATCTGCAATATATTGAACACCAGGTCCGCTCAACTCTAATCTTATTAAGACAGAGAAAGCTGTACCTAGTAATCCAGAAAATAAAGCAAATATTAAATATAATGTACCTATATCTTTAGCATTCGATGATAAAAATCATCTTTCTGTTCATAATGATACATTTGAATTTAAAACAGATAAGTTAGGCTTATGAGTTTCTACACTTTCATTTTTATTTATTGAATTTGTATTGTAAGAAATAGGATAAGGTCTGGATTGAGAAGCAGACAAATACGATCCTTATCACGCTATGCTTTATGCAATATAGTATATTGTGAGCATAGGTAGGTATTATTTAAATATATATCCAAATTAGGTAAGTATTATAGTTGGTTAAACTATAATATTACATATGTGAAAGTTATTAAAAAGTTTTTATAGTTATATTATTACGCAAAACTATTCTTTATAAATCTATTCATTCTATTGATTTTTGTTGTTAATTAAGCATTTTTATTGTTTGATAACTCTATTAAGCTGTTTTCTAATAAACTTACAAAAGGTATTATAATTAAAAAATGAGCAAAATATATAACAGTACTTATTTGTCCAAATTCGATAAAAGGTGACTCAACATGTTTAGCACCTAATTGCATTAATATTAAGAAGTTACCCACAAAAACATAAAAGGCTATTTTACTTAAAGGTCTGAATTGTATACCTCTAGATCTACTTAAATCTGTAAAAGGTAATGTCAATAACATTAATATTGCACCTAACATGGCAATAACACCCAATAATTTATTAGGTATAGATCTTAATATAGCATAGAAAGGTAATAAATATCATTCCGGTACTATAGAAGGAGGTGTTTGCATTGGATTAGCCATAACATAGTTATCACTATCTCCTAATACATTAGGCATAAAGAATACGAATACACTCAAGATTATTATAAATAAAAATATAGTTACTAAATCTTTAAATAAGAAATAAGGGGCAAAAGGTATTCTATCATAGTTACCAGAAACACCTAAAGGATTATTTGACCCGGCGCTATCATGAAGTGCAATTAAGTGCATTAATACTAATGCAGCTAATACGAATGGTAAAACAAAATGTAAAGCGAAAAATCTATTTAAAGTAGCATTGTTAACAGAAAACCCTCCTCAAATAAATTCAACAATATCTTGTCCAACTCAAGGTATAGCACTCATAAGATTAGTTATAACTGTAGCACCTCATAAAGACATTTGACCGTAAGGTAATACGTAACCCAAGAAAGCCGTAACTATCATTAATATAAATATAATTGTACCTATAGTTCATACTAATGTTCTAGGGGCTCTGTAAGACCCGTAGTATAAACCTCTACCTATGTGTAAATATACTATGAAAAAGAAAGCAGAAGCTGTATTACTATGTAAGTAACGTATTAATCACCCATTGTTTACGTCACGCATAATGTGTTCTACTGAATTAAAAGCTTCTAGTACGCTAGGATTATAATGCATTGCTAAAGTTACACCTGTAATTATTTGTATAACTAAACAAAAACCTAATAATGAACCAAAATTTCATAAATAGCTTATGTTAGATGGCTCGGGTGAATCGATTAAGTAAGAATTAACTAACTTTAATAAAGGATGACTCTTCAAAATTCTCATTTAAATTTTTTATTAATTTTTTTTTTATTTCTAATAGTTAAAAAGGAAAAACGCTAATAATCGTATATTATATGTATTTTTTTAGTAGTTAAATCTAACTATATATTTAGGTTATATGAAAACGGTATAATAAAATATTACTTTAAATGTGATATGATTAATTATTTTAGTAATATCACATTACTATAAAAAGTTAACTAACTTAGTTAACTTTTTATTAAAATAGCTTAGTTTGTCTAAACTGTTATATAGTTATATATTATCGCATAGGAAAATAAAGAGGTGATAAGCGGACTAAAAATAGATAAAAAAAAACATAAATAAGCTCTTTTGTGTGAAAACTAACCTATTTGTTAATGTAAAAATATTAAATAACTTTAGTGTTTAAAATACTGAAAAGAGATACTATAATTAATATTATTAAACTATTATCGGCTAGAGATAAATAAGGTATTAATATATAAAATATAAGACCTATTAGTATGTAAAGGGCATAACTTGTTATAACTCCTGTATCTAAATTTACTATATTTCTACTTAAAACGATTAAACCTTTTTCTAACCCATATGGTCCTAATAACTCAACACTTCCTTTATCTATAACTTTAGTAGTTTGACCTCCCAATCTTAAAACTAATCCTGTTATATATTTGTTATAGAAAAGTTCTATTAAAAAACGTTGGTTAAAAAACCCAAATATATTATAACCTATTCTAGATGATTTAAAACTAATAAGTACTTTAGGTAAAAACTCTGAAAGGATGATAGCCAAGGCACTAAGAGAAATAGTGAATATTAAGGGTAATAACTTAAATAGAGTAGATACAGCAAATTCAGTATCTAACATTATTTCATGTGTAGGGTGAATAAATAAACTATTGTCAGCGAAGAAACCTGAACCTAACCCTATAAAGATATCTTTAGTTATGTAACCAAAAAATATAGAGAAAATCGCTAATATAATAAGTGGCATACTCATAAATAAATCACCTTCATGAGCATGTTTATAGTTAACAAGAGGCCCATTAGGGTTAGTTAAGAAAGTTAAATATAAGACTTTAACAGAATATAAAGTAGTAAACATAGCACCAATAGTAGCTATAAAGTATACTACCGTACCACTAAAGAAAAATTGTCCATAAGCAGATTCTAATATAAAATCTTTACTATAGAAACCAGTCATAAAAGGGAATGCCACTAAACTAAGACTTGCAATTAACATTACAGAGTATGTTAAAGGTAAAAACGGTCTCAAACCTCCATATTTTCTAAAGTCTTGGTTGTCTGCAACTGCATGAATAACAGCACCCGCACCTAAGAATAATAATCCTTTATAAAAAGCATGGTTAACTAGATGAAATAAAGCAATATTGTACGATGACAAACCTACGGCTATAACCATCATACCTAGCTGACTCATAGTAGAATAAGCAATAACTTTCTTAATATCTTGTTGAAATAAACCAATAAGAGAACTAAATACAGTAGTAATTGCACCTAACCATAAACATAAAATTAAAACAGTTGAGCTATACTCTATCAAAGGACTCGTACGCATTAATAAATACACACCCGCTGTAACCATTGTAGCTGCATGTATTAAAGCACTAACAGGCGTAGGCCCTTCCATAGCCATAGGTAACCAAACGTGTAATCCTACCTGAGAACTTTTAGCCATAGCTCCAATTAATAAACATATACCTATAATCGTAACAATATTTTCATTAACAAAGGGAGCTAATGAAAATACTGTACTATAGTCAATATTACCAAATGATCATAGTATGGCAAACATACCTATAGTTAAAAAACAATCACCCACTCTATTAGTTAAAAAAGCGGACATAGAACTTTGATTTGCTGCTATTCTAGTGAACCAGAAGCTTACTAATAAATATGAACAAACACCTACCCCTTCTCAACCTACAAACATTAATAGAAAATTATTAGCTGTAACTAATATAATCATCATAAAAGTGAATAAGCTTAAATAGCTGAAGAATCTTTGATTATGGGGATCGTGACTCATATATCCTATAGAATAGATGTGTACTAATGAACTAACTATTAGAACGGGTATTAACATAGATACTGTTAAACTGTCAAAATTGAAAGCTCATAATACATTAAGCGATTCACTATCTATTCATCTAAAAAGATGTATAGATACAGGTATGTTATTTAAACCTACTTCAAAAAAGGCCACTATTGCTAACAATGTTGTTACGATTACACTAGTACATGTAATTATTTGTGCCCCGCTCGTACCGACTTTTCTACCAAAAAAGCCGGAGACTACTGACCCTAATAATGGTAAAGTAATTATGGCTAAATACATTATTTATATTCTATAGCAATACTCCCTCTTAATCTGTAAAAAGCTACTAAAATACCTAAACCAATTGCTGACTCGGCACCAGCTATTGCTATAATGTATATAGCATATGTTTGGCCTAATATATCATCAAAGCCAATTGAACTTACCAGGATTAAAAATGTTATAGCCAATAGCATTATTTCGATTGAAATAAGCATCAATATTATGTTTTTTCTATTTAGTACAAAACCCAGGATTCCTATTAAAAAAAGTATTAATGACAAGTTCATTTGTATGTTTATTCTTACCAAGTATTTCAATTTATATATATAAATTGAAATTTACATTGGAGGAGATATAAACGAATGAAAGATAAAAAAATTGAAAATAATATGTACATATAATAAATTATAGTTAACTTGTGTGAAAGCTATATTATATTCACCTTACAAGATAATATGTGTAAAGGGAAAATATGTTTAGCTGAGTCTAATACATATAAAAACGAGTAAGAAGGAAGAATAAAAGAAGTAAAATTTAAATAAACATAAACAAAAATAATAATAATTTATTACCGATTAATATTTATATCCTTAATCAAATTGTTAAGAGCGTTTATTTCACTTAAAATTTTTTGTTTTTCAGCATTACTAGCCCCATATAAACTATTTATTAGCTCCTCTTTTCTTTTTTCAGATTCAGCCAGATAAGTTTCGTCATCATCTTCCTCTTCGGAATTATCGACGTATCAAGACTCATCTTCGGATGAAGATAAGTCTTCGAGTTCTGCTTTTTGTTTACCTTTTTTACGTCTTCTGGTCTCATCGTCGTCTCCTTCAAAATTACTTCGATCTGGATCAAAATCTTCACGTTCATCCAGGTTAGCTTTTTCTTCACCTGAAGTTAAATCTTCAGGTTCCGCTTTTTGTTTACCTTTTTTACGGGTTCGATTTTCTTCCTCACTATCGTCGCTGGATTCTGCATCTCTATTACGTTTCTTATCCTTAACCTTGTCTGAATCTTCTTCAGGCCCGACATCATCTAGATTTGTATCTACTTCTGATAACTCATCAGTATTAAGAACCATATCAATAATATCTAATAAATAGTCGGTTAAGAAAATAAAAAATAAATAAATAGACGCTTGAATACCCCCAATATCACCTAAAGGGACTATAAAAAATGCTCCCACTATTCCGAGTAAAAACAGAAAGATCCGCGTATAACTAAAACTAAATGAATTTCCCTTACATAAGAATATAATAAATATAATTATATTTATTGATATAATCATTAGCTTAGCCATTTCCAACAAGAATACATGACTGTTTAACCCTAAAGTGTCTGAAGTGAAAAAATAAAGTATTAATGACATTATATATATTCCTTTTAAGTATTCCATATTTGTATGTTTTTTTTTACAAGTATTTCAGTTTGGCTAAGTATATTGTGTGAAGCACGACCCGCGGTTAAGCGGTATACTTAGCCGCTTAACCGCGGCTGCCCCCTGCTAAGTTTCGAACTTAGATATAAACATAGTTAGTGTTTCGCTTTGACCTTTAAGCTACCGGAGGGTGTATATTAAATACACTAAATAATTATTTAATATTTTAAAGTATAAAATCTTACTTCCTATTAATAAATTGGATGCAACTAATTACTGTTCCTCTAACCATGTAAGGAATTTTTCTATAGAAACTGATTCTATAACGATAGGCATAGAGCTGTGTAATATACCGCAAATTTCTGAACATTGTCCATAGAATGTCCCTTCTCTGTTAATAAGAACAGATACTTGGTTTAATCTACCTGGGTATGCATCACATTTTATACCTAGGGCAGGACAGGCAAAAGAGTGTATAACATCTGCTGCAGTTACGATGAATCTAACGTGTGTTAATTCTGGAAGTATAACTCTGTTATCTACTTCTAACATTCTTAACCCTCCATCTTCTAAATCTGACTCTGGAACTAGATATGAATCAAACTCTATAAATTCATCATCTGTGTTTAAAAAGTCAGGGTATTGATAACTTCAATATCACTGGTGACCTTCTGCTAATACAGACATTGCTGGATCACTAACTTCATCCATTAAATATAGTAATTTAAATGAAGGAAAAGCTATTAATATTAATATAAGAGCAGGTGTGATTGTTCATATTAATTCTATTAATGTACCATGATTTAAATATTTATGAGATATAGGTGATTTAACACTAGTATAATTTCTAACTATAGATATCATTATTCAAGTTACACCAAATAAAATAATAACCAAATAAAACATAATATTATCATGTAATTCAACTAAACCTTCCATTTGAGGAGTAGCGCTATCTTGAAAATAAAGACCTCAAGGTCTAGGAGTATCACAAATATTAAAATTATTTAAAACTAAATTAAACATGTATTTTTTATTACTTTTTTCTATTAACGTCTAATAACCTATATTATATACTTAAAAAGTTAATATTTTTACAGCTATTGGCTTTATTGTTATTGTTGTTAATAGAAACCTTAGAACAGCTTTTTCGCATGTGGATAAAAAACATAAAATCGTATCTATGTTTTTTTCGCACTACTAATACGAGTTTAATATGGTTATAGTGTTATACACTATAACCAAACTAAAAATTCAGTGGTTTAATAACACTGAGTTTATTTTTTATACATAGATGAAATATAAACTACTGTATTTGTTTTATTGTTATCCAATGTTAACATTTGTCTACTATCAATTTTCAAGGCATTTTTACCTAATTCGAATGCAAAACCTAATGTTAATGCTAAAAAGAATATTAGCATAACAACTAAACCATATATACCGTTTGTGTAAGCACTTACAACATAAGGGTACACTAAAAGAATTTCTAAATCAAACAGTAAGAAAAGTAATGCAAAAATGAAAAAAGAAATACTGAATTGTGTTCTATTTTGACCCAAAAAGGAGTGAAAACCACATTCGAAAGCACTATCTTTTTCCTGATACGGGTTATGTGGAGCAAATATTAAATTAACAGCTAATAATATAATGGCTAATAATGGTATAAAAATAAAAAAGAAAGTAGTACTTGTCATTTAAGGGTTAAACATTATTAATGCTAATATATTGGCCATGCTTAATCATTCCTGAGGTACAAAGATAAATAAAAGAACTACTAAAGTTAATATAGATATCGTAATAGTTAAAGAACTAGATAGTACTATGTTACCTGTATTAAAAGTTACCTTTTTAACTAAAACATTATTCTTCATTATATTACCGTGTAAGTTAAGATTAATTAACTCGGGGTTAATTTTATAATCGGGCTTATCGAAAAACACTTGTTTAATTATATTTAAGTAGTATACAGCACTTATAACACTAGTTAATATTGCTACTAAAGTAAGGAAAATGTATCCGCTGTCTAATGCAGCGCTTAATACCATCTGTTTAGCAAAAAATCCTATAAGAGGTGGTATACCTACAAACGAAAAGATTGTAATAGCTAAACTTAAAGCTAAAACAGGGTTTATATAGAAGTAACCCTTTAATTGACTTATTAATTGTATAGGAGAATTGTTTTTATCTGCTAATTGTTTGAATTCTTTATCATCATTAATATAACAGTAAAGAGAAAAACCTATACTTATAAGTATAATAAATGCATTAAGATTACTTATAGAATACTGCATTAAGTAAAAAATAAAGGCCTGTATAGACTCAATACTATTAATACTTAAAGCCAATAATATAAATCCTACATGCGATATAGTACTATAAGCAAATAGTCTTTTTATTCTAAATTGCGTCAATCCTACTACTGTTCCTATAATTAATGAAAATAAAGAACTAACTAATAAACTAGAAGTTCAAGTGAATTGGAAGTTAAATAAAGTATTACTTGTATAATGTACTAACTCTAGTAAGAATATAAATATAGATATTTTAGCTATTATAGCTACAAAAGTTGTAACAATCGTAGGTATAGCGTCATAGACATCCGGAGATCAAAAATGAAAAGGTGCGGCACTTACTTTAAATAAAAAACCTACACTTAATATAAGTAATGAGAAATTTATATAGTAAGATTTATATCAATATAAAAGATTATTGCTGTTATCATTAGCTAAATCGCTTAGACTAGTTATAACATAAATACCATCTAAATTTGTTGTACCTGAATTTGCGTACAATAAACTTGTACCTAATAATATGAAACAAGAACTTAGTCCCCCCAACAGGAAATATGTCAAACCACCTGACGTCGCCTGTTCTGAGTTTCTATATAATGTACTAAGTAAATATAATCCATAACTTTGTAATTCTATAGATAAAAATATAGAAACTAAGTCACTAGTAGATACTAAAAATACCGCCCCTGTAATTATGAACAATAGAATAAGTGGATATTCTATTATTTTAAACTGCTCCCCCATTTTATTTATTATTTTTGTTCTATAATAAAGAAAATTATATAAAAATAACTTAGTTATAGAAGAGTATTCAGCTATTCAGACTTTTCTAGGGTAAAATCCAGTAAGTTGTAATATAGCCGCACTAACTAAAAAAATGAATATTTGGAAAACATGTGTTGTACTGGTTGCATGAAATAATCCTCCATATAAACCTATACCCGTGTCCAAAGATGTAACGTATAAACTGAGCATAGCAAGTAACGAAGAGTAAAGTAAAACTATAATAGCTACTCTACTAAAAAGTATAGATTTGTCTCGTCTTAAAGTGACGGCATTAGATAATAGTAAAAATAAAATTGAAAATATAATCATAAAAAAATTAAAAGAGTCGAACTTTTAACTGCTCAATACAAGAGCTGCTTTACCTCTTAAGCTAAATATTTTTTTTTACTTTGCTAGCTTGTAAACTACTTGATAAAAAACCTTTATAAAATAAAGTTAATTCCTTTGTTACGAATATATTTGCTACCGGGCTAAAGATCAAATAATGATCTTTAAGTCCCTTTTTACAAACATAGAATATTATTCCTGGATTAGCCGGGAGGGAAAGTTGAATTCCCATTCTTAATGCATGAAATTAATGTTCTAACCTATTGAACTATCCTGGCTTTATATTAAATCTATGTTAATTATAATAAAAATCAGTAATGTAAATGTATTATAATGTATATATACTAGGGTGAATACCCTGGCTCGAACAGGGAACAACCTGTGCCACATACAGACGCTCTACCGATTGAACTATATTCACCATAAAAATACCATACATTATGCCTTTTATTCAAAAATATTTACATAAATAAATATGTTGCTATAAGTATAGATTATGTTGGAGTGATTCGAACACTCAATAATAAATACCAAAAATTTATGACTTGCCGATTAGTCTACAACATATATAATGTATAACAAATACAAGATAAGATTAAACTTAAAAGTAAGGTAAATCCGACTTGAACGGATAAAATTAAAAATCAAATAGTCCTAAGCTATTCATGTCTACCAATTCCATCACTACCTTTGTGCTCGAAATAAGATTTGAACTTATAACCTAAACATCTTCAGAGTTTCGCTCTACCAATTGAGCTATCCGAGCTTATTAATTTAAGTTTGTTTTTATTTTATAACCTAGTATAGTAAATACTAATCCTACTTTTAATATAAATATGCTTATATTTATTCTGTATTAATAAGCATATATATTAGAGCTTTTGGGCTAAAATACATATTATAATTAATTTAACTAGTTATAAACCCAAGTAGCTCTGCTCATATAATGATATAAATTATATTTGGAGACATCAGGACTCGATCCTGAAATAACGATATGCAAAATCGCAGTTTTACCAATTAAACTATGTCCCCTAATAATAGTACTATATATAAGTATAATTAAACTATATAATTATATAATCCACTAATTAAGTGGATTAGTAATTCTTAATTATTTAGTATATCCAAGGGAGGACTTGAACCTCCAAAGCGTTAGCCAATAAAGCTTAAGTTTATCTTGTTTACCAATTTCAACACTCGGACTTTAGGTGTATTATTTAACAATTAAATAACCAAATACTTAAATACATCTAGATTAGCTAAGGCCAGGGTGATTTGAACACTCATCTCAGCTGTCATGAGCAGCTTGCTTTACCAATTAAGCTATAGCCTTAATAATTAATTAAATGTGCGGACAAAGGATTTGCACCAATATATACTGGACATGAGCCAGTTATGTTACTATTACATCAATCCGCATTTATTAAGTTAAACCAAACGCTAAATATTATTTTATTAGCCTCAGGGGGGTTCGAACCCCCGTATGTAATGATGAAAACATTATGTCTTAACCGCTTGACGATAAGGCCTTATAAAAATGATAATAGTAGTTTTTTGCATAATGATATTAATATCATTTTTATATTAAAAGTCCAGTGCAAGTATCGCACTTGCTTCAGCTGGTTACAAAACAGCTACATTACTTTTATGCTAACCAGACTTGTATAGGGTAATTAATTAAATTATTGTCTAGTAAAAGTATGTTTAAAAATAATATGATATGATATCTTATATATTTAGTTATATATGTAATTAGTACTCTATCCCTAAAAACATTTAAATTCTTTCAGGTAAAGCCTATTAATTGTAGTAAAAAGCAATTATACTAACTCTATAAATTAGCGGATATTAATGTATAACAGGGATTGGTGAGCCGTTACCTCTGTTTTCTCATCCTGTACGTAAAAATATCCTGATGAAATCCGTGAGGTGTAACACACTCTTATCTTCAATCATCATTAATCGATAATAAAGTTTAATATTATTTGTCTTTACTAAAAAAATCGTAGTGTTCTACTACGTATATTTAAGAATATCTTAAAGTAAGTTTCGTGCCTAGATGCATTCAGCGCTTATCTTTGACTAACATAGCGTTCCTGCCGTGCCTATGCTATAAATTTACTTAAGTGAAAGTAACATCCCTTATAAACTCTTATAGAGCTTAATATTTAAGTTAAACTTAATTAATATTGGGCACATAAACAACAGGTAAACCAGGGGTTAATATACCCAGCTCCTTTCGTACGAGGGGGCTATCTTTATTTTATTCTAATTTCCTCTAGAAGATAGAAACCATACTGTCTCACGACGTATTTAACCCAGCTCGTGTAACTTATTAATCGACGAACAGTCGAACCCTTCATGTTTCCTGCATTCATGTGGATAAGTTAAGCCGACATCGAGGTGCCAAACTGCGCACTCAATTTGTACTCTCTGGCGCAATTAGCCTGTTCAAATAAATGTTTTATTATTCTTTTCTTTATTTTTAATAAAGTAATCTCCATTTTTTTCAAAATGGTTAAGACTATGTCATCTTTTTTATATTCATATAATTAATTTTTGCAACCCGAAATATAAAAGGGTGTTTACCCTATATTGTGTAAGTTTATGGTTTAAAGCAACGCGAAAGCTAACAATGTATAACTACACTTTAAGGTACATATCTTATTATTTACTACTTATTCAACCTTTAACACCGTAAGCTCCATTACGGTTTTTAGAACTAACAAAAGAATATTGTACATTGGATTTAGCATGGCCTCTTAACATAATAGTAGATAAACCTTTAAAAGATGAATCTACATTTTTTAAACCTCCTTTTCATTTCATTTTGAATACTGATCTAGATGCAGTAAATCTTCTTGTTATTCTTCCTTTAGCTTCCACTCTAATACCTCTCATATCTAAATGTTTCAATGCTTTAAGAATGTAATTTTTTAAAGAAATATCTTCTTCCTTAAGGAATGTGTTTTTTACATGTTTGATTTTTAAATTATTAGCGGCTGGAAAGAAATTTAACAATAAACTGTTTAAAGAGTCATTACCATTGTTAAGAGTAAACATAGAACGAATATTTTTATTTCTTATTAAATTAATAAGCAGTTCATCCTTATTAATGTTATGAGATTTTTCAGCTATTCTGCTTATTTCTGGTAATTTAACTTTACGTAAAGATGATTTTAATACTTTATACAATCTGTTTTCTCTATTTTTTAATTTTAAAGCAACAGCTTGTGTATAAATATCACTACTTAGATGCATTTTTTTTAAATTAACAATATTAAACTCTACGTTTTTATTATAAATATCTTGAACTAAACTTATTAATTTAGATATAAAAGGTTGGCTAAATTTCATTTTGTTAAACCCTAATAGGTATCTAAATCTTTTTAAATTTTTTAGATAGTATTCTTCAGTGTTTTCCATGTATGTTGCATAATTAGTATTATTAAAAAAAGAAACATCTTCATATAAGTTAAGCATAGTTATATTTTTATCTTTTTCTGATATTAAATCCAAATTAACTAGTTTAATCAGTATATTACGTTGTAGTTCTAGATTGGTTAAATACATATTATTAATATCTATATAAGGTATTACGTAATCGATATATGCTTTATAATTATGTTCAGGTAAAGTTATAAATTCCTTTAAGTTTAAAGGTCTATTATATCTTGTTATTATATTATTATTAATATCTTTATTAACATACTTTTGTAGACGTTTTTTAGGGAAAAACAAAGCTTTTTTAGTTAAATATACAGCTCTAGATAAAGACATTTTAGGTGTATTATATACATAAAATGTAATTATTGTTTTAGAACTAGTATGTTTTAAGTCTCCTTTACCAATATACACTTTTTTAGTTGTTAACCGTTTGTATCTAGTAGCCATACGTTTAGTTTTTAATATTTTATGATTCATCTCCAGATTAAAATAAGTTTTTAGTAATCTCATTAAATTAGTATCTGCTACAGGTAATGTTTTTGTATAATTAACATTATAACTATATATACTATTATGTCACTCTTGAGCTGCGGGTGTATAATGTCTACTTTCCCCCGTATCACTAGTAATATGCGTTAAATCTTTATTAGAAATTTTTTTTTCTTTCTTTTCAAAAATAACAGAAATATTATTTTCGTGATCCTTTATTTGTGTGTTTTTTTGTATTTGCATATTATAAAAGTCTAAATGGTATTTAACTACCATAAGCTTAGTTTATTTGTTACTTTTATACTAGATACATAATCTAATAACAAATATTTTTATAGACTAAGACTATTTCATTAATGAATTATCATTAATTATTCTCGAATTAAATTAAATTAATATATATAAATTATAAATAAGTAGGGCTTCTCATTAGAGGAAGGAATATTGTTAGCATAACTCACCTTCTAGTCGTTGAACGTTTTCACTTGTTTAACATATATATATATGCATGCTAAAGTAAACTTCGCTTCAAATTAACTATACTATAATAGTCGTTTTTGAAATTGACCCATTTTTTGTTTCTTTAGTTTTATTTTTGTAAAACAAAGAGGGACAGACATCCCTAGCGTAGCTTTTTCAAAAACCCAAGACCTTTCCTTTCTGCATCTTGTGATCATATGCCCCGCTTACGCGACTGATAGACGTGTAAGTCAAACAGTAAAGCAAGATTAAGCCATTAAACTTGACAAGTATTAAACATAATTATATTACTAGTGAATTTACGCATGCTTTAATATGTAATTAAAACATACTAGTAATATAACTAAAAACATTAGATCTGGTATATTTTAAATATCCTTTAATGTTTTAATTACAACTATTTTCCATATAGTTAAAATCTTACTTGTTTAAAAAAATTAGTTCTAACTCAATAGATATATAGCTGGATTAGTTATAGCTTAAGCTATACAAAATTACAAACTAAAGAAATATAAACACACTAAGTGTGTTTAATTACCATAACATAGTTATAGCAATTTTACAAAATTAACTTTGGATACACCCAGGTACTTTTTATGGGATCTGTGCCCCGCATAAACTGCCTCCTAGCAATTGTCCCCTCTTGCAATGTAGAGGGTTAATAATCATATAAAACAAATATAAAAAAGATTTTTAAATTTGTAAAATACTTTTACGTAGATTTTTTCTACCAATATGATATACTTAATAAAGGTGTTTCAATGTTGTCTATGCTTCCTTTCGGAGACTACCTTATACACTAAAATTCGTAATATCATATCCAATAACTAGCAACAGTAAAGCTGCATAGGGTCTTCTCGTCTAACTAGAGGTAAACTGTATCTGCACAGTTATTCCAATTTCACTGAGCCAATCATT
>Ga0247807_10001101_pt1 | contig 16408 bp, 17 predicted proteins | sample UWRJL074202C1_FD_179931 | JGI IMG/M metagenome (GOLD analysis project Ga0247807, IMG submission 179931) | Plant litter microbial communities from Arlington Agricultural Research Station in Wisconsin, United States - UWRJ-L074-202C-1 | ecosystem: Environmental > Terrestrial > Plant litter >...
CGAGATGACGTCGGACTTCGAATCCCGCTCGTTCACGACCGGGGTCTGGCCGGGCTGGAGGCCGGCCGTCGGCTTCGCCACGAAGTCCTCGCCGATGAGGATCCCGTCGCTGAGCATGTTGCGCGGCCCGGCACTGGCCGGCTTGTTGATCGTGTTCATCAACACCACGGCGATGAGGGCGACGATCGCCACGAAGAAGATGAGCACACCACCCTGCACGAGAAGGCGCGTGCGCTTGTCCTTCTTGCGCTGGCTGTCGCGCAGGCTCTTCGCCTTCTCGCGGGCGGCCGCGCGCCGCTCATTCTTGCTCAGGCTGTCACGGCCTGGGATGCCGTAGGTCATGGAAACCTCACTGGAAATTCGTTTCGGGTGACGGCACCGAAGCGTAGCCGGGCCGAAGACAAGAGTACGAGGGCAGTCTGGGAGACTCCTACACTGCCGCCGCACAAGCCTAGGTGACATAATGGCCGTGGCGGTTTACCGCCGCTATTCCATTCACTACGGATCGTCCGGCACGTACCTGCCGGTGAAGGAGCATTAATAGTCATGGCATCAGTCACTTTTGACAAGGCAACCCGCCTCTACCCGGGTTCCACCCGTCCGGCAGTCGACGCGCTCGACCTGCAGGTCGCAGACGGCGAGTTCCTCGTTCTCGTCGGCCCCTCCGGTTGTGGCAAGTCCACCTCCCTCCGCATGCTCGCGGGCCTCGAAGAGGTCAACGAGGGCAACATCCTCATCGGCGACCGCAACGTCACCGACGTTCCGCCGAAGGATCGCGACATCGCGATGGTCTTCCAGAACTACGCCCTCTACCCCCACATGACCGTCGCCGAGAACATGGGCTTCGCCCTCAAGATCGCCGGCATCAACAAGGACGAGCGCGCCACCCGCGTTCTCGAGGCCGCCAAGCTGCTCGACCTCGAGCCCTACCTCGGCCGCAAGCCGAAGGCGCTCTCCGGTGGCCAGCGCCAGCGCGTCGCCATGGGTCGCGCCATCGTCCGCCAGCCCCAGGTCTTCCTCATGGATGAGCCGCTCTCCAACCTCGACGCCAAGCTTCGCGTGCAGACCCGCACGCAGATCGCATCGCTGCAGCGCCGTCTCGGTGTCACCACCGTCTACGTCACCCACGACCAGACCGAGGCGCTCACCATGGGTGACCGCATCGCCGTGCTGAAGGATGGCGTGCTGCAGCAGGTGGGAACGCCCCGCGACCTGTACGAGGCCCCGCAGAACGTGTTCGTCGCAGGATTCATCGGCAGCCCCGCCATGAACCTCTTCGACGCCGACGTCGTCGACGGTGGACTCAAGTTCGGCACCGCTACCGCGGCCGTCGACCGCGAGACCCTCGGCGAGACCAGCGCCAAGAAGGTCACCATCGGCATCCGCCCCGAAGACGTCAAGGTCTCGACAACGGGCGAGGGCCTGCCGGTCGACGTCGACGTCGTCGAGGAGCTCGGCGCCGACGGCTACCTCTACGGCCACACCGAGATCGACGGCAACCGCGTCGACATCGTTGCCCGCGTCGACGGCCGTTCGCACCCGAACGCCGGCGACAAGGTGTTCATCCTCCCGGAGCCGCACCACGTGCACGTCTTCGACACCGAGTCGGGCCTGCGCCTGACCAAGAAGGCCATCTCCGCCTAGTCCACCCCTGTTGATCGAGCTTGTCGAGATCGCCGCACGCACAGCGTCGGAGAGATCTCGACAAGCTCGATCGGCTTAACAGACGAGAAAACCATGAGCGGCTCACTCAACATCACTGCGGCAACCGTCGATCCCAACCTGCTCGACCTGCCGTGGAACCTCCCGCTCGAGGTCTGGCCCGAAGAGGTCATCGCCGCGCTGCCCAAGGGCATCTCGCGCCACCTCGTTCGCTTCGTGAACCTCAGCGGCTACGTCGTCGCCATCAAGGAGACCTCGGCCGAGCTGGCCCGCCGCGAGTACGAGCTGCTGCGCACCCTGCAGCGCCTCGACATCCCGTGCGTCGACCCCGTGGCCGTCATCACCAACAGGACGGCGGATGACGCCGAGGCACTCGAGTCGGTGCTGGTGACGCGTCACCTCAAGTTCTCCCTCCCCTACCGCGCGCTGTTCTCCCAGGCCCTGCGTCCCGACACGGCAACCCGCCTCGTCGACGCCCTCGCCGTACTGCTCGTGCGCCTGCACATCGCCGGCTTCTTCTGGGGTGACGTCTCTCTCTCCAACACCCTCTTCCGGCGGGACGCGGGCTCCTTCGCCGCCTACCTCGTCGACGCGGAGACCGGCCAGCTCTACGACGGGCTCTCGAACGGGCAGCGCGAGAACGACCTCGAGATCGCTCGCGTGAACATCGCCGGCGAGCTGCTCGACCTGCAGTCCGGGGGGCGCTTCGCCGAGGAAGTGGATCCCGTGGCCATCGCCGACGGCATCGTCGCCCAGTACCGCATGCTGTGGAAGGAGCTGACCGGCTCCGAGCAGTTCGACCAGAGTGAGCGCTGGCGCATCAACGAGCGGGTCATGCGCCTCAACTCGCTCGGCTTCGACATCGAAGAACTCGCGATCAAGACCGACGAGACCGGCACGAAGGTGCGCATCCAGCCGAAGGTCGTGGATGCGGGGCACCACTCGCGCCGCCTCCTCCGCCTCACCGGTTTGGATGCGCAGGAGAACCAGGCCCGCCGCCTGCTCAATGACCTCGACTCCTACATCGCGACGTTCGACAAGAAGATGCTCGACGAAGAGGTCGTGGCGCACGAGTGGGTTGCCCGGGTGTTCGAGCCGGTGAGCCGCGCCATCCCGAACGAATTGAAGGGCAAGCTCGAGCCGGCCGAGGTGTTCCACCAGCTGCTCGACCACCGCTGGTACATGTCGCAGAACGAGAAACGGGATGTGCCGCTCGCCGAGGCCGTGAGCAGCTACGTGGAGAACGTGCTGCGCCACCGCCGCGACGAGGCAACGGTCATCGACCCGCCCACCGGCGCCATCACCTTGCAGAACGAGATCGTCGACGAGGACGACTGGCGTACCAAGGTCTGATCAGCGCAGCAGGTGCTCGAGCCCCTCGCCGGGCACGTGCTCGAAGATGATGTTGGTCTCGGTGTGCGCGACGGCCGGGTGCGCGGCCAGGTAGCGCAGCACGAAGTCGCGCAGGTCGGGCGCGCTGCGTGCCGCGACGTGCAGCAGGTAATCGTCTGCGCCGCCCATGTGGAAGAGCGCGAGCACACCCGGCCAGGTGACCGCGGCACGGCGGAAGGCCTCCGCCTCCTCCCGCACGAGGCGGCCGAGACGCACCGCGATGAGGGCCTGGATGGTCGACCCGATCGCAGCCACATCGATGTCGGCGTGGAAGCCGCGGATGTAGCCGGCCTCCGTCAGCCGCTTGAGCCGCAGCGACACCGTCGACTCGGCGATACCGATCGAGGCCGCGAGGGCAGCGCCGGACACCCGCGCATTGGCTGCCAGTGCCTTGAGTAGAGCCTTGTCGACGTCATCCATTCGTAGATTCTACGATCTGCGATCGATTATCGTCACTTTCTTCACATTCGATTGAGCCGAGTCGATGATTCTGGTTTGTTGAGGCCATGAGCACTGACGCCCGCATCGAAACCCGCGCCGTTCACGCCGGAATGTCCGGACTGCGCGAGGCCGGCCTGCACGTTCCCTCGATCGACTTCTCGGCGACCAGCCCGCTCGCGGGGGTCGAGTCGGGCGGCGACTCCTACGAGAACCTCGCCATGGGCGGCGACCTCGTTCCCGGCCAGTCCGCGGTCTACCAGCGCCTGTGGCAGCCGGGCGTCGCCCGCTTCGAGGATGCGCTCTCCGAGCTCGAGGGCTCCGACGGCGCCGTCGCCTTCTCCACCGGCATGGCCGCGCTCACCGCGTGCCTGCTGGCCGCCGTCACGGCGGGCCGGCCGCACATCGTGGCGCTGAGGCCGCTGTACGGTGGCTCCGATCACGTGCTCGCGAGCGGGCTGATGGGCACAGAGGTCACCTGGGTGACCGTCGAGGAGGTCGCGGCCGCGATCCGACCCACCACGGGACTCGTGATCCTCGAGTCCCCCGCCAACCCGACGCTCGAGCTGACCGACATCCGTGCGGTGGTGAATGCCGCGGGCTCGGTGCCCGTACTGGTCGACAACACCTTCGCGACACCCGTTCTGCAGCGCCCGCTCGAGCTGGGCGCGACGATAGTGCTGCACAGCGCAACCAAATACCTCGGCGGCCACGGAGACGTGATGGGCGGAGTCATAGCCACGAACACCGAGTGGGTGACGCGCCTTCGGCAGGTGCGGGCTCTTACCGGCGGGCTACTGCATCCCATGGCCGCATACCTGCTGCACCGCGGACTGCGCACGCTGCCCCTGCGCGTGCGCGCCCAGCAGGCCACGGCCGGGGAGCTCGCCGCCCGCCTCATGGGGCACCCCGCGATCGCGCGCGTGCTCTACCCGGGCCTGCCCGGACAGGATCCGGCCGGGCTGATCGGGCGCCAGACCGAGGGCGCGGGATCCCTCATCGCGCTCGACCTGGTCGGCGGCTTTGAGGCCGCCGCCCGCTTCACCGAGGCGTGCTCGCTCGTGACCCACGCCGTCTCGCTCGGCGGCATCGACTCGCTCGTGCAGCACCCCGCGTCGCTCACACACCGCCCCGTCGAGGCAGCGGCGCGACCGGGCGCCGGCATCGTGCGGCTCTCGATCGGGCTCGAGCACGTCGACGACCTCTACGAGGACCTGCTCGACGCGCTCGCGGCGGCGAGCCCCGTGGCTGTCGATGCGGAGCTCGACGCGCGCGAACTCGTCGCGCCGTGACCTCGTCGCACGCGAGCTCTTCGGCCGCTCGACTCACGGATTTCGGACCAACTCACGCGAATAAACCCGCGAGTTGGTCCGAAATCCGTTAGAGCGAGGCGCTCACTTCTTCGCGGCGCGCAGGGTCGCGATCTGGTACAGCGTCACCGACGCGGCGATGCCAGCGTTGAGCGACTCGGTCGAGGCGTTGATCGGGATGGAGACGATCGCGTCGCAGTTCTCGGTGACGAGACGCGAGAGCCCCTTGCCCTCGCTGCCGACCACGATCAGTACCGGGCGCTTGGCAAGCTGGATCTCGGGCAGCGAGACATCCCCGCCGCCGTCGAGGCCGAGCACGAAGACACCGGCATCCTTGTACGCCTTGATCGTCTGGTTGAGATTCGAGGCCATCGCGACGGGCGTGCGCGCCGCGGCACCGGCGGAGGTCTTCCACGCGGACGCGGTCAGGCCGACCGAGCGACGCTGCGGCACGATGACACCCTGTCCACCGAACGCGGCGACCGAGCGGATGATCGCACCCAGGTTGCGCGGGTCGGTGATGCCGTCGAGGGCGACCAGCAGCGGCACCTTGCCCTGCGAGATGACCTTCTCGAGCAGCTCCATGGGGTGCGCGTACTCGTACGGCGGCACCTTGAGCGCGAGTCCCTGGTGCACGGAGTCGAAGCCGGCCAGCCGGTCGAGCTCCGGACGCATCACTTCGAGAATCGGGATGCCACGGCTCGTCGCGAGCTTCATGACCTCCTTCACGCGGTCGTCGTATTCGATGCGCGTGGCCACGTACAGCGTGGTCGCGGGGATCTTGGCGCGCAGGGCCTCGAGCACCGAGTTGCGGCCGGTGACGACCTCGACCTCGTCGCTCGACTTCGCCTTGCGCTGCTGGCGCTGGGGCAGGGGTGCACCGTCGGGCTGGCCGACCTTGCGGCGTCCGCCCGACGCCTCGAAGCGCTCGTTCGCCGCCTTGCGCTTGCCCGCGGGGTGGTACGGGCGGTCCTCTGCCTTGGGGGTGGGCTTCTTGCCCTCGAGCGCCTGGCGGCCCTGCCCGCCGGAGCCGACCTGCGGTCCCTTGCGGCCCTTGCGCACTGCGCCCGCGCGGGGCTTGTTTCCTGGATTCTTCACGAGTTGATACTCCAATGTGCCCCGGTGGGGGTGTCTTCGACCGTAATGCCTGCGGCCGCCAGTTCGTCACGGATGCGGTCGGCTGCCGCGAAGTCCTTGTCGGACCTCGCCGTCGCACGGTCTTCGATGAGCTTTTCGACGAGCGCGCCGAGCGCGCGTTCCGCCGAGTCTGAGCCGGCAGTGCGCCACTCGGGCGCATCCGGATTGATACCGAGAACCTCGGTCATGGCGAGCACTTCACCGCGGATGGCGGCCGCGGCTCCCAGATCTTCGTTGTCGAGCGCCGCGTTGCCCGCGCGCACCCGGTCGTGCAGCACGGCGATGGCCTGCGGCACGGCAAGGTCGTCATCCATCGCTTCGCCGAATTCGTTCGGGATGACCTGCGCACCCTCCGTGGCGAAACGGGTGCCGTCGAGCCGGCGTTCGACCCGGTCGAGGAAGGTCTCGATGCGTTCGAGGGCCGCCTCCGCCTCGACGAGAGCACCATCGTGGTAGTCGATGGTGGAGCGGTAGTGGGCGGAACCCAGGTAGTAGCGCACGACGAGCGGGCGGGCCAGGTCGAGGAACTCGGCCGCGAAGATGGAGTTGCCGAGCGACTTCGACATCTTCTGTCCGTTGACGTTCACGAGACCGTTGTGCACCCAGTAGTTGGCGAAGCCGTCGCCGGCCGCGGTGGACTGGGCGAGCTCGTTCTCGTGGTGTGGGAAGCGCAGGTCGAGGCCGCCGCCGTGGATGTCGAAGTGCGGGCCGAGGTAGCGCGAGCTCATCGCGGAGCACTCGATGTGCCAGCCGGGTCGTCCCTCTCCCCACGGGGAGGCCCACTTGGCCGTAATCGGCTCGGTGGTCTTGTAGCCCTTCCAGAGCGCGAAGTCCTGGGGAGCGCGCTTGCCCCGTGGATCCGAGTCACCGGCCGCGACCATGTCGTCGGGCTTCTGGTTGGTCAGTTCGCCGTAGCTCGGCCAGGACGCGGTGTCGAAGTAGACGTCGCCCGAGCCGTCCTCGGCCGGGTAGGCGTGACCCCGGTCGATCAGGCGCTGGATGATGTCCTGCATTTCGGTGACACTCGCGGTGGCGCGCGGCTCGTAGGTGGGCGGCAGGATGCCGAGCTTGCGGTAGCCGTCGCTGAACTCGAGCTCGAAGCGGTAGGCGAGGGCCCACCATTCCTCCGAGTCGGAGGCGTTCGCGAGGATCTTGTCGTCGATGTCGGTGACGTTGCGCACGAGCGTCACGGTCAGCCCGCGGTAGGTCAGCCAGCGACGCCACAGGTCGTAGACGAGGGCCGAGCGCAGGTGCCCGATGTGCGGGCTCGACTGCACCGTGGGTCCGCAGACGTACAGGCCCACCTGACCGGGCACGAGGGGTGCGAAGTCGGCGATGGCCTGCGTTCTGGTGTCATAGAGCCGAACAGTCACCGGGCAAGTTTAGTATCCGCTCACTAAGGCTGTCGCTATGGCGGTAATACCCTCACCGCGACCGGTGAATCCGAGCCCGTCGGTGGTGGTGGCCGAGACGCTCACGGGAGCGCCGATCAGCTCGCTCAGGTGCGCCTCCATCTCCGCGCGACGCGTGGCGATCTTCGGCCGGTTGCCGACCAGCTGCACCGCGACGTTGCCCACCGCGTAGCCCTCGGCGCGCAGCAGCTCGACGGTGGCACGGAGGAACACGTCGCCGTGCGCGTTCTCGAACCGGGGGTCGGCGGTGCCGAACCTGCCGCCGATGTCGCCGAGGCCCGAGGCGGAGAGCAGCGCATCGCAGATCGCGTGCGCGAGGGCGTCGCCGTCGCTGTGTCCCGCGAGTCCCGCCTCCCCCGGCCAGTGCAGGCCGCCGAGCCAGAGCGGGGCATCCGCGTCGAAGGCGTGCACGTCGATGCCGACTCCCGTGCGCCAGGACGGCGCCGCCGGGGAGGCCGCCACCAGCGATTCCGCGCGGGCGAGGTCCCACGGGGTCGTGATCTTGAAGGCGAGGGGGTCACCGTCGATGACGGTTACCGCGAGTCCCTGCGCGGCGACGAGAGCCGCGTCATCCGTGAAATCATCGCTCGCCGAGTCGTAGGCGGCGACCAGCGCGTCCTTCGGAAAGCCCTGCGGGGTCTGTACCGCGACCAGCTGCGACCGGTCGACGGTGCGTTCGACCGAGCCCATCCAGTCCACCTGCTTGATCGTGTCCGCCACCGGCAGGCCCGGGATGACGCCCGTGCCCCCCGACCGCACCGCGGCGATGACCGCCTCGAACAGGGCCGGCGGGGTGAGCGATCGCGCGGAATCGTGCACCAGCACGACCTCGACTCCCGGCTGCAGCACGGCGAGGCCGGCCGCAACGGACTGCTGTCGCGTGTCGCCCCCGGTCACGATGGCGACCGATGAGAAGGCCGCGCCCGCGACTGCTTCGGCAATCCGTCCGGCCTGCTCGACCCGGTCCGAGGGCGCCACGAGAACCAGCTGTGCGGGCTCGGCGATCGACAGCGCGGAACGCAGCGACCGCTCGAGGATCGTGCGTCCGGCCACCTCGACGAAGGCCTTCGGCTCGGTGGCGCCGAGACGCGTGCCGCTGCCCGCGGCGACGATGATGATGGCTACCGAGGGAGCAGGGGCGGGCGGGGTCGTGCTGCCGTCAGTCACCGGGTGCGCTTAGGAGGCGAGGACTTCGTCGAGCAGGCTGGCGGCCTTCTCTTCGTCGGTCTTCTCGGCGAGCGCGAGTTCGGAGGTGAGGATCTGGCGGGCCTTGGCGAGCATGCGCTTCTCGCCAGCGGAGAGGCCGCGGTCCTGGTCCCGGCGCCACAGGTCGCGCACGACCTCGGAGACCTTGATGACGTCTCCGGAGGCGAGCTTCTCGAGGTTGGCCTTGTAGCGGCGGCTCCAGTTGGTGGGCTCCTCGGTGAACGGGGCGCGCAGCACGTCGAAGACGCGGTCGAGGCCGTCCTGTCCGATGACGTCGCGCACGCCGACGAGGTCGACATTCTCGGCGGGGACTTCGATCACCAGGTCACCCTGGGCGACGTTGAGTTTCAGGTAGAGCTTCTCTTCGCCCTTGATGATGCGCTTCTTCACTTCTGTGATTGTTGCTGCACCGTGGTGGGGATAAACGACCGTCTCGCCGACCTCAAACAACATGAACGCGGGTCCTTTCGAAGACACCCAGTTTATCACAGGGCACTCTCGGCGGTCCGGGGCGGATGCCCGGGACGACTGCCCCGTCAGGCTAGAATCGACCTCAGGTCCAGCGGTTTCCGACCGCGTACATCCGACCGTCCCTTTAGTTCCGGAGGCTCCAGTGATTGCACGCCGTGCAGCATCCTTGTCCATCGCCGTAGCCCTGATGCTCGGCATGACGGGATGCACCTTCTTCGCCCGGCAGGCAACGCTCATCGAGTACGCGCCCAGCGATGGCGTGCAGGCCACGATCGGCGAGGTGAAGGTGCTGAACATGCTCGGCATCTCGACCAACGGCACCGAGGTCTCCATCCTCGGCAACATCGTCAACAACGGTGACGACGATGTCGAGCTCTCGCTGCAGTACGCGACGGCCGACGGCAAGAAGACCACTGCCACGATCGGAGTCGCCGCGGGTACCACCGTGCACATCGGTGGGGCCGACGACGAGAAGCTCGTGCTGCGCGACGTCGACGCGAAGCTCGGCAGCCTCTACGACGTCTACCTGCAGTACGGATCCGTCGAGGGCGTGCAGCTCCAGCTCCCGATCCTGACTCCCGACTTCGAGTACACGGATCTCGGCCCGGGCAAGGCGCCGAAGCCCACCGAGACGCCGTCGCCCACCGACACCCCCATGCCGACGGAGACGCCGGCACCGTAACCGGCGGTTCGGCGCTTAGGCCTCGAAGCGGTACCCGAGGCCACGCACGGTCACGAGCATGGTCGGGTCGGATGGCTTCGCCTCGATGCGTGAGCGGATGCGCTTGATGTGCACATCCAGGGTCTTGGTGTCGCCGAAATAGTCGGCGCCCCACACCCGGTCGATCAGCTGGCCGCGCGTGAGCACGCGTCCGGCATTGCGCAGCAGGAACTCCAGCAGTTCGAACTCCTTGAGCGGCATCGCCGTCACCTCGCCATCGACGGTGACCGAGTGCTTCTCGACGTCCATGCGCACCGTGCCGGCCTCGAGGATCGCCTCGTCGTCGCCCTCCGGCTCGAAGCGGCGGCGCAGGACGGCGCGGATGCGGGCGAGCAGCTCCCGCGTCGAGTACGGCTTGGTGACATAGTCGTCGGCTCCGAGCTCGAGCCCGACGACCACATCCACTTCGCTGTCCTTCGCCGTGAGCATGATGATCGGCACGCTCGAACGGGTGCGGATCTCGCGGCACACCTCGGTGCCCGGCAGGCCGGGGAGCATGAGGTCGAGCAGCACCAGGTCGGCGCCGGCACGGTCGAACTCGGCGACGGCGGCGAGGCCGTCCGCGGCGATGGTCGTCTCGTAGCCTTCGCGGCCGAGCAGGTAGGCGAGCGGCTCGCTCAGCGAGGCTTCGTCTTCGACGATGAGGATGCGGGTCACTGTTCTTCTCCCAGGCTTGCGGCGCCGGCGGAGGTTGCCTCCGGCAGTCGGATGGTAAAGGTCGAGCCGCTTCCGGGCTGCGACCAGACACGCACGTCGCCGCCGTGGTTCTGCACCACGTGCTTGACGATGCTGAGGCCGAGGCCCGAACCGCCGGTGTGACGGCTGCGGGCGGGGTCGATGCGATAGAAACGCTCGAAGACGCGGTCGAGGTCCTCTTCGGGGATACCGACGCCCTGGTCGGTCACCGCGATCTCGATGATGCCGTCCTCGTTGCTGACGCCGACACCCACACGGGAGCCCTTGGCGGAGTACTGGATGGCGTTGGCGACGAGGTTGTGCAGGGCGACCGCGAGCAGCGGTTCGTCTCCGTAGACTTCCGCACCCGCGTCACCGCCGCTGACCAGGTTCACGCGGCGGGAGTCGGCGGCGACCCGGTTCTGGTCGATCGCGAGCGCGACGACGTGGTCGATGTCGACGAGGTCGGGCCGGGTGAGGGCGTCCGCCGCCTGCAGGCGGGAGAGCTCGATGATCTCCTGGGTGATGCGCGTGAGGCGCTCCGACTCCTTCGTGAGACGCTTGGCGAACTTGCGCACCTGGTCGGGATCGTCCGACGCCTCCGACATGGCCTCGGCGAGCAGGCTGACCGCGCCGATCGGGGTCTTGAGTTCGTGGCTGATGTTGGCGACGAAGTCGCGGCGCACCTCGTCGAGCCGATACGACTCGGTACGGTCCTCGGCGAGCACCAGGACGTAGCGTGCGCCCAGTCGGGCGACCCGCACGAAGAGGTAGATGTTGGCGTCGCCGAACGGTCCGCGGGCCAGGTGCAGCTCCTCGACGATGGTCTTTCCCTTGCGGCGCACCTTGTCGACGAGCTTGATGAGTTCGGGATGCACGAGGGCCGCGTTGTACACGAGGCCGAAGGCGAGCGCACCCGGGCTGGCCTTGACCACGTTGTTCGACGGGTCCAGCACAACACCCGCGGACTCGAGGGCGTCGAGCACCTGGTCGATGCCATCCGGAACACTCGAGCTGACGACATCCACAGCCCGCTGTCCGCGACGTGCCGCGAGCACCGTGATGATGACGGTGCCTGCGCCTACGATGAGCCCGAAGGCCAGCGACAGCGGCACCAGCCAGGTGGAGTCCATAGCGACTAGATTAGTTACAACTTGAGAGCTGGCCTCACTGCCGAGCGCGAACACCCGCTCACGTTGCGCACTGTTCAGCCGACCAACACCGGTTGTTAACCTCGGCGGGGCAGTGTGAACCCGGACTGCAGAGGCAACCACGCGGAGAGAAAACCGCAGAGAAAATAAGGATTCGAACCATGCGCGAAGTGTTTCAGCAGGAACTGGCGGAGGTGCAGGAGCGTCTCGTAGAGATCGCGACCCTCGTCGCCGTGTCCATCCAGAACGCCACAACGGCCTTCAACGAGTCGAACGTCTCGCTCGCCGAGACCGTCATCGCCGACGATGACAAGATCGACCAGGCCGCACAGGAGCTCGACGAGCTCGCCATCAACATCCTCGCCCGGCAGCAGCCGGTCGCCCGCGACCTGCGCATCGTCGTGTCGGCACTGCGCATCAGCGCCTCGCTCGAGCGCATGGGCGACATGTCGGAGCACATCGCGCAGCTCGCGCGTTACCGCTTCCCCGACAAGGTCGTTCCGAAGAGCCTGCGCGGCACCTTCCAGGAACTCGGCGCCCTCGACGTGGCCATTGCCAACAAGCTGGTCGAACTGCTCAAGACGGAGGACGTGCGTCTCGCCGAGGAGATCCGCAACGACGACGACCGCATCGACGAACTGCACCTCAGCGTGTTCGACAAGGTGCTTGGCGAGACCTGGAAGGGTGCGGCCATCGACACCGTCGACTCGACCCTCGCCTCGCGCTACCACGAGCGCTTCGCCGACCACGCCGTCTCGATCGCCAAGAAGGTGCAGTACCTCGCGACCGGTGACTGGGTAGTCGCTCCCGCCTAACCTGATTGAACTCTGGATAACGCCCCGGGCCCTTGTGGCCCGGGGCGTTTCAGGTCTTGGCTGGAGGGGACGAAAGGAATTCCCATGTCCGATCCGCAGGCTCCCGGCCTCACCCCCAGCCCCGACGAGGCACCGTCCATCGCCCCGGCGCACGAGGACCCCACTCCCCCGGACGTCCCCCCGCAGCCCGCTCCCGAGGAGCTGGGTGGCACGGGAACGGTCGAGGCGAACGACGAACTCACCGAGGGCGGGGTCGAGCGCTAGCCCAGAACCCGCGGCGACCACGGCGCGCGTAGGCTGGATCACCGCATGAGTACTCCACCCACCGAGCCGGTCGTAATCCCCCGCCGCAGTCATTTCGTCGACCTGTCTCCGTTCCGCGAGAGCCCCGCCTTCCTGCGGCTGTGGATCGGCACCAACATCGCCAACATCGGCGGCCAGATGACCCTGGTCGCGGTGGGCCTGCACATCTTCGACCTCACGGGCGACACCGGCGCGGTTGCCCTCGTCGGCGTGGTCGGACTGCTGCCGATGATCATCGCCGGCATCTATGGCGGCCTGCTCGCCGACAGCTTCGACCGACGCATCGTCGCGCTCCTGTCCGAGACCGTCGCCTGGCTGAGCGTCATCGGCCTCGCCGTCCTGGCCTGGTTCCACATCGAGACCTTGTGGATGTACTACGCCCTCACCACGGTCAACGCCGTCGCGACCACCATCGTCGGCACCACGCGGGCCGCGATCGTGCCGCGACTGCTTCCCGCACGACTGCTTCCCGCGGCCTCCGCCCTCAACGGCATCGGGTTCGGGGCGGCCGTAACGGTCGGCCCGGCGCTCGCGGGCACGCTCGTGGCGACGGTCGGCATCCAGTGGACCTACACGGTCGACGCGGTCATGTTCCTCGCCGCGTTCATGGGCATCATCACGCTTCCCGCGATCGTGCCCGAGGGCGGCACCCGACGTCCCGGCTTCGCCGCGGTCGTGCAGGGACTGGCCTTCCTGAAGCGGGCGCCCAACATCCGCGCGTCCTTCGTCATCGACATCATCGCCATGACGTTCGGGATGCCCCGGGTCATCTACCCGGCAGTCGGCGCCCTGGTCATCGGTGGCGGTGCGATCACCGTCGCCGTGCTGACCGGCGCCTTCGCGGTCGGCATGTTCCTCAGCTCGGTGTTCTCGGGCCGGCTCGGACAGGTGCGCTGGCACGGTCGCGCCATCCGGAACGCCGTCATCGCGTACGGCGGCTTTATGACGGTGTTCGGCCTGGTGCTGCTGCCGCTGGGGTCCTCCGCATCGGGCTCGATCACCGACTCGTTCGCGTCGGCGAACATGCCCGCCCTGATCCTCGCCTCGATCGCCCTCGCCGGAGCGGGCGGTGCGGACAACATCAGCTCGGTCTTCCGCACCTCGATGATGCAGTCCGCCGTGCCCGACTCGATGCGAGGCCGCACCCAGGGCCTCTTCGTTGTGGTCGTCACGGGCGGCCCGCGCATCGGCGACGCGTGGGTGGGCCTCATCGCGGCGACCACCCTGCTCTGGCTCCCGTCGCTGCTCGGCGGGCTCATCATCATGAGCCTCGTCTTCCTGATCGTGGCGACGAATCGATCGTTCCGCGAGTACGACGCGCTGGATCCGCAGCCCTAGTCGGCACCAGACTGGGGTGATGGACCAACGCCTCAGCTTCGTCACCCTCGCCACACCCGACCTCGACGCGACGCGCGCGTTCTATGCGACCGGGCTCGGCTGGCAGCCCCTCATCGACGTGCCCGGCGAGGTGATCTTCTTCCAGGCGGCGCCCGGCCTCGTGCTCGGCTTCTTCGAGGCGACGTCGTTCAACCGCGACATGGGCCTTGACGGCGCGGCGTCCCTGTCCGGGGTCACGCTCGCCCACAACGTCGACAGCGAGGATGCCGTACGCGCGACGGTCGCCGTCATGGAGGCCGCGGGCGGAACCGTCAGCACACCCCCGCAGCCCGGAGACTTCGGCGGGATCTTCCACGCGCACGTGACCGATCCCAACGGCGTGATCTGGGAGGTGGCGCACAACCCCGGCTGGAGTGTGGCCGAGGACGGTACCGTCAGATTCGGCTGAAGTTACTTCTTCCCCTGCGCGGCAACGGCCGCAGCACCCGCGGCAGCGGCCTCGGGGTCGAGGTACTCGGCGGGCTTCGTCGGGACGAAGTCGTCGTCGAGCTCGTAGACGAGCGGGATGCCGGTGGGGACGTTGAGTTCCGCGATGGCGTCATCCGAAATTCCGTCAAGGTGCTTGATCAGTGCACGCAGCGAGTTGCCGTGGGCGGTGACCAGCACGGTGTCGCCGTTCTTCAGCGACGGGATGATGTCGCTCTCCCAGTAGGGAAGCATGCGGTCGATGACGATCTTGAGGCTCTCGGTGCGGGGGATCTCGCCGTCGATGCCCGCGTAGCGCTCGTCGTGAACCTGGCTGTACTCGGCGTCGTCGTCGAGCACGGGCGGCGGCACGTCGAAGCTGCGACGCCAGGTCATGAACTTCTCCTCGCCGTACTGCGCAAGGGTCTCCGCCTTGTCGAGGCCCTGCAGGGAGCCGTAGTGGCGCTCGTTGAGGCGCCAGGAGCGCTTGACCGGGATCCACAGGCGGTCGGCGGTCTCGAGCGCGAGGTTCGCGGTCTGGATCGCGCGGGTCAGCACGCTCGTGTAGAGGATCGTCGGCTTGAGGCCGGATGCCGCGAGCAGCTCACCGGCCCGCTTCGCCTCGGTGACGCCCTGTTCGCTGAGTCGCACATCCACCCATCCGGTGAAGAGGTTCTTCTGGTTCCAGTCGGAGTTGCCATGGCGGAGGAGGATCAGCGTGTACGTCATGGCTCCAGCTTATCGAGCAGAGGTGATCGAGCTTGCCGGGATCTACCCGACCAGCCAGAGGCGGGAGAATGGACCCATGCCCATCGGCGAGATCACCCGCGGAACCACCGGCACCAACCGGCTGCGCCGCGTCGACCGCTGGATCGCCGCCTCGACCGCGCTCCGCCGTGCCGACGACCCGCTCGTGGTCGACCTCGGCTACGGGGCATCCGCCACCACCAGTCTCGAACTGTTCGACCGCCTCACGAAGGTGCGCGCCGACGTCGAGGTGGTGGGCATCGAGATCGACCCGGCCCGAGTCGCGCTGGCCTCGAAGAGCGCGAGACCGGGAGTGAGCTTTCGCCTCGGCGGGTTCGAGGTTCCGTTGGCGAACGGGCGGAGGGCGGCCGTCATCCGGGCCCTGAATGTGCTGAGACAGTACGACGAGTCGCAGGTGCTGGAGAACTGGCACCGCATGGTCGACCGGCTGCAGCCCGGCGGCCGCCTCGTCGAGGGGACGTGCAGCGAGGTCGGCCGCGTCGCCAGCTGGGTGGATGTCACGGCCGCCGGCCCCGCCAGCCTCACCATCGCCCTGCACCTGGCCAGCGTGGAGAAGCCGTCCATCGTGGCGGAGCGGTTGCCCAAGGTTCTCATCCACCGCAACGTGCCGGGCGAGCCGGTGCACGAGTTGATGCTCGCGCTGGATCGGGCGTGGCAGGTTCACGCGCCCCTCGGTGTCTACGGCCCGTCGCAGCGCTGGATCGCGACCATCGAGACCCTCAAGGCCTCGGGATGGCCCGTGCTCGGCACCCGCGCACGCTGGCGGCTCGGCGAGCTGACCGTGGCGTGGGATGCGGTCGCACCCCTCGGGTTCAGCTGGCGCTGAGGCGGCCTCGAGACGCGTGCTGCTTCGTTGCGGGCCGCTCACCCAGCGGCCGTCGGGGTTACTGAGCGACTCACGTGCGCCGGACGTGCACCTGCCACAAGACGTTCCCGTTCAACAGGACGCCGCCGAGACCCGAGAACAGGACGCGGGTGGCTTCCGGCAGGGATTCAGCCCTGTTGATGACGCGCGGTGCTGTCCTGTTCAACGGGAACGTTTTGGCGGGTGCAGGTGGCACTGAGCCGGTTCCGATACGCGTGCCTCTACTCAACCCGCGGCCGGAGGGCTGATTGAGTAGGCCGCCACGAACCCCCCGGCTGA
>Ga0247807_10001103_pt1 | contig 16382 bp, 16 predicted proteins | sample UWRJL074202C1_FD_179931 | JGI IMG/M metagenome (GOLD analysis project Ga0247807, IMG submission 179931) | Plant litter microbial communities from Arlington Agricultural Research Station in Wisconsin, United States - UWRJ-L074-202C-1 | ecosystem: Environmental > Terrestrial > Plant litter >...
GTAGTCGGCGAGGTCGGACGCAGTCGCGATCCCCAGGGCGGTACTCGACCGTTCGACGAGCTCGCGTTGGGCATCCTCGCGGGAGACGGCCGCCTCCCGAATCCCTGAGGGCAGCACCTGCTCGGGAAGGGCGTAGGTTCGCTCGAACCTCCTGCGCCCCGCTGTGACCACCTCGCCCCAGCGGAACAAGAACTCGAGTCCATGTTTGACGTCGGACCAGCCCCACCACGGGCCGACTCGTTTGTTGGCATCGTGCTCGATTTGGCCCGCAGTAACCGGGCCGCGCTCGGCAAGCTCGGCGCGAAGCCAATCGAGCATGGCGCTATTCTCGCGTGCCCACTCGTACCTCACTGGATCACGAGTCGCGAGCGACTCCATCTTCCAGCGCCAGAGCGGCCAGTCGCTCACGGGAATCACCGCGGCCTCGTGAGCCCAGTACTCGACGTACTTCTGGGGCGAGGCGAAGGTCAGGCGATCGAGCAGCTCCTTGTCGTAGGCGCCCAGCCGGGCAAAGACGGGGAGATAGTGGCTGCGTTCGAACACGTTGACCGAGTCGAGTTGTAGAAGACGGAGTCTCTCGAACGTCAGGTTGAGTTGGCGTGTGCCAACGACGCCGCGCGGCCGACCGAATCCCTGGGCGGCGAGAGCAATGCGTCGGGCTTGGGCGGGGGAGACAGAATCGACCACGACCTCGACCCTACTGGCGACGACAGACAGCCGCCGTTTGCCTGCCGTTTACCGACCGGTCCCGAGCCGGTCGCCAGCGCCTCCTACTTTGGCAGGCGGGCCAGCCGGTTCCCTCCACCCGCACACAGCACGGGCGGCCGGCAGCTCACGAAAAGAGGATCCCCTTGTTCAAGAAGCGCACTCTTGCCGCTCTTGCCATCGTCGCGGCCGCAGCACTTCCGCTGAGCGCATGCGCGAGCACCGATGCAGCCGCTCCCGCGTCTGACGTCGACGCAACAACCGCTACCTCCGCTGAAGACTTTGGCGGCCTCGAAGGTCTCGTCGCCGCAGCACAGGCCGAGGGCCAGCTCAATGTCATCGCACTGCCCGACAACTGGGCAAACTACGGAGAGATCAAGGCTCTCTTCGAGGAGAAGTACGGCATCACCGTCAACTCCGCTGACCCCGACATCTCGAGTGCGGAAGAAATCGCCGCCGCCGACAACCTCAAGGGCCAGGACACCGCTCCCGACGTCTTCGACCTCGGAACCGCCGTTGCTCTCGACAGCCTCGACTATTTCGCGCCCTACCAGGTCGCAAACTGGGATGAGATCCCGGCCGAGAACAAGGAAGAGACCGGCCTCTGGGTCAACGACTACACGGGCAGCATGTCGATCGGTTACGACTCCAACTCGGTTCCCGAGCCCACGAGTCTCGACGATCTGCTCGGTGCCGACTACAAGGGTGCAGTAGCGCTCAACGGTGACCCGACGCAGGCGGGCGCGGCTTTCGCTGCTGTCGGTCTGGCCACCGTGCAGGCAGGCGGAACGCTTGACGACTTCACCCCCGGCATCGATTTCTTCGAGAAGCTCAACGACGCTGGTAACTTCCTCCCCGTCAACGCCACGGGCGCGACCATTGCCTCGGGCGAGACGAAGGTTGTCTTCGACTGGAGCTACAACAACCTCGCGGCCGCGGCGACCGTGGATGGCTGGAAGGTCACCACTCTTCCTGGTGCTGTCTACACGAGCTTCTACAACCAGGCCGTCAGCAAGGATGCACCGCACCCCGCCGCTGCTCGCCTGTGGCAGGAGTTCATCTACAGCGCCGAGGCTCAGAACCTGTTCATCGTTGGCGGTGCCTACCCGGTAACCATCCAGACGCTTCAGGATGCAGGCACGGTCGACACGAAGGCACTCGATACTCTCGGTGCCCTCGAGGGCGAGCTCGTCACGCCGACCGCTGAGCAGGCCGAGGCCAACTCCGCGATCCTCGCAGAGAAGTGGGCTGCGGCGATTAGCTAGCAGCATCCAGATGACTGTCGCTAACGCGCCGGTCCTACTGAGTGACGCCGGGACACCGTCCCGGCGTCGCTCCGTGGGACTCGCCAAATATCTCGGGCTTACCCCGTTCGCCGTCTACGTACTGATCTTCCTGGCGATCCCTACGATCCTTGCGGTGAGCACGGGGTTCTTCACCGAGGATGGCAGTTTCACGTTCGACAACATCGTGGGAACTTTTGATCCCACCGTGCTTGCAACCTTCGTGAGCTCCTTCTGGGTCTCGGCTGTCACGGCAATCATCGGCGCCGTGGTCGGTGCCCTTGTCTGTTACGCGATGCTCGGCACGCGCGCCGAGGGAACCCTGCGGTCCGTCGTGGATTCGGCTGCGAGCGTGCTCGCTCAGTTCGGCGGCGTCATGCTCGCCTTCGCATTCATCGCCACGATCGGCACCCAAGGACTCATTACCGTCTGGCTCAAGAGCTCGTTCGGCATCGATATCTTCGCGGGTGGCCCGTGGATCTACCAGGTTCCCGGTCTTCTCCCCGTGTACGTGTACTTTCAGGTGCCGCTCATGATCATCACCTTCATGCCAGCGCTCGAAGGCCTCAAGTCGCAGTGGGCCGAGGCCAACGCGACACTCGGGGGCACTCGATTCACCTACTGGACCCGCATCGCGATTCCCGTGCTCGCACCCTCCTTTATCGGAAGCCTCCTGTTGCTATTCGCTAACGCGTTCTCGTCATACGCGACGGCCGCGGCCCTCATCAGTCAGGGTTCCCAGATCGTGCCCCTGCAGATTCGCAGCGCTCTCGTATCAGAAACCGTGCTGGGCCGCGAGAACATGGCGGGTGCTCTCGCCCTCGGCATGATCGTGGTCATGGTCGTCGTCATGTGGGCATACTCCGTGCTCCAGTCCCGAACCTCAAGGTGGCAGAAATGAGCAACGCAACCCGGCTCGGCACCGAGCCCGGCAAGGTCACTCGCTGGGTCATCCTGGGCGTCGTCGGTGCCTTCTTCTTGGTGCCGATCATCGCGCTCATCGAGTTCTCGTTCCGCGACGGCCTCGGGGGCGGATACACAACGGGCCACTGGACGGGTCTCTTCGATCCCGCGAATGCCCGCGTCTACCGCGACCTTTTCCAGTCGATCGGCAACTCGTTCATCCTCGCCGCTGTAACCGTCGCGATCGTGCTGCTCGTGCTGCTGCCGACGATGATCCTCGTGCACATCCAGTTCCCTCGTCTCAAGCGGGTTCTCGAGTTCATCTGCATCGTGCCCATCACCGTGCCCGCGATTGTGCTCGTCGTGGGCCTCGCTCCCGTCTATGCAGTCGTTGTGCGCGTCTTGGGTGGATCAATCTGGACCCTCGCATTCGCCTATGGCATCACCGTGCTGCCCTACGCGTACCGCGCTATCCAGTCCAACCTGGATGCTGTTGCGGTTGTCACGCTCAGTGAGGCGGGTCGCTCGCTCGGGGCTGGGTGGATGACCGTGCTCTGGCGGATCCTCCTACCCAACCTGCGACGCGGGGTGCTCGCGGCAGCATTTATCTCCGTCGCTGTCGTGCTCGGCGAGTTCACTATCGCAAGCCTGCTCAACCGCCGAAACCTGCAGACCGCACTGCTGCAGGTCGGACAGTCCGACCCGTGGGTCGCGGCCATCTTCTCGCTGCTCGCTCTCGCATTCGCGTTCTGCCTTCTTCTTCTCATCGGTCGCCTCGGCCGCGACCGTCGTAACCGGAGTTCACTATGACCAACAGCATCCCCACCGCTGCGCCCGTTCCCGAGTCTCTCGCCACGGACAGTGGCGCTACCGTCGAACTCGTCGGCGTCGTCAAGAACTTCGGCACGCATCGCGCTCTCAACGCCATCAACCTCTCGATCAGACCCGGCGAGTTCGTTGCCTTGCTCGGCCCCTCCGGTTGCGGCAAGACGACCGCTCTGCGTGCTCTGTCTGGCCTAGAGAGCATCAACGAGGGCCGCATCCTCATTGATGGCGAAGATGTCGCCTCGGTGCCCACCAACAAGCGTGACATCGGCATGGTTTTCCAGTCGTACTCCCTGTTTCCGCACATGACCGCTATCGAGAACGTCGAGTTCGGGCTCAGGATGCGCGGCGTCAGCGCGGGGGAGCGACGGGGTCGCGCGGCCGAAGCGCTCGAAATGGTGGGTCTCGATAAGCACTCTTCTCGTTACGCGCATCAGATGTCTGGCGGTCAGCAGCAACGCGTTGCGCTTGCTCGCGCGCTCGTTACCCGTCCGCGGGTTTTGTTGCTCGATGAGCCGCTTAGCGCGCTTGACGCGAAGGTTCGCGTGCAGCTGCGAGACCAGATCCGTCGCATCCAAACCGATCTGGGAATCACCACGGTTTTCGTGACTCACGACCAGGAGGAGGCACTTGCGGTTGCCGACCGGGTCGCGGTCATGCGCGAGGGAGTGATTGAGCAGATTGGCACACCGGAAGAGCTCTACGCGACGCCGACCACGGCATTCGTCGCTGACTTCGTTGGCCTCTCGAACCGCCTCCCCGGTGAGGTGCTCGGGGGCTCGATTCAGGTCTATGGCAGCACCCTGGCGCTACTGGGCAGTGGCCTTGCTGACGGACCCGCCACCGCGCTCGTTCGTCCGGAAGACGTCACGATCGAGTCCACGGGTATCCCGGCAACGGTGGTCGCGTCGAGTTTCCTCGGAAGCCTGCGTCGCACGCAGGTGCGGCTCGATGACGACACGCTTGTCAACGTGCAGCACGGGGTCGAGAGTCGCCCGCAGGCGGGGGATATCGTTCACCTCAAGCTGAGAGGTGCTCCTGTGAGCGCACAGCGCTAAAAGGAACATTCCGGCGGGGGCATACGGTCGGCTTAGACTGAGCAAATGGCATTGTTTAAGCGCAGGTCTCTAGCAGCGCCGCCGGTGATTACCGACGACGCGGTCCCCGCTGGTCTGAAGGTTGCGGGTGCATACTCGTGGCGCATCCTCGCGATTGTTGGCGTCATTGCCGTCTTCATTTTCCTGGTGATGCAGTTCAAGTACATCGTCATCCCTTTCATGATCGCGATTCTTATCGCGGCGCTTCTTGTGCCCCTCGTGCAGTGGCTTGTGAGGCACAAGTGGCCCAAAGCGCTCGCCGTCGCCGTCGCCATGCTCGGGACGATCGCGATCGTGTCTGGGCTGCTCTACGTCGTGGTCACTCAGATCCGTAGCGGGTGGCCGGATCTGCAGGAACGTTCTCTCAAGGCCTACGAAGATTTCCGCGTGTTCCTCGAGACGTCTCCTCTGCACGTGACCGATGCGCAGTTCAACGACTGGCTCGACAGCGCAATTGCGTCAATCCAAGCTGACAGCCAGGTTCTTGTCTCGGGTGCCCTATCCGTTGGCTCGACGGCGGGACACGTGCTCGCGGGCCTCCTTCTTACTCTGTTTGCGACACTCTTCATCCTCATCGACGGCAAGGGCATCTGGGCCTGGATCGTGCGTCTCTTCCCGCGCAAGGCTCGCCCGGCGATCGACGGCTCGGGCCATGCCGGATGGGTCACGCTCACGACCTTCGTTAAGGTGCAGATCTTCGTCGCCTTTGTCGACGCCGTGGGCATCGGTCTCGGGGCCTGGATCCTGGGGCTCATCTTCGGCGGGTTCCCGCTCGTGATTCCAATCGCGATCGCCGTGTTCCTCGGCTCGTTCATTCCCGTCGTCGGCGCCGTTGTCACGGGCGCGATTGCGGTATTTGTCGCCCTCGTGTACCTCGGCCCCTTCCAGGCGCTTCTCATGCTCGCGATCGTTCTGCTCGTGCAGCAGATCGAGGGCCACGTTCTGCAGCCCCTCGTCATGGGCACTGCCGTCAAGGTCCACCCGCTCGCCGTGGTCTTCGCGGTTGCGGCCGGATCCTTCACCGCGGGAATCGCGGGAGCCCTGTTCGCCGTGCCGATCATCGCCGTACTCAACGTGATGGTGAAATACATCGCGAGCGGTGAGTGGCGCACGAACCTGCGGCCGACGGCGAAGGAACTGTTGCCTCGTGACTGAATCTGTGCTCGTCGGGCCGAGCTTGGCGGACTTCGAGGACGCACGCCTTCGCATCGCCGATGTCGTCAAGACCACACCCCTCGAAAGCAGCCACTACCTCGGTGATGTGCTCGGTGGCCCCGTCTTCCTCAAGTGCGAAAACCTTCAGCGCACCGGCTCGTACAAGATTCGCGGTGCGTACAACCGCATCTCCCGCCTGACTGACGAAGAGAAGGCCAGGGGAGTGGTCGCGGCCTCCGCTGGTAACCACGCCCAGGGCGTCGCTCTCGCGGCCCGGATGCTCGGTATCAAGGCGACGATCTTTATGCCCGTCGGAGTGCCGCTTCCCAAGCTCCAGGCCACGAAAGACTACGGAGCCGAGGTCGTGCTCCGCGGGCACACCGTCGAAGAGCCGCTGCGTGCGGCAGCCGAGTTTGCCCGCACCACGGGAGCGGTCTTTATCCACCCCTTCGATCACATCGATGTCATCGCGGGGCAAGGCACCCTCGGGCTCGAGATCTACGAGGAACGACCGGATGTCGAGACGATCGTCATTCCGATCGGCGGCGGCGGTCTTATCTCGGGCGTAGCGAGCGCGATCAAGCAACGTGCGGCCCTCGACGGACGCACGATCAAGATCATTGGCGTGCAGGCTGCGAATGCCTCGCCGTATCCGATCTCATTGGAGAAGGGTGAGCCGGTCGAAATCCAAACGCTGCCCACCATCGCCGACGGTATCGCCGTATCCAAGCCAGGTCAGCTGAACTTCGAGATCGTGCGTCGTGTCGTCGACGAAGTCGTGACGGTCAGCGAGGACGACATGGCTCAGGGACTGCTCGTCTTGCTCGAGCGCGCGAAGCTCGTGGTCGAGCCGGCGGGCGCCGTGGGCGTTGCTGCCATTCTCTCCGGACAGATCACCCAGACGGGCACAACGGTCGTCATCCTCTCGGGCGGCAACATCGACCCGATGATCATGGAGCGCGTCATCAGCCACGGCCTTGCCGCATCGGAGCGCTACCTGAAGCTGCGCATCCCGCTTCCCGATCGCCCGGGTCAGCTTGCGCGAGTTTCGGCGATCATCGCCGAAATGGGAGCGAACGTTGTCGAGGTGCTGCACACGCGCCATGGCGGCGGACTGTTGATCAGCCAGGTGGAGCTGGAGCTGCACATCGAGACTCGCGGTCCCGAGCACGCGGAGGCGCTGCTCCAGCGCCTGCGCGACGAGGCGTTCGAGCCGAGAATCGACTTCTAGTTCTCGGTCGCTGAGCTCGAGCTCGGGGAGCGGGAGTGCGCCGGGATCGACGTTAGCCCGAGAAGGTTTCTACCTTGAGGATCTCGACCGTGATCGACTTGCCGTTGGGGGCCGTGTACGTAGTGGATTCCCCGACCTTGAGGCCGTTGATCGCCGACCCCAGCGGGCTCTTCTCGCTGTAGACATCGAGGTCGCTGTCTTCGCCGACAATTTCGCGGCTTCCCAGAAGGAACACCGACTCATCGCCCTGAATGGTCGCAGTGACGAGGATGCCAGGCTCGACGACACCATCGGCATCCTGCACGTCGCCCACGACGGCGTGACGCAGAAGCTCGGTGAGCACACGGATGCGCGCCTCGATCTTGCCCTGCTCCTCTTTCGCGGCGTGGTATCCGCCGTTCTCCTTGAGGTCACCCTCCTCGCGGGCGGCCTCGATCTTCTTCGCGATCTCAAGGCGTGCCTCACCGGTCAGCTGCTCGAGCTCCGCCGTCCGGCGGTCAAAAGCCTCCTGGGTCAACCAGGTGACAGAGTTTTCGTTAGCCACGAAGCTCTCCTTACAAACAGAAACCGGCCAGAACTGGCCGGTTGGTGGGATCAATCCGCCAAGCCTAGGTGAGCCAGCAGCCGTAGATCAACCCGGAGACCGCCAGCTCGGTCGTCAGTACACTCTCGGTGAGCGTGCGCGTGTACCTGTCGGAGGGCGGAACGTCGACGACTTTCCAGCCCACTATCGCGAACGTCGAGTTGAGTGCTTGCACTGCGCACTGTGCCGATGTTCCGGGCGTCGTTGAGAACTCCCACGTCACCTGGGTCTCGCTGTCGCTCACGATCGTGTGGGCAACGTCCTTGGCTTCGAACTGCGAGGCAGGTTGGAACAGACCTCCCCACACCACCCACGCCGTAAACACGGCAACGAACGCTAGGGCGGCGACAATCTGGAACACACGCGCCCGCTGCGCACGTCGCGGAGTACGACCGTAGCGCGCGTCGAGGTCTGCCTCCGCTGGTGCGGAAGAGAGAGGCTGAGGGCTCGACATGGGTGATGCTCCATTAGGCTTGATGAGTCAAGGCTATTGGCTAAATTCTAGGAGTTCGGTGACAAGGCGGCTGCTCGCGGTTCACGCGCACCCCGACGACGAATCCAGCAAGGGCGCGGCGACTTACGCGCGCTACGCGAACCAGGGCGACGACGTTCTCGTGGTCAGCTGTACGGGTGGTGAACTCGGCGACGTGCAGAACCCCGCTCTCGAGCCCATGGCGATGGCCGAGCGCGACATGGCCGGCCTCCGCCGGCTCGAGATGCAGAAGGCCCAGCAGATCATGGGCATCGAGCACCTGTGGCTGGGCTTCAGAGACTCGGGCTTGCCCGAGGACGGCGACCCCATCGATCCCGGTGGATTTGCGCTGATCCCTCTAGAGCTCTCTGCAGCGCCACTCGTGCGCATCATCCGGCGTTTTCGTCCCCACGTGCTCGTGACCTACGACGAGTCGGGCGGGTATCCGCATCCCGATCACATCCGCACCCACGAGATCTCGATGTTCGCTCTCGAAGCGGCAGCGGATGCCGAGCGTTACCCCGAACTGGGTGACCCCTGGCAGGTGAAGAAGGTCTACTACGACCGAATCTTCAACGCGCCCCGAATCCGCGCCGTGCACGAGTCTCTTGTTGAGGACGGCGACCCGCTCGCCACCGAGGTCGCAGAGATGCTCGAGTGGATGGGCGACCGACCGGACCTGGCGACGACCCACATCGATGTGAGCGACTTTCTCGACGTTCGGGATGCCGCGCTCCGGGCGCACGCGAGCCAGGTTCCTCCCGAGAGTCGCTTCTTCTTCCTGCCTAACGACACGCTCCGCGCGGCCTGGCCCTGGGAAGACTTTCAACTTGTCACATCGACGGTTGCCGCGACCCTTCCCGAATCCGACCTTTTCGCGGGGATCACACCGGACGACGCACTACCCGAGGATGCACGATGACACTCATGACCCAGCTCGTCACCGATCTGATTGTGTGGACGGCCGATGAGCCGACCCCGGTGCCGACGATGCCCGGCTTTAAGGGCGACGAGAACATGGTCACCCCGGGGGTCATCGGGTTCTTCCTGACCTTCGTCGTGATGGTGGCCGTGGTGCTTCTCATCATCGACATGGTGCGGCGCGTGCGCCGAGTGAACTACCGAGCCGAGATTCGCGAGAAGCTCGAAGCCGAGCTTGCCGCGGAGGGCGCCGGAGAGAACGCGCCGGTCACCACAACTGCGACCGACGAGACTAAGCCCCGACCGGAGGGTTAATCGCCACGAGCAGGATGCCTGTCCAGTGGCAGAGGAATGCCAAAAGGGTCAGGGTGTGGAAGATCTCGTGGAACCCGAATTTCCCGGGGAACGGGTTCGGGCGCTTAAGCCCGTAAACCACGGCACCGATCGTGTACATGATGCCGCCGATCATGATGAGCGTCATCATGATCCAGTTGGCCTGGAAGAAGTCGACGATGAAGATCATCGCTGCCCAGCCCAGCAGGATGTAGAGCGGCACATACAGCCAGCGCGGTGCACCGACCCAGAATATGCGGAAGCCGATGCCGAGCGCGGCGCCGACCCAGATCATCCAGAGCAGCAGTGTCGCCTTCTCTGGTGCCAGGCTCAGCACGGTGATCGGCGTGTATGACCCCGCGATCAACAGGAAGATGTTCGCGTGGTCGATGCGCTTGAAAATCGCCTTGACCTTGGGGCTCCAGTTGATGCGGTGATACAGCGCGCTCGTGCCGAAGAGCAAAAGTGACGACGCGACAAAGATCGCTGAGCTGATCTTGGCCGCCGCTCCGTCTGCTGCAACGATGAGAATGATGCCCAACACAATCGCGAGGGGGAAGGTGCCCGCGTGAATCCAGCCTCGCCAGGTCGGTTTCGCGTCCGCCGAGTCGTGCTCGATCGCATCTTCGACGAGGGGGAGGCCCGGTAGATCCGATCCCGGCTCCGCGTCGACCGCATTTTCGGTTGCTGAGGAGGGCGAAGTGGAGCTCATGGCGCCAGTGTACTCGCGAGTAATCGGGAGGTTGCTGGGGTGAACGTGGGCTAGCGTATGCATGTGAAAGAGCGAGAGGTTCCCCTCGGGCGCGGGCTGCTGTACGGCCTTTACCAGGGTCGGTTGCGCCGCTATCTGTCTACCCAGACGCTGCCGCATCACGTCGCGATGATCATCGACGGGAACCGCCGATGGGCTCGGTTGCGCGAGTTTGAAACGGCCGCACACGGACATCGGGCCGGGGCCGCGAAGATGCGCGATTTTCTCGAGTGGTGCGATGACCTCGGTATCTCCGTCGCGACGCTCTATCTGCTGTCGACCGACAACTTGACGGGACGCACGAGCGAAGAACTCGAGGGGCTGTTCGAGATCATCGGCGACCTGGCCGAAGAACTTTCGCATGTCAGAGACTGGCGGGTGCAGCACGTGGGATCGAGCGAGGGGCTACCCGAGCCGCTCGCGACTCGCCTCGCCGAAGCGCAGAAGCGCACGGCATCCAACACCGGTTTGCACATTAATCTCGCCGTCGGCTACGGCGGTCGCCGCGAGATCGCGGACGCCATGCGCTCGATCGTGCAGGCTCATGAAAGTGGCGGCGGTGCCCTCGATTCCCTCGCCGAACTGCTCACCCCCGAACTCATTAGCGAGCACCTTTACACGGGTGGACAGCCGGATCCCGACCTTGTCATCCGCACCTCGGGCGAACAGCGGATTAGCGACTTCATGCTCTGGCAAACCGCGCACAGCGAGTTCTATTTCATGGAAGCTCTCGGTCCCGATCTGCGCGAGGTCGACTTTCTTCGCGCGCTGCGCGACTTCGCCAGGAGGCAGCGCCGCTTCGGCCAGTAACACCAGCCCGCACGTGACATGACGTTTACCAGCGCTCTCACGGTCTAGCGGTTGCGGTTCGAGGTAGCCTTGAACAAATGGGGGCTACACGATCGCGGCCAGCGAAAAACACCGTGCGGCTGCGGCCAGGGGCGCCGGAGTCGCATGAGCGCGCGCGCCCACAATCGCTTCTCTCGGGTCTTTTTGGCCTGATCTCTTTGAGCGTCGTTGCGGGTGTTCTCGTCGCGATCGGAGTCACCCCGCTCGTCGGTGTCACGGGTATGACCGCGTCGTCGGGCGTCGGCGTATTTGAGGATCTTCCCGAGTTCATTGAGCTTGGGCGTCTTCCCGAACGTAATGTCATCTACGCCAAGTCGAGCGCTCCGGAAGCGGTCGACGGATACCTCGAAGTCGCCACGATCTACGACCAGAACCGGCAGGATGTCGCACTCGGCGACATCTCCCAGTTCGCCCAGTGGGCGGCCATCGACGGAGAAGACCGCCGGTTCCTTGAGCACAGCGGCGTCGACGTGAGGTCAGTAGTGCGTGCGGTCGCCGCCAACTTTGGCGCGGGTGGGGTCGAGAGTGGCGCATCCACTCTCACGATGCAGCTCGTGAAGAACACGTTCGTGCAGCAGGCGCTCTCCGAGCCCACTCAGCAGCTTCGGCAGCAGGCATACAACAACGCGACCGAACCCGGATTCGGGCGCAAGCTCAAAGAGATGAAGCTCGCCATCTCCCTCGAGAAGAAGTACACCAAAGACGAGATTCTCGCCGCGTACCTCAACATCTCGTTCTTCGGCAGTGACACGTATGGCATTCAGGCCGCGGCGCAGCGCTACTTCAGTGTCGACGCTGCCGACCTCACTGCGGCCCAGGCCGCGAGCCTCATCGCGATTGTGCAGTACCCGAGCCAGCGAAGCCTCGACACCCCCGAGAACTTCCAGGCAAACAAGAACCGTCGCGACGAGATCCTCAAGCAGATGCGTCTTGCGGGACACATCGACGAGACTCAGTACCAGGAAGCCTTGGCTACACCGATCGACGAAGCTTCGGTCGCACCGTCCTCACCCACCAACGGCTGTGTGGCTGCCAACGATCACGCGCGGTGGTTCTGCGACTATGTCGTGAAGAACGTCGGCAACTTTGAGGCGCTCGGCGCAACGCCCGCTGAGCGGGAGGAGAACTGGGCGATCGGGGGATACCACCTCTACACGACGCTGGACATGGATGTTCAGGTCAATGCCCAGAACTACGTCTGGACGTACGGCAACAGCAACGAGACCGCGCTCAATCTGGGTGTCTCAAGCGTGTCTGTCGAACCCGGTACTGGTCGTGTGACGACCATGAGCGAGAACAAGGTCTTCGACGACACCCTGTCTGGCGGCGGCGTCGGCGCCTCGGCGGTCAACTACAACACGAGCTACGAGTACGGCGGCTCGAGTGGGTTCCAGCCGGGGTCCACCTACAAGCTCTTCACCCTCGTGGCCTGGCTGCAGGCGGGGCACAGACTCAGCGAGTCGGTCGACGGTAGCGCTCGCACGGTGCAGCAGAACAAGTTTGTCGATACCTGCCCGGACAGCCCGGGCTGGGGCGGTCCCTACCCGTTCAAAAACGACAGCGGCGAATCAGGGTCGATGTCGGTGCTGTCGGCCACGGGCCAGTCCGTCAATGGCGCGTATATCTCGATGGCCCTCAAACTCGATCTCTGCGACGTGCGCAAAGCGGCAGAGGCCCTCGGCGTCGAACGCGCAGACGGCGAGCCCCTGATGACGAACCCCTCGTCCGTTCTCGGAACCAACCAAGTGACGCCCATCAGCATGGCGAGCGCTTACGCCGCCATCGCTGCGGGTGGCGTCTATTGCAAGCCCATCGTGCTGGACCGCGTTGTGGGGCCGGGCGGCGTTGATCTTCCCGGGCAGACTCCAGAGTGCAGGCAGGCCGTGAGCAGCGAAATCGCGGGCACAGCGGCCTACGCGCTGTCGACGGTAATGCAGGGCGGAACCGGGTCCGCATCCAATCCCGGTGACGGCGTACCCATCATCGGAAAAACGGGAACGACCGACGACGCCAACCAGACGTGGATTGTTACGTCAACCACCAAGATGGCGACAGCCGTCTGGGTCGGCAACACGATTGGGTCGACGTCGCTCAAGAACTACTACTGGGCCGGGTATCAGGGAAACCAACTCAGGCACGTGATCATGGCGGGCACGATGGCGCTCATCAACGCCAAATACGGCGGCGGACCGTTCTCGCCGCTCGACCCGTCGATGCGTTAGCGGCATCGCTCTCAGGCAAAGTTAACGTCGCGGACATCTTCGTTTAGGCGTGTCGCGCGCTGCTCGCGGGCAAGTGCGCCTACCGTCATCTTCATCAGGTATGGCGCCTGATCGAGACGGCCACGTAAGTTCGCCTCGAAACGATCCACCGGCCGTCATCGCAAACTGGATCCGAGCACAGTGCTCGGGGATGGAGTGCACGTGGCCGAGCAAACCCGCCCGATGGACAAGACCACAACGTCGGGAGGTTCGGCCAGTAAACAGGTCGAACGCACCTACGTTCTGGACACCTCAGTCCTGTTGAGCGATCCCCAGGCGGTATTCCGATTCGCTGAGCACCACGTCGTGTTGCCAGTCATCGTGATCTCGGAACTGGAAGCCAAGCGAAACGATCCCGAGATCGGATACTTCGCGAGGCAAGCACTGCGCAATCTCGACGAGCTTCGGGTCAAGCACGAGCGCCTCGACTTTCCGATCTCGGTTGGTGATGGTGGATCGCTTCGCGTCGAGCTCAACCACTCAAACATGTCGGTGCTCCCGTCCGGCCTTCAGCTGGGCGACAACGACTCCAGGATCCTCGCCGTGGCCCTCAACCTCGCCAACGACGGTCTCGCTGTCACGGTGGTGTCCAAGGACCTCCCGCTGCGCGTGAAGGCCGCCTCGATCGGACTGGCTGCCGAGGAGTATCGCGCCGAGCTCGCCGTCGACTCCGGATGGACGGGCCAGTCGGACATCACTCTCAGCTCCGAGCAGATCTCGCAGCTGTACGACAACGAGCAGATTCACACTCGGGTAGTCGAAGACATGCCGGTGAACACGGGCCTCATCATCCACTCCGATCGGGGATCCGCCCTCGGCCGTGTCGTGGGTCGCGGCGAGGTCTCGCTCGTTCGTGGGGACCGTGATCTGTTCGGGTTGCACGGCCGCAGTGCGGAGCAGCGCCTCGCGATCGACCTGCTTCTTGACCCCGAGATCGGCATCGTGTCGCTGGGAGGGCGAGCAGGGACGGGGAAGTCCGCGCTCGCACTCTGCGCCGGACTCGAAGCTGTTCTCGAAAAGCAGCAGCACCGCAAGATCATGGTGTTCCGTCCCCTCTACGCCGTGGGTGGTCAAGAATTGGGATTCCTGCCGGGCGATGCCGCGGAGAAGATGAACCCGTGGGCACAGGCCGTGTTCGACACTCTCGGTTCGGTCGTCTCCCAGAACGTTCTCGACGAGGTCATCGACCGCGGAATGCTCGAGGTGCTTCCTCTCACGCACATCCGCGGCCGCTCGCTCCATGACGCCTTCGTGATCGTGGATGAGGCGCAGTCGCTCGAGCGGAATGTTCTGCTCACGGTGCTCAGCCGCATTGGCCAGAATTCGCGCGTTGTGCTCACTCACGACGTGGCCCAGAGGGACAACCTTCGGGTCGGACGACACGACGGGGTTGCCTCGGTCATCGAGACCCTCAAGGGCCACGCGCTGTTCGGTCACATCACACTCACAAGGTCTGAGCGCTCGGCGATCGCGGCTCTCGTGACCCAGATGCTCGAGTCAAACGAGCTCGCCTAACGTCGATTCCTGGGGTGTCGCATCCTCTCGCGGGATGCGACACGCCAGGAGACTTCAGAACGCCCGCAGCATTTCGTCTCGACCCCTGTGACCGCTTAGGGTCGACATGTGGGGTGGGTATTCGCAGTCTTGGCGGCAACGCTCGGAGTGGTATTTCTCTGGGGCATGATTGCTCCCAGAAGCCAGTGGCGCGCCCTCACCTCGTGGAGTGTTTCTGATGCTCACGCCGCGGAGCCCGGCTCGGCAGCGTACGGATGGCAGCGAGTGCTCTCCGGCATTGGAGTGTTTTCGCTCTTAATCGTCACAGGTGTCGCCGTTATCCCCGGTCTGCTGTACTCCGCTCAGTCAGTGCCCGGCCCCACGCCTATCGAAGAGATGTGGGGAAGCCCGCAGCCTCAGGTCGTTAATCGCACCATCGTTCCGATCACGGCGCCCATACCGGGCCTCATCGAGGTGCCCACCCTCGGCGTGCAAGTGTTTGACCCCGACGATGGGCCGCCGGACTACCTCGTGGAGTTGAAAGAGTTCGTGAGGCTCGGCACCGCCGAGATCCCGGGACTCGTGGGTTCCGAGCCTGAGGTGGACTACTCCGCGATGGACTTCGCGGATCTCATCATCAACGTGCGCGGTGCGCTGTTGTGCGTTCCCCGACAGGTGCTCGTCGTCGAGTCTGAGACGACCATCCAGATCGCGGTGTACTACGGACTCCCCGATTCTGGCGACGGCAGCGTTCCGGATAACTCGACATCGTGTGCGGTGGATTCACCCGTCACGAGTTCCCTGCTCATCCCGATAACTCTGGGATCTCCTGTGGGCGACCGGGTGATCCAGAACCCGGCGGGGGCCGAGCTTCCGCTCGTAGACCTGCCCTAGTCTGAGCGCCACCGGCGCGGTGCAGGTCGCGCTGTGGATAACTCACGCCGCGCAATCGCCGCACTCGCTAGGGTGCCCGAATGAGCGTGACCTGGGTTCGGCGCGTGCCCGAGTGGGGCGCAGCGCTCGTGCTCGCGGGCTTCGTTCTGCTGGCGCACGGGATGACGGCGGCAAGCATCCTGCCGCTCTACCTCGCCGCGGTGAGCCCCGCACTGTGCAACGCTGACCTCGTTCACCGCAGGCTGCCGAATCGCCTGGTGATGCCCGGCTACGCGGTAGCTGCCAGCGCCATCACGATCGGCTGGCTCATGGGCGATCGCATCACTCCGACGGCCGGTATTGCAGGCGTGCTCTATTTCGTGTTCCTTCTCGCACTCTCGGTGCTCGGAGGAATGGGGATGGGAGATGTGAAGCTCGCGGGAGTGCTTGGGCTCGCAGCGGGAGGCCTGGGAATGGTCACGGCCATCGCCTCGCCCGTCATCGCCTTCGCGGTCGGGGCCGCTGCGGCGATCGTGGCCCTGACGCGCCGCACGGGCCGAAGCATCCCCTTCGGCCCGTGCTTGCTTGCGGGCTTCTGGAGCGCCGCGCTGTTCTTCTAGCCCGGGTGGGTCATCGACATGACATC
>Ga0247807_10001104_pt1 | contig 16379 bp, 11 predicted proteins | sample UWRJL074202C1_FD_179931 | JGI IMG/M metagenome (GOLD analysis project Ga0247807, IMG submission 179931) | Plant litter microbial communities from Arlington Agricultural Research Station in Wisconsin, United States - UWRJ-L074-202C-1 | ecosystem: Environmental > Terrestrial > Plant litter >...
GGGCCGAAGAAGCTGCTGACCGTCACACCCTTGATCTTGACTGGCGAGCCAATGAGGTCGTCGAGAAGGTAGCAGCTTGGTGCAGCAACACCGTCGTAGTCACCCACTCCTCTGGTATCAACAACCTCCCATTTGCTGACCACCCTAACGTCACTGCTATCCTCGCAGCTCACTTTTCTGGTCAAGAATCCGGAAACAGTCTCGTTGATGTCCTTTATGGTGACGTCAACCCTTCCGGAAAGCTACCTTACACAATCGCCCTTGAGTCCACCGACTACAACGGGCTCCCAGTCACCGCAGTCAACACTACAGGTGCTTGGGATTGGCAAGTATACTTTGACGAGAAACTCGAGATTGATTACCGCTACTTCGACGCTATGAACATGACCGTACAGTATGAATTTGGCTTCGGTCTTTCGTACTCTACATTCGAGCTCAGCAACATCAAGATCCAGAAGCTTGACAACAACACCATCAGCGCCGCTCCTCCTGCCGAAACAGTCGTGCCAGGTGGTAACCCCGCTCTCTGGAAGGACCTGTATGAGGTGACTGTCAAGTTGACCAATACCGGTGACGTCTATGGTGCCACCGTACCACAACTCTATCTCTCATATCCAGACTCTGCCCCAGCGGGTACACCACCTAAGCAGTTGAGAGGATTCGAGAAGGTGCACTTGGAGCCTGGAGCCAGCAAGACTGTCACATTCGCTGTGATGAGACGTGACTTCAGTGTCTGGGATACATTGAGCCAGGAGTGGATCATTCCAGAGGGAAGCTTTGGTGTAAGCGTCGGCTTCAGCAGTCGCGATCTCAAGGTCTCTAGCGATGTTGTGGTCGTATAAATGGGTGCTTAATACCCTACTATTTAATCTTAAGACATGAATAATGATAATGAAAAAGTTATTTACAATGCCTCTCGTTGTTTTACGACTTTTCGTCCTGCTTTGTGAATTGTCCGCAACAAGCCCCAACTCTATAATGTAAAACATCTTGTCTCTAAAGGCCTTCCGTACAAGATGCATACTTTGTTTCCCCTTTGTGTTCAAGCTCAAGTTTCATTCTGTAATCAAATATTGAAACCGAATATTGAAGATGGTATACGAGAGTCACAATCCGAAACCTTCTAGACAAAGGCGCTTCCATTTCACTCCTCACCAATAACCTACTCCATTGGTTTTACTCACATTATGTCCCATTCCAGCTGTGTCTTATTCAACCTCCTCTCATTCGTTATTCCACCTTCTGAAAGACACTTAATCTGATGCCCATTTACCTAGTAACCTTCTCCTATATCCCTACTTTAAACACCCAGTTTTCCCCTTACAACCAAGAAATAAATTCACCAAGCATCAACAACGCCTTGATCCAAGATCTGAGCAACAACGCGAACCAACGAACGATAAGAACAAACTTCGGAAAACCAAACCCCCGAAGAGGAAACATGTGCCTTACACGATCTAAATGGTGGGAGTTCTGCTCACATATTATCTATTGGGACGAGCCCTGCTGCTGGCCTGGGCACCCCATGCTCTGTCATAACAGAACGAGAGAAGAGAAGGTGCGGAACTATTGCCTATGGTGTTATGGCTTGGTGGCCATCAAATAAAAGGAGATGGACGGTGGTGGTGGAATAGACGGTGAAGGAATGACAGTGGGAAATTAGCGATCAGAGGAAGGAATAGGGCGTCGTCGAGACACATTAGTTGTTGCCATAGCCAGTAGTATGTGTGTGGATTGATCCAGACCCAAAGAGCTTCAAGTATCTCACGTTTGGAAATGCTTGAACGAGTGACTTTCTTGTTCCTAGTTTCTATATACAATCTATCTTAGGAATCAAGCACCGCAGCAACTTTCTAGATGTACGTAGGCTTCAATGGAGGATTGGCATTGATGATCAAGTTCTCAACATACTCTTCGAACCAAGCACCTGCGTATGGCGCCGCTTTGCCTTGCGCTAATGGCCCACACTGACCATCGGACTCTCCTCCAGGCTTCGCCCACACAATGCTGTCAACCAGACTGCTGTTCGTGTTGGTAGTGGGCTGGATGCCAAAGCCAGCAGCCACATTGCACCACTCGCCCCAAGTCTCGCGGGTGTTTTGCAGGCCCGAACGACCTTGGTCGATGATGAAGTGGGTGGGCAAGGAGTTGTTGGCGAGATAGGGAGCGAGGCTCTTGGCGTAGTTGAACTCGTCGTAAGAGTTGCTGTACTCGGTGTAGTTGGCACGGGGGTCAGCAATGTAAGGGTTGAAGTTCGAGACGTCGGTGGAGAAACCACGAATTTTCGGCGCGGGAGCCCCTTTGCGCGTGAAGTTCTTAGCGAGGTTCACTACTTTGGCGAACTGCACGGCAGCTGCGACAGATTAGCACTTGTATCCCATGTATGTATAGTGCAAGGATAAAAACTCACCTGGCTCAAGGTTATCGTTCCATCCCAGCCATCCTCCATGTGCAGCATCCAGGTAAAGAGCTACGTTGGGCAATTGTAGCTTCGCAATAGCGTACGCCAGACCTTCCTCATATCCTGGGCTCGCAGCCTGGCAATATGGCACATTTTGGTTGGTGATCAGATTCCCAAGCGAATCAGGCTCCAAGATGATAGCGAAAGTGAGATCCGGTGCAGCAGCAACTGCCTTTGCATACGGATCGATGAACTCGGTTTTGTACAACTCTAATCCGTTTTCCTCGAGCTCAAATTCACCGCCTGATTCCCCACCGGAGCAATCGCGATTGGGCAGGTTGTATAGCACCAGCTCGACAATTTGCTGTTTGCGAGTTTTCTTCTGCACTTCTCGTGCCTCAGCGACGGTGGTTGCGATGCTGGCGATTCCAGCTCTGCTCGTTACCTGTTGCACGTCAGATATCATTGAATCGTGGGAAATTGGGTATTTATTCTTACCCAAACAAAGGTTCCGATGCTTTTCACTGTGCGTGCACGCGCAGCGTTAAGGCTGTCATTTTTCTTCTGGAAAGCGGCGATTGTTTGGTCAAGCTTTGCAGCGTAGCCACTGTTCGCAAAGTATGTCTTGCCGAGAAAAGGATTGATGTCCGCGGCTCCAGGGGGTGGTGGAGGGGCAGCAATTACAAGACTTGCTGTAGACACAGCCGCAAGAACAGAAAGAAGCTGCATGTTGAGAATTGTAGGAGTTGGGCGTAGCAATCAGAAATTGATTCCATGGAGTTGTCTCTTTATATCAAAAAATAACTGGCCCCACAACTCCAGAAACCATTTGAAGCTCATGGCACCCGAGCTTCCGCTCTCAAGTCGGCTATCAGAGATCATTTCAGATCAGCTAGTAGCCACGGATAAACAAAAAACCAATGCCCAAGAATAGAATTTGTATGACTTCGGAGCCAGTATGCCGAACAAGACGTCATGACAGCCAACTTTGCGCCATTCACGGGCATTTATAGAGAATGATAAGAGATTCCAAGTAGACACTAAGAGACTTGGAATTAGTGGGTAGGATGTAGTCAGTTGAGTACGAAACATAAGGATAAACTTGTGGAAAATAAAATGTGTCGTGTAAATGAGAATATATTGCCCAGCACGGACAAACGGAGCGCCGTCCCGTGTGTATTCAGCCGCCTTCCGCTGCAGGTACAACATGGAACCGAGTGACCTTTGATCTAGATCTAGAGATGTTGATAAAGATGTATTAATTGGATGCGACAATGGCTCAAGATATACACCGTGGAAGCTTCTCTGCCCCGGACAGTCAGAAGCTCGAGTGAGAGACCGGTATTACAGTTGCGATTGGCCGAACACAAGTCACCTGATTTATTTATCCAGTCAAGAGGACAATGATTATGCGCGAGGCTTCTTATGGGAGATACTCTCAAGGAAAATGTGTCATTCACCAAAGATATTTACATTATGCTAGTTCAGACTATCCTCACCAAGTAAAACCTCGCTTAATTTTCGCCTAATGTTGCAAGCAAAGGGGTTTTTGGATGATATAACCAGCCATCATTCGACCGAATAAAGGAGACTTCCAGCATTTTAAGACTTTTCGACTACATTTTCGCCACTGAGAAACGGCTGAAGGTAAGATGAACTAGAACTCCGGTGTGACGTGGACTTACATGGACGAAAACGTAACGTCCGAATCTTTGAGTAGGCATTGCCATAATTTGAGCATGCAAGCAAGCCGCTGATGGTAGTATACTAAGTGCCTCAACTCTTCAAGTAAGCCAGTGGACGTCAAGTCTGTATACACTTCGCACCCAAAACGTACCATATGCAAGACCTCGAATATAGAGTTAACGCTTTCCTTCGAAAATTATTGATATAGACCTCATGATTGGTTCCAGACAAGCCGCAACTACTGAGAAACAGCCTATGTTTCTTTTCTTCTTTCTGTTCCTTGAGATACCTTTCACGTGTCGTCTTTTAGCTTTTGAACTCCGAGATGGTTTGTTTTGAGAGGCATGTGAGGATCGAACTTTATCCCTTCTCCTCTTTCCCCGCGAATGTGATTGACGGGGTCGCTGGGGTGTAACAGATCGGACTTTATTTTTTCGACTCGTCTGTCGACAGTTAGGTCGAGTGCTTCGACTGCTTCGATGCGTGTGGGGCCTCCGCCGCACCTTTACTTCTGGTAATTCATGTCTGGGAGATTGGCTCGAAAACTCTAATGACTTATCACTGACCACCGATTGTACCTCTAGAGGATTCTGCTCTGTTGATAAAACAGGCTGCTCTAAAGACGATAATAGCTCTACAAGCGAGGTAGTTGGTTGTGGTTTTATTAAATCATCAAGACTCTCTAGTTTGGGCCCTGGCACTGCTTTCCTCAGGCTGAGCTTCTCTTCGTAATTGATCTCGACTTGTGGAATTTCACTCTCTGAGACAACGGCAAAGTTTTCTTCGCCCTCATTGAGGGTGTTACGAGAAATGATGGCATCATTTTTCTCTTCCGCTTCCGCTACTGAATTTAGGTTTTCGAGACTATAAGCTCTTGCTGCTATCGTCGTCCGCGAGACATTTGCAACAGACTCCTTCAGGAAATCCAGTGGTATGAAAGATGGTTGCGATACACTTCCAACATCTTTCACAAGAATTTGCTGCAACTCCTTGAGTGCCCTCATAAAGTTGATACTTCGATCTTGAGATCCAAAAGATATTTCCTCTGGGAGTGTCCAGAGACAATATAGTTGGTGGTGTTGGCCGTCAACAGCGTAGACATTGTGAATACGAATAAAATTGGCACAGAGATAACAAGATAACTTGTTAATGCCGATGTAATTTGTGGCTAAGATAATCTGTGGATTTTCTTCGTAGTAGGTGATGAGTAGCATTTCTGCATGCACAATATATTTCCGCCATCTCTGAAGCAGTCGTTTTATCTCTCTGACTTGGTCTTTCGTTTTTTCTGACAAGCCTGGAACTCTTGCTTGCATAGATTCAACAGTGTTACCCTGAAGTATGTTGATGCGTCGAGATACTGAGGAGACGATTTCGACTTTTATTTGCTTTGTTTGAAGAGTGGAATTTGCAGCTACTTGAATGAAACATACTGCACTACGGAAATATTTGGCGACTTTGCCCAGGCTTTCCATTACTTGAGAAAAGTGATGGTTTCTTGGGTAATGTCTTCTGAGCAGAGTGCGGAAGCAAGCTGAATGCCGGACATCGTAGGCAAGTCGTGCCAATTGGTTTATTGCTTCAGAATCCGGATTAATTGCTAAAATATCTACCAGTTGCCTTATTTCTATCCAACGACTTGCAGCCAACTCTAATGAATCCTTGTGTTCAGATGTGCTGTTCTGTCCTGCCTCCACATTGCCCAGATTTTCCTTAGCGCGTTGTGGTCGCGGATTCCCGATTTTAGTAGAACTGTTATGGGAAGCAATACTAGCCTGATGGATAAGACTCTCTAGCCCTTTAACACCTGTAATTTGTTTCATGATACGAGGGCGACAATTTTTCAAGATGAAGTCAAAACATGAGTCTTGAGCCACTGGAATAGGCAATTCTTCACATTATCAGGATTTTTATATTTTATTTAGGTTTGAAACACACCTCTCCGTCTAACCTGGTTCATGATATCGCAGATTTGAAACAATCTTTGGCGTGTTTGAGAATTAAAGTCCTCGTTCTTGGCCACTCGGATAGTGATGACATTCTGATTAGACTGGCCAAGTTCAAGACATGCTGCGCTAACGTTTGAGGCCCCTCCAGAACCGGAAGCAATGAGCGCAAAGTAGTCTAGGAAGTCTCTCGCCCAAGGAAAGCTGTAGAGGTCGCTCGGTTGCTGATTGCAACTACGGCTAGGAGGTTCCTTTACTTGCGAGCGGGCGCATGCCTCAAGAAAAACTGCGTTCTCGTGGAATCTTAATTCATCAATATCTGCCCAGACTCGACAAGAACTCATATTGTTGTTATTGAATGTCAGTGAGAATGAGAATGCCTCCTCAAATTACCCAGTTGATGTCTAATCTAGAGCATATACAATTGCATACTCAAAAGGAGACAGCGTCCAATAAGACAAGACCTCGTGCCAAATACTGCTTAAATGTGGCAGATCCTCTCTCTCTCGCTTCCTGTATCGAAGCTGAAGGGATTAGGTAGCCTGCATGGCTTGTCCTCCCACACCACTCCGAATGCCGACCTCATTATTCATGATTTAAACTACTCCTCAATTACGATGTTAATCTTCAATATCCGCTAACTGATCTCTTTAAAATATGGTAGAACTCAAAAGAATTGTACATCATATCTGAATTAAAGAAGGTTGCAAAGGAGTCTAAATCGTAGACTTAAACGATTGGTACAGACGTAGTTTAGCATTAGGTACAATAGACATTGGAAGATTATCAAGTTACGTGCTGTGTTCTGCATCGGCTAAAGCCTAGCTTGCTTTCAAATAGCTTGAATTCAGTCCACAGATAGATAGATAGGAAGTCACATGATGCCATAAGCAGCAGTCAACAGTTACATTATAGAAGACCAGGTCATAAATCCCAATCGCCAAAACGAGGCAGCCAATCACATCCACAGGACTACAGCCACCCTACCCTTTCCAAATCTGTAGATCCTATCACTTTGAAGGACGAGAAGTACACATTATTATACTTATAGCTGCGTGAGTGGATATTCTTTTACCGTTCGAAAGTAGACTTGCTCACCATAAATAGAGAATTCCGAGATTCCAGTGCTGAATACAATTGATGCACTCTTTCAAAAACCTTCTGTTGAGGGGGCGTCGCGATTGAAGACTGGCCACGAGCAGTTTGGTGATATATTGCTGACAAGCACTGTAGGATGGGCAATTTTTATTGATAATTATGCTATTCAAAAACTCAATTTAGTTTGTAATTAAGGAGGAACAATAAGTCGCCTAAGAATACTGAATCGGGACGACCTTTAGTGTTTTTGAAACTTGCTGCGAATGAATCCCAAGAGAAAATTTGCTACTTTGCTCTTATGTGATGCTCGGAAATTTGAACTAGGAATACCAACACGTCTCATGAAGAAGCCATACCACATTGACTAGAAATTAGAAATATTCAAAGTGTAAAGTATAAATTGTTGATTTTTATTCTAATGCTCTAATGCCAAACAAGGCTTACTTTTTGTCGCTAAAATGGTCAAAACTCCAAAAACAATGCTACGCCACGCCACGCTATGCTATGCTAAAATATGATTATAAATACCAAAGGCTTAAAAGTGCAAACTCGACATATCTTCCTCGACAATACTCTTAGTTTACAGCTCCTTACTCCATAAGTCGGAACTTAGCACTTCGCTTACTAATGGTTGTGGTAATTTCCGAACTACTGGTCATATGGCTGCTAGAACTGGAAGAGTCTTCGCTAGAGTTGGAGATAGTCTCAGTGCTTCCATCAGGATTGACAACGCTGGTCTTTATCCTGTTTGAATTTGCCTCTTCTTCGGCAGCCTTAGCTTCTTCGGAATTCTTGATGTTTATCTCCTTCGTACCATTGGCACCGATCTTCTCAATTGTCTCATTGGTCTCTTTCTCGCTTCCAGAGTTGGATGCGTCATGAGTGTTTGCGGATTCAGTTTTATTAGTTCCATTAGGACCAATTGTGACGATTTTCTCAATTTTGGTGTCAGACTCGTCAGCAGCGTTCTGGCTACTCTCCTCGTCCTTGCTTGTGTGTACCTTGCTACCATCAGCATTGATCTTGTTGGAATTGCTGTGGTCTTCTTTATTGCTCTCGCTTTCGCTTTCATCGTGTGTCTTGGTATTTTCGGTTTTTGTAGTTGTCGTACCGTTTTTAGGGACGGGATCCATGATCCACCCCCTTTTCTCAACCTCTTGGAGACCCTTGTACCACGAATCAGCAATCTTTTCGAATCCATCATCGTTAGGGTGTAGGCCGTCCTTATAATCGGTCTTGGTATCCAGGAGTTTAGTCATATCAATCAAATGTACATGCTTGCCAGTATCAGCAACCTTCTTTACAACCGGTATGATGTCTTTGGCAAATTTATCAATGCGTTTGGCAGCCGCTTCATCTTTAGAAGTAGTGAGTGAAGAGACGAGAACTGTGACATTAGGTTCAGCCTTGAACAAGCCATCAAGCGTCTTTTCCATGTCGGCTGGTGCTTTGTCGGCATCAGAGTCCTTGTTCATGTTGTTGCTGCCAACAAACAATAGAATGACGTTGGGATGTTCTTTAATAGATTCTTTAGATACATCAAGCATCTGGGAGATAATAAATCCTGGGTGTCCCTCATTTCGGTTGTGTGTCATATTGCCAGACTTTTGTGAACCAATGAAGTCTACATCATTCTTCTCCTTCTTTATCATGTTCCACAGATCAAGACGGTAACCATTCCCAGTACTGCTTCCAGTTCCGTGGGTGATAGATGCTTGATAAAATTATTAGTTGATTCAGAATTGAAAGGGAAATATAGACTTACCTCCAAGAGGCATGATACGGAAATTTTTGTCCTCGAGGGCACCCAATACTACTAAGGAAAGAGCAGCTACGCTCAGAAATGTAGAAGTGTAGCGCATGATACCTGTCAATTTATGGCAACTCCAAGAGAAATAGAAATAGATGTTGCAGAGAAAACAAAAAGAACGAAGACAAAACGGGGGATGCTAAAAGTATGATGAATGTGAAAGATTCTTGTGGAAGCACTCACTATTTATTAAAACCCACCTCAAAGCCGATTGATTCATATTCCGATAGACACTTCTGTCGTATCCGGCACTACAGCTTTGTGTTGGTGCGTAAGGATTTCTGCTGAGGCTGATGTTGTCCATGGGAAGAGGCTGAATAGGCACAAACCACCAATGTTAAGCGAAATCTGGTTAAGCGAGTGGTGAGCGAGTCAGCACTTTTGTTCCTCCGTATCTTCTAATTCGTCTCTGATTGGTGGGAGATCGAGCAAACCTTTGTTGTAGCCAGTAAGAAGAAGAGACTCTGGACATAGTAGTCGGCTTTGTGAATACGATAGGTACCCTTGACTATTAAAGAGTGTTGGCTACTATCATTTTAAGGTGGGGCCAACTTGTTGGAAGGAAGCATCCTGCTCGCGACGACGCCATTTATCACATATTTATATTTTTTTCTGAGGTTTACAGGCACTGGCAACGACAATTTTCGCATTTTCGAGACCTTATGGGCTCGAGAGACCAATTACTTTGTAATTAAAGGGGATTGTTGAAAAATTGCACAGGCTTGCTAATCTAAGTATTGACAGACCATTCATAATCTAGTAAATCTTATCAAACAAATATATTACGAGAGAAATTTCGATCTTTTGAATGGTTCACAGTTTACTACCAACTGATCATTAGAAATCGACGCTGAGATGATCGTTGATTTATGAAGTTGCGCAGCTCGTTACGACACCGGATTTGCGCAGCAGCCAAGATAATCACAGCCCCCGCACTATTGAAATCCAACCATCGCTAAATCCTTCCTTTGTAAACAGGAGAAAGGAATGACTAGTGGAGTCCCTCGATATACGGTGCCTAATCAATCTCATTCCTGAATGCAATGTCCTTTTTTAAACGTTAAAAGGGTACTGGTGTCCAAGCAGTTTTTTCTTCAAAATTTGTGGCGCATTATTTTGACACAATGTAGTTTCCACCTTACGGCAAAGAGTGTTCATTACGCGCAAAAGATGGTGCTACTACCCCATTTCTCGAATTTGGTGATACTCAGCGGATCACAGTGATCTCAGATCACTATTTCTCACTACTCAATGCAATTGGAGTGAATATGAACAGTTATACTCACGTGACTTACCGCAGACTTTTCTTATGCACTGTCTTCTAGCTAATGCAAATGATAATAATAATGAAACTATATACTTTCTTAATCGACTAAGTCGTACTTAGAGGTTTAATCTAACCCCTGCTTGACGTATAATTCAGTTTCTTGTCAAGGACAAAATAACGGAGCATTTATGTGGCTTAATAATAAGCATTTGGCGGTGTTCAGTACAATTGAACTATAACATATCGTTTATTCTAATTATTCCGTTGTTCTTTGTCTTCTGAATTACAAAGCCGAAATTTAAAGAACAGCAAGAACAAATGGAACTAGGGGACATTTGAACACGACGCATGAGCCCGTATATTTTTGTCTCATCCCTTCTTATATGCGTAATTCAATTCTACATCTCAATCTGCAAGAGGATCTTTCAAGACGGCAGCAAAGTACGAAAAATACGACGAGATTTACGGTGAGAAAATCAATCCCTACTATATACTGTCCAAAAACGCAAAGAATCTCCTAGGGAATAAAAATCGTGAAGCAGTGGAGCTTCAAGATTTGGCCCAAGGCAGATTTCCAATGCCTAGAGCTACACCCATCCTAATGGGTCATCATAGAGGAAACCATGCTTCAAGTTCTAATTCCATCTCCAGAATTCCAGCATTAAATTTACAAGATGAACATGAGATGGTGGATATCCCTCTCCACGAACCAGCCGCTGCTCCATCACCCTATCTGTCTTCGTTTCAACTACAAACTCCAATGGAATTGGTGAATTCGACAATTCCAGTTGTAGACAGAAGAGAGCCTCATAGACTCACCACAACTGAGTTGATAAATGCTAGATATCATAGAAAGCAACCCAGTGAACCACAGGCACAGGTAGTTACAACAGCTTTGAATACATTCGTGGTGGAGAAGGAGAAGAAGAACCATATTTTCAAGAACTTATGGTTGAAAATCTCCACCTGCGGGTTTAAATCTAAACCTGCGGACGTAGAAGCACGCCCAGTCACGACTAGCATGAGAGCGGGGATAAGCTATCGAGCAGTGGCAATTCCGCTTACCATCCTAACTATGCTTGGACTGGTAGCTCTTTTTGTTTATTTCCTAGGTGTTAGAAATGCCTGGTGGAACAGCTTCTTGACGAGAAGCACTTGAGACCCTTCGTCCCGCCTGGAAATCTTCAATTCATATAAATGTAACGACGCATCCTAGATGTGGTAATATAGTAAATAAGATAGGAATGCTATGCCCGATTTTCATATTCCAAATGCCTGTATTTGGACAGGCTGGAGGTAATGCAGTAAGTGGATTGGATGAGAAAATATAATTTCTCGTACGTTACTGCCCTAACCGGGCAAAGTGTCTAATCAATGGGTGACGCTAACAGTAAAGTTAGGAACATGATCATCTAGTGAAGGCCAATGGTCTTTATGTGAATGATCCAGCAATTCATTTTGTTACATAATATCGTATATGCTATATTCTGTCCTCTGGCCACTTGGCTTTTTGTACAGTTCACTTCATGAAACCTGCCTTGCCATCTCCGTTGGCATCAATTTTTGGGTTTAGCTTATCCATCAAACTAGGCTTCTTGCCAGTAGCGTCATGCCCAGTTTCGCCGTGTGTATTGTGTGTTGCGTGAGTGCCAGTACTCCCAAACTTGCCATGTTGGTTGTGATTACCATCTTCAGTCAAGCTGGTAGTGCCATCTGCCCCTCTACCACCCAAAGGCTTACCTCCCAATGCGTCGACCTGTCTGGGCTCGCCAGCAAAAGAATCAACTCGCTCTTCACGTCCACTAACTTTCCCACCATTTCTTTGGAACTCGTCCATAGTAACAGCAGGTAGTTGTGTGGTGGTGTGGTGCTTAGCCTCGTTCTTGTGCACCTCGTGGACAGGGACTGTGGTGTGAACTACGCTAGGTTGGATAGTCTCCTTTTGAATAACCGGCTGGATGTTCTCGTGGACGTGGTGATGAACATGTTCTCCTACAACAGCACCCGCAGAACCTTGTGTTTGATGTACTTCGCCAACCTCACGTGTATTCTTGAATTGTGACTTCTCCTGCTCTAATTTTGACGCAACGCGCGAAGAGTCGCCATGGTTGATTTCTCGGTGTTCAACTCCGGCAACACGGTGTTTGTGCTCTTCTGGAAGAACTTCTTTCTGTGCAATAGGCTGAACCGAGGTATGATGGTGGTCTTGGTGAATTTCCCGATCGATGGCTGTCTGAGCCTCCTCGTGTTGTGTACGGTGAACTTTCTCGTTGGTGACTGCGGAGTTGACGCTCTATGTGTGGTTAGTATATTTAGTTGGAAAGGTTTGAAAGAGATCATACTTCGTGGACGGTGGTATCGTGCTTTCCGTCCTTGTGAAGAAAGCCGGAAACTGCTTGCTTCGCCTTGTCCATTATAGAGGTTTGAGGTGGATTGGTCGGACGTTGAATACTAGAATAGTTGAGTAATGGCTGTAATAATAAATAGTAGTAAAGTATGTGAAAGTCAATCTGTGCAAATGGGAAAACAGATGAGGAAAAGAGCAGTGTATTATACCTGATTTATTCAACTTGAACTCCCTACGTAACTAAACATGATTGCCGTATACTTAACGATATACAGGTTGAAGGTTCAGCTTTGGAAGTTGAATAGCGCTTCTGGCCGCATCATCTATGATGTCAAAATGCTATGCCCAATCCCAAACCAAGAAGTACTATAATGGTCCAGACCTTAATTTGAGCAGATATCTAGTGGCAAATCTCATTATGTACTGATACATAGGATGTCGAACTTGGAACTAGACAGCACGATGACCGAATTGATCGTAGACCACATTGTCTAGTTGAAGAGTAGCTTCCACTGGCTACTAACATCTTACCATTCACTGGTAAGAGACCAATATTGGAGCTTCTTGTGAACTCTAAATTCTTGTTTATTAGTCACTCGGGATCCCCCATTAGCGGGCTCTCTAATATTGTATTCTAGATTGGATACTGCATGCATGTAGATCCATCGGAAATCCTATACCCCGCGACATGGAGACCTATTACGTGGTCGGAGAGGAGTAAAATCTCCGGCGCTGCATGTGTCGTAGGAGGCTTGTTTACAATAATGCTTGAATAGCTGAAGATTACGGCAGGATCTCCTGCGAGTAACTACCACAGATGACGGTACCCTATAGTAATGTATGACGACTAGATTGATTGAAGCCACAGAAGGTCTAGGTCTTTAAAAAAGAAATTCCATCCCAGACAGATGGCATTGTGCAATGGAGTTTAAGAATTACCATACGTCACTCTGGGTTAGTGTGTTTGTTGACACCTCGGTTAATAGGGGGCTCATGCGAGGCAAGGTCAACATAGGAATCGTCTTCATGGCCAACTTGTAAAAACAAAGGACAAGGAAAAGAAGGGATATTATTGATCAAGTGAGGTTCACAAGATTAAGCACATGTAAATAAAAGCAATATTGTTACCTTCTTGATTGAGTAGTCTCGTGATCTCAGACTAGGCTGTTGCGTTCTGTCAGCTAGCCGGATGGGGACTGAAGCACGGAAAAGGGGATGGCTAGTAACGGCAGACTACTAACCAATTTTTGGTTGACTTTTGACCCAGCCATGAGTTACACTGCACTACCGTATTTCTCGAAATTCTAATCACCACCCTTTTCCGCGGTAATTGATTGGCTTGCATTCTAATCTTGAGGCCAAGTCAAGCAATTGGGGGCTCCGTCAGCAGCCGGTAGATCACCCGCTTGAAACCTACTAGGGGGTTTACCCCTTGCGTGCCAGCGCGGTGTCATTAAATTTGATACGCCATGGGCATCAAAACACTCTTTCGCAAATCCAACAGCAGCAATCTGAAGGCTCAAGCATACGATTCGCATGTCGCTTCAGATCCGCCAATCCGGGGCACATTTCCTGTCGCGGGTAATGGTCCTAATGTCCTCGACGACCTGGAGAGATCGCATATCAGGAGAACTTCTGTGAGCAGCGTCGCACCACCACCCGACGTACCACGAACTCGCTATGAACGACCACGGACAGCGCCTCAGAATGGTTTGCCTACGAGCGATAGCACAAGTGAGAGGACATGGTCTGGGATTTCGATGAATTTTCCATCTGGTTTTCTCAGCAATAGACGCAATTCAATAGGGAATCCCAAAGCCAAACGGTCATCCTGGTATCCTAAAGAGGAATCCCCTTCCTTCGCACAACCGAAAATTCACGGAAATGTTGCTGGTGAGATTAAGACATATCAACCTACAAGAAAAGATGCGGTAAAGGATGTGTCCATTGGTCAATCAGCTACAGCAAAGCAGAAGGCTCCTAGGTCCTCGTCGTACTATCCACCTCTCACGAACTCTATTTCACCTCACTCTCGATCCGATTCCCAAACATCTTACAGATCCCATGTCGACATGTTAAACGCCAACTCTAAAATGTATCACACGAACGAAGTCTACAAGAACAAGACAAGAGCATCAGCATTGCGAGATTATGGTGAAGATATTGCAGATCGAAACATTGCGGGTTCCGGAGAGCGAGATAGTAGGATCGATTTTGATTCCCCAGATTTGAACCACACGAAGAGAATACATTCTCCTAGACAACCGGCGGGTGTTACAAGAGAGGCGAAAAACCCACAGTCCCGCTCGAATTTGGCACTAGATCATATACTAGGTGATGATAATGCTGGTGACGACACTCAGCCACGAGTTCAATCAACATCACAGCGTTCGAGCGCCGGGCCTAAACCCAAAACACTCAAAAGCTACCCCCCTCGAACGGAATCTGCTAGTTCACATGTGGCACTCAGAAATGCAAGGGTTGAGATGCAAAGGTTACCTCCTAAGCGTGCTACCTCGAGTGATTCAAATAATCGAAAGATCCGTCCTACTTCTTCTTCCTCGACACACTCCTCCACAGATGATGATTGCGTGATTCGATATCACAAACCTCTTCAGTCTGTGAAAGTCAAAGGTCGCGGGGCACATCTCATCGATACACCTCACACAACAACGGCGCCCGAACCTGATCGTGGTCGCTCACGAACAGCACTCCCAGCTGTCCCAAGCATACCTGTAAACATCAAATTAGCGACTAGTCCGACCTCGTCTCCGCGCCGCCGCATTCCCTCTAATTCAAGTGATCCTCTTGCCATCACTGCTAGATCATTAAAAGATCCAGCAAGTAACTCAATTATCGCTGCCCGGAAGCTCAATAGAAGTCCTTCACAAGAAAGTTACACGCTAGCCACCAGCACAAAACATAAGATGAGTACGAAAGAAGCACAACAATCTCCTAAAGGAGCTGTCGACCTTAAAGGCTCCACTGACACAACGGCTGTCACAAAAACACTATCTGGTAGATACCCACGTTCCCAATCCCGCAGTTCTGTTATTTCGCGCGCATCAAGTTACCAAGTACCTCACCTATCACCTCTTCATGTATCCCCGCATGACATTGTCGAGCTACCCTCATTTCCGCCAAATTGGCCTACTCCCCCACCCATGCCTAATCTACCCTCATCAGTGTCACAGTCTTCTTTCCGCTTTGCGAGCTCTGCAAAATACGTTTAGCATCATCGCAAGTGATGCAAGTAGGCTAACGCGTGGGGTTTCAATCTAGGTGTTACACATGAACACATCGTACCAACCGTACACAAGGTCAAAGAGGAACAAATCACGAGAGAAGTACATAATTACGATGTTTATCATCGAGTCCTGCCAGTTATCGACACGGTTGTCTTGCCTACTAAACATTATGTAAGGGAGTTGGATGGTTCAATTACGGAGATACCTGAATCAATGCTTTCGCAACTTAACATAGTCCGATCAGTCCACAGTCGTCAGACTATCAATGAACCATACGCGGATGACGCAAGTTCATCGTCAGGCACGTCATGGACGGTACCTGTGCCTACCCTTCAACCTAATATCGCACACTCTATTCGAAGTCTTTCTGCATCTCCTTCTGCAAATCGCAGTACCAGTGAGCCTTTTTCAACCTCTAAACTCCAATCATCAACTAGTAAAGTGGAAGCCCCAAATTCAATGCCGTCTAAGCAGCTAGATTTCAGTTCGCGCGAGCGTTCAGAGGGTGACCCAGCTGTGCCTACAGTTCCCTATGATTACTATAGTTCGGAAAATGATTCTGATTACCAACTTGGG
>Ga0247807_10001106_pt1 | contig 16362 bp, 11 predicted proteins | sample UWRJL074202C1_FD_179931 | JGI IMG/M metagenome (GOLD analysis project Ga0247807, IMG submission 179931) | Plant litter microbial communities from Arlington Agricultural Research Station in Wisconsin, United States - UWRJ-L074-202C-1 | ecosystem: Environmental > Terrestrial > Plant litter >...
CGCTTGTGGGGGTTTAACGTTCAGTAGGAGATTGGCAGATGCGATATGGCGCTGGTCGTGGTTGAGCTTGAACAGAGGCTGGCGGAGATCAGAGGAGGATATAGAGTATGGAGGAGATGAGCTGGGCAGTAGGGTGGTGTTGATGCGACCTAGTTAATTGGAGCGATTGAGCTCCGTTCCAAGTTCGAGGCCCAAACAGGTGTGAGTGGGTTGAAGGTACAATAATTATGGAGACCTTCGAGGCTAAGTGGGAGCAACTTTGAACACCAAAAGCAAATATGCAAGTTTGAGGCAAGTAAAGTTGCGGTGCAACCAAATGTAGGTTTGGTGTTGAGTGACGGTGTTGTGCTTGGAGGGGCTCGCTAGGGTGTGATGATGGATGATGGATGATGACTGGGTTGGGGACCGACGTTTTGGCTTGCAACAGCACAGTGCTGTTCCGAATGCCTTCATCAACATTATCAGATCACCACCCCATCGAGCTATCGGTTCCAGCAAGACTCAAATGAACACATATGGACGCAGCCCCGTGACAGTGTGCTGGCAGTGACTGCACTTAGCGGATTTGTCTTCTTCTATGATTATGGATAGTCTGTACCGCAGTCTTTCTTCACCTGCCACCCCATACACAGCAGTCGACCTTCACGTTTTGCCAAAAGCTGATTTGCCTCCTCTCTACTTGCCCTCTACATAATGCAAACCCGTCATGCCAAATATGAGATGCTTAAGGGTGGTAAGCCCCCTTTGACGTACCTACGCTTCATTACACGGCACCAGTGCAGGAGACTGATGAAGGTGATAGGTACAGCATTTACCGTCCCGTTCACCCATAGATCCCATTCCGTTGCTTAGGGCTGCCAATCACCTTGTCGTTTGTTTCTTAGAATGGGACGAATTCTCATTATACCTTTACCTGTAAAAATATGTTCGACGGAACACTGGCTTGCTTACCCTACCGTCAACAGGATTGTATTACGCCCTGTTATTTAGCTATGCTACTTTCTTCAATGGCATGGCCACAGCCACCAGAAACCACCTCTGAGTAGACCTGAAGAATAATTTCATGAAGTATGGGTACGAAAGATGAGATCATGGGGTAACACAGTATTTATCCGTCATGCGGCAAAAGAAAGAGTGTTTTATACAACCGAACCAGAACAATCAGCATCGGGATCTCATCCGAGGCCAAACAGGAATTCGGAAGTCACATCAACCTTCCATTGAGGAAGAACTGCAAATATCACAATACACAAACCCTGACTATGAACTGGGGATTACTACATGAACGAAATCTTGTTGCTAGGTAAACCTACACTTCGAAGTCAAAAGCTGAGATTCAGCCCTTAATTGAAATCTCACCCACAATTCACTCAATCTCCATATCCTCATAAATTCAAAAACTGACTCGAGGGCTTTAAGATCCACTTGCTGAGTTGCTATAAAAGACCCTCATATCCAAGCATCACAGAACGTTGCTGTAGTGCACCCCTCGCAACCGTCAGAACATGAGCTCAAACCGTTCGACGGTATGTGTCACGTCGCCTTGTGCCTTGTGCCACACAGTTCTGAGACGATCCCGAAGTGGCTTGTCACAGCCTCAAAATCGAGGAAAGGATACAAGCAGGTCTTATGCCAGACTCACATGATTTAGGATATATATGTTGTGATTCTGTACGAAGATTTTCTTCTTACATGCTTCCTTGTTTCAGGTGAACCGTTGCAAACCAACTCATCATTTGTTACGAATGGGTTCCCAGGCTAGGCTCTTAGTAATAGAAGTCTTCGCATTTACAGCTTCAACGATGTCTTGATAGGCTTGCGAAATTTCCAACAATGGTGGCTGTGAGAAAGTCTACGAGACTTCAACAGAGAGTAGTTACGCGTATCTGACTTTGTACGGGTGAAAATGGAATTCGATTTCAAAGGGAATTTATATCACGTTGTAGGCTTTCCCGTATCTAGGGACTATATCTAGGGGCTATATCTATCTTATTAACATGCTCATAATCAACAACATGTCTGTGAACAGACTAGTCCAATTTATAATTTTCCATGTGCACGTGTAATTGGGACTTCCTGGCAGTTAGAAGTACTTAAGTAAAATTCAAAAAATGACAAGATGTATGTCTAAAGGATGATATAATCATCAGCTTAGTCATGATATTCTAAGTGCGTCGATGAGTAGAAAGCTGGCGTAATTTCGTACCTGTATTTACATGTGTAAATAAATATTCAAGCATGTTATGAAAACTAAACTTGCTAAGTCGTTCTAGCTGCGTCCTATTGTATGAATACTCTCAATTGGATCTAAGACCTAGCAATTGGGACCACAGAACCATGGGAGCCTCTAGACAAACATCATCCTGTTTACCGGCAAAAGTGATTGTTTGCTGTAAAGATTCTACAGTATCAAATATGGAATATAGATGGCTAGTATCCGATCGCCCTTAATAACTACATACTGCGAATTGTCAACTTACGGTCCATCTGTGATTATTCTGTCTATGACTTTCTAGAAGCATAGAGAATACGAACGTCTCCTGTGGAATTTATATAACAAATAGCGAGATCCAACGTCTGCCCCACCTAGGATTATAAAGTAACTATTCCCGAGGGAGCCTAGATTGTCCGCCTTCTCTTGGCATCACACTAAAATTCCCCCCGTTCCGTTTGGCAAGCTCACCTGAAGCCGGAGTTCAACATTTATTCCCAAGGACACACTTGACCAAACACAGTTCTACGGCATCTTGCAGAAACTGTGCATCTTCGCATCCATACTCTCTAATATTCTTTTTCAATACCTCTCCACTATTGCCCTGTATGCAATTCTTGGCCATATAGGAGTAGTCCTTACCCACTTTCTATAACTGTCTGCGTGGCCTCAAAAGTTGCCCTCTCAGTCTGAATCAATTGCATTGCAATTTTACCTGGGTTTTCTCTGTGAGTTAGCCTCTGGTACTTGTGGCACGCTCTCTACTAACATTGCTAGCCTAGCTCTCCAAAAAATCTCCAAATCTCCATCTGAAGACATCTCGTCACCCTTCCTAAGACAACCAGACTTACACCACTTGTACTTTCCAACAACCCATTACATCCTTCCACTATGGCTTCCGTAGACTCCGCTGCCCCAAACGGACATGTTGATACCAACGGGACGTCGGCGCAAAAACTCATGCAACAACATGATATACATAATCCTACAATAGAGGACGAGGTGGATGAGGCAGATCTGAAGCACAGTGTAGAGCCAACATCATCGAGCGTCCTTGAGGGCCCTGGTGATGAGCCTGCTCCTGGCTGGGCCGGGTCTCTATCAGCAAAGGCAGCAGGAAAGCGTAAAGAGGAATCGCCGAAAGCTGGTAGCCGCCCAAATCTCGACCCAACATCCGAGGAACTTTTCCCCGTCCTTGGAGGTGGACCTAAGCCAACGCAGCCAGTTGTTGGAGCGGATTGGCGCAAACAATTTGGTGGAGCATCTAGTCCAGCCTCTACCAATGGCACGACTAACGGTGCAGCGAAATCGCCAACGCCAACTCCAGCTCAGCAAGATCCTCGCAAGATCAATATTCCTGGTCAAGTTAGGGAGGAGTATACTCTACAGAAGACTCAAATCCTATCCCGGCAAGAGATGAAAAAGCCTCTCAGACATCCTCAAAGATATCAACCGGAAATCCAAGAAAGTAACTGTTACTCAATCAGCAGGACCTGCTGGTACTACATTTACTGCCACTGGTCCTTCCGTAGAAGCCGTTCGACAAGCTCTGCGAGACGTTGTCTCTCAAGTTGGTGCGAAGGTAGGAAGAAATGCTTGGAATTCTTATTAGACTGCTCTAACTTTTGCGTAGATTACCGAAAAGGTCACTATCCCTCAATCAACAAGAGCTCATATCATTGGAAAGGCGGGCTCAAAGATCAAGGAGATACAAGAAAAGAGCGGCGCACGGATCCATATCCCAAAGATGGAGGACACACCCCGTCCAGTGGACGAAGATGATGACCCAACCATCGAAATATCAGTTGAAGGCAATGCCCTTTCTGTGGGAGCTGCGCAAAGCGAAATTCTCAAGATTGCGAGCGCGCGAACTCCGCCAGTAAACTCTAAGCTTCGCACAATTCCTGCCGAATTATATGCATTTATCGCGGAGAATGAGAAGCTTAGATCTCATGAAACCCAAGGACTCGAGATGCGAATCCCCCAATATCACACCTGGAAAACTCAAGCACCTCCTCAAACGCCTGAAGACTTCCAACCTGCTCTAGATGATTTCATCACACTTTCTGGAGAACGACTAGCTGTCCAGGCATTAAAGGCCGAGATCGAGAGATATGTTGAGGAACTGAAGGCACAAGTAGCTATCGAACAATTCATGGTTCAGCGAGCCAGACATCAATTTGTTGTTGGCAGGTCAGGGATGAAATCAGAAGACTTTTTTCGTCAGACTGGTTGTGCTATTATCTTACCCCACGATGAAGACGAGGATGAGATCACAATCATTGGTCCATCTGACAAAATTGCAGCAGCTAAAAATATAGCCATCGGTCAAGCTTCAAGCTTACAAACTGGCCACGCCGACATTCTAAAACTGTCTAGAAGCAAAGAATCACCAGATGCTCAAAGAGCATATGCTCAAAACCTTACGCAGTACTTGCGTCAGCGCAAGGCTGTCGAGCAGCTCGAGGCTGACTTCAAGACCCGTATTCTTACAGCAGGCGCAGCTCCCTGGGAATTAGTATCCCGGGAATATGCCAATATTTCTGACGCCTCGTCCGAGATGAAGCTTATTATCAATGCCCATCCTCCCACACGAATTTCTCAAGTCCCTGTGGATCCATTTTACCACAACTATCTTAAGAACGATGTAAACCCTAAAACCAAGTCTGAATTTGGTGTTCATATTGTTGTGCCAGATGACGGTGAAGGCCACGTTATCCTTGTTTTCGAGGGAGACGATGGACAAAATCCTGATTACAGAGTGTCTCGTACAAAGCCCGACTCAGAGCAGATGCAAGCGTTCAAGCAAGGTCTACAAGATGCTCAGAAGCACATTTTGGAAACTCTCCGCTCGCAAGCTGAGATCTCTTCAACCGATGTTGACGTACCCTTCAAGTAAGTACTCGCACCTATTTCCAGGCGTAATTGCTGACAGATGCAGATTTCACGATAAACTAAAGAAGTTTATTAAGAATGAGATGAATAAGGAACGAGAGGCTGGCAATATACCTGTTCGCATCAACCAGAGTGGGACAAAACTGACTATCCGTGGCCCTAAGCCTGCCGTAGAAACCCTCGTTGAGAAGATCAATAGCTTCGTTGAGCAGGCCATCCAAGATGATAAAGAACGTGGATTCACTATGTCCTTCGACTTCCCTCAAAAACATGCCAATCAACTCATTGGCAAGGGCGGTAGCTTTATTAACGAATTACGAGAGAAATTTGATGTGGATATCAAGGTTGATGACGGCAAAGTCGAGTTGAAGGGACCAAAAGCCAAGGCCGAAGCTGCCAAATCCCATATCTCCAAGCTGGGAAGCCAGTGGGCTGATGAAGCTACTCACAATTTGTTGGTAGATCCCAAATTCCACCGCGAGCTTATTGGCCAAGGAGGAACCCAAATCAACAAACTTCAAAAGAAATACAACGTTCAAATCCACTTCCCACGATCAGCGCGACCTGTCAAGGACGATCAGTCAAATGGCGATGTAGCTAGCGAATCTGGCAAGAAGTCCAATCGTCGCGAACAGGCTCCCAATGAAGTCATCGTCAAAGGCCCCAAGAAAGGCGCAGACGGTGCCAGAGAAGAAATTCTCGAGCTTGTCCAGTACTTACAGGATAATGCTTTCACCGCAACAGTATCTGTTCAACAAAGTCAGGTCCCTTCTCTTATTGGTCAGGGCGGCAAGCTTATGGACGAACTACGAACCACTACTGGTGCTAGAATTGACGTACCAAACTCTAAGGATGCTAAGGACTCGTCTGGGAATGTAGATATCCAGATCAGGGGCACAAAGGCACAAGTAGCACAAGCGAAGAAATTGATAGAGGAGAAGAAAAATGTTTATAATGATACTATCACGAAACACCTGGAGGTAGACAAGAAGCATCATAGAGCTTTGATTGGTGGTGGAGGTATGTTGCACATAGTATATTCAAGATCCCCTGCTAATTGATACAGGTTCCAAACTTCGAGAGATCGTCCTTAAAGCCGGCGGGTCCGACGATCGCCGAGAACTTGCTCGAACTGTTCAGTTCCCTAAGCAAGAGGCTGATGGAAACAAAATCAAAATTGAGGGAACCAAGGATGTCGTCGATAAGATTATAGCCGCAATGGAAGAAATCATCGCGGAGTTGGAAAATCAAACAACCGAAACAATCGATGTACCAACCGATAAACATCGAATGTTGATTGGTCGTGGCGGAGAGACCAAAAGGGATCTTGAATCGAGATTCAAGGTTTCCTTGAACATTCCACAACAAGGAAATGGTCAAACTGGCGTGAAGATCGTCGGATTATCCGAGGACGTCGAGAATGCCAAGGCTCATATCCTTCAGCTTGTCAAAGAACAAGAGGGAGAAACTGTCCAGGTCAACAAAAATGTACACCACATAATTTCCGACAACGGGCAATTTTTCCGCAGGCTTCAGAACAACCTCCAAGTCACCGTCAACCATGACCGTCAACCTATCCCCCCAAAGCCATCCGCACCATCTAAGTCAAGGGGTAACGGAGACTCTTTACCTTTAATCACCGACGATGAAGAAGCCAACGCCGACGCATTCTCATGGACAGTTGTTCAAGCCACAGACTCCGGTCTCGATGGCACAATTCCATGGGTCCTCCGCGGAAGTGCCGAGAATGTCGCCAAAGCTAAGTCAACGCTCCTCGCAGCTATTGAGCAGGCTTCAAAGAACACTTCCACTGGATTCCTCGTTCTCCCAGATCCAAGCACCTACCGATTTGTCATTGGTCAAGGTGGGAGCAAAGTCAACAGCATTCGCAAAGCTACAGGTTGCAAAATTACTGTGCCCCGCGATCAAGCTAGGGATGAAGGCATTGAGATCTCCGGCTCGGCTGACGGTATTGAGAAGGCCAAGGACATGGTTCTTGATGCCGTGAAGGAAGGCAAGAATGGTGCTGGTGCACGCACATAAGCCTCCTCGCATGATAGTTTGAAGCCTTGTGGTCCTAGGGAAAGTGCATATTTTGATTGGCAAGCACAAGCGCGTCTGATCGCATTGTGCCATCGGTTGTATTTTTTGAAGATTGAACACAAAAGGATAGTGCTAAAAGGAAAGTGCTGGGGCCGGAAAACTTATTTTTCTTTTTTTGAGTATTTCTTGTGACTATAGTTTTACTACGCTCGTATTCCTCTAGGGACAAATGGCATTTTTGACAGGAGACTGCCTTACCTCCTAGGTAGAAAATTCTATTGTACTCATGAATGACTGTTCCAATACTGTTTTTTTCTTCAGCTGTTAAGATCTATATAAGCAATAACAAAGACCGTGCGTATGTTCTCTAATCATAATGGTAATTCTTCGGCGTTATATGCGCCCATCGAGTCTGGTACTTTTCCACTCTGATAACAAGTCCTGGTTTGTCCCGATTGTAGATCGTTACACTTGAATAGCCTGTTTTCTCTTACTTGTAGTATATTACTTGCAATACTTCCTATTTTTCTTTATGTTCGCTTAATTGTGTTGTAATAGTAACGAGTGGTTAGTGATCTGAACGGTGTACTGATCCGCAAAAAGTTGATGGGTAGATAGGAGGTGTTTATATAGGTTCGAACTATACTCAAGCTGAGAATCCCTGCGGCGGCTCTTCTCCCAGAGTATGTCTCATGCGAGACTTCTCGAGGAAGCTTCCGGGGATGCAGATATACTACTAGCTTCGGACTCACGGCTGAACATTGCTACTTGTAGAAATTTCCTCCCGGCGGTGTTGTCGGAAGTCCTGGTTCGATGCTGCACAGCAACGCATATAGACCGTGACAAGTATCCGTTAGAGAAAAGGCTTTCCCAGAAGATGAATCGAGGCTGGAGTGGCACAGAAAGCCGGTGGAAGACCTGGAAAATAAAGAGGATGCTGCTAGGAGAATTAGAGTCAGTGTTAAAGAGATTTGATTTGAACTTTTGAGTCAACATGTGTGAACTTCAATTACTTTGTATTCACTCCGTGACAGAACTATGGGATGGGGAGTAGTTCGAATAACAGAGGCTGTATTACATATAAGGTGAATTCGTTACTGTACTGGGCTACGGAATTGTCTCGTTGGTGCTCTGGGTGTGAGTATAGAGTCATGACTTGTTATACTAATAAAAAAAACAAGGATTTTCCGATCCCATCTTCATTCAATTTCCTCCAGACGAGTCTTCCCCTGCCTTTATTTAATGGTTGTCAATGGTGATTCGTTAAACCTTAGACATCCATCCCATCTCCATCATCTATTTCACTTTCATCACTTATTCAACCTTCTTCGCTACTCTCACTCGAACCCTCCAGCGATTCGCTGCCGCCTAACCATCCTAATAGTGTCTCACTCCTCGACGGATACATTCTTCCCACATTGCGAGTTTCCGATAACGCGTCACGATGTGCGTCTTCGTCTCGTTGCACAGTTCTGGCTGCGAGCATATCCCAAATCTCCTTAGAAGGAGATGGTTCTTCATAACCAATGTGGAGACCATATTTGGCAACTGCGGTTCTTGCGCGTACCAGATATTCCCAAGGCCAAGGACGGAAATCGGCAGGTTCAAGCCATTGGGGCTTGATTGTCCATTCAAAATTAATCTGTCAGACTGTGGTTAGATGGTATAACAGAAATAAAGCAATCTTAAAGTATAAAGATGGTTCAATGGGTATACATTGCAATTTGAAATGACATTACTCCCGAATGCAATGTACTTACAAATACTTCCTCCAGCTTAGATTCAGGATACTTTGACTGCTTTACAGATGCGAACTCCGTGAGCCACGCAACCCACGCGATCTGCTGGTCTATTGAGATCGGTTCATTTTGGTCCACAGGCGTGATATCTAAGCACAAGTTCTCAAGCGGCGTTCCCGAAAGTTTCTGCAATGCGCTTGCAGGCTTCTCAATCTGCATTATATCAAATGCTGACATAGTCAAGCTCCTCAGTTCGGGAAACTGTGTGAAGTCAGGCATGGACTTGTTCTCATGTGGAATACGAGATAACGTGATACTTTGCAACGTATCTCGATGGATATCGATGACTGCTTGGACAGCTACCAAATTATACTCTCTGGAAACAATACAGCAGTCCAGCTCTGTCAATGATAACTTTTGTAAGCGTGCTGGCATCCGAACGATATGCTCGGTGATAATTGGATAACAGATTGGATCTGAAAGGCAGAGACTTGTCGCACTCCAAGTGTGATCTTTGCTTCTGGGGAACAGCTCTTCAACCTCCACTTCTGTTATTGGTGGCGTTTTGTAGGTCAAAAACCTACTAGGATCTCCTTCGTCATCTTCAATCCATGATGCGAAAGGGGCCGACTTTGGTATTCCAGGGCCATACCGGTCAAAAGAAAGCTCCTTGATACTTGATAAGTCGAGCAGGTCTTTTAATAAGTGAAGAGATGGGCAAGTGATGTGTAGTGTATCTAGCTTGAGGGGCTTGGTGGCTTCAAGCAGCGGCAAAGTTGACCTTGATGTTGACACCTTCTTGAGACCCGTATTAATGTTTAATATCCTAATACCCTTGCAAAGATTAACAATTTTTACAACATTACGACAGGCAATCTCTCCCATCTTGTCCAAGTCAATATAAACAAATCTGGGATAAGCTTGTAACAAACGCCGGTTCTCCAGTACTGTAAGCAAGCTCTGTATACGCCGCGCGGCTTTGAGACCACCACTGCCATCGCTAGTTCCAAGAAGAATGTCACGAAAGAATATCTCGTCGTACACTTGTTGCCATCGTTTGCACACCAACCTTAGCGGTATGTTGGTTGCCTTTCCATAAATTGGCCCCGGGGTCCTCACCACAGTGTCTTGTGCCATGTTATTAACGTTGTCTTTCTCGTAATATCCAGCTTCATTGGGTTTCATGTCTTCGGAACTCAATTCTTCATAACCACGTTGCGATCGTGTATCAATGGGTGTGAACGATTCCGTTTTTTTAACGCCATAATCAAATTTCTCCTCATCAGATGTATTGACACTTGCTTGATCCTCCACCGTACTCATAATATCATGATTTGTAGAATTATCAAAAATCTGTACCAATATCTCATCCGGCAGCCTAAATACGAAACATTCATTCTGTATCTGTAGAACACGTGTTGCTGTGATCTGTAGCTTGAGCTCGGAGGAGCTGTTTAGATACGTCTGTCTCCACAGCGGCATCTTCACTTGGTTCTAAGCAGTATTCAATTGTAGTCGAGAGAAACAGAGTCTCGGTGGCTGCCTTGGTGTGTCAGCTTCCTAAAGACGAACAGTTTCAAGTTTAGAGCTCAAAACACAAAGCGTAGCCTAACACTAAAGGCTTCCAGGCTAGAACTAAATTTTGCTTCACTGAAAGCTCTTTATGTGTTCCAGAAACAGCAGTGAGAATTGGCAGAGTTAGAGAAATGTACCAACTCCTCGTGATCTGATGTAGCACAGCCTCGCAAAACCAACTTATAGTTCCGAATCTAGATTTTAGTCATAAAAATTCAGTTCGCTTTCCTACTAGTATCTTGTGATAAAATGAAGCCGTATCTGCCTGGCTCTGGTATGGCTCTTTGGATTTGACCTCTGAGCATGGTCTGATATTTATATCCAGAATTTAAGTAACAAAATTGGAAGGTCGTGCTAGGTCACGTGTAGGCTTATGTATATCCGTACTCGGTAGAGATAAGAGTGAACCTCTTGTCCATTCAATGTTATAGCTCCAAACTTGAATCCTGTCGATCGGTTGAGTTTTGGTTTGACCTTATATTTAATGGAAGCACAGAAGAGAACAAGAAATTAAGAAAATCGAAGTAATCTGGATTTGCTAGTCATACTAGACTGCCAATATTTCAAATTTACACAAATTTAGGCCGAAACAAGTACTTCAGAATATGAGATTTGATTGCTTAGAGTAATAATTGTACATGATGAAATTTGAAGTTGTTTCCCCCATCTTACTAATTCAACATGTTGGTACCCAATCTACGAACCTTTTGCTCTTAAACATGCATACCTTGCGAATTCTATCTATACAACTGAAAGTAATGGAAAGCCATGAATTCCACTTGTGTCTGCTGCCAGTCCAATCTTGGGAATTATAGAGCAAACCTATAGAGGCTAGAGTTTGAGAAAAGCTAACAGATAAACGAACTATTAATTTTGAGAGTAACCCAATTACGAACTGGAATCTGATGAAAATGGTAATTCTGTTTGTGTGAACCTCTCTAGGTGTTGTATGATGTACGTTGTTTTAGTGTTTTCAGACATTGCAGAAAGGATTACCAGATAATTGGCTTGTCTATGTGAGGAGAGACTTGTAAGTAGATTACTATAATTGACAGGAGCTACGTGCATTTGACCTCGACTATAAGTGTATACCTCCACATGTATTGAGGTTCTGATCCCAGGAGAACCCCCTTAATTGCCTCTGTAAGCAATCATTTATAATATATATCGAGAAATTTCAATTCCGAGCTTTAGTTATTTGCACCAGAAGCATATAGTGGTACTCAATACACGTGCCACCATTTTATTACTGGCGTGCTTACTCAGGTTGGTTCGATAGGGGATTCATGTGAACTATGTATGAGAATACACACCGGCTAAACCAAGGTACTGGGGCAACTTGCGTGCCACAAAATATATAAGTTGTGACTCGAATCTTCACGCACTTTCTAATTATATTGAATCAATTGTCAAAGAAACACCTAACAAGTATTATTTTGGAGTTCGGGCTTGCTTATAGTATGTTCTCGAGATGTATTCTCTTTTTGCTTGTCTTGTTTAAGATAAATAAAAATAAGGATTATTAATGATTAGGAACTAGAGTACATATCGTTTGTGTTCGTAGTATAGAATGTATCTTGGCTGTACGGGTTGTCGGGATAGATATTGAGTAGCTTTGTGTGAGGAAATAGAGAATTGGGCATGCGGGAATGCCGGTAGGTAGGCATTTTGCGGATATGAAGCAGAGAGATTATTCATAGAGACCATCTCCTCGTATCATTGGGAGCCATACCTGCTTCTCGGTCTGGGCAGAACACAACGTAACATGAATCTCCAAATAAGGACGTTCAGATATTCAATACGACTACAAGGAAATAAAATAATCCACTGTTCCAAAGCTGTGCATGTGAAGCGGATATATCAATGACAGGGAAACCCAGAATGGATATTCGCCAGAAGATATGTCGTCACCAATATAATCACACATGAACTAGCAGAAAGTTCCAAAGCTGGATTATGTTGGACGACTCATCAGGCTTAATAGTTATTTACACCACAGATTATTACAAATATATCATTATTCCTAATAAGTGCTTCCTGAAAAAAATAAGTTAAAATTTACTGAAGTTGGCTACAGAAAGGGAAAGTGGATGCCTCAGCCTTGTGGCGAGGCATGAGTCGAAAATGCTCATCTTTTGACTCACCAGCAATGCACGAACCTTACAACCCCCATAGCCTCGTATACAATTCCATAAAACAGTAACATGTCCAGAGATTTGTCAACCATCTTCTCCAACTCTTGATATAGCGGAAGTATCGGTCATCGCCGTTGCTCAGTCACCAGGCACCAACATCCCATTACTACCCCTCCATCTATTGTATCAAAACCCCCAAACAAAGATATGGCATCCACCGCCACGTCCACATCAACTCCCACTCCCACTCCCAGCGTAGGGTCGCTATCCATAACAGGTCAGAAGCATTCCTCACCGCTTTGCGTCTTCAATTGTGCTGTATGTACGGCAATCTATACAAGGTTGCAATGCATGAGTGGCGTATCATCTGCTCCGTTGACTGATGTGTGCGTTGGCAGAACCAAACGAATCTTTGGAACAACAACCCTACAGCAGGGTTTGTCGATATTTCAATAGATCAGGTATTTTATATTATTAGTTTGCTTTATTCTATCCATTTTTCTCATTGGAGATGGGGATGCTATCCGTTGGTTGCGGTGCATGGCGTGTTGTGCAGCATCGCGTGTGGGTCAAGTGATTTCCATTGCATAGCGTTTAGACTTCGACCTGTTGGGAGAACATCCGCTAGAAGCTTTGTCATGAGGGAGCATGTACTACTTGCTAGAGCTAGATGTCTCGAGTTACACCACGTGATTAATAGATCTTGAGGACAACAGTATTGTCATACGATTCCAGGCGCTGACTGAGTGCACAGGATCTTGTCGAGCGGGAAATTCTTGCGCTTATCTGCACGAGGATGGACAAGAACAGTTTCCCGATGCTCCTGTAATACCGATCGAGAGGAAGACTGGTGGCAGGGTGGCTCAAGCTTCCGGGTCGAGGGGAGCTGTTGTTGGGGAAGGAATGGTACAAGACCGTCAACAGGCAGTCACTGAACCTGTTTCAGCACGTGTGGTACCAAAGCCTATACCGCAAGCTCAAACTCAGGATCCTCGGGAATTCCAGCTTGGCCAGATACGCCGGAGGTTTCGTCCTAAGGAAACTTCACAGGCTGGTAAAACCATACTCAAGTTTAACATCGTTCCATCGGATCCGGATTTTCCATTCGAGATGGCCGAGCTTGAATGTTTGCTTACCGTTCCTGAAACGTACCCAAGAGCAAATCCAACCCTGAAGGTGGGTAACAAGGAGATCCCTCGAGGTTTCACCGTGAACATCGAGGATGGATTTGATGGCTTGGTTCAAGCAAGACCAAATGCCACTCTTTTAGAGTTGATGAAGTCCCTCGACAAAAACCTAGAGACCTTCCTATCGGCACCAAAGGCGGATACTGTCAAGCTTGTTCCTAATAAGGACACACGACACTTATCTGCTGTTCCAACAAGGGCTGTTGAACCTGTGCCAACTGCTCCCAAGAATAATGCAGTAGCTGCTGCTTCAAAAAGAGTCGAGAGAGAACCACCAAAGCCAGTTCAAGTATTCACAAATGAAGAGAAATCGGATGCTGCGAAACGCAGAGAGTCCGAGATAAGACAACTGGAAGCTCGCATGGGAAGGATACCTCTGTTCAGAAAGTCGGCTGATGCAATTGCTTACACAATACCCATCGAGCCAAGAAAACGTGTTGAGCTACCCATACTCATACAATCCGTCAAGGCGATCCGGCTCTTTGTTCCATTGCTATATCCTCTTCAACCATGTCGGATTCAGTTAGATGGGGTGGACTCAGAAGCGGCGAAGCCTGTTGTCAGAGGATTTGAGAAGAAGTCAAGTGAGCAATATGCTATGACATTGATGGGACGTGTCAATTATCTAGCTCAGAACATGCATATTCTTGCAAAGACCTTCTTGGAAACCGAGAATAAGGATTTGGCGCAACTAATAGAGGAAGTAGCCTTGGAAGAGACCAGGCCGAAAGGCAAAGAAAAGCAGCTGGAGGGAGTCCAAGACCCAGAACGAAGTCATATTCAATATATTGCGAGACCCTCAGAATGGACTACAATTGATTCCGAAGATTTAGAGTACAGTGACTCAGACGAACTGTATTCCTACGACACAGATGGAGATTCGGAAGAGGAGGGGGGTGCCACAATTTCGCAAGACGAGCCTGTCGTAGGTCATTCAGAGCCAACACAAGAAAAAGGAACAGCTGTATCCTTTCCGTTTATGGAGCTTTACGGCATCGAGCTTTTTGAGATTGCTATTCTAAACATCACAGTAAAATGCGAAAGATGCAAAGAAACAACGGAAGTGAAGGGTCTCACAAACGGAGTAGCTAAGGCAGAAAGCTGCAAGAAATGCGCCACTGCATTTACAATAGGTTTCAGGCGAGAATTTATTCACCAGAACGCTGTACGAGCGGGTTTCCTGGATCTTGAAGGTTGCTTTGTAGCCGATATGCTTCCTAGGTATTTGACCCACATTCGCTTAAGCCCCTTTTGCCAACTAACAGAAAAAGTACTTTCATACCTACCTGTTCGCAATGTTCTACCTCTTATCCACTGCCTGGTATTGTTTCTGTTCAAGGTGAGAACACCAACAATGTGTGCCGCGAATGTCATCAAAAGTTCAGCTTCAAAATCCACTCGGTCAAGTTCCTCCGCATCACGTCCGGTTCTCGCCTTCCACCTACGTCAGGTCCACGACGAAAGAAAGAAGTATTAGGAATTACACCTGGTAGTGAACTACCCCGCCGTGGACGTTGCCGTCACTATGCAAAAAGCTATCGGTGGTTCCGCTTCAGCTGCTGCGAGAAAGTTTACCCATGCGACAAATGTCACGATGAAAAGGAAGATCATCCCAACGAATGGGCCAACCGCATGATTTGTGGATGGTGCTCCCGTGAGGGGAACTACCGCCCAGAAGACTGCGGCGTTTGTCACAGCGTGCTGATCGGGAAGAAGGGTGGTGGATTCTGGGAGGGCGGTAAAGGAACCAGAGACAAGGTCAAGATGTCGCGAAAGGACAAACACAAATATCGGAGACTGGGTGCAGCAAAGATCAAGGTATGAGGTGGAAAGTACAGTCTTGTGATAATACCATCTAAGGGATCAGGGTCTAAACGAGGAAGTATCCGATGATGGGTGGTGCGAAGTTCAATGGGAAAGGGTTTCGTGTAACATAAAAGCATTGCTACCTATAGAGTACCAACTATACCACCACGTCTTTATATTCCAAAATGACAATTTTCGCATGCAACACGCGCAGCGTCAATCATCTGTTTTCGGTCGTCAGAAGAAGCTGCTCCGGAAAGATTGGCTAATGCTGATGTATATCCCAGCTGGTACCATTGAAATAGGATGCTGGCAGAGCGCTGGGATTCCCCGCCGATTTCGCTGTGATTTCCCATTTGAGAGAGACGAACGACAATGAGGAGGGTGCATATTAGAGAAACTTCCTTGCATTAAAATGAGCCGCACCTATCACGTACATATAATGGGCGATATAATGGGAAATACTTTAGGCAACGTCCTTCCGAATGTGGCTTTTTCCAACCGCATCTGACTATTCAGTCTTCCCCTGGGAATAGAACCCCCCAAAAATGCAGCAGACGAATCAGAAATTTCACACTGGTGAATATATCTCTATTATTTGTTGGGTACTTGCGTACCTGTGTGCTACCAACGCGAACGAACCCCTCACAGCAACACGGTTCGTGACAGCTGTGCCTCCCCGTTGCACATGGTTCGGCCGAGCATCCAATGGTTTGGCGTCAGCAAACATCTTCAACGGCACTGCAACGCCATCTCACATCGATGATCTG
>Ga0247807_10001107_pt1 | contig 16339 bp, 18 predicted proteins | sample UWRJL074202C1_FD_179931 | JGI IMG/M metagenome (GOLD analysis project Ga0247807, IMG submission 179931) | Plant litter microbial communities from Arlington Agricultural Research Station in Wisconsin, United States - UWRJ-L074-202C-1 | ecosystem: Environmental > Terrestrial > Plant litter >...
TCGCTCACAAGACGGTCATCGACGGCCGCAACTGCCTCGATGGCGCGTCCTGGACGGCTTCGGGATGGCGTGTGCTCGCCCTCGGCCACCCCGTTCCCGCGCGCGCTACGCCGCTGGTGGTCCGCTAGCCCGTCGCCGCAGCACGAGGTCGACGAGCACGCCCACGCCCATGGCGACGGCAACCGAGACGACCACGGCGAGGATCGGCTGCTCGCCGAGCACGGTGCCGAAGAACGCGCCCACCGCGGTGTTGTAGAGTGCCCAGCCGAGACCGGCCGCGGCGGAGAGCGGAAGGAACCGGCGGTAGGGGAGGCCGGCCGAACCCGCCGTCAGGTTCACGGCGATGCGGGCGAACGGGATGTACCTGGCCGTGAAGATGAGCACGGCCGGTCGCGCGAGCACCGTGCCGCGCACCCGCTCGAGCTGTCGGGCCACCCGGCCGCGACGCTGCCAGGCCCAGCGGTCGAAACCGACGAGTCGACCCAGCAGGAAGCACAGCGAGTCGCCGATCACGGCACCGAGAGCCGCGACCCCGATCACTGCCGCCACGCTCGGGGAGCCGGTCGCGGCCACGAGAGTGCCGAGGGCCACGACGGCCGTCTCGCTCGGCAGGACGACGACGAAGGCATCGCCCACCACGAGCAGGAACAGCGCGGGCAGCAGCCACGGCGACTCCGCGATCGCGGTGATGTCGATGGCGTCCATGTCCCCAGTTGTAGACCGCTCCGGTGAACGGGGGACGACGCTCGGCGACGATTGGGTGAACCCTCGTCGCAACCGGCCACGGGAGCGGGCGCGGCCGATGGAGCGCTGTCACGCTGGGAGCGTGAGAATCATTGTGGTGGCAGAGACGTTCCTCCCCCAGATGAACGGGGTGGTCAATTCCGTACTCCAGATGGTGCGCCATCTGCGCGAGCGCGGGCACGAGGTGCTCGTGATCGCCCCCGGCACGGTGGCCGACCCGCCCTCGGCCGAGGTGCTGCACGGTGCGGGCCTCGAACTGCTGCGCTCGGTTCCGCTGCCGCGCTACGCCGAGGTGCGCCTCACCTTCGTGAGTCCCGCCCGCCTGACCTCGATCATGCAGCGCTTCGCTCCCGACGTGGTGCACCTCGCCTCGCCGTTCATCCTCGGCTGGCAGGCCCTCAAGGCGGCGGATGCGCTCGGCATTCCGACCGTGGCCGTCTACCAGACCGACATCCCGGGCTACGCTCGCCGCTACGGCATCGGCGCGGCCGCCGCGTCGCTCACCCGGCACCTCGCGAAGGTGCACCGCACGGCATCCCTCACGCTCGCGCCGTCCTCGGCGGCGATGGATGAGATCGCCCGCCTCGGCGTCAGCTCGCTCAAGCTCTGGGCGCGGGGAGTGGATGGCGTGCGCTTCCACCCGAGCCGCCGCAGCGGCGACGTGCGCCGCAGGCTCGCGAGTCGCGGCGAGGTCGTGATCGGGTACGTGGGGCGGCTCGCGCCGGAGAAGCAGGTGGACGACCTGCGTGTGCTCGGCGACATCCCGAACAGCCGTCTGGTCATCGTGGGTGACGGACCGAGCCGAGCCGCGCTCGAGGCGCAGCTGCCGCAGGCGAGATTCCTGGGCTTCTTGGGAGGGGACGCGCTCGCCGACGTCGTGGCGAACTTCGACGTGTTCGTGCACCCGGGCGAGAACGAGACCTTCTGCCAGACCATCCAGGAGGCACTCGCGAGCGGGGTTCCCGTCGTCGCGACGGGAGTGGGCGGGCCGGTCGACCTCGTGCAGAACTCCCGCACCGGCTGGCTGTACCGACCCGGCGACCTCGACGACCTGCGCTCGCGCGTGATCGACCTGGTGGGGGACAAGGTCAAGCGCCGGGCGTTCGGGCGTGCCGCCCGCGCCTCGGTGGCCCACCGCACCTGGTCGGGTCTCGGCGACGAGCTGCTCGCGCACTTCCGGGAACTCGCGCCCGGCGCAACGCCCGTCGACCGGGCCAACCCGCCCCGGGTGGTCTCGCGCTACGTCGCGGTGGGAGACTCGCTCACCGAGGGGCTCTCCGACTCCTCACGGCAGGCGAGCGGCGAGTTCCGCGGCTGGGCCGACCGCCTCGCCGAACTGCTGGGCTACGCGACCCCGCGTCGCCGTCCGCTGCTCTACGCCAACCTCGCCGTGCGATCCCGCCGGGTGCAGCACGTGGTCGAGGACCAGGTTCCCCTCGCCCTCGAGCTGCGGGCCGACCTCGTCTCGGTGCTCGTGGGTGCCAACGACCTCGTGCGCGGAGGGGCGAAGCCCGAGCTTCTCGCGCGCAGAGTCGTGGCCTCGGTGAACCGCATCCGCGCGACCGGCGCGCACGTGCTGTTGGTCACGGCCTTCGCCCCGCACTACCGGGGCCTCGGGGCACTGCACGCGCGCCTCGGACGGTTCAACCGGGTGCTGCGCACCGTGGCCAACGACCCGGGCGTCACGATCCTCGACTTCGCGGACGACCCCGCGTGCTCCGACCCGCGCGCGTGGGGAGCCGACCGCGTGCACCTGAGCTCCTACGGACATCGGGTGCTGGCCTACCGCGCCGCCACCCTGCTCGGCGTGCCCGACGTGCGCGAGCTCGCCGAACTCGAGTTGGCGCTGCACGGGCAGGCCGAGGCATCCCTCAGCACCCCGGCATGGGTCTGGCAGCACGTGCGCCCCTGGGTCGGACGACGGATGCTGGGCCGCGTCGCGGGGACCGGTCGCGTCTCCAAACACCAGGCGCTCGTGCCCATCAACCCGACCGACGGCGCGCCTGCTCTGGTTCGCAACAGGCCGTACTGATACCCTGTAGCCGTACGACAACGGAGCAGGCCGGCAAGAAGCTGGTCACCGGTGGTGAACTTCCCAGTGGCTGGGAGCTTTTCTACTGTTGGCCAGACATGCGCCCCACTCTAGGGAAGACGCACGTGCGCGCGTTCATGACGCGCGCCATCGAACCCGCTCCTGCTCCTCGAGCGTCGCTGCCACACGGGTGGCGACCATAAACAAAGAGGAGAAACCCCCCAATGGAGGGTCCAGAAATCAAGTTTGCCGAAGCCGTTCTCGATAACGGCAAGTTCGGCACTCGCACGGTCCGTTTCGAGACCGGTCGACTCGCGCAGCAGGCACAGGGTGCCGTCGCCGCGTACCTCGATGAAGACACCATGATCCTGTCGGCCACCTCGGCCGGCAAGCACCCGCGTGAAGGATTCGACTTCTTCCCGCTGACCGTCGACGTTGAAGAGCGCTCCTACGCCGCAGGAAAGATCCCCGGATCCTTCTTCCGCCGTGAGGGTCGCCCCAGCACCGAGGCCATCCTCGTCTGCCGTCTCATCGACCGCCCCATGCGCCCGACCTTCGTCGAGGGCCTGCGCAACGAGGTGCAGATCGTCATCACCGTCCTGAGCATCGCTCCCGATGAGTTCTACGACGCCCTGGCCATCAACGCGGCCAGCGTCAGCACCCAGATCTCCGGCCTGCCGTTCTATGGTCCGGTCGGCGGCATCCGCCTCGCCCTCATCGGCGACCAGTGGGTGGCGTTCCCCAAGTTCAGCCAGCTCGAAGAGGCCGTGTTCGACCTCACCGTCGCGGGCCGCCTCGTCACCGACGAGAACGGCAACGAAGACGTCGCGATCATGATGGTCGAAGCCGAGGCGACCGAGAACAGCTGGGAGCTCATCAAGGCAGGCGCCACGAAGCCCGACGAGACCATCGTCGCGCAGGGCCTCGAGGCGGCGAAGCCGTTCCTGACCCAGCTCATCAAGGCGCAGCAGTCCATCGCCGACCAGGCTGCGAAGCCGATCGCCGAGTACCAGCTGTTCCCGCCCTACGAGCAGGCCACCTACGACGCAGTCGCCGGCTTCGCCTACGACGAGCTCAAGGGCGTCTACCAGATCGCCGACAAGACCGAGCGCCAGAATGCGGATGACGCACTCAAGGACCGTGTCAAGACGGAGATCGCAGCCCAGGTCGAGGCCGAGAAGCTTCCCGGATCCGCCCTCGGCGAGATCTCGGCAGCCTACAAGTCGGTGTCCAAGAAGGTCATGCGCACGCGCGTGCTCACCGAGGGCATCCGCATCGACGGCCGTGGACTCAGCGACATCCGTGCGCTCGACGCCGAGGTGCAGGTCATCCCGCGCGTTCACGGTTCGGCGATCTTCCAGCGCGGCGAGACCCAGATCCTGGGCGTCACCACGCTGAACATGCTCAAGATGGAGCAGCAGATCGACTCCCTGGCTCCGGTCAAGAAGAAGCGCTACCTGCACCACTACAACTTCCCGCCCTACTCGACCGGTGAGACCGGTCGCGTCGGAAGCCCGAAGCGTCGCGAGATCGGGCACGGCTTCCTCGCCGAGCGCGCCCTCGTGCCGGTGCTGCCGCCCCGCGAGGAGTTCCCCTACGCGATCCGCCAGGTGTCCGAGGCTCTCGGCTCCAACGGTTCGACGTCGATGGGTTCCGTCTGCGCCTCGACCCTCTCGCTGCTCAACGCCGGTGTGCCGCTGCGCGCACCCGTTGCGGGCATCGCGATGGGCCTCATCTCCGACGAGGTCGACGGACAGACGCGCTACGCGGCCCTGACCGACATCCTCGGCGCGGAAGACGCACTCGGCGACATGGACTTCAAGGTCGCCGGTACCTCCGAGTTCATCACGGCCATCCAGCTCGACACGAAGCTCGCGGGTCTCCCGTCCTCCGTGCTCGACGGCGCTCTCAAGCAGGCCAAGGAAGCCCGTACCGCGATTCTCGCCGTGATCAACGCGGCGATCGACGCTCCCGACGAGATGGCGCCGACCGCGCCCCGCGTCATCAGCGTGCAGATCCCGATCGACAAGATCGGCGAGCTGATCGGCCCGAAGGGCAAGAACATCAACCAGATCCAGGATGACACCGGAGCTGACATCTCGATCGAGGACGACGGAACCGTGTACATCGGTGCCGTCGACGGTCCTTCGGCCGAGGCTGCGCGCGCCGCCGTCAACGCGATCGCGAACCCGCTGAACCCCGAGGTCGGTGAGCGGTTCCTCGGAACCGTCGTCAAGCTCGCGACCTTCGGTGCGTTCGTCTCGCTCACCCCCGGCAAGGACGGACTGCTGCACATCAGCGAGGTCCGCAAGCTCGCCGGTGGCAAGCGCGTCGAGAACGTCGAAGACGTTCTCGCGGTCGGCCAGAAGATCCAGGTCGAGATCACCAAGATCGACGACCGTGGAAAGCTGTCGCTCGCTCCCGTCACCGACGAGGCCGACGCCGCGGACACCGACAGCTCTGCTGCCGCGTCCGAGGGTCCGGAAGCCCCCGCCGAAGGCTAGAGCAGCGGAATAGATCTGCTCGGGGCCTCTCGCCAGGCGCTCGAGTAAGACGCAGGAACCCACCCCTTCGGGGGTGGGTTTTTGTGCGTTCGGCCCGAAAAACACGCGCTAGATGACGGGCAGGTAACGATTCCCGTGTCGCGCGCAATCTGTGAAGCACTTTCCCGTATTGTCACGACCAAGGACGCAGACTGATCGGTCTGCCCCGGAGGGACACAGCGAATCATTGGCGGGAGCGGCGTAGCCGCAGGGGAGTACTGAAACATGACGACGGCGATCGACTCCGAAAGAGTCACGCTGCAGCCGCGTCCCCTGCTGCGCCGTATCGGCTCGTCCTCGCTCCAGGTCTTCCCGCTCGCGATCAGCGGCAACATCTTCGGCTGGACGGCCGACACGTCGACCACCGACGGCATCCTCGACGCCTACTTCGACCTGGGCGGCAACTTCGTCGACACCGCCGACTCCTACGCGGCGGGCCGCAGCGAGATCATGATCGGCAACTGGATGCGCGACCGTGGCAACAGGGATGACATGGTCGTAGCGACCAAGGTCGGTAAGAGCTTCGATAATCCGGGACTCTCCGCCGGCGCCGTGGCGCGTTCCGTGGAGCTTTCGCTCGAGCGACTGCAGACGAACTGGATCGACCTGCTCTACCTGCACATCGACGATGAGTCGGTGCCCTTCGAGGAGACGCTTCTCGCCGTGGACAAGCTCATCCGCGCCGGCAAGGTGCGCCACTTCGGAGTCTCCGACCACACCGGCAACCGGCTGTTCGAGGCGCGCATCGCCTCCGCACAGATCGGGGTTGCGCCGATGGTCGCATTGCAGAACCAGTACAGCCTGCTGGCTCGCACCGAGTTCGAGGGCGACCTGGCGACGGTGGCCGACCGACAGGGCCTCGGGGTGATGCCCCGGTTCGCGCTGGCGAGCGGCTTCCTCTCGGGCAAGTACCGCTCGCGGTCCGACCTGCGCCGGTACACCCGCGGCGCCGACGCTGCACGCCACCTCAACCGCCGTGGCATGCGCGTGCTGCACAGTCTCGACCGCATCTCCCTGCAGACCGGCTTCAGCGTCGCTACCATCGCGCTGGCCTGGCTGCTCGCCAAGCGCAATGTCACGGCCCCCGTCGTCTCGGCGAGCCACGCCGGGCAGGTGGCCGACCTCGCCGCAGCGGCCCACGTTCAGCTCACACGTCACCAGATCACCGAGCTCGACCGAGCCTCGGCCTAGAAACCGCTCTGACCGAAGCACCTAGCGCACAAGAAAAGGCCCGCCTCCCCAGGGAGACGGGCCTTTTTGCGAGCGTTAGAAGCCGGGGATGTTCAGCCAGCCGGCGCCGATGAGCACGATGAACGCGGTGAGCACCGCGGCGATGATCGTGATGGTGCGGGCGCTACGACCCTTGCCGGGCAGGAAGATGATGAGCAGCAGCGTGATGAGCAGCAGCAGCGGCACAAGCCACACGCCGAACGGCAGGGTGATGAACAGCGACAGCAGCAGGATGCCGCCGAGCACGAGTTCCGCGATGGCGAGGATCGAGCTGTTGCCGCGTCCGCGGACACGCACGATGCCGTCGTAGACCGCGAGAGCCGCGGCGATCAGAGTCACGACGAACAGGAGGTTGAAGGTGATCATTGCTGTGCCTTTCGATGGGGGAAGGCGCGGATCGGCGAGGGTCGCGAATCCGACACCCAAGACTAGGGCCTTGGGTGTCGGACGTCAGCGAACGTTCAGGCGGCTTTCAGGGAAGCGCCGCCCAGGATGCGGTTGACCGCACGCTGCAGGCTCGTGGTCGCAGCGACGGGGTCGCCGGCGTAGCCGCCGCTCTGGGCTCCGTCGATGGCGAGCAGGAACTCGTCTGCGGCGTCACCGGGCATCGGGTGGCCCATGTCGCCGAGCAGGTTGGAGAGAACATCGGTGTACCACTCGCGGTGCGCCGTCACAACGGCGCGCACGGGGTGCTGCGGGTCGGGGAACTCCGCAGCCGCGTTCAGGAACGCGCAGCCGCGGAAACCGGGCTGGGAGATGCGGGCCGCGAGTTCGTCGACGATGTTGCGGAGCGCCTGCTCCGGGTTCTCGGTGTTGTCGATCGTCGCGGTCAGCTCCTGGCGCATCGTCTCGTGGCGCGAGCGGATGTACTTGAGGATGAGCGTGTCTTTTGACCCGTAGTGCTTGTAGAACGTCGCCTTGGTCACCGAGGAGACACTGATCAGGCGGTCGATGCCCACGACGCGGATGCCGTCGTCGTAGAACAGTTCGTTCGCCGTATCCAGAATTCTCTGCTTTGCCCACGGGGCCCGCTGCAGCGTCGGGTCGCTGTCAACAACCGTCACGGTCGCTCCTTAAAAGATCTTCAATGTGTCGTCGGGATGGCGACCTTGATCATCATAGAGGACAGACAGACTTGTCTGTTTGTCCACATCAATAGTTTTTTTCTTATTCCCGCAAAAAAGTTTCTGTGCTACACGTCCGGTTCCGGTCCCTTTAACCGGGATGACGTAGGCTCGGGCGGTGATCAACGGAGCAGTGCAGTTACCCCTTGACCTTGCCGATCTCTCGTTCACTGCCGCCGGAGACTCTCTCGTGCGACGCAGTGTGCTGCCGAGTGGCGTTCGCATCCTGAGCGAACACGTTCCGGGCGCACGCAGCGCGACCATCGGCTACTGGGTCGCCGTCGGCTCCCGCGACGAGCAGCCGCACACCTTCGGCTCCACACACTTCCTCGAGCACCTCCTCTTCAAGGGCACGAACTCGCGCTCGGCGCTCGACATCGCCGTCGCCTTCGACGCCGTCGGCGGCGAGCACAACGCGATGACGGCCAAGGAGTACACCTGCTACTACGCGAAGGTCCGTGACCAGGACCTCGCGATGGCCGTCGAGGTCATCGCCGACATGCTCACCTCGTCGGTGCTCGATCGTGACGAGTTCGAGACGGAGCGCGGCGTCATCCTCGAAGAGCTGGCGATGGCCGACGACGACCCGGCCGACGTCACGAGCGAGCGCTTCTTCGAGGCCGTACTCGGCGACCACCCGCTGGGGCGCCCGATCGGCGGCAGCCCCGAGACGATCCAGGCGGTCTCCCGAGACGCGGTCTGGGACCACTACCGTGCCAACTACCGCGCGCAGGACCTCGTGATCACCGTGGCGGGCGCCGTCGACCACGACGTGCTCGTCGCCGGAGTCATCGACGCGCTGCGCAAGGCCGACTGGAATCTCGAGGCCGAGGCGAGCCCGGTGGCCCGCCGTGAGGCCACCGGCGAGACGATCTCGCGGGGGAGCCCCCTTGTTGTTGTGCAGCGTCCGATCGAGCAGGCGAACGTCCTGCTCGGCGTCGAGGGCATCGCCGCCACCGATCCGCGCCGCGCCACCCTCACCGTGCTCAACTCGATCCTGGGCGGCGGGATGTCGAGCCGCCTGTTCCAGGAGATCCGCGAGAAGCGCGGACTCGCCTACTCCGTGTACTCCTTCTCGCCGAGCTACTCCGACGCCGGCCTGTTCGGCATCTACGCGGGATGCTCGCCGTCGAAGGTCGGTCAGGTCTCCGAGCTGATGCTGCAGGAGTTCCGTGGCATCGCGACCGGGGGAGTCACCGACGAGGAGCTGCGCCGCGCCGTCGGCCAACTCGGCGGTGCGTCGGCCCTCGCACTCGAGGACTCCGACACCCGCATGTCGCGTCTCGGCCGCAGCGAGATCACGCTCGGGGAGTTCGTCGACCTCGATGAGGCGCTGCGGCGCATCGACCTGGTGACGCCAGAGGGTATCCGTGAACTTGCTGGGGAGCTCGTGGCGAGGGAGCTATCGATCGCCGCAGTGGGCACAGTGGATGCATCAGTCTTCGAGGGGTTGGCAGAGTCGCCGGCCGCAGCCTCGACCGTCTCGGAATAGCCGAAGGACGCCCATGTCGCACTACCTCTACCTCGTTCGCCACGGAGAGCAGCAGGACGCCGAGCACGGACTGCCCGACGGCCCGCTCTCGCCTCGGGGACGCCGACAGGCCGAGGCGATCGCCGAGCGCCTGAGCGGTGTGCCGTTCACCGGCGCGTGGCATTCCCCGCTGCAGCGTGCCGAAGACACCGCCAAGATCATCAAGTCCCGGATGCCCGCGCTCGACCTCCAGCCGTCGAACCTCCTGTTCGACTGCTACCCGAGCGGTCCGACGCCCGACATGCCCTCCGCATTCAATTCGTTCTTCGGCGGGGTCACCCCCGAGGAGATCGATGCCGGGGAGGCGCAGATGGCCGATGCCGTAGACGAATTCCTGGCGCCCGCACGCGGTGACCGCCATGACCTGCTCATCACGCACAACTTCGTGATCGGCTACTTCGTGCGCGAGGTGCTCGATGCCCCCAAGTGGCGCTGGCTCGGTGTCCACCAGGCGAACTGCGGGCTCACCATCATCCGGGTGCGTTCGGCGAAGCCGCCCGTGCTGGTCGTGCACAACGACCTCGGTCACCTGCCCTCGGAGCTGCGCACGGGGCTGCCCGAGTCGCAGCCCTGGTAGCTAGCCCAGCGTCTTCTCGAACCAGTTCGTGGCATTCGCGTTGTCGTTGTAGGGCTCGATCTCCACGTAGCCGGTGGTGCGGTAGAGCCGTGCGGCCGCTGCCTGCGACTCGTTCGTGTCGAGCACGATGCGGGTCGCGCCGAGCTCTGCGGCGCGGCGCTCGAGTTCGGTGAGCAGGCGTTTTCCGAGACCCGAGCCGCGCATCCGGGGCTGGATCCAGACGTGCTTCACCTCGAACGTCTGCTCGTCGAAGCGACGGATGCCGCCGCAGCCGACGTCGCCCTCCGGATCGGACTCGACGACGATGAACGCGCCGTCGGGCGCCACGAACTTCGCCGGGTCTGGGAAGACGGTGCGGTAGGCGCTCGGGCCGGCCGGGAAGGACCCGCGCCGCGCCTCGAAGTATTCGGTGAGCAGGGCATGGGCCGAAGCCTCGGTAACAAGGGCGTCACGGTAGCGAACCATGGTGCCAGCCTAGAACGCGCGGGCTGCTCGATCGGGCTTGGTAGATTTGACGCATGAGAACCAAGGTGGCGGTCGTCGGAGCGTCGGGCAGGATGGGGCGGCTCATCACCGGTCTCATCGAAGCGTCTGAGGACTTCGAGCTGGTCGCCTCGCTGGGCTCCCAGGACGAATTGAACGGGATGCTCGGCGCCGACGTCGTCGTCGACGTCACTCTCCCCGCCGTCTCGCAGGGCGTCGTCGAGTTCGCCGTCGCGAACGGACTCAACGTGCTCGTCGGCACCTCCGGCTGGTCGCACGACCGGATCACCGCGCTCGAGCGCACCATCACCGACAAGCTCGATGTCGGGGTGCTGGTCATCCCGAACTTCTCGATCGGTTCGGTTCTCGCGACCTCGTTCGCGGCGCAGGCCGCCCGCTACTACGAGTCCATCGAGATCATCGAGGCGCACGCGTCGACCAAGGTCGACTCGCCCTCCGGCACGGCCGTGCGCACCGCGGAGCTCATCGGGGACGCCCGCATCGAGCTCGGACCGGTCAAGGCGCCGCACGCCGACCAGCGCGCCCGCGGCCAGCAGGTCTCGAGTGTGCCGATCCACAGCCTGCGAATGCAGGGGGTCGTTGCCAAGCAGGACGTCATCTTCGGCGGCACCGGCGAGACGCTCACGATCAGCCACGAGACGCTGTCCCCGACCGCGTACGAGGCGGGGATCATGCTGGCACTGCGCGCCGCACGCGCCGCGCGTGGCGTCATCGTGGGGCTCGACAAGCTGCTATGAAACAGACCCACAAGGGCCGCATCGCCGTCTACGTGATGGCCGCGCTGCTCGTGCTCTACCTCGTGGCCGTCGTGCAGTACGCGGTCACGCTGATGACCACCGGCGAAGTCGTGGGTGTCGTGATGGGTGTGGCCCTCATCGTGCTGCCGATCATCGGCGCGTGGTTGCTCGTGCGCGAGCTGCTGTTCGTCTTCCAGGCGCAGCGACTGCTCACCGAGCTCGGCGCGCAGGGCGGGCTGCCGGTCGACGACCTGCCGCGCCTGCCGAGCGGTCGCGCCGAGCCTGCGGCGGCGGATGCGCAATTCCCGGTGTACAAGGCTGCCGTGGAGGAATCCCCGGATGACTGGCGCACCTGGTTCCGACTCGGGCTCGCCTACGATGCGAGCGGCGACCGGGCACGCGCACGCTGGGCGACGCGAGAGGCCATCCGCCTCAGGAAGTCCTAGTTCCAGGTCGCGGCGATCGCGGCGTCGATCGAGCCGTGCGCGAACTCGAAGCCGTCGTCGAGCAGCGCTGACGGGATCTGCTTGTTCGACGAGAGCAGGAGCGAGTGGCCGGCCTCCCCGAGAGCGGCGGTGATCGCGATCGTCGGCACCACGAACGGGTGCCAGCGGTGCAGCGCCCGCGCCATGGCGCGCGTGACCTGCTCCGAAGTGGCGGGCAGGGGGCCGGCGAGGTTCACCGGACCGCTCAGCTCCGAGGTGAGCAGGTGCACGAGCGCCGCCGCCTCGTCGTGCAGGCTGATCCACGGCCAGTCCTGGGCGCCTGGGCCGAGGCGCGACCCGATGCCGAGCTTCGTCACGAGCGAGAGCGGTGCGAAGGCTCCGCCGGGACCGACGACGAGGCCGGTGCGGGCCGTGACGACGCGGGTCGCCGAGTCGGCCAGGTGCGCGGCCTGCTCCCAGGCGTCGACGACGTCAGCGAGGAAGCCCTCGCCCTTGGGGGACGACTCGTCCACGGGGATTCCCGGGCGGTCGCCGTAGTAGCCGACGGCCGAACCGCTGATGAAGGCCTTGGGCGGGGTGGCGCTCAACAGGATCGCCTCCGCAAGGGTGGCCGTGGCATCCACTCTCGAATTGAGGATCTGCCGACGATACGAGCGGGTCCAGGGGAACCGCGCGAGCGATGCACCCGAGAGGTTGATCACGGCATCGACCCGGTCGAGAACCGTGGCGTCGATCATGCGGGATGACGGATCCCATTCGAACTCGTCGGGCGTGACGGGCTCGCGGCGCACGAGCCGCAGCACCGTGTGGCCGTGCTCCGCCAGCTGGCGACGGAGCTCCGTGCCGATGAATCCGCTCGCGCCGGAGACGAGAACGCGCAGGGGCTCCGCCGCAGCCATCAGGCGAGGCTGGCTTCGAGGGTGATCGGGATGCCGGAGAGCGCCTGGCTGACCGGGCAGTTCTCCTTCGCGGCGGCCGCGATCTTCTGGAAGTCCTCTTCGCTGATGCCGGGGATCTTGGCGCTGACCAGCAGGTGGCTGCCGGTGATGCCCTTGCCGGGCTCGAACGTCACGGCCGCGGTGACCTGGAGGCTCTCGGGCGGGGTGCCGGCCGAGGCGAGTTCGTTGGCGAAGGCCATGGAGAAGCACGCGGAGTGCGCGGCTCCGAGCAGCTCCTCGGGGTTGGTCTTGCCGGTCGCGCCTTCCGAGCGGGCAGCCCACGAGACAGGGAATTCTGCCGCGTCGGAGGAGTCGAGTGAGGTGGTTCCGGATCCGCCGAACAGATCTCCGAACCAGAGGGTCGTTGCTTCGCTGGTGACTGACATGGTGTTGTCCCTTTCGTCACGCCCAGCCTAGGTCGCCCTACTGTGCGGATGCACCCTTCCTTCCCAGAATCCCCGCGCGCACGAGCAGCAGGTACAGCTGGCAGCCGAGGCAGTAGGCGAACACGCTGTTGAGGAAGGCTGCGATGAAGGCCGCGGATGCCGCGACCACTATGCCGTAGGGAACACCGGCGAGCTGCAGTACGAGCCCGACGAGGGTGATCGCGAATCCGACACCCTGAGCGAAGGTCGGCGGTACCGGGTCTTCGAGTTCGGTCGGGGGCTGCAGTCGCGGCCTGACAAGCTTTTTGTAGAGGATGCCGTACGGGTGCCGCTGGATGCCCGCGAAGGCGCCCCACGCGAACAGGGCGACCTGCAGCGCGAAGATGATGGTCGCCGCAGTGGTGGCCCCGCCCAGCGCGAGCCCGATGACGACGAGCAGGAGTACTGCGGTGATGGCGGCGCCGAAACGGGGGCCGCGGGGGTCGATTCCGGTGGTGCTCATGCTGTGCTCCTATGCGGCTGCGAGTATGCGGTCGAGTTCTGCGGTGAGCGTGTCCGGGCGGACGGCGCCGCCGATGCGGGCCTTGACGGTGCCCGTCCCGTCGAGGATCAGCGTGGTCGGGGTCTGCAGGATGTTGAAGCGCTCGACGAGGGTCCTGTTGGCGACGACGTCGAGTTCGACATGGGTGATGCCGTCGGTCGTGGCTTCCGACAGGACGCGTCGGGTGCCGGGGCAGTAGGCGCAGATCTCGCTGGAGAACTGGAGGAGCGTGGCGGTGCTGCCGAGCTGTATCTCTGTGGGGCTCACCCTGCCGCTGCCCTGCGAGGCCCGTCCGTCCTGGCGCTTCCAGAGCAGGCCGAGCACCGTCGCGGTGGCGACGAGCGCGGCGAGGACGCCGGCGATGGCGAGCGGGGTCATGGTGGGTTCACGTTACGACCGCTTCGGCCCGTTTTTCGGAGTGTGACGGGCTGTTACGTCACCGTCTGTCGGCGCGAACGGATAGTGTGAAGGCCGTGCCTGAAGAGACTGAGCCCCAGCCCATCGAGTTCCGTTCCGACATGACCGTCGAGCTTGTGCGTGCGAACGCCAGCGACGCGGATGTGCTGTTCGCCGCCCGCGTGTCGACGCAGGGCGAGAAGACCCTGGAGGGCGCGCAGGATGAGTCGCTCGACGCATCCCGAAGCAAGGGGCTCATCAACTACCTGATGCGCGACCGTCACGGTTCGCCGTTCGAGCACAACTCGATGACGTTCTACGTGCAGGCGCCGATCTTCGTGTTCCGCGAGTTCATGCGGCACCGCATGAACTCGTACAACGAGGAGAGCGGTCGCTACCGTCAGCTGAACGGCACCTTCTACGTTCCCGCTCCGGAGCGCAACCTGCTGCAGGTCGGCAAGGCGGGCGCCTACAACTTCCTGCCGGGTACGCCCGAGCAGTCGGAGCTGGTCGCCGCCGAGGTGCGCGCCACCTCCACCGAGGCCTTCAATTCGTACCAGAGGATGCTCGACGCCGGCATTGCCCGCGAAGTCGCCCGCATCGTGCTGCCGCTGAACATCTACTCGTCGATGTACGTGACGATGAACGCTCGCTCGCTGATGGCCTTCCTCTCGCTGCGCACCACGCGCGAGGGCTCGCACTTCCCGTCGTTCCCGCAGCGGGAGATCGAGATGGTGGCGGAACAGATGGAAGAGCACTTCGCCCAGCTCATGCCGCTCACCTACGAGTCGTTCAACGCTAACGGTCGGGTTTCGCCGTAGCGCGGCGTTTCCGCTCGGGTTTGATCTGATGCGTACCGCCTGACTGCGCAGTCGCGCCGGACAGCTCAGGCGACCAGTCGCACCCTGAAAACGTTCGTGTTAAACAGGACAAACATAGAACCCATGAACAGGACGCGGCGTACCGCCGGCTGGGTCGCTGTGCTGGCCCGTTCACAGAGTGCAGCGGGTACCTGCCAAGAGGACGCAGGGCGTAGCCACAATCTGAACGCAGCGCGCACGCACGAACCGAACGCGGCGCATATCCACGTCTGAACGCTGCTTGCACGCACCACCGGACGCGGCGAACCCAGAAACAGGAAACAGGGGTGACCGGCCGCCCGTCACCACTGACACCTGCTCCGCGCCCCGCCAAGCCGCGCCAAGCCGCTCCGCCAAGCCGCGCCGAGCCCGGCCAAGCCGCTCCGCGCCCCGCCAAGCCGCGCCAAGCCCCGCCGAGCCCGGCCAAGCCGCTCCGCGCCCCGCCAAGCCGCGCCGAGCCCCGCCGAGTCCCCGGCAAACCTCTCGCGTCCTGTTGATGACGCGCGTGTGGGTCCTGTTTAACACGAACGTTTCCGGCGCTTCGTGGAGGCCCGCACGACTTCCCCGCTCGAGGCAAACGGTCCTGTTCACGGGTTCCGTGTTTGTCCTGCTTAACACGAACGTTTCCGGACTCGCTCGGTCGCCCGCGCGGTAGCTCCTCCACATGAACCACGAGCAGAGCAGTGTGCACACTTCGGCGGTCGTGGCCCCGTGACGAGGCCCGGGCGCGAGACAGTCGATGCATGAGAGCAATTGAACGGTCGATTCGGCAGCGTGGCGGCCTTGCGACGACCGCGCAGCTGCTGGCCGACAAACACATCCTTGAGCAGATACACATGGACGCTCGCTACGGCATCATCACTCACGTGTGCAAGGGCTGGTGGGCAACCAACAACATTCCGGAGTTCGCTCTTCAAGCCCGCCGGGCCGGTGGACGCCTGGCTTGCGTGGGCGCACTCGCGTACCTCGGCATGTCCATCCCGTACGAGTGGCTCGACACCTGCCACGTGAGTATCGAACGATCCGCCTCGCGGCACCGAGGAGCTGCGAAACTCGAGCAGGATGTCTTCTTCCACTGGAGCCGACAGCGACTTCCCGGAGACGACATCACCGTCGACAGGGAGATAGCGATTCGGCAGCTGAAAAACTGCAGGGCCCTCGCCGCCCGGGCCGGATTGAGCCGGGAGGCATGGCGAGCGATAGCCTTAGACCGTGTCTACGATCGATAACCCCTTTGGCCAGGTCCTCGTCGCTTTGGTGACCCCCTTCACCGCTGACGGTGAAGTCGACTGGGCCGGCGTCGAGAAGCACATCGACGACGTCATCACCGACGGCGCCGACGGCATCGTCGTCACCGGCACGACCGGCGAGACCTCTACGCTCACCGACCCAGAGAAGCTCAAGCTCGTCGAGGTCGCCCAGTCCGTCAGCAGCGGCCGGGCCAGGATCATCACCGGCGGCGGATCCAACGAGACCGCCCACGCCATCGAGCTCTACAAGGCCAGCGAGAAGGCCGGCGCCGACGGCGTCATGATCGTCACGCCGTACTACAACAAGCCCACCCAGGCCGGAGTGCTCACCCACTTCCGCATGATCGCCGACGCCACCGACCTGCCCGTCATCCTGTACGACATCCCGGGCCGCACCGGCATCCCGATCAAGTACGAGACCATCCTGCGCGCCGCCAAGCACCCCAACATCCTCGCCATCAAGGACGCCAAAGGCGACCTGTCCGAGGTGAGCCGCGTTC
>Ga0247807_10001114_pt1 | contig 16299 bp, 17 predicted proteins | sample UWRJL074202C1_FD_179931 | JGI IMG/M metagenome (GOLD analysis project Ga0247807, IMG submission 179931) | Plant litter microbial communities from Arlington Agricultural Research Station in Wisconsin, United States - UWRJ-L074-202C-1 | ecosystem: Environmental > Terrestrial > Plant litter >...
CAATGGTATTCTCTTCCTTATGTAATGTTGTAAACATTGCTGCTGACATGAGCGTGCTTGGCCATATCATTCCTCCCGGCCGGACCAGAAATCGCCGGGCAAGACCAGCGAATGTGTATCCTAAGATTTGGGTGGAGAGGATAAGAAGTAGTTGATAAGTGATGCTGACTTCTTGATTGTAAAACTTCACCTGCTCGACAATTACGTCTGTTGCAAATGCAAATCCGAACGAAACATTGCTGCTGATATAGACGCAGCTATGCTCTTTCTCGTTCCATCGCCCTTGTGCAAGCCACAGGCGAAACCTACGCAGGGTTTTTACATCGCTATGTGACGAATCCGTGATCCCACTGTAGCCATTTTGACCAACACCATCTAAGACAGAGGAAGGCCGACTTTTCACTCCGTCAAGAAACTGCTCTTCCGGATCGTCTTGACGCTTGAACAATTGGTCCCAGATAAGTCCTAGCGGGTGAACGAGTAATAGTGCAATGACTGGGCTAATAGCAACGCTTGGGTATCGCAACGAGAAGAATAAATTGGCACCAGAGCCAAAGATAGCAAACAGCATGGAAAGAATCCACATTCGCGGGGTATTTATTGAAAGTGTCGTGTTATCAACCGCTGATACGGAAGCTCGAACTTGGGGATAGGGAGAATTGTCCGGAGGATCTTCATCATCACTTGTGGTATCGTTGTCGGAGGTAGTATCATCATCAGGTATGGGTTCCTCGCTCTTTCTACTGCTCGGCCTGTCTTTTTCGTTTTTTCCCTTCATATTGGGTATATCTATCCCCCCTGTGCCGTCCATTCCGTATGATTCTCCTGCTCCTTCGCCATTTTGTGAGTTGTTTCGGCCTGTTGTGTACCCTCGCGATTTCGAGGACCTGCTGGCGGAGCTTCTCGAGCTTGATCGCCCGCCAATATCGTATCTCAACGTAGACTCCCGTGCCTTCTTCTTGCCCTTCCTCCTCCCCCGCTGACGATGTTGCTCGTCATCGCTGTTCTCGGTAGATTCCCCATATGGTGTGCCTGCTGCACCGTACGAACCAGTCCCAAAGCCCGGTGCCGACCGCAGAAGAAGCGGTGCCTTGGACATGAGTCCGAGGAGCTTTTGTAGAGGGTTCGTGAAGTTTGTGGTGCTCAATTCCTCTGTCGTAGAGGGGTCATCGTCGTCACTATCGAGAGAATAGTGGGCTCGCAGCAGGGCGGTGTCAGACTCGGGATCAAGATGGTCGTCTTCATCTGTGTCCTTATGTGCCGGCTGGAGAGAGGAGAGTGGGATGTTATTGTGACTGTGGACATGGGAGCTTCTGCTTGTGGTCCTAAGATTATTCCGACTCTGCGTCGTCCCACGAAAGCCAGGTGACCTTGAACCTGAGAGAGTCATTCGAGGTAGGGATTGAGTGGATGAGAGAGTACGGTGCTGCAACCTCAGTCAATCATGGTGCCGCGGCAAAGCGCATTAGCCCTGTACTTCCGTCTACGTCCAAGTCAACGGCGCGATGTCTCGTACGAGCGATGGTCGCTTTGGGTTACGGTGACCGGCCAGGAAGCAAATATCGTGGGGCAGATGCGGTAATATTGGGATATGGCTGGGATGTTTGCATGTTCCGCATCATTACACTACATGGCGGTGGGGCCAAACCCATCTTATCTGATCAGATTACGAGAGCCATCCGGTGCAAAAGGCTCAACTCGCCAACCATTTGTTTCAAGCTACTTCATTTACAACACTACAAAGCTGTAGCTGCCTGCTTTTCAAATACGAATGGATTCGTGGGCATGTTGCGGAATTAGGAAACGCAGGATTTGCGGCATTAAAATCTCCTGCGTTTGCCTTAGCTCTACTACGACGTCGAGGAATATCAAATTTTCCGCCTCCTTGGACCAAAACCGGTAGCCGCCGCAGGTGTGTGTCCGCCCAAGTTCCGCCGGTGCTACTATTTATTCATGATTTACCAGGCAGTGAGCGCCCTGGATCTGCAGTACCCTGGATCTGCTGTACCACAGAGCAGGACGCGGAACACACACCGAGACCGTGACCAGGGTGTTATTAAAAAGGACCCCAATCTGTGTCCATCTTTGCCCAACTTCGCCCAACTATACCTACCGGTAGCCAATGTCGCCGATCAGTTTTGGGTTTGACTTGCATACAATACTTCACACGGCCATCCTATCGCACTATCATTCCATCGCCACACAGCGGTGTGGCTTTGGTTTGATATTGCAGGATGAGTATATGAACTTAAAAGCTTCGGACTGGATCGACGGATTTCACATCTCTTTTCTGACACCGCCAGACGTTATTCCAAACGATCGCTAGCAGTTGATGAAAATTTTATACAGACCAACTGCGCGTTCGTTTCATGTCTGCTGCTTCTTCCAGCGCTCACAGCAATTTTCTCTCGAGGTCCACTTTGCTGTCTCCTAAGCGATCTAAAGCAATCCACCACCAAAACTCTAACAATGAAGATGCTTTTTGGATGGTGGGGCGCCAGATTTAATTTTGCCAGTCAACGGTGAACTGGACAGTGATATCCCACAAGGGCAGTCCTTGCACGCTTGGCCACGTCTGGTGGACTCTTTTCCCATAAGAACATACTTACCTTCCTATATGGTAATCGAGACATCGGTCCCCTATCGTCTGAAAAATAGCCTCCCTCTATGCTCGTCTAATTTGATTTAGCCTTGCTGCGGTCAACTTGTAAAATCGTTTCTTCCTGTAGAGGAATATCACCTTCTTTTGAATCGTCGCATCACCTGCAAAGCCGGGATTCTTCATAAAACAACAAGCTTACCTACAAATTACGTGATGTTTTTATGTTATAAGCGAACCCCTTGAATTGTTATCCCATTAATATTTATGATGCTTCAGTCCTAGACATGCATTGATTTATTTACACTTTGAATACTTGGTCCTGGTGTTTTGTAGTTTTACGTCCTAGTGCAATAATTGACTACGGACGGAATTCCCAAGAATACACCATTTTAATATAGGGGTTATGATCAGCTTTGAATGTGAGATTTTACAGATCACCAAAAAATGTGAGAAACAGTGTAGTAGTGACTAGAAGATATACATCCAGAAAAAACCTGTGTGTAAATGTTTCAATTTATTCTATACAGTGCCGGAATACCTTCTTTTCACAAATCTCATTCTCATAGCCCAATAAGCGCCTTGTTTTGAGTCATGGCATCCCGAGACGCCGGGACAGAACCAGGAACCTTTGGCTTATTTTCCAAAATCTTCTCAATCTCCTCCATAACCTCGTCCGTCAGCTTGGGCAAAAGCTCCAGACACTTGACGTTCTCCGTGATTTGCTCTGCCTTCGTGGCTCCGAGGATCGCAACAGACATATGAGGGTTCTTGATCAACCATGCGAGCGCCAAAGAAGCAACGCTCCCGCCGAGCTTCTTAGCTACGGTAGTCAGCGATCTGACCTTCTCGATCTGGGCTTTCGTCTCGTCGCTTTCGAATTTTGACGCGCTGTCTTTGGAGATTTTGCCGTACCGAGAATCAGCTGGGATTCCATCGTTGTACTTGCCAGTGAGGATTCCCTGGTAGAGAGGGCTCCAGACTGTGGTTCCGTAGTTGTATAATTTGTAAAGAGGGGCATACTCGGCCTCAAATCGCTCGCGAACAAACATGTTGTATTGTGGCTGTTCCACAACAGGTCCTTGGAGCCCGAGGCGGGTGGCAACATGCTGAGCGTGTTCGATCTCAAAAGCACTCCACTCGCTGGTACCCCAGTAGTGAGCGTGTCCGTGTTCAATAATGGTGTTGAAAGCACGAACGGTCTCTTCCATGGGCGTGGCCCAGAAATCAGATCGATGCGCGTACACTACATCAACAGAGTTAAGCTCCAAACGGGTCAGAGATCGCTTCATTCCCTCAATGATGTGCTTTCTCGACAATCCATGGTTGTTAGGAAAGCCGTTTCCTGTGGTTTTCATCAGCACCCCACTCTCAACTCGTCGTCAAAATGCCCGACTCACCATCACCAAAATGCAATTTGGTAGTCAATACATAGTCATCTCTCTCAAAGCCACACTTCTTGAGCGCTTTGCCCATAATGATCTCAGATTTCCCCTCCGCGTACACCTCAGCGGTGTCGAAAAAGTTAATGCCGTGATCCCATGCCTCTTGAAGACATGCAGCGGTTTGCTCAATTTCAGCAACGCCACCGTCACTTCCGTAGGTGAGCCATCCTCCTAGACCCAGAACTGAGACTTTGAGACCGGTGTTGCCGAGATAGCGAAAGAGCATCTGCTTTGGCTCGAAACGCTTTCCGGTCTGGGGGCTTCCTTGGTCTACCATTTTGACGATTTGGTTATATTGCTGGCTTCTATCGTCAGTACAAGGTATGCAATTGGTCTCGGGAGAGTATGTTTACTTTGTTTTTGAGGTGAGTGGGATATGTTTTTGCAAAGAGAGGTTTCAATGGGTATAAATGAAAAACTTTTGAAATCCACAACGTTTTGAGATATATATTGTGATTTCTAATCGGGATAGGCAAAGTCATCGTCATCAGTCTGCCTCGAGGCACGGACCTCAATAAACATACTCCACAAAATCAATAACCCGCAATAATGATGATATCAACATTCCATAACCCTCGTATACCATAGATTTGCACTCTTGCTAATTTGTAATTGTAAAGATGTATGGAACTAACGCATATACTATACCAAGAGCAGCTGATGAGGATTCTCTAACGCTGAATTCATACCCATACCGGTGACTCCAACGGTGAGTTCATCGGCAAACCCCCACCAGTTCCCCGGGTTCTCCCCTCACTCCAAGATTAAAGATTCAGATGCTCCTTCGCCCGATCTCTTTGTCAACTACATTGTAAGTAGTGACAGAACAACATGCCACAGACATTGAGCAATCTAGCATACTTCGCTTTTGATAATAGTTGTTGCTGCCAATTAATTATCATCGGAAGGATGGTTGGGGAGAGGGAGATGTCCAGATCAATAAAGCGGTTCATTGAGTAGTTTCGAGCTGCTTAACGGGCTCTGTTTCGGGCCAATCTAGATGCTCGTTTTCTTATTACTTTGATACAATAATATTGTCTGTATGATCCCCTCTGATATTGATACTTCAAAAGTAAAAGTAGAGTATTCAACCTTCAATTGACTTGCAGATATAAACACGTGCTACATATCATCAGTTATTAGATAAAAAATCTACGTTGTCTGCCCAATTCAACTACAAACTAGGAAATGTTATAATATAAATGTAAAGAGGCGTGGATCGCATTTCATTAATGTAACGTATGTATTCTTCAACTTGGTATTTCCGCCCTGTAACAATACTCGCTTGACAACAAAGACGATGCCCAGCCCATTTCATATCTCCTCGGAAAACAAGAACAATGGCTTGAAACGCGATCTCAAACATACGCAGAAAGGTTCTGTTCGCAACCCTTGACAATCTCCACAAGCGCCCGAAATACTACTGTATTCAGAGCTACCTCACCTCTGGCAGTGTCACCCATGTTGGGGTTTTCCATCTCAGATAAAAGCCAATTAATGCAATCTTTAGTTCTTCCAAGAAGTAGTTCAACTCGATCCATATCAACCCCATTGGAACCCTCTGCAAACACTGCATGACCATCCCTAATATCGACACGTGCCGGCCTGGTACTCGTTGGTGGTGCACCGAGCACCTTGACCACTTTAGAGGGTAGGGTATGTAACGTGCTTGAAAACATTTTTGGAGCATCCGAACGCTGAGGGTCAGATCTGGGTGAGGTCAAGGTATCGAGGAAAATGTAAGCAAGGATATGTGAGTAGGCAGCAGCGCGATGAAAAGGCGTAGATTTAGGGAAGACGGCATGTATAGTACGGTCCCCATTTCTAATCGAGAATCGTGGTGCAGAAAACAATTCGTATTGAGGCGCATTAATGTTTGGCTTAGGCTGAAATTTGGAAGCTGAAAACTTTCGGATCGTCGAAAGGGTAAACTGGGAAACCGACCGGTGTGGATTCGATTCGCTCACCAGTTGGTGCTGACCAGTATCTGGTGTCTTTTCAGGTCGCCAGTCTACTTGATATGGGTATGTGGAAGTCGTTGATATGCTTTGTCCGACACCAGCTGAAGATTGGCAGAGATGCGACCGTATTGCTGGCATGCATTGGGCGTCAGGTAGCAACATAACTGAAGGAAAGCTCAGAACGGCGTCTTCTAATGTAGAAACTATGCTATATAATAACCCGTTTGGTGAACCTAGATTTTCTGCTTTACTAGAGAAACTCCAAAATGATTCTGAATTGTGTAAACCATCTGTCAACTGTTGATGGTTTTTAGCGAGCGAAAGAGGAGTGTCCAAGCCAAATACCCCAGCGGGTGATAAAGGCGGGCTTGTCCTAGCTAGATCAAATCCACCAGGAATACTTGGGCTTTGGTAAGTTGGTTCATATCGAGGGACAGATGTGTCATTTCCATGTTGCCAGCTACAATAAGAGGACTCAAGAGGCCACTGTGGTTCAGGTGGAGTACTTTCTCTGAAAGTCATACGGCTCTGTCTACCAGCTTCCAACCCGAGGGGGGATGACGATAGATCTTTCACACTCAATGTTGGCGACGGAGGGTGGACACTGACATCAACGACATGTGCCTTTGCAGGTGCAACAGATATGGGTAGCGACAAAGCCGTAGCACATCCCTATGAAACTTAGCTGAACGCCGATATTAATAGGGTCAGAATACATACAAGTTCATTTTTATCTTCATCGTTATCGTTACTGCTATCGCTCAGCCATCCTTCAGGGTCAGGGTCAATCGAGGCACGCTTCGGAGGTAACTGTGGTAACTTTTTGGATTTCCAAGTGTTCATCAGTGGTGAAGATGAATTTAGCCAAGCCAGTTCATTAGAAAACATAGAAGTTTCATATGTATTGGAATTTCCTTGACGATCAAGAGATAATTCGGAACCGTGTGTTTGCAGCCTTTCTTGAGAAACAGGGTACGGGTCTCTTTCCCAGAACTCGAATCCCAAACCTTGGTGGCAACCTGTGTTCTTGAAGTCAGAGTCGGAATTGGAAACGCTACTGTCCAAGTTCGCGTAGTCTTGGAAGATACACGATTCATCACATGGCGAACCAGTCGGCGGACAGCTTAGGCAGGGAACATTATCAATAAAGCATGCAACGTTGGGCCTCGGAGTGAAGTATGGAGTATCGCGGTGCTGGTGAGACCGTAGTTTTGTTGGGGTTTGAATCAAACTACGATCATTGCCATCGGCTCCTTGCGGCAAAATTGGTAATGGAACACGACACAACGTTGGTGGAGTAAAAGGAGTCCCAGAGTTTGAGTTTCTGGATGGGACTGGTGATGGTGAACGTGCATGTTGTAGTATTGGGGATGATAACTTGAGGGGAAGGAGGTTCTTCATAGCCTTGACAGACCTCCGTGTGCCTGTTGGAGTTGTTCTATGCCTACTGGTCTCCATATTCAGCACCGGGTTTCCCCATGAGCGCATCCTGAGTTGTTCTTGAGTTTCGTCTGGCTGTTTTGTTTGGGGAGACTTTATGCCATAAACGTCACGGTTGAGAATAGAGGGAACGCGTCTTCCTTGATATAACTTGTGGGCCTCCTGCAAGATTGACACCTCCTGAGTTGTGTCTTGTCTTGTATTGCAATTGTACATGGGCCACATGATGTTCTTGTAAGATCGACCAGTAATCGACAAAGTGGCTCATGCAGAAGAAATGCAAGGAGGCAAGGAGACAAGGAGACAAAAATATGCATATGTCAAGGAACAGGTATAGAACTGATAAAGCTGGCTCAGCTGATGTGAGTGTTGTAACCCTTTCTTCTAGATAGACTCGCTAGCTCCATCCCCCTCTGAGTCTAAATACGTATATGATGCCTAGATCAATGTACAATAAAACTGCGATAATTTCTCCTTTAAATATAGTCCTTTCGCAAGTTCGGATCCAGACGAAGACAAGCAATGGCCAAAACACAACTGAAGGCCAAAAAGAAGATAGAGATGGCGTAGAAGACATGTTGTTGATAGGAGGAGGCGAGAAGCCTCACGTTCTGAAAGATGATATATCATTTATGGCGCCAAATCAGCTTCATGCCAACGCAAGGGCTGTCAATTCGCTAGACATTTGGTCCCTCCTGAGAGATCCCTTCGTCATACACGATTGTGCCAGTGCCACCGAACCAGTGCTCTGGGAACACTGAGCATCAGGTGAAGTACTAAATCTTAGGCAAAGGCGATCTTGGTGTTCCATACTATTACCCTTAGTCCGGATATATAGCACTTGCTGTAATATATCCGAGGACAGCAAGATATATTTGTTGATGGTGAAGATCCATAACGAGCATCTCTAAAGCGCCATTATGTTGTGTCAGGTTTGGAATCAACAACATCAACAGACTTGGACTTCCAGGCATACAGGTCATCTATAAAGCCTTTCAGCGTATCTCCGCTGCCGTGCGTGAAATCATTTTGAGACATGAGGTACGAAGTTGAAGTTGTAAGAAGCAGAAGCGCGACAGCTCATACGTTGAGAAATGTCTTGGCGAAAACAAGCAACTTGGCTTGGCAGTTTATTTTATTTTTCGATCTTCAGCTTCCAGCTCCACTAGCCTTACACAACCTGAAAACACATAGAATAACGAACGCCGGCAGCTTGATCAATTCCTCCAATACTTCCCCCTCTTCCCTTACTGACCGCTGTACGCCCCTTTTCGCGTATCCAGGAGTACCCTTCTGAGCGAATTATGTTATCTGAAACCTTCATATCGTCAATTCGCGCTCAACCAAAGACGGCGAATACTGCCATTGCGAAAGACGTGGGCATATATCTTCATGAGTTGGATCCCGCCCCTAAGATTAAATCTTCGTTCAAGAAAAGTTCTACTCCTGTAAACGCCCTCGCCGTCAATTCCACCCATATATTTGCTGCTCAAGCCGACAAAGCTGTGGTTCATGTCTACTCGAGGGAAAGGGGAAACCAGGAGGCTTTGATCTCATTTCCAGAAAGAATACATTGTTTGACATTGATCGGCGATGGGGTCCTAGTTCTAGGGACAGCAGAAGGTCGGCTTATATTGTGGGAGGTAGGTGTTTTCTGCAATGTTCATAGACTTCTTTACTGATTTGTATAAAGGTTTGCACAGGTCGACAAATATCGACTCCAGCATCCCATCTGCAAGCGGTTTCTTGTGTTGCCGCAACACAATCGCACCTCACGAGCGGCTCTGAAGATTCAAATATCCACGTGTGGTCTATCCCACGCCTTCTCTCTTTAACATCCACCGAAACACATGAGCCTCTCCGAACATTGGCCAACCATCGCGCTGCGATTACAGCTGTGGGTGTGGGTCACAGTGCGAGTACAACGAACATTTGTGTTTCAGCGAGCAAGGACAATACAGTCATTGTTTGGAATTATCATTCTGGGGCACTTCTGAGGACATTCCTTTTGCCTTTGACTCCTCTTTGTCTTGCAATCGACCCATGCGACCGTGGAGTGTTCATTGGGTTTGAAGATGGCGCTGTGCAACTTGCTGAATTTGTTCAACCAGATTCGAGGCTCAATCCACTATATGATACCAATGTCCAGACTACTCCAGTCCAAATCACGGTGCCTCCTTTCGTTGGCCCGTCCGAAGCTGGGTTTGGTCCCACACATTGTATTGGACTCAACCATGATGGAACCAAGCTTTTGACCGGACATGCCTCGGGGAAAATTGCTCAATGGGATACAGCACGACAATGTTTTTCTACTGAAGTCACAGATCTAAATGCGCCGGTCACAAATATCTCCATGATCTCCCCCTTTCCGGGTAAGAAGCTGACCAAGGCGGCGACTGTTGTCAAGCCAAAACTTGCAGAAGGAAACTACACCTTTACTGCACAGCTGACAGGTCAACTGGAAAACACTAATTTAAACCGAGCGTTGGAATCTCCGGGTTTTCCTCCTGGTATGCTAGAAGATGCTATTTCCAGATTTTCTACTCCTATGGTAGCTTCTTCCACAGAGGATGAGAAGCTACGTAAGGATAACGAAGACCTAAGAAAGGTTGTAAATGAGCAACAAGCGCTACTGAAGAAGATGCTTTCAAAGCAATCCAAGCAGAAAGCCTAAGATATCTGTGTGATTGTTCAAGATATCTGGTCTTTCATATCAGTCTGGAATACGAACTTAAAGTCACTACCAGCTACTGAACATGGGTCTCGAAGTTCTTGATACTCAGTAGAGTAAGTAAAGCTTTTCTGATAAGATCAAGTATTCGGGAGCCAGGGAGAAAGATGGCGCACCAACAGCTTTAATATTGTCATCGCAAGCACGGTACAGCCGCTACTTTGAACATGGCGGCCCCTTCAGGCTACTTCTTCCAATCGTAGGCCACTTAGATCGGTTTTAGCCAAGTAGTACTCTTCTAGTGACAATGAGATGGGCGCATCCAAATTTGAAATCAAGAGAGATTTTCAAAGAAGAGATTGGATACCTGGGTCGAAGTTGGATAATATCGTCTTCGAATCGAGGAAACTGTTAGAGAGGTCGTAGTTCGAGCTCAGATCTACTGCGATCACATGATACCCAATACAATGTAATATCTTCACACTCCCTCCGTACGTGCGTGCATACTGCTTTAAAGTCCACCATTGCCTTGATTACGTTTCTTGAAGGATCGGACCGAAAAGAGATTGAGGCTCTCATAATTAAGAAGCCCGTCAGCAACTTCACCAACACTTAGACCTTCCTCACCTCCTAGCTTGATCACATATACCTGCGTTCCTTTCCCAATACATGACAACTTGTAGAAAATGGTGGGGCATCTTCAAAGATCTAAATAGAAACGAATCCCGGCGCAGTGTGGAGGCTGCGCTTCGATGAAGAGAAGAGATTGGCCGAGATGACGCGACAATAAGCGTGTCGTTGCAACGATGCTGCTTGATCGGTTCACTTGCCCTGGCTTCTGCTGCAAGCATTCGATAGCGCTGCTTACTCTGTCTTATATTTCGGCTTCATTCGTCCAGAGCACAATTCTGAATTAAGCGCGAGGCTGCGCTAGCAGGTAGGGGAGAGTTACCGTGATATTGGGAGATCCGGGGTCTTGCTCACAGAATCGAGCGTGGTCCTCACATAATCTTATTCAACATCATTTACAATGGGATGCAAGCATATTTTGTTTTGTGCAATTACATCAGCAGTCCTCGCGGCCATACGTATATTGGCTGAAGCTCAAAGTTGGTGTTACTGTAGGCCTAGTTGGCCTTGCTGCATATTCTGGGGATTTACCCGCCGTTGATTAACTCCAACGTCCAACTCCAACTCCACCTTTGATTCCAGCGTCTTGCCTTGTTCTTCATTAATTCGGTTCCTGCATGTCTACGGCAGAGTACTTAAAATTCTCCGCGGCCCAATGGTTAACTCTTTTCTCTCGTGGGTATCGTCATCATGGCTTGCAGGAATAGATCCGCAGCAAGTTGGCGTCCTAGATAAGTCGATATCGATATTACTGCGCCTCACGTCTCGACTTCTTTGACTTGTGCCCGCTCTCTTACCCGCCTACCGCCAGGACTAAGTAGTCATGGCATACTGTATTTGTATTGCCGCGTTGGTTTTAGAGTGGTATGATGTAGCAGTCGGCTCTTCTTAACAAGCTCCTGCAATCACCAACCTGCAAAGTAACATTTTTGGAAAACCCTCATTTATGTTTCATCTCCCCGCCTTTTCCATGCTTCCACGTTGTTACCTCCCCTTGCACATCTTAAATTGACTGTCAATTACCTCCTCTTGTCCTCTCCTCCCCTCATCATGGAGATGCGGCATGTACGAAAGTCAAGTGAAGCTCCAGAGGTGGTTGTCAACCACGAACATCTCAAGTCACCAGATAAATACATGGTTTCCGAGGCCTTCGAGGGTCAAGGGAGACTCTTCCCATACAAGACCAACCTTCCATACGAGCCGAACGACAGACCGTTAGAGGCAGAAGTGTTTATTTCGCCCAGAACTCCCAATTTTCCACCTCCGAGAGCATACAACCCTCTAAGTCCCCAGCAAGGTCATGATCCACTTGATTTACCTCCCATATCGCAGGTAGATGCACACCAACATGATCACAGGCGATATGGAGCTTTTGGCCTTATAGGAATGATATTGTTAGCGGTGGTGGCATTTTTAGTTGGAGGTGCTTTGGGAGGCGGTATCGGAGGTTCGATGGTGGTGAAGGAGAAAGCAAAAGTTTCAAAGTAATAATTATTTCCCTATAGTTTGTGGGCTCGCAGCTGACAAGATTACAGATTAGAAAGTACGATAGCAAACGCACCAATAGCTACTGTTACGACAACCGCGCCTGGATCGGTCCAAACAGTAATACTCGACCAAGCAGGCTGCCCGCTTATCAACAACTCAACGTTCACCTCTACCATCCCAGGATACATCTTCCTCCGATCTTGCGGAACAGACATCCTCCCTGCTGCCAATACCCCCAGCATAGATGTGTCAACTTCTATTCAATCTAGCTTTGAAGCATGCCTGAATGCCTGTGCGACTTATAATCAGGAAGTGAAAAAGGGTGGATGCGTGGGCGCTACATGGATTATGTTTAGTCCCAAGCATCCGGAACGCAACTCGATGTGTTTTCTAAAGAACGCGACAGGTGTATCAACACCAGACAGCGCGCAGAGAGAGGAAGGCCAGACGATGGCAAGTGGATTTTTACGGTCCAACTAGGTCATGGACTTGCAACTGTCGTTATTTGATATTTTAGCGTTGTTTATTGGGCAGATGCATATATTCGGTTGGGTGTACTAAAAAGAGGACTCGGGGGCGTTTAGAGATGCTTTGGGTAACTACGAAGACATGAGGCGACTTCAGGCACAATCATTGGAAAATGGGTAGAGGAGGTCGCGTTTGCGACATAATTTGGGTCTAATAGCAGAAATCAAGATCGGAAATCTGCGTTTGAAGAGAGCAAGGGTTTGGATATCACTCGCTCACATCAAAATTGTAATTAATTAAGACTACATTCGTTACATAGAACCTAGGATGTACAATAAACATTCTAACATTCAGTTTGGGTTGTTCATTTTGTCCCAGATATCAATCAGGGTGGTATTATCTCCAATTCATATGGGTACGATGCTGACACTATCTCACCTCATTCAGAAACCCACATCATACGATTGTTCTGCTCCTTTTGGTCATGCAATACAAACAAGCTCTGCTGAATCTGCTCATTTCATTTGGGGTTGCCTCGGACACGAGTGTAACGGTTCACTGTGCCGCAACATAAACGAAATCACCTGCTGATTCAGAAACATGTTTCGCTTCGGCACAGCACGCCACAGTACACCAGCAGAGTCTTCCAGCATAAGTTTGTGATAAATAATCTATTGCTGCAGCGAGCTTGTCTTTGACGGAACGTGAATTCCCACATTCGATACATCTCGGCAAATCTCACAATCCTTCAACTGCTACTTCATTTCGACCGTTACTTTTCCTCCCAAATTGTTTCTCCTTTCAAGGTTCTGGCAGTCGCGGGTATGCAACTACACTGAACATATCACTTCTCGTATGCTCTCGGATTGGCAAGGTATCAATGGAAACAATACAGCAGCCTGGTAAATTACTAGTGCTCGCTATACGACATCCTGCAAATGAAAGTCCCCGCTCCATCTATCCAAGGTGATGAACCCAATAGGACCAAGGTGCTTTTGAGAAACGACACATCTAAAGTTGAATGCAGGGCATACATGGCAATGCTTTCATTGAGAAGTAATGCTCATTTTTGTTCTAAAGCTCAATTTCGATCGTGAATTTCGGCATGCGTCTGTGAATCTTGTCACTTGCCAGGAATTTGTTATTTCCCTAGACCCATATCTGTAAGCTATTTCATGGTTCAATAATAAGCTCGCACCAGTTAGAGGCGATCTGAGGAAGTGTCACCACGAGATCAGCCCGTTGGTGCTAGATTCTAGCTTCCGCTTCTATTACTTTTAAGTAACGCATTAGAAAGCTGCTTTGTGACGTATGGTCTTTTCAGAAACCTGCGCGCTGTACTTTAGTTGCTCAACACTATTTCCTGGCCGTCTATGTTACTTAGAATGACTACGATGATTACCAAAGCCGTACGAACCATAGGAAATGAATTCATTGTTCAGCTGCTACAACATCTTATCGCACGCCTAGGAAGCGACGTGAGATCTAAAAATTTGCAGTCGTCTGTCACTGCGGTTGATCCTCTTGAAATCTGGCATGTTGGCACAAATTCCCTCATATCTGGTCGCACTTTAGCATCTAGTGTAGACTACTTGTTTACCGGACTCAGATTATGCTAACCAACCTCCACCCAAGTCTTCAGCCGTCTACATTGCAATGTCGTACTGCCTTGTTCCCATGGATCGAATGTTGGGTGATCACTTGCGAACATTTTGTTCAAACCATATGAGAGACTCTACAACCACCTTATCTGATATTCAAGTATGTCGTTTCCAAGGCACACAGATATCAATGAGGAGGAAGTCATGGACGAAATTACTCTAAAGGGGGCATGTAAAAATATCAGTGTTGGTAACGAGGAAGATAACGGATCTTTTGAGAGCAATCAGTCTTTGGCTGCGGGCGACGTTCAATCCTTTACAAACGCAAACTCCGACAATGATATTAAATGGAAGAACCTTTCTTGGTGGCAATGCAGTGCAATTATGCTTGTAAGTACCTTTGTGCCTCTAGAGTTATCATGAGCTGTACTTAACTTTTCATAGGCAGAGACTATCTCACTTGGGATCTTGTCTCTTCCGGCAACCCTTGCCGTGGTCGGAATCATCCCTGGAGTAATACTCATTCTCAGTCTTGGTTTGCTTGCAACTTATACAGGTTACGTCTATGGACAGTTTCGAAATAGCTACCCTGAAGTGACAGGCATCGGAGATGCTTTTGAAATTCTCTTCAGTCCTCTCGGGTCGCGATGGGCAAAATTCGGACGAGGCCTAGGTGACATCGGTCAACTCCTATTCATGCTCTTTCTCATGGCAAGTCACATTTTGACGTTTGTTATTGCATTTGAAACTGTCGTTGGGAGAATTTGCTCTATCTGGTGGGGTGCCATTGCTACGGTTATCTTCTTGCTTTTGGGTCTCCCCCGTACGCTGAAATGCATGTCCTACATGTCCATCTTCAGTGCTGCCAGCGTCACCATTGCGGTAGCTACTACCATGATTGCACTTGGTGTATCTAAGCCCAGCACAGGACTCACTGGAGCCAACCCGTACCACCTATGGCCAGTAAATCCACCGCCTTTTCATCAGGTTTTCATCTCTGTCACTAATATCGTCTTCGCGTATGCGGGCCACGCTGCATTCTTTACCTTCATTACGGAGCTAAAAGATCCTCGAGATTTCCCTAAGTCTCTCGCTCTTCTACAAACAGTTGACATCTCACTCTATGCGCTGTCAGCCTGTGTCATTTATGTTCTTGCCAGCGCGGGAGTCAAGTCCCCTGCACTTAGTTCCACGAGCCACCGTGTGCAAATGGCCACCTGGATTATCGCTCTCCCTACCGTATGTGTCATCATCCTATGCCAGCAGTTCTGATTATGCTAACTATCTTAGGTCGTGATCGCTGGAGTCATATATGGACATGTTATTTCAAAAGATTTGTACTTCCGGATCTTTAGGGGCACGAAGCATATGACAGAAAAGACAGCGAAGGGAAACGTAGTCTGGGTTGGTATCATCGTGACCATATGGGTTACTGCCTTTATCCTGTCTGAAAGGTACACCGTCTCGATCTCCTCTCCCCTCGACTTTGCTAATACTATCCAGTATCCCTGATTTCAGTAACATGCTTGGACTGATAGCGTCCCTCTTCGGAAGTTGGTTCACATATGGAACTCCTGGCTGCTTTGTAAGTGATAAGCTATTCTGTGACAAACTTTTCCTGCACTTTCAGTTTCACCATTAGCTTTACAGAAGCTAACGTGATCTATGTAGTGGCTTTTCATGAACCGGGGACGATACGCCCTGAATTGGAGGAAGAAGCTCTTGACATGCTTGAATGTCTTCCTGGTCATAGTCGGTGCGGCCATTTTCGGTATCGGGATCTTCTCTAGCTCATACTCGATGCATGTTAGCACTACCAAGTGTTACTGGTCTTGTAAAAAAGGCAGAGGAGGTCATTAGTGATATCTTGATTCTTTCAAATGAAAGCTTGGATATTTTTGAGGATATAAGGTAAGAAGTGAAGCGCGCTGGTGGCTTCTTTGAATATCTAATTATGTAATTTTGCAACATCAAGCTGGCTGATAGTTACTCGGAG